>Ga0256407_10000025_pt1 | contig 345986 bp, 299 predicted proteins | sample RumenRJG_04DNA_FD_193489 | JGI IMG/M metagenome (GOLD analysis project Ga0256407, IMG submission 193489) | Bovine rumen microbial communities from Lethbridge, Alberta, Canada - RJG_04 | ecosystem: Host-associated > Mammals > Digestive system > Stomach > Rumen | place: Canada: Alberta... | reverse complement strand
TCCGAACCTTGTCGTACTGGCTTTTGTAGACCCAGAAATGCTCTTCACACCAGCTCAGAATGTCGTCCTGCCGGGCCAGAAGGTCGGCGCCCGGGTATGCCATCACAAAGCATATTCCGCCTCCGGCGTTCGACATATATTCATCGTGGGAAGAATTGGTCTTGGGCATCATCTCGCCGCGCACCAACACGTCGGGCGCCTTCAAGATGGAATTGCCGAATTCCTTGTAGATGCCACAGACCGTAAGGGGAAAAGTACCCTCATAATTGAATTGGATAATCTGGCCGATGGGATCCTTTTCTCCGAAATTGGCGTTAGCAAACTCTTCGCTAACCATACAGCGGTCCCAGGAAACGCGCCAGTCAGCCTTGTTACCCTTCACCAGGTCATAACTGAATATCTCAAAAAAAGTGCTGTCTGCCGCCATGGTGCTACCATATACCCTTTCCCCGTCAATGGAAAAGGCGGCGGCGGAGGACATATTGGCCACGCAGCAACCCTTTTCGATTTCAGGAAAATTGTTTTTCAGGTGCTTATCCAGCCAATAGCCCATCGTAACGTTATCCTCATTGGCAATCACGTAGATCCGGTCGGCGTTCTGCTGGAAAGAATCCGTGGACAACTGCCGATGGATATACACCGCCAGCAGCAGCACGAAAGCCATAGACACCGTAAGGCCAACAAGGTTTACCGCCCCGTACAACTTGTTCTTCTTCAAAAAATTCCAGAAACTCTTCATAGCTTAGAATACAAGTACATCGCTGTCACCATAGTTGTCATAACTGGAAGTGATTACCTTCTCTCCTGGATTCAGGCCTTCCAGCACCTCAAAGTACTGAGGGTTCTGCCTGCCGATTTTGATTTTGCGCTTGGTTGCGCCCTTTCCGTCCTTGTCCATCACGTAAATCCACTGTCCGCCGGTCTTCTGGTAGAAGGAGCCGCGGCTTATGAGGATGGCTTCCTCGCTCTGTCCGAGCTGGAGGTTCAGGTAATAGGTCTGGCCGGTTCTTATGTTGTCCGGCTGGGCTCCCGTGAAGAGGAAGTCTGCCTTGAACTTTCCTTCCCTGACCTCGGGATAGACTTTACGGATGACTGTGTTGTATGTTTCTCCCTGGCGGTCGAAAGAAGCTGAAAGGCCGGCTGTCACTCGATCTATGTAATGCTCGTCGATCTGAGCCTCTATCTTGTAGGTTTCAAGGTTGTTGATCTGGCCTATCTTCATTCCGGCGGCAACATTCTGGCCAAGTACAACATCCAGAAGACCGAGTTCTCCGTCTATAGGAGCGGTAACGGTGAGGTTGTTTTTCCTCTCCCTTATCATATTCATATTCAGACGCATATTGGAAAGGCTCTCGTTCATCTGCTGGATTTCTACGGAGCGGTAAAGGCTGTCCTGCCTTTCCCTTTCTTTGGTGAGTTGGTAATTTTTCTGGCTCAGGATGAAGTCTTCCTCAGCCTTGAGATACTCGTCTCTTGAAACAAGCTTGTCTGCATAAAGAGCCTTATACTGATCGTATGTACGCCTGTTCCTCTGGACTTCCATCTCCAGGGCAAGCCTCTCCTTTCGTACGGAGAGCTTCTGCTGTTCCATGGAAATCATGGTGTTACGCAGGATGTTCTCCTTTTCGGCCAGGTCTGCCTCGGCGTTGAGGATCTGAAGGTCCAGATTGTCATTCCTCAGGCGTAATATCGGATCGCCCTTCTTTACGGCAGTGCCTTCCTCTATGAGAATCTGCTCCACCACTCCGCCTTCCATCGGGCTGAGCTGTATGGTAACCATTGGCTGAACCTGGGCGTTGATCCTGATGTAATCTTTGAACTCTCCCTTTTTCACTTCGCTGAGAGTGATGCTCTTGGCATCTGCCCTGAGAGTCTTCTGGTTACCCTTGGCAAGAAGGTAAACCACAAAGAGCAGCACAAACGCTCCCAGCCAGTATGGAAGAGCTTTAGTGGTTAAAGCCCGGCGTATTCCTTTTTTCTTTTCAATAACCCTATCCATATCGATTGCTATCCTATTTCTTTATTATTTGTGTAATTATCGCTGAGACAGATAACTCTGCCCTTGATAATATCTGAGAACCTTTTCCTTGATCATATAGGTGAGCTGGGCCTGAAGCCTGTCGGCCTGAGCCTGGAGCCAGGTGTTTACTGCTGTCTGATACTCTATGGAGGAAATCATGCCCTGCTCGTATTTCTTGACATTCAGCTTATATGCTTCTTCCTGGACTTCAGCCCTTTTTACGGCCAGCTTCCAGGATGAGAGGGTATTGTCCCTGTCCTGTACAGCCCTTTTCACCTCAGAGGCCAGCTCCGTCATCTTCTGGTCTCTTTCGGCGACAGCCTTGTCATACGCGTTCTTTCTCCTTCTTACAGACGATTGAGACTGCAGTCTGTTATATATCGGAATGCTTATGCTTACCTGAAGGTATTCTCCGCGATTATTCTTGAATTGCTCCCTGAATGGAGTCGGAGTGTAGCCGGCTCTGCCGGGATATGTGAAATAAGAGGTTGACCAGCCACCGTTAAGGCTCAGGCTCGGAGCCAGCTGCCACCTGGCTGTGGAAAGCTGTCTTTTGGCATTGCTGACATTTCCCTCGGCGATTATTGCCTGGGGATTGTGGGCCAGAGCGTAATCTACAATCTGACTGATGTCTTCTTTCGTGCCGGCGGACTCATTTGCAAGACGGGACGGCTCGTTCTCATCCAGGACAAGAGGCTCCTCCATCGGCCACATCATCACGCTCTTAAGGGTAAGAAGCGCATCTTCCGCACGGTTCTTGGCCTGAAGACTCTGATACTGCTTGTCTGAAAGCTCGGCTTCCATCTGGACCACGTCTGCGTAAGCCTTCCTGCCTAGCTGCTCTTCCTTTCTGGCTTTGGAAAGCGACAGTTCGGCAGCCGCCACCTGATCCTGGAGAATCTTTGACAACTCAGTATAATAAAGTACATTGCTCCAGGCTTCCATAGTTGCCAGACAAACCTCATCCTCAGTCTGTTGCTCCCGGCTGATACCCATAAGAAGAGAAGTCTCTGCAATCTTCATATTGTTGACTGCCTGGAATCCGTCAAACAAAGTAAGGCCGGCTGAAAGAGAATATCCGTTGTGGAAAGACTTGATGTTGCTGTAGGTGTTGGTTTCAGGATCCACGCTCCTGCCCCAGTTGTAGTAACCGTATGAAGACGCGCTCACGAATGGAGTGAATGTCTTAAGGACTGCGTCTCTGCGCTCCACTCTGGCATCGGAAAGATCCGCCTGGGCCATCTTCATCTTTGATGAGTGCTCCACGGCATATTCCATACACTGAAGGAGAGTCATCGGCATTGAGGACTCTGCGCTTTCCCCGGTGTCAGCCATACCCTGGGCTAAGGACCTACCTGCTGAAAAAAACATCAGGAAAAGCGCAGCAGACCACGCAAACAAACATCTAACTGAATTAACTTTAACCATAACCTGAAATCAATCGCAACATATAGTAGCACCACCCGTGCCACAAAAGTCAAATCGCTGAGAAACAGGAGGTTTAAGGAAAAACAAAAAGAAAAGGGTGTAAATTTTCTTTACACCCCTTATAATTTGTTTACAGGCAGGATTTAAGCTTTCTGGGCTCTCTTCTTTTTCTTGAAGGAGCGGATAACTATGTCTATAAGGATAAGGGCCAATATGCAGAGTCCTCCGAAGATTATGAACGGCAGGTAGCTTGGCTTGTTGGTGGCGGCAGGAACAGGATAGCTGTCGTTGAGAATAACCTTATCTCTCAGGTAAACTGCATAAGCATACCATTCCTGGATATCAGCATTATCGAGGAACCAGCCATCTGCGTTGCCTCTGAGGCTGCAATATCTCTCGATATCCGGAACTTCCTTTCCATCCTTGTTCTTAGGCTCAAGGCTCAGGAGGCCGTGGGACTTCTCGCCTGCCAGGGAAATGTTGTTGGCGGTGTAGATATCAGTTACAACAGGATAGAGGTCAGAAGAAACCACCTTCTTGCCGTGAACATAAACATCCTTAACCCTGAAGAACTTAGGCATACGGGAATTATAGTTGTAGTTCAAACCGTAGAAACTGATGTGGGTATCAGGATTCTCTGCTGCGGAAGAGCTGTTGAACTCGCAAATCTTCTTAATCTCGCTTCCGTTAAGGTATACTACAACTAGCTGGCTGCCTGGGTTCTTTCTGGAATCCCTTCCAAGGGAGAGGGAGTTGAACACGTCGTTATAGGTAATTGGGCCTTCAGGAAGTTGCTGGCGCAGGACTCCATCAGGAACAACAGCTACAAGGCGAGAGGTATCACTGCTGATTTCCTTAATCCAGTAAGCAGCGTTGAAAATTGCTCTGGCAACATCGTAACCCATTGGATTGTAACCGGTTGAATCAGTATGTATTGAAAGAGGAGTCTTAATGGTATCAATCACATCAAACGGAGAAGAGTGATAGCGCTTTCCGAACTGATCTGCAACCTTCTCCTTTAGCTTGTCAAAAATAATCTGAGTTGCAGGATCCGGGGTAATATCCTCCGGAACAGGGAGAAGTTTGTAGTCAGAAACTGAAACACCTGAATCACTTTTAAAAAGATCTGCTTCACCTATAAGGCTTCCGTTTGCACCTGCAGAAACAATAGCGGTTTTCCCTACCATATAAGGTTTTGCAAGAGCCTCGTGGTCATGGCCGCTGACAATCAAATTGATTTCAGGGCACTCGGTAGCAAGACGTGCATCTTCGCTGTTTTCTCTTGCAAGAGCCCCACTATGAGACAAAGCTATAATGAAATCCACCTTGGCATTCTGGAGCGCTGGGATGATCTGCTTTGCAACCTCAACCGGATCTTTCCATGGCATCTTGCCCTTTACAGCGCTGGTCTCGTATGCATTCTTTCCGAGAATACCGAACACACCAACCTTCATTCCGGCCTTTTCCAGAATAATGTAACGCTGATGGCCTATGTAAGGTAGAGCCTGGGAGAAATCCTTGTTTTCTCCACCATCTATGTTAGCTGTAATATTGATTGGCCAGTCTACAAGTGTATTGGTGACAGGGTTTATGGAATTGCCCTGGATACGTGAGTTGTAGAACATATATGCAAGGGAAGTAAGTCCCAGGTCAAAGTCGTGGTTTCCGAATACAAAAGCATCGTATCCAGCCAAAGCTAACTGACGATACTCTGTTGCATCTATTTCAGTAAAAGCAGAATATATCGAGCCAAAGGCAATATCACCAGCATCCAATGTAACTACTCCGTATCCCTCTGCCTGAGCCTTGGCTCTCTCCTGGTTAATAAAGGCTGTAAGAGCCGGATACTTCTCTGCGCATGAATGAAGGTCTGAAGTGAAAATCACCCTAATGGTATTCACCTTGTGATTGGTAGGCAGACCCTTGTTACTTTTCTGGGCACTTGAAGCATCGCAGAACAAAAGGGCTGCAATCGCAATCGTTGAAAATACTATGAATCTTCTCATATCTTAAAGTTTTATTATTCCAAAAAACGTCTCATTTCACAAGCCATCTCCTCAGCCTTGAGGGCAGCTGTTTCTGCAAATTTCTCTGTAGAATCGGCATATATGATGCCTCGCGATGAGTTGACCAGAAGGCCGCAGCTGGAGTTCATTCCGGCTCTGGCTACTTCTTCGACGGTTCCTCCCTGAGCACCAACTCCCGGTACAAGGAAGAAATTGTCCGGACAGATCTGCCTGATCCTGGCAAGCTGCTCCGGACGGGTGGCTCCAACCACAAACATTATGTTTTCCTTGCTCCCCCACTGGGATGCCTTACGGATAACTCTCTCGTATAAAGGAACTTGTACTTGCGGTTCATACTGATATACGCTCTGCTCCACGGTAGGCATCGTCTCAAAGTCCACAGCCGTAACGTTGGATGTCAGGGCCAGAAGGATAACCCACTTGTCCTTGTAGGAAAGGAAAGGAAGGATTGCGTCTCCGCCCATATAAGGAGAAAGAGTCACCGCATCGCTGTCCATTCTCTGGAAGAAGGCCTTTGCATATTGCTTGGCGGTGTTTCCGATATCTCCCCTTTTCGCATCGGCGATGATGAAAATATCCGGATAAGTGTCACGGAGATAGATTACAGTCCTTTCCATCTGCATCACACCCTCCCAGCCGGCGGCTTCGTAGAAAGCCGTATTTATCTTATAGGCAACGGTATAGGGAGCCGTGGCATCGATAATGTCCTTGTTGAACAGGAAGATCGCCTCGGCATCGGACATGGTAACGTTCCTCTCCTTTACGCAGGCAGGAACCTTCTCCAGGTCCGTATCAAGTCCCACGCAAAGGAAACTTCCTTTCTTTTTTATCTGAGCGTATAACTCGTCGTAAGTCATTTTATCAATCTTTTATACGATATCAGCCAAGCAGCAGGCCTCCGGTAAAGGAAGCCAGCTTCTCCTGTGCGTAATCCAATGTTACCCTGAAAGATTTCTTTCCGGAAGACGGGGCCTCGTACATCGCATCCACCATGATGGCCTCGCAGATAGACCTCAGGCCTCTTGCCCCGAGGTTATACTTAACAGCCGTATCAACTATAAGGTCAAGCACGCTGTCATCCACCTTCAGGTCTATGCCGTCCATCTTGAAGATCTTCCTGTACTGCTTCATAAGGGCATTCTTCGGCTGAGTCAATATGTCCATAAGAGCCGCCCTGTCAAGCGGATGGAGGAAGGTCACAACCGGAAGCCTTCCTATGAGTTCCGGAATCAGGCCGTATGAACGGAGGTCCTGAGGCGCAATGTATCGCAGCAGGTCTTTCTTGTCCACGCCCTTGGTCTTTTCCTGAACCCCATATCCGACAACCTTGGTGTTCAGCCTCTGGGCAATCTTCTTGTCTATGCCCTCGAATGCGCCGCCGCAAATGAAGAGTATGTTGTTGGTATTCACGGCAATCATCTGCTGTTCAGGATGCTTACGCCCTCCCTGAGGCGGAACGTTCACGATGTTTCCCTCCAGGATCTTCAGCATTGCCTGCTGAACTCCCTCTCCGGAAACGTCACGTGTAATGGATGGATTGTCACTCTTGCGGGCGATCTTGTCTATCTCATCGATGAAGACAATTCCCATCTCAGCCTTTGCAACATCATAATCAGCATCTTGCAGGAGCCTTGTAAGAATGCTCTCCACATCCTCACCCACATATCCGGCCTCGGTCAGCACGGTAGCGTCGACTATGGCAAACGGCAGATGGAGCATCTTGGCAATGCTCCTTGCCAGAAGGGTCTTGCCTGTTCCAGTAGGTCCTACCATCAGGACATTGGACTTTTCCAACTCCAGCCCTGAAGCATCTTCCTTCTGATTTAGTATCCTCTTGTAGTGATTGTAGACAGCCACGCTAAGGAACTTCTTGGCCTCCTCCTGTCCTATCACATATTGATCGAGATACTTGTGTATTTCCTTAGGAGATAGGAGCTTGAAATCTTCTTTAACCTGGGAGACAAACTTATTGTTGTCTAGGGATGGCTGATTCTTATGAATGTAGCTGTGGATATTCTCCACGCAATCCGTGCAGATGCACTCGGAAGAACGGCCTATCAGCAGGGCGCCCTCTTTCTCAGTCCGTCCGCATATGATACACCTTGGAATCCGCTGGTTTCCCCCTGTTCCTTTAGCTCCGCTAGCCATATTACTTCTTCTTGGCCTTGGCCAGAATCTCGTCTATCATTCCGTATTCCTTAGCCTCCTGGGATGTCATCCAGTAATCCCTGTCAGCATCTTTCTCTATCTGCTCCAGGGTCTTTCCGGTGTTCTGAGCCAGAGATTCATACAGTTCCTTCTTCGTCTTGATGATTTCCCTTGCCTCAATCTCTATGTCGGAAGCCTGTCCGGATGTCCCGCCCATAGGCTGATGAATCATTATCCTTGAATGAGGAAGCGCACTGCGCCTGCCTTTCACTCCTGCAGCCAGAAGCACAGCTGCCATTGAAGCCGCCATACCCGTGCAGATGGTGCAGACATTAGGGTTAACCAGATTCATGGTGTCATAGATACCCCAACCAGCGTAAACCTGTCCGCCGGGAGAATTGATATAAAGCTGGATATCAGCCTCAGGATCTGCGCTTTCCAGATACAGAAGCTGTGCCTGGATAATGTTAGCCACATCATCGTTGATAGGAACTCCAAGGAAAATGATCCTGTCCATCATAAGGCGGGAGAACACATCCATGGAGGCAACGTTGAGATGCCTTTCCTCGATGATTGTAGGGTTGATGTATGCAGCGGTCTGGGCTGCATAGCCGTCCAGCTTCAGGGAACTGATGCCTTTACGGTCTGACGCGAAAAGTTTAAAATCCTTATTCATATTTTAGCTTATTCTGCCTTAGTCTTTGCGGTTTTCTTCTTGGCAGGTTTCTCTTCCTCAGCTTTTGCAGCTTTCTTTGCAGGGGCCTTTTTCTTTGCTGGCTTTGCCGGTGCTGCATTATCGTTCAGAAGGGCAAGTTCCTCACGGGTAACTTCCTTTACGTCAGCGGTAACGATACCCTTTACATAATCCAGGACCTTATCCTCCTCGCACTTTTCATAAATGCGGTTCACTTCTTTCTCGTTATTGAGCATCTGCTCAGCATACTGGGTCAAGGTCTGCTCCGGAACCTGTCCAAGACCGTACATTGCAAACTGCTGGGCTGTCATAGCCTTGGCAACCTTAAGAAGATCATCCTTAGAGATATTCATCTTCTGGTCGGTGAAGATCTTGCGGCTTATCATCTGCCAGCGGTAATCCTGCAGGAAGAGAGGGAACTCCTTCTCAATCTGCTCCATGGTGAACTTGCCGTCGTTGACCCTGAAAAGCCACTTCTTCAGGAAGTTCTCAGGAAGAGGGAGATCCGCCTTCTTTACAAGGAAGTCTATCAGGTCTCTGCGATAACGCCACTCGCTCTCCTGCTTGTACTCGCCCTTAAGCCTCTCTGCCAGAGCCTTCTCGAAGCCCTTCTCATCCTTAACGGCATCTTTGCCGAAGAGACGGTCGAATAGAGTCTGCTCAACTTTTGCAGGAACGAAAGTCTGAACCTTTCCAATGGTGAGCTTATAAACCGGATTGGCTGCATCAAACTCCTCCTTCTTGATTCTCAGCAGTGAAGCCCTGTCTGTCTCGTTAGGGAAGCACTTTACTACATCGATGTCGAAGCTGTCGCCGGCCTTCTTTCCGATGAACTGCTTCTTGTTCTTTGCGTCTATGCTCTTGAGAGTTATGAAGGTATTTTCAACCTTCTTTTCTCCCTGCTCGAGAGTAACTTTCAGGAAATCCTCCTCGCCGGCCTTCTCAGTGTCCTCAAGGGAACCGAACTGACGGAGAATATCCTCCTTGTATTTTGCAAGGGCGTCATCCTCAACCTTTATGTCGTAGTAAGCCACCTTGTCTGCCTTGTCAATCGCAACATCAACCTTTGGACGTACGGCCAAATCATATACGAACTCGAACTTCTCGTCTTTCTCGATGTCCATAGGTTTCTGGAGTTCCTCGTTAGGGATCGGCTCGCCGATAAGGTCAAGGTCATTCTCTTTTATGTAACCGTTGATTCCGTCTGTGATAATCTCGTTTACCGCCTCGTTTACTGCTGTAGGGCCATAGAGCCTCTCAATCAGTCCCATAGGAGCCATTCCCTTGCGGAATCCCTTGATTTCTGCTTTTCTGCGATACTCTTTCAGCTGTTTGTCTTTCTTTTCGTTAACTTCATTCTTCTCGAACTCTACCGTAAGAAGGTAGGTCAGCTGTTCTGTTTCTTTCTTAGTAATTTTCATATTGTCTGTAATTGTAAATAATCTACCCGGCGATGGACATAAATGTCCAAGGCGCGCAAATTTAGGCAAAATACTCGGCTTAATCAAATAAAGAACCCTATCGGCCCTTTCTGAACAGAATGACGAGAATGACCGGGATGCCCAGAAGGGCGGCTACTGTATTGATCGGAATGACCGATCCAGTCCCTGGAAGCTCGCTGAGAGTATCAGCCAGCAGGGTTAGGCAACCTCCCAAAATGGCAGATGAGGGCAGCAACACCCTATGGTCGGCATTGCGGAAGATGAACCTTGCAATATGAGGCACAGCGATTCCAAGGAAGCCTATCGGCCCGCAGAAAGCCGTAACCGCACCGCTGAGAAGTGTCGTGGAAACCAGGATCCTCATCCTTATCTTCTTGACATCCAACCCCATTGATGAAGCATAATTATCTCCAGGCAGGATAGCGTTGAGGTCCTTGATATTCATAACCGCAAGGACGAGTCCCACAAGAACAAGAACGCAAAGAATTCCGATCTTGAGCCAGTCCAGGGCGGCAAAGCTTCCCATCGTCCACAAGACATAAGCCTTGAGGGAATGAGCATTGGACGTGTACTGAAGCAGATTCACCAAGGCGCTGGCGATGAAACCTATCATCACTCCGAATATCAAAAGCGTCAGGCTTCCCTTCACACGATTTGAAACATACATTATCAGGACCGTGACCAGAGCCGCTCCCGCCAGAGCCGCTCCCACACTTCCAAGAGAATTCAGCACGGATCCTCCTCCGCTGCCCATCAGGGATGTTCCCATTATGTAAAGGGCCACTCCAAGTCCCGCTCCGCTGCTGACTCCCAATATATAAGGATCAGCCAGCGGATTGCGGAAAAGCGTCTGCATCTGGAGGCCGCAAACTGCCAGAGCCACTCCGCATACCAGTGCCACCACAGCCTTAGGAATACGGAAGTTCAAAAGGATATCCCGCCCAATATCGGTAGTGAAAAGATCCTGGATACTGATTGAAGCCGACCCCAAAACCAGGTCTGCCACCATCAGCGCCAGCAAGGCGATCGCCGAGACTATAAAATATGCTCCACTCCTTTTCAAAACCGATATTCTCCCGTTTGCGGTATACAAAAATACCCACTATTTGCTACTTTTGCAACGAAGAATAAATCAACAAACAGATATTTTAATCACAACGCATTATGAGACAGAAAATTGTTGCCGGAAACTGGAAGATGAACACCACAGTTGCCGAAGGAATCGACCTTGTAAACCAGATTGTAGGAAAGATTGAGGAAGTGCCTCAGGACGTGAAACTCATCGTAAACACTCCTTTCACCCATCTCTTCCCGGTAAGCAAGATCATCGGCGATATCAAATGCCCGTTCTGCCGCAGCAAGATCTCTCTCGGAGCACAGAACTGTGCAGACAAGGAAAAAGGCGCCTACACCGGAGAGGTTTCCGCCAAGATGCTCGCATCCGTAGGCAAGGCCGTCGGAACTGTAGCCGGCGCCCCTGAGGGAGCTGTCGGAGCACCTGTTGAGTATGTAATCCTCGGCCATTCAGAAAGAAGAGGCTACTACGGAGAAACCAACGCCATCCTCCTGGAGAAAATCAAGCTCGCCCTCGCAGAAGGCCTGAAGGTCATCTATTGCGTAGGAGAAGCCCTGGAAGAAAGAAAGGCCGGCAAACACTTTGAAGTTGTCGGAAACGAAATCAAGGAAGTCCTGTTCAACCTCAGCGATGAACAGATGAAGAATGTGGTTGTAGCCTACGAGCCGATCTGGGCAATCGGAACTGGCGAAACCGCCACCAAGGAGCAGGCTCAGGAAATCCACGAGTTCATCCGCAAGACTCTCAGCGAGAAGTTCGGCGCCCTTGCAGAAGAAACTTCTATCCTCTACGGCGGAAGCTGCAAGCCATCCAACGCCAAGGAGCTTTTCAGCCAGAAAGACATTGACGGCGGCCTGATCGGTGGAGCTTCCCTCAAGGCAGACGATTTCATCGCCATCGCCAAGAGCTATTAAGCCCAACCGTTCACGCCCGTATAGTCAAACAAAACATCCCCTCCTGAAAACCAAGAGGGGATGTTTATTTATATCGCTGAGTTGCAAATTATTTTGAATCTGCGTCTTTTTTAAGCTTCAATGTCACGTCAAGCTTATAGGTTCCTTCAACGAAAAGGCTCTTCTTTTCAGTTTCCACTTCTACAGGTTCAATTTTCACGGAATCATTGACATACACAGGAGTCTGCTCCGGGTTGTCAGACGAGCGGTAAACCACATATACCTCGTCTTTGTCAAAACTGTAGTACATTTCTTTATCCACCGTCAGCACTCCGTTCGTATCCGTCTTTTCTGCAATCATTTCCGTATTGTCAGAGTCAGACGATTCGTGGGTTCTGATTCTCAAAGTGGCATTCTTTACAGGATTGCCTTCATTGTCCTGCACATTGACTTTTAGCTTGAACACAGTGTGCGGCGCCCCGTACTCGCATATAACTCCAGGATCGCTACCCCTATTGCAGGTGCAAGACGACAGCCCCAGAACCGAGATGACGCTTGCCAGCAGATACTTCCAAAATGCCTTGATTCTCTTTGCCATAATAAAAACAATTTGCGTCAGCGATTGAACAATTCCATCACTGACGCAAATATATAAAAATCCCCTTTTTAAAACAATTATTTCAGGCGGTCGAGGTGGCAGAACTGGAGGCTGCCGTCCGAGTTCCTCAGATGCATGCCGCCGCCTTCGCAGTAGCGGAAGAACTTGCAGGTGCCGCACTGGCCCTTTTTCATCCAGGACCTGTCGCGATAAACCTGGAAGCGGTTGTTCCACACTTCCATAAAATCGTCCTTGTATATGTTGCCCTGGTTGTAGTCCGCCCTGATGCTCACGCAGGCGGAGATGGAACCGTCGTTGAGCACTGAGCCCACATTTACTCCGGCGTGGCAGCGGAACAGGTTGCTTCTGACCTTCCCTTCCAGAGGCCCCAGGAAGCCCTCGCAGGCATAGCTGCACTTGATGCGGCCTTCCTTGCGGGTATCTTCTATGAACTTCATCACCCCCCTGAAACGCTCGTTGTCCAGCTGCATCATAGGATCATACTTGCCCCTTCCGGACGGGAACACGGTGAACACTCTCCACCGCTTCAGCCCCATCGAGATAAGCATCTCCTTTATCTGGTTGAGCTCGTTGTAGTTTCTCTGATTTACGCAGGTTACCACGTCAAAGGCCAGGTCATCGCCGGCTGCTATCGCCAGCTTGATGGCTTCTACCGCCCTCTCGTAGCTTCCTTCACGGCCCCTCATCCAGTCGTGAGACTCCTTCAGGCCGTCCAGGCTCACGGTCATGGAATGCAGGCCAGAAGCCATCAGCCTTCGAAACCTCTCCGGAGTCATTGCAAAGCCGTTGGTTACCATGCCCCACGGGAAACCTTTCTGGATTATCTTGCGCCCGCATTCCTCCAGGTCTTTGCGCATCAGCGGCTCTCCTCCGGTCAGTATCACCAGGATATGCCCAGGGTCATCCCCTACCTTCTCGCAATAAGCCTTTACGGAATCCAGCGCCTTCAGAAAATCTTCCGCCTTCATAGACATTGCAGACGGCAGAACCTTGCAGTCGCTGCCGCAGTGCCTGCAATGCAGGTTGCAGGACAGCGTGCATTCCCAGAAGAGCTGCTTGAGCTTATGCTCCTTGATGTCTATGTGCCTGATTTTCCGCTCGGCCTCGCAGGCCAGCCAGGTCTTGAATGGCAGTCCTTTCATTTCTTTCCGCTATCCCTAAGGTTCAGATTGAAGTCGATTCCCAACTCTCCGTGAAACCATTTGCCGTCGCCTTCTCTTAAAGTATCGGCTTTTACCTTAATGGAATCGTCCAGGAACTTCCCTTCATGTTGCGGGTTATCCTTTTTGTAATAAACCACATTGGCACCGGAAAAATCCTCCAGTTCATAAGATAAGTACAAAAAAGTTGAAACTGTACCGTCAGCCTCAGTTTCCAGATCGCTAAGGACATAGTTATCCTTCAGGTTCTTGATGACCAGTCTTGTGCTTCCTACAGGATTGCCTGCCTGGTCCACAACCTTTGCATTCACCTTAAGACTGGCGTGCGGAACGCCATACTCCACCTTAGGGGCACATCCGGAAAAGCCCATAAGAGCAAGCACTCCTACCAGTATCTTCCTGAAAATGGATTTCATACTCATTATTTTATCATTGACAAATATAACAAATAAATATATCCAGGCATCTTTCAACAACCTTGCAAATTGCCGGAAAAATCATACCTTTGCAGTCCAATGCGGGTATGGCGTAATTGGCAGCCGCGCCAGACTTAGGATCTGGTGGAGTAATCCGTGGGGGTTCGAGTCCCTTTACCCGCACATCGCAGGCATCCGTGGAACCGGATGCCTGCTTTTTATTACATTTGCGCTGATAAGAAGATCACCGGAATAAAAAAGATCATCTATGGAAGACATACTCCTGAGAGAAATAGACCGCATCGGTGAAATGATACAGATGATTGCCCACAGGTTGGGACTGTTTGGCAAGAAGAAGCCGGATTACTCCATTTCAAATGTAAGGGAGGAAATCGGCAAGGCCAGTCTTGACATTGACCTGGATGCATTGCTTGAGAAGGAGAATCCGGTATGCTATCTGGTGGAGGAGAAGAAGTTCTCGGACCGGGCGCTGGAAACGTTTATAGAGATTCTGTTCTATTCTGATCTCGACGAATCGAAAAAAGCCGGCATCCTCAAAGAAGCCCTCTCGTATCTTGACAGCAAGGGGTATATCTCATTCAAGCTTCATTCTTTGATTACGGACTGACGGCCTTTCAGGGTTTTCTGTATCAATACCAGCGAAGCGGGGCGGGAGCGTTGGCGATGGCGATGCCCATGCTGAACATCAGGTTTACGTTGGCAATCGTGCCTTCGAGGTCCCAGTCTTCGTGGTATTCGTCTATAGGTTTGTGATATATGCTCAGATAAGGATATTTGTTGGGGCGGTCAGGGTGTACCAGATCCCTGCCGTTTTCTATGACCAGGGCAGGCACGCCTTTCTTGACAAAGTTGTAGTGGTCGGAGCGGAAGAACCATCCGTCGGAGTTGTCATCGTCGAAGAAGACATATCTGCCTTGGGCCAGGGCGGCGGCAGTCACGTAGTTGTCCAGCTCACAGGCGCCTCCTCCCATAACATTCACATCGTGAGTAAGTTCGGCTGGGCCAACACTCTCGTAGTTGATGCAGGCGACGGTCTTGTCCATAGCGATTGCGGGATGTTCGCAGTAGTACTGTGACCCGAATAGGCCGCTCTCTTCAGAAGACACGCTGAGGAAGACCAGGGAACGGCGGGTGGCGGGAAGTTCCCGGGCCTTCTTGACTGAAAGCAGAAGAGCCGCCATAGCCGACGCGTTGTCGGAAGCGCCGTTGTAGATGGAGTCTCCTCTGGCGTCGGGAGTGCCTATGCCCAGATGGTCCCAGTGGGCGTTGAACACTACACATTCGTCTTTCAAGTCTGTTCCTTCCAGTATGCCGCCCACGTTGTTGGTCTGCTTGACATTGTATGCGACATCCATATCAACATCGCACTTGAGGTTGAGGCTGAACGCCTTGAAACCAGGCTTCTTGGCCGCTTCAAAAGCCGCGTCGAAGTCCATACCGGCAGCGGCGAAAAGCTTGCGGCAGCCTTCCTCTTTAATCCATCCCTTTATGGCAAGAGCGTCGGCATTGCCCGTTTGTTCGTTATATATAGCTATGTTGTCCACAAGATGACCGTTCACGCACACGTGCCATCCATAGCCGGCTGCTTCAGAATGGTGGAGGACCAGGCATCCTGCCGCCCCTAACCTCTTGGCCTGCTCGAACTTGTAAAGCCAGCGGCCGTAGTATGTCATGTTCCTGCCGCGGAAAAGGGACGGGTTGTAGTATCCCGGCTCGTTCACCATCGCGATAATGATCTTGCCCTTGACATCAATCCCGTCGAAGTCGTTCCAGTTGTATTCAGGAGCGTCGATGCCGAAGCCGCAGAAAACGATTTCGGCGGCTGGAATCTTCACCTTGTCTGTAGCCCTGGCCGTCCAGACCATCATATCTTTCTCGTAAAGGAGTTCTGTCTTCTTTTTGCCCTTTACCCGGAACTTGCCCCCTACCGGACGGCAGGTTGTGGCTATCATCTTGAACGGCTGGAAATAGCTGTCGCCAAAGAGCGGCTTCAGGCCGAGTGCCCTGAACTGGTCCGCCATATAGTTGATGGTCTTCTCCTCATAAGGCGTCATTGGCTTGCGTCCGCCAAACTCGTCCGAAGAGATGGTCCTTATCCAGTCGCGGAGCAAAGCCTCCTCCTGCTGAAGGGTTGTATGGTCCCTCTGACCAAAGCAAAGGGCGGACATTGAGATTAAAAAGACAAGAATAAACAGTTTTCTCATGATCGGGAGATGATTTGTTTCAGTAAAGATACACAATTCTCCCGTGTTTTTCCTTATATTTATATCGCGATTAAAATCCGGCAACAAAAACAAACGATACTTTTATGAAACGGCTATTTACCATTCTTCTGGGCGCAATGCTCATTTTCCAGTCCACTCCGACTGACGCCTGCACAAACCTTATTGTTGGAAAGAAAGCTTCCACGGACGGAAGCGTGATTTGCACATACAACTGCGACGGCTTCGGCTTTGCCGCTTCGCTGTCTTTCTATATGCCTGGAATGCATCCGGCAGACGAGGTGCTCAACATCCGTGGCTGGGGACCTCAGGCAGGGCAGAGACTGGTCAAGCAAGTGCCTTATACCTTTGGAGTTGTAGGTCTTATGAACGACCATCAGGTATCCATCGTGGAAACTACCTGGAACGGAAGAGAAGAACTCCACAATCCTGAAGGATACTTCGACTACTTCTCCCTGATGCACATTACTCTTCAGAGAGCATCCACGGCCAGAGAGGCAATTCAGATAATGCACGAACTTGTTACTGAATATGGCTATAACTCCACCGGAGAATCCTTTGCCGTCTGCGACAAGAACGAGGCCTGGATAATGGAAATGATCGGAAAAGGCAAGGGCCGCAAGGGAGCAATCTGGATCGCGATGAGAGTTCCGGACGACTGCATCACCGCTTACGCCAACTCCAGCCGCATAATGCAGTTCCCTCAAGCCAAGAAAGTTGACAAGAAGCTGGGATTCTGCGTTGTGGAAGGAGAGTGCATGTACTCTTCAGACATCATTTCCTTTGCCCGCGAGATGGGATATTACAGCGGAGAGGACAAGGACTTCAGCTTCAGGGACGCCTACCAGCCTATGGATTTCAGCAAAATCCGCTACTGCGAGGCCAGGGTATGGAGCTTCTTCCGCCACCATTACGACAAGGCTGAAATGGATGCATACCTGCCGTTCATCAACGGAAAGCTTGAGGTCTGCGACCATCTTCCGCTGTGGATCAAGCCAGACAAGCCAGTCAGTGTAAGAGAGATAATGGACGACATGAGAGATCATTACGAGGGAACCGCCCTGGACATGACCGCAGACGTGAGCGCCGGCCCTTGGGCTTCTCCTTACCGCAACCAGCCGGTTAACTTCTATTCTTCAGACTCCACCAAGATGTTCCGCGAAAGGCCTATCGGCTGCCAGCAGAGCGGAATGACCATGGTATGCCAGATGAGAGACTGGCTGCCGGACGCAGTTGGAGGAGTAACTTACTTCAACCTCGACGATGCAACTATGGTTGCCTACGTTCCGGTTTACTGCGGCATCAACCGTATCCCGGAGCCGTTCCGCAGAGAGAACAACAACATCCGCGAGTTCTCCACCGAGAGCGCCTTCTGGATGAACAACTGGGTAGCCAATATGGTATATCCAAGATGGAGCGCCCTCTATCCTGACCTGCGGGAAGCCCAGAAAGAGCTTGAAGACTACTACGCCGAGGACCAGAAGAAAGTTGAGGAGGCCGCCGCCAAGATGACTCCAAGCGAGCTCAGCGATTTCCTCACCCGCAAAACCGAGCAGTACACAGACAAGATGATGAAGCGCTGGGACAAGCTTGCCAAACTGATCATTGTCAAGCACAACGACCAGATTATGCTTCCTTCCAAGGACGGCGAGCTTACTCGCGGAAGGCATACTTCCCCTGCCTACGCCCCTGCTTTCATAGAGGCAGTAAAGACTCAAACTGGCGACCGCTACGTAAACCCTCAGAAATAATATGGAAGACAATTACCTGCAGGACAATCAGGACCAGCAGAATCTGCATAACATGGCCCAGCAGATGGAGCAGCAGAGAATCTGGTACGAGTATCAGTTCGAGGCCAAGAAGCCTCGCGGCAACAAGGGCTGGATAGTCTTGCTCATAGCCGCGGTCATCTTCATAATAGTGATTTTATCACTGGCACATTATTTATAACCGATAATTATGAAACGTTTCCTTATTCTTATATTCACCCTGGGATTTGCCGCCAGCGTATCATACGCCCAGATTCCCCAAGTCCCAGAAGCCGCCTGCGCATATTGCGGAGTACAAATGACCAAAAACGGCAAGCTGATTCCGAACGTCAAGCACAAAAGCACGTGCAAGTACTATGTGAAGGAAGAAGAATCATCTTCATCCAATTCATCTTCTACGTCATCTTCTTCCAGATCATCCAGGGGAGACGAGCCTTATACGGACAGCAACTTCTTTAAGGAGATAGACGGCAAACCACTGACCAACAGGGAGTATTGGGAAATCCTCCTGGGCTCTTGCCCATATTGCGGAGCCAGGAATAACCATTCACACAAATCCGATTGCACCATAGGCAATGCCTATAAGTATTATAAGAATTATTCCGAACAAGGCAAAACGAAGGATGCTATCCGAATGAGGGACAATGTAGTTGTAATGAAGCTCAACACTCAGCAAGGAAAAGCCTTGCTCGCATCAATCCGCAATCCGGGCGGAGCAAAGCCAGCTTCCTCAACTAACCTAGCATCCAAACCAACTAATACATCAACCAACACCAGCACAAGTCTGAAGGACTATACTCCTGCGCCTGAGAAACCTAAACCAACTGTCGGGAATCCTATTATGGACCGTCCTGTTATGACGCGCGTCGCAGAGCATTCCGGCATTAACGAGCACAAAATTGTTTATGACAAGCTCCAAAGCATAGAAGGAGAGCATCCGTGGGGAACGATAGATATGAATGACTTCCGCAGAGCGCAGAAAGGCGGCTGGGGAGTCTTTGCGGACTATGACATTGAGCGTTACACCAACACTCCGAAGGGCGTTGTTGTACTTGGAAAACGCCAACCAGACGGACACATCCTGTGGATGACACTGTTGTATGACAAGGATTCCGGGAAATATCGTGCATTTGAGGCAGAAAACGAAGAGAAGGACCTTAAGGGCAACACCGTGTATCTCAAGGATATCCGTTTTGAAGGCGAAGGAGAAATCATCGTCAGAGAGTATTCGGAAGGATATAAGAAAGTTGGCAATGTCTTCGGAAAATACATCGACGCCGGTTACAACATAAAAGTTCTTCCTATGAAAGTGGATGGGCACCGCATCATAGCTCACTCACAGGATCCTACCAGAAAACTGGACAAAGAAATTTTCATTTATGACGATACCGGAAAAAAAATAGCCAACGGAGAAGAGCTTGAATACTTCGACGATGCCATAATTGCCCGCTCCAAAGACTTCTCCACTTTGTACAACTGGAAAGGCCAGAGCATATACTTTGACAAGGGAGGATGGAATTCAAACTATATGGATGAAATACAAGGTTTCACCAGCGACCGCGGACGCTACTATGTAATCAAAGTAAAAGACGGGAAATATGCCCTTATAGCCCAGGATTTCCGTCAGATAGGAGGCTACTACTCATCTGCCCAGGAGGCTCACGACGCCTGGAACAGATGGTAAAGGCGGCATAAAGATATTTTTCCTATATTTGCAGTCCCGATGGGGCATTAGCTCAGTTGGCAGAGCGTTTGAATGGCATTCAAAAGGTCAGGGGTCCGACTCCCCTATGCTCCACAAAAGATCCAGTCATCAGGCTGGATCTTTTTGTTTTCTTAACTTTTTCACATATTTGCGTCTATCTAATGGAATATGGCAAAAAGCTTTGACATAGAACTTGCGCAACTGAGACCAAAGGTACTTGCCCTCACACGCAAGTTTTTCAGTTCCGCTCATCTGTCTTCAGACCCGGAGGACATTGTGCAGGATGTTCTGCTCAACCTCTGGAGGGCAAAACAGAACGGAACTGAAATCAGAAACGCCGAAGCCTGGGCTGTCAGAGCCACAAAGAATGCCTGTATATCTGCCTGGAGAAAGTCCAGAAAGGATATCGCGGCACCTGAAAAAGACAATCTTCACGCAGCAGACAACGCATCAGCAAAGATTGAAGAAAGCGAATATCAAAAGAGGGCTGTAAAGATACTGGAAGGTTTTTCCGCCGGAACCCGCAAACTTTTGAAGATGAAGGCAGACGGGATGAACCTGGATGAGATTGCAGAAGCCACGGGCCGTAGCAAGGGCAGCGTCAAGACCTCCATTTCCGCAGCCCGAAAGCAGATGCTTGAAGCTCTTGGTCAACGATAATGCAAACACCAAAATAAATGAACCGCAAAGAACTCATACAACGCTATCTGGATGCCGAGACCTCGGCAGAAGAGGAACTTCTGCTGGCAGAATCGTTCCGCCAGTCTCCACCACAGAACGAGGAGGAAGAAAAGATTGAGGCAATGCTGCTCTGCATTAAAGACTCCGCAGCTCCAGACTCACCTGAGGAAGAACACATCTCCGAGGAAGAGTTTGACAGCCTTATCCGCAAATCCGGAAGAAGGAAAAGTATCATCTGGGCTGTTTCCTCAGCGATGGCAGCGGCGGCGGTAATCCTGCTGCTTCTGCTTCTTAAGCCTGCCACGCCTCAACCAGAGGACAATACGGATCTGATTCAGCAGATACAACATATCCAGATTCTTTCCCAGATAAGCCTTGAGGAAGCAGACAAATGCGAATTCCGCCCGATCGAGGGAGGATATGTAATGACAGCCTACTTCCCGGATGGAGAATCAGCCTCTTATATCCTCATCGCCGAGGAAGACGGAAAATCTTATTCCCTTCTCAGCCTTAACCAGTAATATGTCAGATCATAAACACTAAAAAACCGAAAATATGAAAACAAGACTCTATACATTGCTTCTGACCCTTCTGTTCTGCATGCTGGGCTTTTCGGCCTTCGGACAGAAAACAATTTACATTATAGACTCGGAAGTTGTCAATTTCAACGGACAACAGCTTAAAGGCAAATTCATCAAGAACTACATCATCCAGGAAATTGGAACCGGAAAAGACGCTACAATCCTTCATATCATAACCACCAATTCCGAGCCCAGCAAGTTCAATATCGCAGTTTTTGGAGGAAATGCCAAGGTAAATGCGGAAGGCTACAAAATAGCCAAGACTAGCCGCGATTCGTCTAACTTAATATCTATGAGCATCGAAGACCCGGATAACCCAGACAAAACCATAATTATCAAGCATTCCGGTTTCAATGACACATCAAAAACCGCGGTATTCAATATTACAAACCTGAACCCGGAGCAAAACATAAAGTATGTCGTTGACGGAAAATTATACAATGATATAAGTGCGCTTAAAGGCATCAAGCCAGCCGAGATAAGAAGAATTGCAATTTATAAGGAAGGCTCTCCGGAACAGCTCAAGTACGGTAAAGGTTTTTCAGTTGTCGTCATAGACACAAAGGAACGGAAAGTTCGAGGTGAAGTTCAACTACGATCCAAGTAAACTCATATTATACGCAATATCATTATCTTTGTTTACTGAAGGAAAGAATCTTTATGAAAAAATATATCTGGAGCATATTATTGATTTTATGTTTTGCCGTAACTGCCAAGGCACAGGTTTTCGTTGTCAACGACAATATGTTCGCCGGCAGGATGAGCAGCATAAAGGTGAAAATCGTTGATTCTCTGACTAACGAACCTATCTCATTTGCATCAGTTTATGTTGTGCCGGCCAAGGATACCACCATCACAAACTTCATAGTGTCTGACACTGCCGGAGTTGCCACGCTGAAAGACGTGCCGTACGGGAATTATGTGTTCCATATAGAGATGATGGGCTACAAGCATTACTCCAAGGAGAAGTATTTCAGGGAAGAGAGGGTGGACCTGGGGACAGTCAAACTCAAGCTGGATGAGAATTATCTTTCTGCCATCACCGTTTCCGATGTGGGCAACCCTATCGTGATGAAGCAAGATACCATAGAGTTTAACGCATCTTCTTTCAGGGTGGGAGCCAATGGAATGCTCAGGGATCTGATCAAGAGAATGCCGGGAATGGAAATTACAGACGATGGCAAGGTGAAGTTCAACGGAGAAGCCATTGACAAGCTAACCGTTGGAGGGCGCACCTTCTTCTTCGACGACCAGAGCACGGCTCTTAACAACCTGCCTGCGGCAATAGTTGACAAGATCCGCGTAATAGACAGAGAATCCCAGACTACAAGAACCACAGGCATCCAGGACGGTACCAGAGAGAAAGTCTTGGACGTAGGTCTGAAGAAAGAGTTTGAAGAGGGATGGTTCGGCAATATATCCATTAAGGGCGGAACTACCTTAGAGGGCAAGAAAAAAAACGAGCCTCTGAGAGAAAATCGCGGAGCATTGTACAATACCAGCGCCCTGGTTGCTGCATACAACAAGAAAGACCAGGTTACCTTCCTTGCCAACGGAATGAATGTGGCAGATGGTGGGGTCGCGATGGTTGTAAGGGGAGGAGAAGACGTGCTCAGCAGTTTTGAACCCGGGCTTACTTCAGCTGCACAGCTGGGCCTGAACGTCAACACCTCCAGGATAAAAGACGTGGAGACCACTCTTTCCGCCAACTACAAGTATACCGACAACGAGACCGGCTCTCAAAGCTACAGGACAACATTCCAGGAAAACGGCAACTTGTTTACGGAATCCAGAAAATCCGGAAGGTCTTTTGACAACGGAGTGAATGCAAATTATGAAATGAAGAAGGAGAAAGGCAAGATTCAGTTCTCCTTTTTTCCACGCTTCACTTATAAAAAGAGTCTTTCTCGCAACGAAGGCTCCTCGGAAACTTCCAGAGAAGAATTGCTTGTCAACAAATCGGAAAACCACTCACAAAACAATTCCGACAGTAGATCCGGAAACATCCACGGAGGCATTACCTTCACAGACCTGGGAGGCAAGAAAGGCAGGCTCATACACTTCAGCTTCAACGGAAGTTACTCCAATTCAGACGGAGTGAGCAACGAGCAGTCCGTACTCAAGACTGCTGCCGGTGAAGAAGAGCGTACTATGCGTTACGATTCAAAGTCTTCCTCCCACGGTGCACTCGGCTTGATAAGATATACTGAACCGCTTTCCGCAAAACTTATCATGGCTGCAACCGCAAACCTCAACCTGTCGGAATCAGAAAGTACCAGAGATGCATTTGATGCAGGCGGACTGAATAGCTACTATTCATCGGAGAGCAAGACTCACCACGTCAACCAGAAATATGATGTTACGGCCCAGTACAAATTCGCCAAGCAGAGTTGGATTACGCTGGGAGCTACAGCAAACGGAACTCTCAACGAGTTGGTTTCCAGATCTTACAACGTGAACGACACCACCGGCAAAGGAGAGTGGAACTGGTATGTGGCCCCTACCCTGAGGCTCCAGCTTTTAAAAGGACTGAACCGTTTCAACATCAACATTTCAGGCTCCAGCCAGAAACCTAACGGCAGCCGTATGCTTCCTGTCCTGAACATAAGCAACCTGTCTCGTCTGAGCCTTGGCAACATCTATCTGAGACAATATTCAAACACCAACTTCGGCATAAACTGGAACAGGAACGACCGCCAGAAGTTTACCAATCTCAGTCTTTACTTCAACGGCAGCTTAACCAACAGACCTATCAGCAATGCGCTATGGTATGATTCAGAAGGAGTGATGTATTCCATCCCGGTCAATTCCAAGAAGCCTTCCGTTTCAGGATTCATAATGGCTGGCTACACCACTCCGCTGGACTCCAAGAAGATATGGACCCTCTCTTTAGGCTTGACCCTCAGTTACTCATCTTATACCAGTTATCAGTCGACCGGAACACTGCCAGCAATAGACAAAGATAACTTTGACTATGATGCATTCATGGCTGATTTCTGGGGCGACAGCAAAGGCAACCGCTTCTATGACGGGCTGAGCGGATTCAAAGAAAGCACTACCAGAGGGTTTTCTCCTTATATCAACTCTAGCCTCAAATACAACCAAAAGAACTATTTCTTCATCTTGAGTGCTGGTGTAAACAAAGTTATATCGCGATACTCTTTGAACAAGAGCATGAACAGTAATACCACCAGCACCAGCATCAGTCTTGAAGGTTCATACACCACACCGCACCAATTTGAAATATCATCATTCTTTGGGTACCAATTTTACGACGGTTACGCAAAAGGCTATGACAAACCTCAATGGAATTGGCGCGTAGAAATCTCCAAAAATATTGGAGCCTTCAACCTGAGCGTAAAGGTCAACGACATATTCAATCAGAGACGCAACCTGTTCCACACAGTAACAGCCAATTACGAGGAAGATACCTACAGGATAAACTTGAGCCGCTACATACTCTTCGGCGTAAAGTGGAACTTCGGCAAGATGAATGCCATCAACAGCCAGAGAGCACAGAAAGCTGCCTGGAATTCAGCATTCTAGGAATTCTTATATCTGCGGATGATCCGCCATCATCCTGTCTGCCCAGGCGCGGAAATCGCTCCAGCGGTAGTAGTTGCCTTGCACCGGAGTTAGGTCTGGCAGCGTGGCTTCGTTTTCGTTGAACACAACCTTGAAGAGAATGTCGTTCTTCTTGTTCTTGTAGAACACAAACAGTATTGTGGCAGCCATTGGAATGTTATAGTTCTGGAACCAGTATTTGGCTTCTTCAGGCTTGGATGGAACTGTGCCCATATTGTTTATGTTCAGGAAAGTAGCCAGAGCTTCAACGATGTAGTCGTGGCCGAATCTCAGATGCGCGGCCTGGTTTGGATCGCTGAAAGAAGCCTCAGCCTTGGCGATTATGTCTTCCAGCAGAGGAATCACGCCATACCGGGCTTTAATATCGGTGAAGAAAGAGAAATAGTTGTCAGCTTCCCAGAACTTCAAGACCTGCTCCTCAGAGAGAAGGTCATCAAACAGAGGCTCGCTTTCATAGTTGTGGTATCCACAGATCAGCTGCCACAGTTCGCTCGCAAAACCTGTCGGGCCGTCCTCAAATCCATCAAGGAACTTGCTGTCTGTAAACAGCTTGTCCAGGACATCCTGATAGCCTGTAATCCTCTTGAAAAAATCTGTCACGCTCTCAAGTTCCGCTTTCCTGTCATCTGTCTTGAAACGGCGGATCAGGCTTTTAGGAGCGCTTGGCGGAGCTATGATGCACATTCCGGTGTGGTCTGACCTAAGACGCATCGTGAGTTTTGGATTGCAGGTTTTAAGTCCCAGGGTGAAAGCTCCCATACTAACGATACATCTCTGGCTGGTGGAGGAGATGGCGTCTACCTTCTTCCTTCCCTTGAAAACTTTCGGGAACTGCTCGTACACGAATGTTCCAATAGCCTGGTGCTGGTCAAATCCCAGCGGAACCAGGTCTCCGGTGTTGATGTACGGATTCATATAGAAAGCTTCGTACTTCCTGACAAACTCCTTTCCGTATGGTGTAAGCACATTTTCCTCTTTAGCCTTGGAGAATACATCGCGGAGAAGAGTGTAAGTCTTCGGGTTCCAGGCATAGCGGGAGCCGTGCCTTCCATAGTGGCTTATATAGAAAGGCTTGTAGCCGGCAGGAGCCTTGCTTAAGGTTCCGAATTCATCCAGACGGTGCGGGCCTTCCATACCACGGACCTTGCGGGCATCGGCCTTCAGTTGTTCCAACACGTTGTACTGCTGAGCGTTCAGCAAAAAAGACGAGGACATCAATATCCCTGCAAAAAGTACCAGTATCTTTTTCATAACACTCAAATATAGTAATTGTAGGCAAAAAATTTTCGGATATTTGTGTAGTTTTCCGTTAGCCTCTGCGTCTAATGGGCAAACAAACAAGACAGACAATGACAGAAAGAGAATTCGAAAAGATGGTCAGAGAGCACAAGGGGACGATTTACACCGTCTGCTATATGTTCTCGCAGGACAATGAAGAGGTAGCCGACCTCTTCCAGGAGATCCTGATCAACCTGTGGAAAGGATCCGGAACTTTCCGTGGCGAAAGCAGCCTGAACTCCTGGATTTGGAAAGTGAGCCTGAACACCTGCATTTCTTCAGACCGCAAGAAAAAACGCCTCCCTAGAAAGGAGCCGCTGAGTATGAACATCAACCTGTTCGAAGACGTGGATGAAGGCAGCCGCCAGTCCAACCTTCTCAGGGAGAGAATCTCCAAGCTCGGGCCGTTCGACAGGGCAATCGTCCTGCTGTGGCTGGAAAACCTCAGCTATGAAGAAATCGGCCAGATAGTCGGAATCAGCACCTCAAACGTCTCTGTCCGTCTTGTCAGAATCAAAGAACAACTCAAAAAGATGCAGTAAAATGGAAAACACAGATAACATCCTCAACGAAATGCAGCAGCAGCTGCGCCAGATGAAAGAAAAACTGGAAGGAGAAACCATAGTCAACGAAAAGCTCCTGCGCAACGCCTACCGCAAGACTCTGGGCAGCCTTCAGAGAAAGGCCCTCCGCCAGACGATTATCGGGGTTGTTGCGATGCTTCTCAGCCTTAACCTCCTGAATGTCGGATTCTCCATTCCTTTCGTAATCGCGACAGAAGTGATGCTGGCTTTCTGCCTGGCGGCAACCATCATAATCAACAACAGGCTTCCAAAAATGGATACAGACCTTGTAACTGCAGCCAAGGGAATCGTACGCTTCAAAAAAGGCTACGCCAACTGGCTCTGGATCGGAATTCCTCTGCTTATACTCTGGCTGGGCGGAATGGTCTATGAAATCATGAAAAACGAGGCATTCCCTTCAGAAGCAAAGTATGCGATGTTCATCGGTCTTGGAGTGGGAATCGTAATCGGCGGCGCTATTGGACTCATGTTGCGCCACAACATCCTCTCAAAATCCGATGAAACTCTCGCCCAGATCAGGGATCTTACTTCCGAAGACTAGCCGCAGGAAAGGTTGATTAAAGTTAAACATATCAAAGAGATGCCGAAACTAAGCAAGGCATCTCTTTTTTATTTGGTTTTTGACTAGTTTGGTATGAATTCTGCATATATTTTAATATGCGAATCTTGATGATCATACTGACTCTGTTCTTTATTTACCCCCTCTGTCCGGATGAAATAAACCTGACAGCAAATGAGCAGATAGAAGTATTGGACAGTGATTTTGATGAGGAACAGGTTGAAGGAGAAATCTCGCTTTCAAGGAAATCGCAAACCATCAGAAGGAGTTTCACTAAAATCAGTTCGCAGAGACAATCTTTCGCAAAAGACAGCAAAACTCTTGCAACTAGTCTTAAAGAGTTTACGCTTTCACCGTATTCAAAAGATATCTTATTGTCATCCTGCCTGTTGAGGTTGTAGACTATCCTGTGCATCATAGAGTGCCGGAGCTTTGTCTCTGGCTGCCGAGTTGTTTCACTAATCTATAACTTCAACATGTGCTTAATACATAAATGGGTACAATAAATATCGTATCTGCAATCCTCGCCCTGATGTCGGGCATAGGTATTTTCCTCATAGCTTGTCAAATGATGAGCTCCAATCTTGAAGCGGCAAGTTCCCAGAGACTCAAGAGACTTTTTGCCAGGACTTCATCCAACAAGTTGCTGGGAGTAGGAATCGGTGCCGCTGGCACAGCCGTAATCCAGAGTTCAGGAGCAACCACTGTAATGACCATTGGTTTTGTGAATGCGGGCATAATTTCACTATACCAGGCCGCTACAATCATCTATGGAGCAAATATAGGAACAACAATCACGGCCCAGATAGTGGCTCTGGGAATGTTTGGCAAAAACGCAATCTCGTCTACCGCGATATTCTCCGCTCTTGTAGGCATCGGGGCCTTTATGTTGATGTTCTCAAAAAAACAGAAGGTCAAGACCACCGGAGGAATACTGGCAGGATTCGGTATGCTGTTCGTAGGACTGAGCCTGATGAGTGGTTCCATGGAAACTTTCGCGGCCCAGGATGGCATCAAGGCATTTCTGGCAAGAATTGAGAATCCCATCCTTCTTGTTTTCGTAGGAGCCGTACTGACCGCCATAATACAGAGTTCGTCTGTGATGACTTCAATTGCCCTGGCTATGGTTGTTTCCGGCCTTGTCTCTCTGGACCAGGGTATTATGCTTACCTTAGGATCTAATATAGGTTCCTGTGTCGTGGCTATAATGGCCGGTATCACAAGCGGCAAGAATGCCAGGCGCACTGCTATGATTCATCTCCTTTTCAACTGCTCTGGAGTAGTCCTCTTCCTTCTGGCGGGATGGATTCTGTCTCTTTCCACCTCCGGATCGGCAAGTTTCGGCAGCATCTTCTCAAAGGTGTTCCCTGGAGTTCCCCAGACACAGCTAGCCATGTTCCACACGTTTTTCAATACTGCTACGGTTCTGGTAATGCTTCCGCTCACATCCTTCCTTGTCAATGCCGTCAAAAGGATCATTCCTGACGAAGAAAAAGACCAGAGCCGGGAAGAAGGCTTCAAGCTCCATTATGTCAACGATAATATGCTGATGACCGCCCCTGTGGCTGTTGGACAAGTCAAGAACGAGATCTTGAGAATGGCAGAAATCGCAAAAGAAAACACCAACAAAGCCCTGGATGCAATCATCACTCTGGATTTCAATTGCCTTAAAGACTTTAAAGAGAAGGAGGAAGAGCTTGATTTCATAAACCGGGCGCTGGTGGAATATGTCGTGAAGCTGTCTTCCGGCAAGGGCCTGAGCCAGAAAGACAAGGTGTATCTGTCCACTACCTTCCGCTCGATCAGAGACATAGAAAGAATCGGAGACTATGCCGAAAACATTACAGAATACGCAAATAGCCTCAAGGAATCCTCCCAGCATTTCTCCGATATGGCAAAAGCAGAGACAACAAATCTTAAAGACAAACTCAACAAACTATATGACAAGGCAATAGAAGCTTACACCAACGAGGATTTGAACGCCCTCGATCAGGCAAATATCATTGAAGAGGAAATCGATGACATAAAGGACAGTATGGAAGAAAACCATATCCGCCGTCTAGGAGAGGGTATCTGCACCCCTTCTGTTGGAGCGCATTACCTTTCTCTTTCTTCCAATGCTGAAAGAATTGCAGACCATTTGATAAATATCGCAAAGTCGATCCGTTCGACCTACATTTTTAATTAACACTTTAATAAAATCATTATGAAAAATTTACTAATCAAAGCCGCTGCCGTTATTCTGGCGCTTTCATCCCTGGCAGGATGCTCAAAAGACGACAACCACGATGATTTCTCAAATATCCCCGAAGAAGTCAAAGCTGATTTTAAGAATCGCTTCCCTTCTGCCACAAAAGTCGAGTGGGACTTTATTGCCAACACCGTCAAGGCAGATTTCGTGATGGAGAATACAGACTATGAAGCTTTTTGGAAGAACAGCACGTCATGGAACTGGATCCGCACTGAAAAAGACGTGAACATAACCAAGACTCCGCTTCCTTCAGCGGTCCAGAACTACCTGAATACCGAATTTGCAGGATGGAAGATAGAAGATGTAGATTACATCTGGGTACCAGAAGACGAATTCTTTGAAATCAGTTTAGAAATGTCCGGCAAACCGGACACTGTGATTCTGATTCGCAAAGACGGTACAGTTGTCATTTAAATGATCCATAAATAAGATACCGCTTGCGAACAGGCTCCGGAAACTTTTCCAAAGAGTAACGGAGCATTGTACGAGGCATTTTTGAGGCTCGTTTGTCAAGGAACATCCTCAGAGATGCCTCGTCTTTTTTGCCGGCTTCCCTGAGCAGCCACCCTACCGCTTTCTGCAGAAGGTCATGAAGAGGAACCCTGTCACAGTCCTCAAGAAAAATGTCTGCGATGGAATATGTATCGCTGAGCTGATTCTTGCGGACAAAGGCCATCGTTGAAACCATGCTGATTCTCCGCTCCCAGATGTTCTTGCCGTTTCTTGCCAGTTCATAAAGCAGAGTGCGGTCCTTGTCCAGAAGCCACTCGCCCAGAAGACTATAGCAGGAAAGGTCCACAAGGTCCCAGTTGTTGATACGGTCTGTGTGGGCAAGATAGAAGTCCACGCACCGCTTCTGCAGGTCTTCCTGCTTTTTCTTCCCCGCTCTGGAAAAGATTTCAACCAGACAAAGAAGTGAAGCCAGACGGACCTCGTGCCAAGGGCTGAGAATGCACTCCTGAAGATTCTCAAATGAGACCTCCTTCCAGCATTCCTTTACAACGGCTCTTGTAACAGGCACCTTGATTCCCAGGAACTTGTCCCCTTCGCCGTACTGTCCGGGCCCGGTCTTGAAAAAACGCATCAGTCCAGCCACCTGGCTTTCGTCGCGGTGGCTCAGCATATTCTGAAGAAGAATATTACTCTTTGACATCGTTGACCAGATCTTTAATCTTGGATGCCGGCACTCCTCCCACAAGACAGTTGTCAGGAACGTCTTCGTGAACCACCGCCCCGGCTGCTATGACCACATTGTTGCCTACGGTAACTCCAGGCAGGATGGTTACATTTCCGCCAATCCACACGTCGTTGCCGATTCTGACAGGCTTTGCCTCAGCGATATAATCTCGCCTGCCCTGTGGAGAAAGCGGATGTCCGACGGTTGTAATCAGAGTGTTCGGCCCTATCATCACGTGATTGCCGATGTAAACCTCACGGATATCCAGGATGGTGAGGTTGAAATTTCCTGTAAAATCATCGCCGATGAAGATGTTCTTCCCGCAGTCGCAGCCAAAGGTCTTGGAAATCCATACCCTCTGGCCCACTGCCCCGAGCATCTTCTGAAGGCACTTGTACTGAGCCTCATAGTCTGTTCCGTCAATGGCGTTGTACTCCTCGCACCACTTGATTGCGCGGCTCTTTCTTGCAATCATTTCTGCATCTGCATAGCAGTACGGCAGACCGGCATTCAGTTTTTCAAGTTCAGTCATAAGGCAAAAATACAATTTCTATTGAGTACATTTGCAAAAAAATAAAACCAAATGAGACATTCTAGAACCCTTCTGGCAATCCTTGCCGCATCCCTTGTTCTTGCAGCAGGTTCTGCCTGCTCACACAAGCACCTGACTCCTGAAACGCCTGACACCCCTGAAAACTACAGGCCGGTCATGGGCAATTATTCTGAAATCAACACCACTTGCAGCGAACCTTCAGGCCTTTGCCTTGCCCCTAATGGAGACGGTTTTCTTGTAGCTTCCGACGCAAACGGCATACATCACGTAACCTGGACAGGAGCCACCACAAGCTTCTACAACAGCAAGATCGACTGCGAAGGCGTTACAATTGACCCTAAGACCAAAGATGTCTATTATGTGTTTGAAAACAAGCAGGAAGTGCACCGCCTGGTGGCTCCTGACTACAAGAAAGACGAACTGCTATATGTGGTTAAAGATGTCGGTTTGGGAACCAACGACGGACTTGAAGGCATCACCTGGTACAAGGACAACACTCTGCTGATAGGCAACCAGAAAAAGCCTGTGGTCCTGATAACATATTCCCTTGAAAAGGGAGAAACCGGGCGCAAGGACCTCACTGGAAGCAGCCTTATGGAAATCGCCGACCTTTGCTATGATCCTGTAAGGAACGTGCTCTGGATAGCGGATAGCAAGAGCCGTACGATCAACCTCTGCACCACAGAGGGCAAGGTGATGGCAACCTACAGCGTTTCCTTCATAGATAACGGAGAAGGAATTTACGTGGACCATGCCCACAGCTGCATCTGGGTCTGCGACGACACCACCGGCAAGATCTACAAGATAAACTTCACCAACCTATAGACAAGTGATAAAAAGTGCTCCCGCCGGTACAATAAGCGTATCAGCGGGAGTACTTTTTTATACCTAAAAATCAACTTCTGATATTCTCAGCCCTTCGGGATCTGAAGGTACTGCTTGAGAGTCTCAACGTACTCGGCAAAGGCGTCCCGGCCCTTGCCGGTGATTCTGCAGAGAGTGCAGGTCTTTTTTCCCTTGAAAGTCTTCTCCACCTCGATGTATCCCGCAGCGGAAAGCTTGTCGAGCTGCACGCTCAGGTTTCCGGCCGTGGCTCCGGTCTGGGACTTGATGTACACGAAGTCCGCCTCCACCACGCCAATCAGTATGCTCATCACCGCAAGCCTCAACTCCGAATGGAGCAGCGGATCCAGCGGCTTGAACGTTTTCTGTTTCTCTTCCATAACACTTTGTTTTATAGCGTTATTCCCCTTTTGTCCGTTAGGCTTCCACCTGGTTGTTTCTGACCTTTCCCTGAAGAATAAGTCCTGGAACTACAAGTCCTAAGACACCCAGTACAGCGAATACCAGAATCTGTGCAGGACCGTTAACAACCAAGGCTATAACTACAGAGATTGCAGTAGCGATAACCAGGCAGGTAACTACAGAATTCATCTTCATGACCACTCCGGAGATAACTCCGCAAAGTCCCATCATCAATGTGATTACAAGAGTAAGGTCCACGTGGATGCTGGCTTCCGGATTACAGGCTCTCATTATAAAGTATGCAACCCAGATCATCAGATAGAATCCTGTCGTAAAGAATCCAAACCACATCCAGGTCTTGCCCAGAATCCTGGATACTTCATTCTTTGGAGCCTTCTCGCTGTTCTTTGACATGAATATTGTGCAGATGAAACCTATAATACTCATCGCGAACCAAAGAAGATTCCAGACAGGGCTACCGGTCTTTGACCAGAGGAAGTAAATGATTACAGAAGTTACAGCCACCAGGCATCCCCAGAGGATAAGAGGTCTGCCGGAATTTTTGGCGATTGTCATTCTGCTGCGCTCCATTGTCTCTGCGATTATTTTCAGAGAGCTTTCGGTTGTAAGGTTCTTAGTTTCCATTGTAAAATCTTTTAACATTGTTTAACACTTTTTGTTTTTCTGCTCCCCGATTGCGCACTCGGTCAGCATCAATCACACTGCAAATGTAAAGCAGTTTATTTTATAAACCAAATTATTTTATAAAATGTGTGCAAAATTATGGGAGAAACTATTGTTTTTAGGGAATAAATTGTATTTTTGTAGGGTATTAAAATTTTAGACTTAGGGGATAAAAATTATGGACAAGATCAAAAAAGTGATGCTTTTTACAGAAAACAACGAGTCTGTCGAGCTGGATTACCAGCAGTTCAGGGAAAAGCTCGTTTCCGATATTATGAACTCTATTGACTCCATTATAAACAAGACGATTGCGCCTGTCAAAAATGAGCCGCAGCAAGAAGAATGTGTTCCAAAGAAGAACCTCAAGACAAGAGACAAGATATTGTTACTTATCGCTGAGAACAAGCACATTACAGCAAAGGCTCTTGCACAGAGAGTCTGCGTCACGGAAAAGGCCATTGAAAAACAGCTGGCCAACCTCAAGGCAGAAGGTATCATCAAGCGCCAGGGCTGCAACAAAGGCGGCCACTGGCTTATTATAAAAGGAGAATAACTATGGCACACGATCACGAACATATACACGAACATCACCACCATCACGAGGAAAGGGGGCTGAAGGGAAAACTTATTATTATAATCGCGACAGTCATTCTGCTGGTTGCGGCGGTATTTATTGAAAAGAAGTGCAATCTTTCAACCTGGCAACTGCTTCTGATTTATTTGGTTCCGTATCTTCTGGTAGGATGGGAAACGCTGAAGGAAGCAGTGGAAGGGCTGGTTCACGGAGATGCCTTCAACGAGCATTTTCTGATGTCTGTTGCAACCATAGGAGCGCTTTGCATAGGCTTTCTTCCTGGAGCGGAAACCCAGTTTCCTGAAGCGGTATTCGTGATGCTGTTCTTCCAGGTTGGTGAGCTGTTCGAAGGATATGCAGAGGGCAAGAGCAAGGAAAGCATTTCTCATCTGATGGATATCCGCCCTGACAAGGCCAACGTGGAAAGAGATGGCAACCTGCTGGAAGTAAGCCCGGAAGAAGTGGCAGTCGGAGAAGTTATCGTTATCCGTCCGGGAGAGAAAGTTCCTCTGGACGGGCAGATAATAGAAGGAGCCACATCGCTGAATACAGTGGCTCTGACAGGAGAGAGCGTGCCGAGAGAAGCAAGCGCGGGAGACGAGGTTATTTCCGGATGCGTGAACCTGTCCGGGGCGATAAAGGTCCGAACCACAAAGAATTTCGAGGAAAGCACCGCATCCAAGATAATAGACCTGGTGGAGAATGCCGCTGAAAAGAAATCCAGAAGCGAGACTTTCATCACCCGCTTTGCCAGGATCTATACCCCTATAGTGGTTTGCGCGGCTGTATTGCTGGCTTTCCTGCCGCCGATCCTATCCGGCAGTTTCTCAGAGAGTTTCCCTACCTGGCTGTACAGGGCTCTGATGTTTCTGGTGGTCAGCTGCCCGTGCGCCCTTGTCATAAGCGTTCCGCTGACTTTCTTCGGCGGAATCGGAGGAGCTTCAAGAAAGGGAATCCTCATCAAGGGAGCCAGCTATATGGACATCCTCTCTAAGGTCAAGACCGTAGTATTTGACAAGACCGGAACCCTCACACAGGGAAAGTTTGCTGTAGAAGCCGTGCATCCGGATACCTGCAAAGACGGCTCTCATTCGCAGGAATGCCACCAGGGTCACGGTTCAGACTCGAAGCGTCTGCTGCACCTGGCCGCCCACGTGGAGCATTTCTCCACCCACCCTATCGCCGGAGCGCTTAGAGACGCATTTCCGCAGGAAGCCACAGATGGATGCCAGGTCTCTGAGATTGAGGAGATTGCCGGAAAAGGTGCAAAAGCCAGAATCGGAAACGACACTGTATATGCCGGAAACGAAAAGCTGATGGAATCCATCGGAGTGAAATGGCATCCTTGCCATCACGCCGGCACTATTATCCACATTGCAGTCAACGGAGATTATTCCGGCCACATTGTCATCAACGACCAGATGAAAGAAGACAGCGACAAGGCAATCGCCGATCTGAAATCTATGGGCATAACAGATACCGTGATGCTTACCGGAGACCGGGAGGAGGTTGCAAGGCAAATCGCCGGGAAGCTGAATCTATCTGAATACCACTCGGAACTGATGCCTTCAGACAAGGTGAGAATCGTTGAACAGCTTCTGGAAAAAGGAACTCTGGCATTTGTGGGAGACGGCATCAACGACGCTCCAGTACTTGCCAGGGCGGATGTGGGAATCGCGATGGGAGCTCTTGGAAGCGACGCTGCAATAGAGGCGGCTGATGTAGTCATTATGGATGACAAGCCTTCCAAGATCGCCACTGCCATAAAGATTGCAAGACGCACACTTTCAATAGCCAGGCAGAATATCTGGTTTGCCATAGGAGTAAAGGTTGCCGTTCTGGTTCTGGCCACGTTGGGTGTAGCCACGATGTGGATGGCAGTGTTTGCAGACGTTGGAGTTACGGTTCTTGCAGTACTCAACGCTATGCGCGCTCTTGCCTCCGCTAAATAGAATGGTGCGGACTTCTGAAAAGATTATCCTTGTTGTCTAGAATCCAGTTAATTACATTGTTCATAGGCAACAGGAATGACTCGCCGAGTTCTGTCAGGCTATATTCAACTCTGGGAGGAACTTCCGGATAAACTTTCCGGCCTACAAGGTTATACTGTTCCAAGCCTTTCAGAGTCTGGGAAAGCATTTTCCTTGAAACATCCGGCATATCCTTTTGGAAATCCTTGAACCGGCACACACCATATTTCTGCATGGAGACCAGAGCCAGCACAGACCATTTGTCCCCTATTTGCGAGAGAACATTGCGGACAGGACAAAAACTTTCAAATTTCTTCATCGCACAACCAGTTGAATATCATTAATTGTAACTTTCCGGTAACTATCATACCAAACGGTGCCGTATTGCAAATAAGGCTACCGGCAATTATATTTGCACTACAAAAGTAACAAAGTAACTAATAGAAACAATACTGATTATGAAAAAGATTGAGATAATTGCCCAGGGCAATAACTTTGCCGCCGTTAACGCAGGCAGCTGGGATGAAATCCAGAACTACGAACTCCCTATGGGACCCAACGTACTCAAAGGAAAAGTATTTGTCGGCTCTGAAATCGGTCTTACCGGAAGCGAGCTGTCTTTCCAGACTCTTGTTCCAGGACAAGACAGCGGTTTCCTCCACACCCATAAGACTCACGAAGAGGTTTACATCATCCTTCGCGGAAAGGGTGAATACCAAGTAGACGGACAGGTATTTCCTGTCTGCGAGGGCAGCGTGATAAGAGTTTCTCCGGAGGGCAAACGTGCGCTTAAAAACAGCAGCACAGAGAACCTCACTATGCTCTGTATCCAGTACAAGGCCAACAGCTTCACCGATGCCGACAATCCGATGGCAGACGGGAACATTCTACAGGAACTTCTGAGGTGGTAAAAACCGTTCATCCATAACATGCCTGACAACTCTTTCAGGAATAAAAAATACGGTATAATCTGCATTTAAATATCAGATATTTTAGCGTATCTTTGAAGATTGCATATCAGCTTTCTTTAAGGATACGCTTTTTTGAAGCGGCCTTCAGATGTATATGAAAAACAACAAATAAATATAACCATGAAAAGAATTCTTCTCACACTCGCGGCTATGGCAATGGTTATTGCTTCCTGCGGACAGAACAAGAAAACAGAACAGACTCAGAACAATCAGGAGGAAAAACAAATGAAGACACTCGTAGCATTTTTCTCTGCGACAGGTACTACCAAGGCACTGGCAGAGAAGGTTGCCGCTGTAACTGGCGGAGACCTTTATGAAATCAAGCCGGAAGTACCTTATACATCAGCCGACCTCGACTGGACAGTCAAGACTTCCCGCAGCAGCGTGGAGATGGCAGACAAGAATTCAAGGCCCGCAATCGTGAAAGACCTTGAGAACGCCGGCGACTACGGAACCATTTATATCGGATTCCCTGTATGGTGGTACACTGCACCTACCATAATCAACACGTTCCTTGAGACTTACGATTTCTCCGGTAAGAACGTAGTGTTCTTTGCCACTTCAGGCGGAAGCACAGTAGACAAGGCCAACGCCCAGTTCAAGGAGCAGTATCCGGCTATCAAGTGGACTGCCGGAAAGGTTCTCAACAGAGCAACTGACGATGATGTAAAAGCCTGGGTTGAATCGCTGAAATTCTAAAGGAAAAACAGGAATGAGTATGATCAACGATTTCATATACGACATCCCTTGCAGGGTGTATTTCGGAAAGGACCAGATGAAGAACCTCGGTCCTGAACTCAAGAAGTGGGGCAAGAGAGTGCTGCTGACCTACGGAGGCGGTTCCATCAAGCGCATAGGCCTGTATGACAAAGTGATGAAAGAACTGAAAGAAGCTCAGCTCGAGGTCTATGAACTCTCAGGCATAGAGCCGAATCCGAGAATTGCATCGGTGAGGAAAGGTGCCCAGATGTGCAAGGACCTCAAGATAGACGTGCTTCTGGCAGTTGGCGGAGGCTCAACCATAGACGCCACAAAGTTTATGGCAGCCGGAGCGCTGGTGGACTTTGACCCGTGGGATTTCTTCGACATGAAAAAGAGGGTTCCGGTAGAGAAGGCTCTTCCGATAGTAAGCATACTGACACTCTCGGCTACGGGAAGCGAAATGGACTGCGGCGGAGTGATCAGCAATCCCGAAACCAACGACAAGATAGGATGCATGTGCCCTCCTATGCTCCCGAAGGCCTCTTTCCTGAATCCTGAAAACACCTTTACAGTAAGCCCTTACCAGACAGCCTGCGGAGCGGCAGATATGCTCAGCCATATCTTTGAGGTTTACTTCAATGTGAACACAGACCTCTATATGCTGGACTGCTTTATGGAAGGCCTGATGAAGACCATCATAAAGTTTGCCCCGGTTGCGATGAAAGAACCGGAAAACTACGAGGCCAGAGCCAACCTGATGTGGACATCATCCTGGGCAATTAACGGCTTCATAGACGGCGGAAAACGCCAGGCCTGGAGCTGCCATCCTATGGAGCACCAGCTGTCTGCCTATTACGACATTACCCACGGACTTGGATTGGCTATTCTTACTCCGAGATGGATGGAGTACTGCCTGAACGAGGACACCGTTGGCAAGTTTGTGCAGTTCGGCGTAAACGTGTTTGGCATAGACGCTTCCCTTCCTCCTATGGATATCGCCCGCAAGGCAATAGATATGCTCAGCGAATTCCTGTTCAAGACCCTTGGTCTAAAGAGCACACTCACAGATCTAGGAATAGACCAGACACATTTCGAGGAGATGGCCCGGAAAGCCGTCAACGGCGGAACTCTGCCAGGTTTTATTCCTCTCCAGCAGAAAGATGTCGAGAACATTTACAAGATGTGCCTATAAGAGACATTTTTCTTAATTTTGTATGTTATGATAACTCTCATTCTGCTCATCGGTGCACTTGTACTGTTTATAAGCATCGGGCTTAACAATATTTCCACACGCCTGGGAATTCCGGCTCTGCTGGCTTTTCTTCTGCTGGGCGCTATCTTCGGTGTCACCGACGTGATTCCGTTCCAGATGGATGATTTCAGGTTTGCCCATAACTTCTGTACATGCGCCTTGATATTCATTATGTTCTACGGCGGTTTCGGAACCCGTTGGAGCGCCGTCAGGCACATAGCTACCGAAGCGGGTCTGCTGGCTTCTGTGGGAGTTGTCATAACGGCAGCCGTTACCAGCCTTTTGTGCTACTTTATTCTGCGTTGGGGACTGATAGAAAGCCTGATCCTCGGAGCGATAGTGAGCTCTACGGATGCCGCATCTGTATTCTCCATCCTCAGGACCAAGAAACTCGGTCTGAAGAACAACACCTCCCCTATGCTTCAGGTCGAAAGCGGAAGCAACGACCCTATGGCATATATGCTGACCATCGGCATGCTTTCTATCGCAAACGGAAGCGCCTCGGGTGGAAAACTGGCCCTGATGCTGCTGATGCAGGTCGGCATTGGAACCGCCTGCGGTCTGGTCATAGCCAAAATCGCCAGCCTAACGCTTCAGAAAGTTACCATCAAAGGCAGCGGTTACATCTCGCTCTTTATCCTGGCCCTTGCGGTTGCCAGCTATTCGATCCCGGACATTCTGGGAGGCAACGGCTACCTGAGCGTTTACCTGGTGGGAATGATCGTAGGTAACCAGGATTTCAAAGACAAGAAGACCATCGTGAACTTCTTCGACGGAATTAACGAGCTTATGCAGGTGCTGACCTTCTTCCTGATAGGCTTGCTGGTAGAACCGTCCAAGATGCCAAATGACATCATTCCGGCTATACTCATTTTCCTGTTCCTGCTTCTGCTTGCCAGACCGGCGGCTGTCTTCAGCGTGCTGGCCCCATTCCGCAAATACAGTTTCAAGCAGATGGCCTTCGTGTCATTCGTTGGCCTGAGAGGAGCATCCGCCATCGTTTTTGCCATAATGTGCATAAACGGAGACGAGCCAATCCAGCAGGATCTGTTCAACATAGTCTTCTGCCTGGTTGTCATATCAATAGCCTTCCAGGGCTCTATGATTCCGTGGGCTGCCAAGAAACTGGATATGATAGACAAGCACAGCAATGTACTCAAGTCCTTCAACGACTATACAGAAGACCACCTTCATTTCAGCTGGGTTGAAATCACTCCGGAGAGCAATATGTGCGGAAAGCAGGTTCACGAGATAAACTTCCCTAAGAATGTGCTGATTGCCCTCATACTTAGAGGAAAAGAACAGATAATCGCAAGAGGAGACACTGTCCTTCAGCCTGGTGACAAGGCAATTATCGTCACCAAAGCGTTTGAAGGCTCTGACGCCATCTTCCTGGAAAAGACCATCAAGCCTACAAGCCGCAGAATCGGCAAGAAGATCAAGGAAGTTCCTGGAAGCGGCATTATCATCCTTATCCGCAGAGGAGACAAAAACATCATTCCTAACGGCAACACCGTCCTTTACGAAGGAGACCATCTGGTGCTGCTCAGATAAAGTGCCATGATAGACCAGATATTAGAGTTCAACAGAAAATTCGTGGAAGAAAAATCCTACGAAAAGTATATTACAGACAAATATCCCAAGAAGAAACTGGCCGTGCTCTCCTGCATGGACACCCGTCTGTCCGTCCTTCTGACATCCGCCCTGGGCCTGAAAAACGGAGACGCCAAGATCATCAAGAATGCAGGAGGAGTCATCCTATCTCCTTTTGACTCCGCGATAAGAAGTCTCATAGTGGCAATCTATGAACTTGGAGTAGAAGAAGTTATGGTCATCCACCATTCATCTTGCGGAGCCTGCCACATGAGCTATGCACATTTCAGGGAACAGATGATAAAGAAAGGCATCGCCGAGGAAACCCTGGATACAGTAAACCGCTGCGGCATAGACCTGAATCAATGGCTGGAAGGCTTCCACGACACTGAAAAATCGGTGAAGAAAACCGTAGAGACAATAAAGAATCATCCTCTGATACCTAAAGACATAACCGTAAGAGGATTCATCATTGACTCCGCCACAGGAGAACTGACAGAAGTATGAAAAAGTTTATAGCCATATCCATTCTTGGCCTGCTCCTTGCTGCAGTGCCTGCCACAGCGCAAACCAGTTCCGGCATTGACTCCATTCTCCAGAACAAGCCTTTGACTGAAGAGGACCTTCTGAAGATGTACGGAGCGGACACCAACCAGCTTTTCCAGAAGATGCAAGCAGAGATGGAAAAGGTTTTACAGCAAAGCGCCGAGACTGAAGCTCAGGACAAGCTGAGAAGACAGATTGCTTTCATCTTTTCTCTGCTGATAGCCCTCTTCCCTGCCATTTCCCTCTTCCGTCTTGTCAGGAAGAAGAAGGTCCAAATCCAGGACAAGAAGAACATCCCGTCCGCAATTCTCGTGCTTCTTCTGGGCGGCATAGTCCTCTTCGCATTCAACTACTTCATGATATGGATGAGCCTAAAGCACGGCACTTCCTTCCATGCCGCCATTGCCATAATCGCGATGGCAGTTCTAACGGCCTGGGCTATCTGGGAGTATTTCAGAAAACCTAAAGACAAGAGCCAGAAGTAGGCTATTGCATCTGGCGAAGCAAAACCTTTATATCCGGAAGCTGCTCCGGAATGGAACTTATGTCCGTCTGGCTGAAGTGATATGGTATCAGAACTTTCGGCTTGAACATATTGGCCGCCTTCACGCACTGCTCAACCGTCATTGTATAAGGCTGGTTCACAGGCAGGAATGCAATATCGATATCTTTCAGGTCTGCCATCTCGGGAACATCTTCCGTGTCTCCGGCAATGTAGATCCTGAGCCCGTCTATCGTGAGAACATAACCGTTGCCGTTGCCTTTTGGATGGAACTTCTCTCTTCCTGGAGTTGTGTTGTATGCGGGAACGGCATCCAGCGTTATTCCCTTAGGAAGTTCACGGCTCTGTCCGTTGGCTATCACCTCTCCCCTGCCGATACGGTCCGCGCTGGTCTTGTTGAGAATCAGAACGGTATTCTCCCCCTCAAGAGTCTTCAGGGCTGCATCGTCCAGATGGTCTGGATGCTCGTGAGTTACAAGTATCACGTCGGCCTTCGGGAATTCGGCTGCATAGTCTGTATGTTTTCCGTATTCACCAACCGGATCCACGTGGATTGTCAGACCGTCGTACTCTATCTCCAGAGTCCCGTGCTTTATCAGGCAGATCGCAACCGGAGAGCCGTTCTTTGTCTTGAAGACCTCCACTTCATACTTTGTCACACGGTTTCCGGCCTCTGTCCAGGCCAGATAACCGCCCTTCAGGTTATAGACAGTGTAGCCAGCCTTGGCAAGCAGCTTTGCGGCACCTGCACTCCGTTTTCCGCTACGGCAGTAAACAGCCAGCGGCCTGTCTTTCGGATAAGCCTCTTCCACCATACTAAGGAAAGACTTGCTGAAGAAATCAAAGTTAGCAGCTCCTGCGATATGCCCATCGGCATACTCCTTGTCTGTCCTCACGTCGATCAAAGCCGCTTCCTGCTCCTTTAGAAGCAGGCCGAACTCCGTCACGTCCATATCGATGTACTTCGCTCCTGAGCAGGAGAAAATGCTCATCAGCATCGGGATAATTGAAAAACTCATAATCATTTTCATATCATTCTATGTAACTATACCATCTACACAAAAATAAGAATATTTTGCATTATCTTTGAACATAGAACAAATTATTGCAGCTATGTTGAAAATCGGAGACAAAATGCCGGCATTCGAGGTTCTCGACCAGGACGGCAACACGGTAAAGTCTGATAGCTTTATCGGAAACGGAAAGAAAACCATCATTTATTTTTACCCGAAGGACAACACATCCGGCTGCACGGCAGAGGCCTGCAGTTTCAGAGACAACTACGCCGCCCTCTCCAAGGCCGGCTACAACGTTGTGGGAGTGAGCAAGGACAGCCCAAAGTCCCATTCCGGTTTCAGGTCAAAGTATGACCTTCCGTTCACCCTCCTGGCAGACACCACCACCAAGATGCTTCAGGACTTCGGAGCCTGGGGAGAGAAGAAAATGTATGGCAAAACCACTATGGGCACCCTCAGAAGAACTTTCATCTTCAGCGACAAAGGCATCCTTGAGCGCATCATAGAAAAAGTGGACACCAAAAACGCCGCCGACCAGATTCTCAACCAATAGTCATCTCTGAATAAAAAGTCGATGAAAAAGCTCTTCAAGATATTCCTTCTTCTCTGCTTAATCGGAATCGCGATTGTTGTCTGGTGCAGTTACATCGTTGAAAAAAGCTCCAGAGGAAAGCTGTTCAACAATGTCAACGACATTCCCTGCAACGACGTTGGCCTGCTTCTTGGCACCAACCCTATCGGCCGTACTGGAAGACCTAACATCTACTATGTTCACCGCATCCAGGCCGTTGTAGACCTCTACAAGGCAGGCAAGATCAAGGTTGTGCTGATCAGCGGAGACAACAGCCACCGCTCCTACAACGAGCCTGAGTATATGAAGAAGGACCTTGTCTCCAAAGGCATACCGGCAGACCGCATTTTCCTGGACTACGCCGGTTTCCGCACCTTTGACTCCATGATCCGCGCCCAGAAGGTCTTTGGCCAGAACTCCTTCACCATCATCTCCCAGGAATTCCACAACCAGAGAGCTCTCTACATCTGCCAGCATCTTGGCATTGACGCCATTGCCTTCAACGCCAAAAACACTATCTCCAGATACTGGCGCATACGCATGTACTTCCGCGAAAAGCTTGCCCGAACCAAAGCCGTACTGGACATCCTGTTTGGAAAGAAGCCCCACTTCCTCGGCGAGCCTGTCCCTATCACCATCCCTAAATAGTTCAAATCAAGAAAGACATGGACCTCAGACAAGCCATCACAGAAAGACATTCCGTAAGAAAATACACAGACAAACCTATCGCCGAGAAAGATATAATGATACTGCAAGAAGCTGTTCAAAAGCACAATGCAGAAAACGGACTCCACATCCAGCTGGTTCTGGATGAACCCAAAGCATTCTCTAAAGGCATTTTGAACTACGGTATCTTCACCGGTGTACGCAACTATTTTGTTATGGCCGGCCCAAAAGACAAGACCTCCCAGGAAAGAATCGGCTATTGCGGAGAGAAACTTGTGCTACTGGCACAGACATTAGGACTTAACACCTGCTGGGTTGGCCTCACTTTCAAGAAGATAAAAGAAGCTTTCATCCTCAGCGACGGGGAAAAGATACATTCTGTCATAGCCCTCGGCTATGGGGAAAACCAAGGCGTCCAGCACCCTATAAAGCCTGTAGAGAAGTTCTGTGAAAACCTGACCTCAGCCACTTTGCCAGAATGGTTCAAGGAAGGAGTAAAAGCCGCAATCCTGGCCCCGACTGCAGTCAACCAGCAGAAATTCAAGTTCATACTTCACCCGGATAATAAAGTTGAAGCCAAAAGCCTTTTCTCTTTGATAGGTTACACGCATATAGATCTCGGCATCGCCAAATGCCACTTTGAAATAGCAGCCGGACAAGAAAACTTTACCTGGAGATGAAAGACTTTGCGGCTATAGACTTTGAAACGGCAAACTTCCAGAGCACAAGCGTTTGCAGCGTTGGAGTGGTAATCGTCAGAGACGGAGAGATAACAGATAGTTTCTACTCTCTTATACAACCAGAGCCAAATTACTACAACCGCGTCTGCACCGGCATTCACGGGCTATGCAGACAAGACACCGAAGAAGCACCGGTATTCCCAAAAGTCTGGAAAGAGGTGGAAAAGCTTATCCGCCTCAGCGATGAAGATGCCGCCAAACTTGGAACTCCATATCTCCCCCTGGTGGCCCACAACAAGGCGTTTGACGAAGGTTGCCTCAGGGCTGTTTTCAGATGCTACCAGATGGATTATCCGGACTATGAGTTCTACGATACTCTATGGGCTTCAAGACGAATGCTCCCGAATCTGATAAACCATCAGCTTCAGACTGTTGCGGCCGCCTGTGGCTACTGTCTTGAACGTCACCACCACGCCCTGGCAGATGCCAAGGCCTGCGCCGCAATCGCTTTGAAAATCCTTTAGGATCTATCGCTGAAGAATACTGTCTATTACAGGATAGATTTCTTCTTCGATTTTATACGGATGAATGTCAAAGTACTTGTCGCCGGTCAGCATGGCGGAAAGTGTGGTTCTTGTCATGTCATAGAAGATGTGGACCGGTTTACCCAGCTTCTCGGCATAAGCAAGTTCGTAACCTACTCCCAGAGAAGGTGTTGTACACTCAGCAACAACGATATCAGACTCTTGGAGCCAGCCGGTATCCTGAAGATAGATAGCAACATCCTTTTCTCCGTCTGAGAAGCCTTTTGGAGTTGAACCTTCGTGCTTGCTCAGCGACAGATCTCCCACGTGCTCAGTCAAGACAGTGTCAGTCTTCTGAATGTATTCTATGATTCTCCTGTAAAGAGCAGCATCATCTCTGCCGCCGCGGATAGAACCTGCGAAGTAAACCTTCTTTCCTGCCATAAAACCCAGTTTTATACAAAAGTAAGTATTTTATTTAGCAACTTTTCGTAACTTTGGGAAAATGGCATAAAAGGCCATGCCTGAAGTTATGCTTAAAGTCAAGATTTACGAATACGATTCCCCGTGCGGAAAACTCTATCTTGCCGCAAGAAAAGGGAGCCTTTGTCTGTGCGACTGGGCAGCCAGCAAGAACCTTACGGACACTCTTACAAGACTATCCAAAGCACTTGATATTGAGTTCATACTGCCCGAAACTGAAACAATAAAACCTCGCCAGGAGAAGCCTTCCAAGGTAATTGTCTCGGCGATGAAACAGCTGGGCCAGTTCTTCAACGGAAGACGCAAGACATTCAACATTCCTTATCAGATGGCCGGCACTCCTTTCCAGAATGCCGTGTGGAAGAGTCTTCTGGATATTCCTTACGGAAAGAGCGTTTCGTATGCGGAGATCGCCGCAATGGCAGGCTATCCTAAAGCCGTCAGGGCAGCGGCCAACGCCTGCGGTGACAATGCCCTATCTGTCATAATCCCTTGCCACAGAGTCATAGGCAGCGACGACGGCCTGACCGGCTATGGCGGAGGACTGGGAGCAAAACGCTATCTGCTTGACCTTGAAAGCCCTCAGCAGCGGCTTCCGTTCAAGACCGTAACCAAGAAACCGGCCAGGAAACCAGTTGCGAAAAAGCCCGCCAGGAAAACTGCCGGCAAAACGGTAAAGAAAACCCCTGCCAAGAAACCAGCTGCTAAAAAGCAATAATTTACAACACAACGTCCCCGATGAAAAAGTTCCTGATCATTTTAGCCGCCGTCCTGGTCTGCACCAGCCTCCAAGCCCAGAACAACAAAAAGCAGCAGAGCAAGTTAGACGCAGAGTACGAGCAGAAGAAGGCTGACCTTTACAAGGAGTTTTCCGAGAACATGAAATGGCATAACGCCAACATTCCTCCCGACAGGAGAAGGGCGATGAGAATCAAGAAGCAGATTGATTCGCTCACTAAAGTCAGGGACTCTTTGATGCACTATACCGACTCTCTGATAGCTGTCTCAGATAACAGACGGAACAGGATCGATAACGATATAAATTCGCTGAGAAAAGATTACTACGCTGTTTCAGAAAGTGCTCTGGAAGATGTCTACAGAATCAAAAAAGGCCATACGAAAGATTCCCTGGAAAAGATTATGGCCAACCTCAGCCCAAAGGTCAGAAAAAGCAAAGCTGCCCAAAGACTGAAAGAATACCTGACAGGAAAGCCTCTAAAGGCCGGAGACAAGATATGGGAATTCACCTGCTACACCCTGGACGGAAAGAAGTTCAACTGGAAAAGTGTACGAGGAAAAAGGATTTTCATAATACTTGACGGCTACGACTGTATGGGCGGCCACATGAATCCGCTTGCCTTCAAGGACTATTACAAAAACAATATAGAACAGAAAGTCAAAGGGCGCCGCGATTTTGCTTTCATTCCTTTTTTCACCGAAGACAACTATGAGAGGTTCAAAAAGGACGCTGACTTCTACGGGATGACTGAATACAACCCGGTTTCCGATATGGAAGGCCAGCTTTCCAGGACAGATATAGTCTTTGATATTACCGCTACTCCTATGTGTGTGTACGTGGATGCAGACGGCACCATCAAAGCCATTACCGAAGGATTCGATCCGAAAGACCTTGAAGAATTTATAAACACAGCACCATAGCCCCCTATGAAAAAACTCGCACTATTTACTGTATTGTTGATTATTTCAACCGCAGCTTTATACGCTCAAGAGACTGAGAAAAACGACAAGATTATGGATAATGTTGTACTTAAGGCATTAAAGACAAGAAGAAGCGTCCGCAGCTACAAGAAAGAGCAGATCAAGGACGAGGAACTGAAGGCCGTCCTGGAAGCCGGAACCTTTGCCCCCAACGGTATGGGAAAGCAGGATTCCTGGATTGTGGCGGTGTAGAACCCTCAGATACTAGACCAGCTGAGAAGGATGAACGCCGAGATACTGGGCTCTACTTCAGACCCTTACTACGGAGCTCCGACAATCGTGCTGGTGTTCGGGTCAGACCCTAAGAAATGGGGAAACTCCATCCAGGACGGAAGTCTTGTGCTGGGCAACATGATGAACGCCGCCTATGCCATAGGACTTGGATCCTGCTGGATTAACCGCGAGATGCAGATGTTCTCTACTGAAGAAGGCAAAGCCCTGATGCGCAAGCTGGGTATTCCGGAAGAACTAATCCAGGCAGGGCTTACCGGCATAGGAGCACTGGCTCTCGGATATCCGGAAGGAGAACCCCGCCCGGCAAAGCCGCGCAAGGAAAACTACTACAGAATTATCAAATAGTTACCGAATATGAGGACTCTACATCTAAATGAAGAAGCGGAGAGATGTCTGCTCTGCGAAAACGCTCCTTGTTCAAAAGCCTGCAAGACTGCTGATCCTGCAAGGGCATTGAGAGCAATAAGGTTTGACAATGCCTCCAATTCCTGGAAGTGGCTCAAGGACGCTTCAGAAGAAGAACTTACGGCAGCAGAGAATGCCTGCATCCATTACGACAGGCCGATAAGACTCAGGGAGATAGCAAAGATCATCGCTGAGCGATATGGCAAGCTGGAAACCCCTAAAGCCGAGTTGCCGTCTCTGGAAATCGAGTTTTGTGGCCTGAAGTGCGAGAATCCGTTCTTTCTGGCTTCTTCCGCCATCTGCACCAACTACGAGATGGTGGCCGCGGCTTTCGAGGCCGGATGGGCAGGCGTGTTCTACAAGACCATCTGCCTGGAAGAGATCAAGGAAGTTTCTCCGCGATTCGATGTAGTCAAGAACCCTGACGGGTCATTTGCCGGTTTCCGCAATATGGAGCAGCTTTCTGAGAATCCGCCTGATGTTGATTTCCAGATACTTGCCAGCCTGAAGCGCAACTATCCTTCGAAGATTGTGGTGGCTTCCATCATGGGCAGCACAGAGCAGCAGTGGATAGATTTGGCCATTATGGCCGAAGAGGCCGGCGTGGATGCCATTGAGCTCAACTTCTCCTGTCCGCAGATGAAGCTCTCCGGAATGGGAAGCGATGTGGGACAGAATTTTGAGCTTGTAGCAATCTACACATCATACGTGAAGAAAGCAGTAAGCATTCCTGTCATTCCAAAGATGACTCCTAACGTGGATTCTATGGGCAAATTTGCTGTCAGCGCCCATTTTGGCGGGGCGGACGGAATCTCTGCCATAAACACCATAAAGTCCGTGACAATGTCTACCGGCTCCGAGGTAGACGGCAAGAAGATTGTTTCCGGCTATTCCGGCAAGGCAGTAAAGCCTATCGCCCTGAGGTTCATACTTGAGATGGCGCAAAGCCAGCTGATCAAGAACGCCCAGCTTTCCGGCATCGGCGGAATCAACACCTGGAGAGACGCCCTGGAATTCATCCAGTTAGGATGCCGCAACACCCAGGTTTGCACGGCCGTTATGGAATATGGCTATAGGATCATCGATGACCTTAAGGAAGGCCTTCAGACTTATATGGCACAAAGGGGTATTACCCGCCTGGATGAGATTGTGGGAGAGGAAATCAAGTCATTTGCAACCACCGCTCAGGTCGACCGTGACACCAAGGTGTTCCCGACCATAGATAGAAGTGTGTGCATCGGTTGCGGAAGGTGCTACATATCCTGCCGCGACGGCGGACACCAGGCAATCTCATTCGGGGAAGACCGCCAGCCTAAGATAATCGGCCAGAAATGTGTGGGATGCCACCTGTGCCGCATGGTTTGCCCAACGGGGGCCATAGGCCAGGCCAAGCGTATACCAAAAAGATGATGAGCAGAAATCAGTCGTAGATTTCAAACAGGCTCTTGAAGGTTTTAAGGTTCTTCCAGTAATTGCGGACTGTATTGTCAGTGCACATCTGGAGGCTTTTCTCCACAATCATCTGAGGTGCTCCCATACCGAAACGCTCTCCAAGCTTTTCAAAGCCTGGCTTAAGGGCTGTTATTAGAACACTTTCTTTCTTGTTGGCTGTTGTCCAAGCCATGAACTCCTGCTGACGGCTTGCATACAGACGAAGAATGTCCAGAGTAATTCTCGGCTGAAGAGAAGCATTGTTCTTGGCTTTCTTGACGAATGTGTTCCACTTCCTGAATACGTCCTTATCGCTGAGCGGAAGGGTTTCCAGGGAATAAAGCTCCTCGGCAAGCTGGTTGACTTCAGGCTTTCCTTTCTGTATGCGTGAAGCCTCCGAGAAGATTCCCTTGTCCGAGATATTGAAAACTGTGGTGTCATACCACTTGTCGCTCTTGTCGTCCGCAGTCTTGAAGTAGTAATAATCTGTTTTCGTGAGTGTTTTGTTGTCTTCTGAGAACTTCATGCTTCCGCCTCCGAAATTTTCCTTTGGAGAGTAGTTTCCGTGTGGCTCTGTCTTGAGTATCTCGTTCATCCACTCGCCATGTCCGGCATAGAACGCATCTATCAGATTGCCTTTATGGTCAAAAGTAGCATAGTAATGATTTATCTGCTGATAGCCGTCTACTCCCCATCCCCAGACACGATATGCTACAATGCAACCGAAATCTGTCGGAATAACTCCATACTTCAGAATCTGGTCTGCAGTCTGCACTCTAAAACTGCCATCCTCCACAGTAAACTCTCCGGTAATTTTCTGGAAAACAGCTTCTTCTTCTTTGCACAGGCTCAGCTTCGGTTCATAGTGCCAGTCACTTCCAAAATTATAGTAACGGCGGTTATAAGCCAGGCCGTCGTTCATGCAGATGCCAGCTCCCTGTACCCGGCTCTCGTCCCTCTCGTGCATAGGACGGGTGAACACAGGATTGTCGTTCATCGGATCTATATTGTAACGCTTCAGCCAGGTACGGCCCTCATCCTGAGCCTTCATCATCCCGAAGAAAGCCAAAGAAAACAAAATGCTCATAAGAATCCTTTTCATATTAATATGTTTTTTATTGTAATCGACTTTTCCAACCTTAAAGTTAAGAAAAATATGCCAACCTCCATCTTGTCAAAAAACCTTTGTCCGTATATTTGTTGTATGAAGATTCAGAAGACAAACGCGGCAAGGCTGCTGGACAGGGAGAAGATAGATTACACGCTGGTTCCGTACCAGGTGGATGAGGAGCATCTGGATGCCATTCACGTGGCAGAGCAACTGGGAGAGGATATATCCAAGGTGTTCAAGACGCTGGTGCTCAAAGGAGACAAGACAGGACACTTTGTGTGCGTGATTCCCGGAGACAAGGAAGTGGACCTGAAGATGGCTGCGAAGGCATCGGGGAACAAGAGCTGCAATCTGATTCACATGAAAGAGCTGCTGCCTACAACCGGTTATATCAGAGGCGGATGCTCGCCCATCGGGATGAAAAAGCAGTTTCCGACATATATACACGAGTCTTGTCTTGAATTGGAGAAAATGTATGTGAGTGCAGGTCTTAGAGGCCTTCAGATCTGCATAGCCCCGGCCGATTTGATCCGGATGGTAAAAGCCACCACTTGCACCTTGTTTTAGGGCGCGAGAACAATGTGAGGTAGTTTTTTCTATATTTGTCCCATTATTTATAGTAAAACCTTTTACTTTTTATTATGGAACCTAAAACAAAACCTGTGGTTATCCGTAACAGGACAACCGTTTCCGATTTGTGGAAAAAAGAAGACTGGCTGGCTGTGTGGATTGGCGCTGTGCTCATTGTTATTGCAGCTATTGCAGTCATTTCCAAAGCATTTGATTTTACGGCACTGAACTTTTCAAAATGGCATCTGTGGGAAGATGTTCCGGAGAAAACTTCTCTTCTGGGGCAGTTTGCCGGAGCGTTCTGGGGCAAGCTCTTGAGGACATTCCTGATCCTTGCCATCTTGTTCGGCATTGGCATCAAGCTGCAGGGCGAGAAGATTTCCAAGTTCATTCCGGCGTTTATCGGACTGTTCATACTGGCAATAATAGTCAGAATCGTGAGTGCCGAGTTCACTTTCAACCGCTATCTTGAATGGGCTTTCTGGGCTCTTATCATAGGACTTCTGATTTCAAATACCGTAGGCATTCCAAACTGGCTCAAGCCTGCTATCAGGACCGAGTTCTACATCAAGACCGGTCTGGTGATAATGGGATTCTCGGTGCTGTTCTCCAACATAGCCAAGTTCGGCCTCTACGGCCTGGGAATCGCCTGGGTCGTGACCCCAATCGTGATAATCTTCATGTGGTGGCTGGGAACCAAGATCTTCAAGATGGACAACAAGCCACTTGTAATCACCCTTGCCTCAGCGACAAGCGTTTGCGGAACTTCAGCAGCCATAGCTACAGGAGCCGCAGCCAAGGCAAAGAAGGAGGATCTTTCTCTGGCAATCTCCATTTCCATCATCTTCACCATACTGATGATGGTCTTTGAGCCGATGATTATCCGCTGGACTGGAATGAGCCAGATAATGGGAGGTTCCCTGATCGGCGGAACAGTTGACTCTACTGGAGCAGTAGTCCTGGCCGGAAGCGCGCTGGGAGCAGAAGCCGAACAGGCCGCAGTTCTCGTAAAGAGCATCCAGAACATACTGATCGGTTTCATCGCATTCTTCGTGGCTCTGTTCTTTGCAACCAGGGTTGACCGCCAGATGGGCCAGAGAGTTGGCGCAAACGAAATCTGGTACCGCTTCCCTAAGTTCATAATCGGTTTCTTTGCAGCTTCGCTTGTGGCATCGTTCATCATCCTTCCGGTTTATGGAAGCGAGAACGTGGGAGCTATCAACAAGGTGCTTGACCAGTACAAGAACTGGGCGTTTGTCCTGGCTTTCACAAGCATTGGACTTGACACCAACTTCCGCCAGATTATCAAGAAGATGCAGGGTGGAAAGGTTCTGTGGCTGTATGTCATCGGACAGTTATTCAACATCGCCCTCACTTTCTTTGCAGTATGGCTACTTCTTAGCGGAAAGTTCTTCCCGGTTCCTGAACTTGACAACTATAATGGAAAGAAGGCAGAACCTAAGGTTGTCGAGGCTCCGGCTCCTGCCAAGACCACTTTCAACATGACACATTCTTCTGACACATTTTTGATTACCAAAGCGTATTAATGAAAAAAACGCACAAGAAAATAATTTTCAGGACAGTGACCATCGTTATGGTGGCCACTGTCTTGCTTTGTGCGCTATGGATAATGAAAAACAGGATGGGGCTCAGCGATGCTCACGACTTCGGGGCTGGAGCTTATTATTACGCTGACATTCCTGACTTTGACAAGGTACTTAAGGACAAGGGCATTGCCACCAGCATCCCGATGTGGATTTACATTGCCCTTTTCCTTGCCTGGGGCTGGCTTATGTGGAGGCTCTGGTGCTGGATTGACCGTTCCCGCTGATTTTTTTCATATATTTGAGTTTTGGGCATATAATGTGAATATGAAAAACAAGATTATACTTACCGGAGACAGGCCGACCGGGCGTCTCCACATCGGACACTATGTTGGATCACTCAAGGGAAGAGTTGAACTCCAGAATGCTATGGATTATCAGGATATGTTCGTGTTCATAGCAGATGCACAGGCACTTACAGACAACTTTGATAATCCTGAAAAAGTGCGCCAGAACATCATTGAGGTAGCACTGGACTATCTGAGCGTGGGACTGGATCCAAGCAAGATCACCATTTTCATCCAGAGCATGATCCCGGAGCTGACGGAACTGGCATTCTACTACATGAATCTGGTTACCGTAGCAAGACTCCAGAGAAACCCTACCGTCAAGACCGAGATTGCAATGAGGGGTTTTTCCAACGAGGACCAGCAGGCCGTGTTCGGAAGCGGACTTCCGGTGGGATTTTTCACCTACCCTATTTCCCAGGCAGCTGACATCACGGCATTTAAAGCCACGACTGTGCCGGCTGGAGAAGATCAGAAGCCTATGATAGAGCAGACCGTGGAGATTGTACGCAAATTCAACAGCATATATGGAGAAACGCTCGTAGAACCTGAAATACTTCTACCGGCAAACAATGCCTGCCACAGGCTGCCGGGAATAGACGGAAAGGCGAAAATGAGCAAGAGCCTGGGTAACTGCATTTATCTTTCAGAGCCGGCAGACACTCTGGCAAAGAAGGTTATGAGCATGTACACCGATCCTCAGCATATCAGCATCAACGATCCTGGCCACCTGGAAGGCAACACCGTGTTCACATACCTGGATGCATTCTGCCGTCAGGAGCATTTCGAAATGTTCCTGCCTGAATATCCAAACCTCGACGAACTTAAGGCACACTACCAGAGAGGCGGTCTTGGAGATGTCAAGATCAAGAAGTTCCTGGGAAAGATCCTTGAGCAGGAACTCGCCCCTATCCGCGAAAGGCGCAAGGAATTCGAGAAAGATATCCCGGAGGTTTACAACATGCTCCGCAAGGGCAGCGAAAAAGCCCGTGAAGTTGCCGCAAAGACAATGGATGACGTACGCAAGTCTATGAAGATTAACTACTTTGAAGACAAGCAACTCATCGCTGAGCAAGCGGAAAAATACAGACAACAGCAATAAACCACATAGCACTTTTGATTATGAAAAAGACTTTTCTGGCAGTTCTTTGCCTGGTGATGTTTTCATCCGTCATATCTTTCGGGCAAACCGTAAACAAGCCTAAGGTTGGAGACCAGTTCATCAACTTTACCGTCCAGCAGGATCCTTCAAACCCGAACACCAAAGTATCCCTTAGCAATTATGTGGGAAGAGGGAAATGGGTTGTTGCAGATTTCTGGGCTTCCTGGTGCGGATGGTGCATCAAGGAAATTCCTACCCTGAAGAAGATATTCAACGAGCTGCCTAAAGACAAGGTAACTGTGCTGAGTATTGCCGTTTGGGACAAACTCGCTGATACAAAGGCTTCTGCCCGTGAAAACGGAATCGTCTGGTCTCAGATCGTAAACGCTCAGGACATTCCGTCTGACGCTTACGGTTTTGGCGGTATCCCTTATATCGTGGTATTCGACCCTCAAGGCAAGATCGCAGCAATCGGACTAAGGGGAGACAAGCTCTACCAGTTTGTAAAAGCCTCAGTTGAGCAGAACAGATAAAAAGACCCAGATGCCTCTTCTTTCAATAAGGAACCTTTCTCTGGGATATGGGGAAAAGATTATCTTCTCCGGCATAAACGCTTGTGAAGATGATGGTTGCCTTATTGCACTCCTGGGCAGTAACGGAAGAGGCAAGTCCACTCTGCTCCGCACGATAGCAGGACTGGAAGCCGAAACTTCCATATTGTATGACGGAAAACCCCTGAAAGATTATTCCAGGAAGGAAACCAGCGCACTGGTATCATTCGTGAGCCCTCTTACAGAAAGGACAAGATATCTGAGCGTCAAGGATATGGTGGCAATCAGCAGCTATTGGCGCACGAACTGGATCGGAGCCTCGAATCCCGAGGAGGAAAAAAGAATAGAAGAAGCTCTGAAGTTGGTGGGATTGGAAGGTTTTTCACAAAGGGACTGCACCAGTCTCAGCGACGGGGAATACCAGAGGGCAACCATAGCCGGCGCCCTGGTCCAGGATAGCAGGATCATTCTTCTGGACGAACCTACAGCATTTCTGGATATCGCCAATAAATTTTTGGTTACCAGGTTACTGAAGAAGATAGCCCACAAGGGAAACGGACGGAAACTCATAATTTTTTCCACCCACGACCTCCAACTGGCCCTTCAGGTTTGCGACAGGCTGTGGGTCATGGCCTCTGACGGTTTTTACACCGGGACCCCGCACCAGATGATAGAGAGCGGAAGGATTGAGAAGATGTTCGATGTTGAAGGCGTAAGTTTCGATAAACAAAAAATGATGTTTAATATTTTATAGATGAGCATAATACGCATTACACGGGAATTCAGTTTCGAGGGAGCGCATGCTCTCGGGGGATATGACGGGAAATGCTGTCACATCCACGGGCATTCCTACCGTATGGAAGTTACCGTAACCGGAGAACCTGTCGCTGATGAGGATTCCCCGAAAAAGGGTATGGTCATAGATTTCACCGACCTTAAAAAGATTGTGGGGGAAAACATAATAGACAAATTCGACCACGCACTGGTAATGAGACAGGACGCTCCCCTGGCAGAAGAGATCCAGAAGACATACGGCAATGTGATTGTCGTTGATTTCCAGCCTACAAGCGAAATGCTGGCAACATATTTCTCAGATGTGATTTCCGGATTGCTCCCCAAGGGCGTAAAGCTTTTCAGCATCAAGCTTTGGGAAACGGAAAAGAGTTGCGCCGCCTGGTACGCCAGCGACAACATTTAGTTTTATGAACAAGATTTTCCTCATAGACGGACACGCGCAGATATTCAGGATGTATTATGCATTTATGCGCCATCCCCTTATAAATTCCAAGGGGATAGATACTTCCATCCTGTATGGATTCACCAAGATGATCCTTGAACTGATAAACAGGGAGCATCCCACCCATCTTGCCGTGGCTTTCGACCTTCACGCGGAAACGTTCCGCCACAAAGCCTATGGGGAATACAAGGCAAACCGTCCGCCGGCTCCGGAACTGGTGGTGGATGCACTGGAACCTCTGAAGGAAATACTCAATGCCCTGAACGTTCCCGCCATTGGTATGGAAGGTTATGAGGCAGATGATGTAATCGGCTCAATGGCAAAGCAGTGGGCCACTCCTCACTCCCCGGTCTATATGGTAACTCCGGACAAGGACTACGGTCAGCTGATAGATGACAACATTTTCCAGTACAAGTTCCCGAAAGGATCCGCCACGGAAATTGATATCGTGGACAAGGAAAAGATCTGCGCGTATTATGGGATCGAGTCTCCCGAAAGTGTGATAGATATACTTACTATCTGGGGGGACGCTTCTGACAACATCCCAGGTGTCAAGGGCATCGGTGAAGTCGGTGCCAGGAAACTCATAGGGACATATGGCAACATAGACAATCTGCTGAAGCATCTGGATGAACTGCCCGCCAAGCAGAAGGAAAAGATTCAGGAAGCATCTTCCCATCTGGATATGAGCCGTTTCCTGGTAACCATCAAGACCGACATAGACCTTCCTGTGACTTTGGAAGACATTAAAATCCAAGGGGCGAACCAGGCGGCTGTGGACAGTGTTTTTGCCAAATACGAATTCTCCTCGCTCAAGAAGATGATCGCATCCTATTCGGATATGCCGGCCGATGATATGCCGGCCGATGATTTCCCTGAAGACGAGGATAAGCCGTCCGGCAATTATTTCAACAGTTATATTCCTGAAGAAAAGAGTGTTGCGGAAAATATTGACATTCCTCAGATAAGGTTTGTGGACCTTGCTGCCCTCAAGGATGCCGCCAGGAAAAACAGCGAGGTTTCCCTTATCGCCGAGTCTTCCGGAAAGATTGTCCTGTCCACTCTCGACTCCGGCTCCACAAGGAATAAACCGAAAGGAATCGCCTGGAAAGGAATTCCCGGGCCTGAAGCACTTAACCTGATAGAAGACAGTTCCATAGCCAAGACAGGATGCAACCTCAAGGATTCTGTCCGACTCATTGCTTCAGCGATGGACTCCGGTATCGGGAATCTGATCGAAGGTTTTTCCAAGTCCGAACTCAATGATATCGCCCTGTTACACTATCTGATTGATCCTGAGGTCAGCCATTCCCCTTCCTTCATCCTTAAGCAGCAGTTCGGTTTGGATATTGAGAATCTGGCAGAGAAAAAGGAAGAACCCGCCCAGATGGATCTTTTTTCCCAGGAAGATGATGAGGATCCTGCAAAAGACGAGGCCCTGGCTAAAGAATGCGTCCTGTATATATACCTGAAAGACAAGCTCTCGGAAGAGGTCGCCAGAATTTCTCCGGAAGGAGGGAACCTCTACAGGACTATCGAGATGCCGCTTATCGGGACATTGGCCAAGATGGAGTTTGCCGGAGTGAAAATTGATACGGCCCAGCTCAAGGATTACAGCAGAACCCTCACATCCCAGATGAACGAAATTGAGCTCAAGGCAAAGGCTCTTGCCGGTGATGCACAGATTAATCTTTCTTCTCCCAAGCAGGTGGGGGAACTGCTGTTCGAGAAACTGAAGATATCTTCCGATATCAAGAAAACTCCGAAGGGAAGCTATCCTACGGACGAGAGCACTCTGAGGTCTGTCGCTTCCGCCCACCCAATCGTAGAGGAAATCCTCGAATACCGCAATTTCAAGAAACTTCTCTCCACTTACGCAGACGCTCTGCCGGCTTTGGCAAGCAGTCGCGATGGAAAGATACATACGACTTTCAACCAGGCGCTTACGGCCACCGGAAGACTGTCTTCCAACAACCCTAACCTCCAGAATATACCTATCCGCACGGAAAGGGGCAGGGAAATCCGCAAGGCCTTCATCCCGTCTTTCGAGGACGGCTTTATCGTCAGTGCAGACTATTCCCAGATCGAACTCAGGCTCATGGCTCATTTCAGCGGTGATGAACATCTGATATCAGCTTTCAACAGCGGGGAGGATGTACACAGGGCAACTGCCGCAAGGCTTTTCGGAGTTGATGCGAAAGATGTGTCCGACGATATGAGACGTAAGGCTAAAACCGTGAACTTCGGCATTATTTACGGCATCTCCTCATTTGGTCTGGCGGAAAGGATGGATATAGGCGTTGGAGAAGCCAAAACATTCATAGAGAATTACTTCAAGATGTATCCAGGAGTCAGTTCCTATATTGCGGACACCGTGGAAAAGGCCCATAGCAGGGGATTCGTGGAAACTCTCTATGGAAGGAGACGTTACCTGAAAGACATCAACTCACGCAACGCCAATGTCCGCAAGTTCAACGAACGAAATGCTGTAAACGCCCCTCTTCAGGGCAGTGCGGCTGACATTATAAAGATTGCTATGGCAAACATCTCCCGAAGGCTTGAAGGAGAACGTCTTGAAAGCAAGATGATCCTTCAGGTCCACGATGAACTTGTATTTGACGTGCATCCGAAGGAGAAGGACATCGTGATGGAAATAGCCCGCGCAGAGATGGAAAGGGTCGCCGAGCTAAAGATCAAACTTATTGCAGAATGTGGATATGGCAAAAACTGGCTTGAAGCACACTAACACCAAAGAGTATGTGATGATGGATGTGGGCCAAATCATCACTTACGCCAAAGAGGGTGAGCAACTGGCTTTTACACTGCTCTTTGACAGGTACTACATCCCGCTCATGAATTTCCTCAAAAGGAATTTTGTCACGGTTCACAAAGAGCTCAGCGAGGAAGTTGAGGATATTTGCATGGATACCTTCAACAAGGCTTTCATGAACATTGCTTCATACGACGAAAAATACAAATTCTCCACCTGGCTATACAGGATTGCCATAAACTGCCTGACCGATTTTCTCAGGCGCAGCCGCAATTCAATCAGCGATGCCAGTGCTTCAGACAGCGGAGAAGTCGGGAACGTTCTCTCTCCCGACACTCCTGAAGAGAATCTGATAATCAGCCAGCAGATAGAAAAGACGATGAAGGCCATAGACCGCCTCCCGGATATATATAAAGACGTAATGCTATTGTATATAGAAGGTTACGCCCTGGATGACATTGCCGACGAACTTGATATTTCCCTCTCCAACACAAAGGTCAGGGTAAAGAGAGGCAAGGATCTCCTGGCGGAGGCATTGAAAGACAGTCCTCTGGCCCAGAAACGCAAAAAGAAAGTCGCGACAAGGAAAACCAAGGAATAACAGATGAACGCAGAGGTCATATACAAGTTTTTTCCTGTTCTGTCCGCCGGGCAGAGGCAGCAGATAGAAATGCTGGCGCCTCTGTACAAAGACTGGAACTCAAAGATCAATGTCATCAGCCGCAAAGACACTGACTGCTTCTACTTGCACCACGTCCTGCATTCGGCGGCAATTGCCAGATTCATCGCAGAGTTCCTCCCCGATCTTCAGGCCAGGATGACAAATCCGGAAGCCGGGATTTCGGTTATGGATGTCGGGTGCGGCGGAGGTTTTCCGGGGATTCCACTGGCAATTCTCTATCCTCATTCCAGATTCCTTCTTGTTGATTCCATAGGCAAGAAAATCAAAGTGGCTCAGGCTGTAGCGGATTCCATTGGCCTGAATAATGTCACCACCCTCCATTCAAGGGCCGAAGAAGTTGATGGAAAGTTCGATCTTATAGTATCCAGGGCGGTAACCTCCCTCTCCAACTTCATTCCGTGGGTCAAGGACAAATTCTCAGAAGGCATACTGTATCTCAAGGGCGGAAACCTGGAAGAAGAAATCGCCGAGGCCATAAAAAAGTGTAAACTGAGGCCTTCACAAATCTTCCAGAAAGACATAACAGACTGGTTCTCCGATGAATACTTCCAGGAAAAGAAAGTCCTTTTCATAAAATAATCCTGATTTTTTTGGTATTTGGAGAATAAATCTTATATTTGCAGCCCAATTGACGGAAATAATAAAGAGTTAAAGATATGAAACGTACATTCCAACCTTCCATCCGCAAAAGACGCAACAAGCACGGATTCAGAGAGAGAATGAGCACTCCTAACGGAAGAAGAGTTCTCGCTGCACGCCGTCGCAGAGGAAGAAAAAAACTGACAGTTTCTTCTGAGGACAGGTTCTAGACTTGTCTTTTTGAGGTGAGAGTGAGGCTGGCCATATGGTCAGCCCATTTTATTTTCTGCAGTTTTTGTATATTTGTGTGTTATGGCAAACAAGAAAACTCAGGAGAATACATCCAAATACTGGTGGCTTAAGCATCTGGTGCTTGCCCTGATAGCCGCCCTGGCTACGGTATTGATTCTGTTCTGGATGCTTAAGGGCATTACCCGCCACGGCAAGACCCTGGAAGTGCCGGACCTTACCAACATGACCCTTTCCGAGGCCAGGAAGGTGGCAAAGAAGAATCATATCAGAATCAAGATCACCGATTCAGTCTATATACCTCAGCTTAACGCCGGACAGGTGCTCAAGCAGACCCCTGGCGCAGGCTCCCGCGTTAAGAAGAACCGCAACATTCTGATAACCATAAACTCTCTGGTCCCAATGATGGTGAAGGCTCCCGATGTAGTGGGTTATTCCCTGAGACAGGCCGAGAGCAACCTTCACGCCGCCAACCTTCAGGTGGGAAGGCTTAACTATGTGCCTGACATTGCAACCAACAGCGTTATGGGCCAGTCCTACAAAGGAAGGGCTCTGACACCGGGAACGGAGATTCCGGCACAAAGCGAGGTGGACCTTACGCTTGGCCTGAGTGCATCCGACTGCTGGACAAAAGTCCCGAACCTTCTTACCCTGCCATACCACAGGGTAAAAGGAGAACTTACATACAACTCCCTGAATCTGGATAAGATAATGTTTGACGCAACCGTCAAGACTTATGCAGACACCCTCAACTCCATAGTCTATAAGCAGGAACCGGGCCCTACAATCGGTAATTCAGTCAGAATGGGTACAGGAGTGGTGATTTTCCTTACCCTGAATAAAGATCTTGCTGAGCTTAACAAGCAGAACACCAAGGCAAAGGATCTGGTTAGGGATACCTCATCATTGAATCTGCCTAAAGACACCCAGCTGGAAGAAGCTCAGCCTGAAGAGAATGCAGAAGAGGCTCAACCTGTTGAGACAAATAACGATGAGCCTGAGCTTTAACCGTCTATGGGCTCAAGCAAGAAAAAAAATACCGTAAAGAAACTTGCAGACAAGCTCAGCAGCTTGCCTTCTGTCGACGTGCAGGAGGAGGTTTTTGAGGATAGCCAGGATACAGAGTTCTCCGATGACGAGAACGTGGAGGAACTCTTCGAGCACTACAAGTTCATAGTGGACAAGGGCCAGTCTATGATGAGACTGGACAAGTACATCACATCCAAGATGTTCGAGACCTCCCGCAGCCGTGTCCAGATGGCCATCGAGGCCGGTTACGTGAGGGTCGACGGCAAGATCGCCAAGTCCAACTACAAGATCAAGCCGCTGGAAGAGATCACCCTGGTGTTCCCGTACGAAAAACGTGTCAGGGACATAGGCCCTGAGAATATTCCGCTGAACATAGTTTACGAAGACGATGACGTGCTGGTAATAAACAAGGAAGCCGGCATGGTGGTGCATCCCGGACACGGGCATTTCTCAGGTACTCTGGTAAATGCTGTAGCCTATCACCTTGGCGGAAAGAACGGCATACTCGTACACAGGATAGACAAGGACACTTCCGGAATACTTGTCATCGCGAAGAACGAAGAAGCCCAGATGAAACTGGCAAAACAGTTCTTCGACCACACCACCAAGAGGAAATACGTGGCCATTGTCTGGGGCAACGTGGAGCAGGATGAAGGCACGATAGAGGGCAATATAACCCGCGACGAGTCGGACAGGATGAGGTTTACCGTAACCAAGGACCCTAACAAGGGAAAACACGCTGTTACCCATTACAGGGTTCTGGAAAGGTTTGGATACGTGACAGTTGTGGAATGCATACTGGAAACCGGAAGAACCCATCAGATAAGGGTCCACATGAAATATCTTGGCCATCCACTTTTCAACGATGACCGTTACGGCGGCAACAAGATCCTTCAGGGAACAATCTTCACCAAATACAAGCAGTTCATAGAAAACTGCTTCAAGATCCTTCCTAGGCAGGGACTTCACGCCAAAACACTGGGCTTCGTACACCCTACTACCGGAAAGCAGATGGACTTTGACTCCCCGCTTCCTGAAGACATGAAAGCCCTTATCGAGAAGATGAGGAATTACGTCAAATCCCGAAACGATATAGAAGAGTAAACATAAGATAACGCCCGAGGGTGTTGTTCCTGGTGTCCTGCCAGTAATTCTCGGCATTTGTTCTGGAGACGGACCTGTTTGACTTCAGAATATCGTACACCTTAACCTTGGCAGTCATCCTTTTCCTGAAGAAAGTCTTTGAGACAGATGCATTCCAGATAGTCTGGCTTTTGCCGTAACCTTCCGAGTATCCGATGAAGAAACGATGGGTAAGGTCAGATGAAATATTCCATGTTTTGTTGATTGTCCAGTTCAGGGAGCCGCTTGCGCGGTTGGTCCAAAGGGAAAGATTCTCCAGGGATTGGGAGGAATACCAGGTCCTTCTGTAGGACAAAGACAGCGCAGCCGTAGCCTCAAAATCGTCCAGTCGGTAACTAAGACGGTTGTTAAGACCCAGGTTGAGGTTCGTGGTGATATTCTCCTCAAACTGTGAGTTCACGTTCAGATAACTGATCCCGTTGTTCAGGGCTGACCGCGTCCAGAGGTTCCAGTAGAAATCTGTATTCGGAATCCTGTAATTGTACATCAGTCTGAGGTCCAGACTGTAGATGCCCTTGTCTGAATTGATGTACTGGCGCATCTGCACTCCGTCCGGAGTATAGGTCTTGCGGTTGATTATGCTGTTTGTGGTATACTTTCCCCTGAAGGTCACACTGAACCAGCGGTAACGGTTACGCTTGCCCGTCCGGTATTCCGTATCCAGATTGTGCGTAAATGAAGGATTCAGCCGGTCATTGCCTTCCTGGATAACCAGAGGGTTGGAATTGTCCTTAAGAGGAAGAAGCTGGTTCAGGGAAGGCTGGGAAGTGGTTCCCCGATACGTTACCCTGAGATATCTGCTTCCGTCAAACTTATGAATGAACCTTGCCGTCGGAGCAATGTTGTAAACCGTGTAGGAAGTGTCCCGGCCACGCCCTGTACTTTTTGTGGTGGAAGGCTGAAGGGAAGCCCCGAGCATAAAGTTGTAGCGTCTTTCCTGCTTTCGGAAACTCATCTCATAGCGCCTGGTGGTGAACCATCCTTTGTAATCTCTTGTCATATCCTCATCGAGGATGTCGTAACTGCCGGTTTCTGGATCATAGTCAAAGGTATTCCTCAGCGTGGTGGAACGGCTCTTTGCGCTGCGGTGGGCGAACTGAAGGAAATAGTTTCTGCCAAGCGGCTCTGTATAAGTAATATACACAGCATAGCCATTGCTTGTATTCTTTCGGTGATAGAACTGGTCTACATCTTTTGTCCGGTTGATTTCCCCGTTCTTGAAGTAGAAAGTGTTTGAGCGGTTGTATCCATCCGCGATGTTACGGGAGAAGTTGCCGTTGAGAACCAGGGCCATAGTCCTGCCGGGCTTGCCGAGCCTTTGTCTCCAGACAAATGTAACCCCTCCCTTCGCTGAAGAATTGTCTCCGAAGGAAGAACTCGTTCCCCTGTTTGTGGAATCCGCGTTTCTGAGAGTGGAGAAATCGCGTCCCCTGGAAAAATCTCCGCTGCCTAACTGGATATTCGGCTTGAGAGTAAAGGAAGTATTCTCGCTCGGCGAATAAACGGTCTCGCTGTTGAAGCGATGTCCCCGTGTCTTGTTGCGGTTGGAGTTTTGGGAATGGCTGTACTGGGTTACATCATCGCTGAGGCTGGAGACCCTGTCCACGGTTTGCTCAATAACCTGGTCCGATGCGGAATAGAGGTAACTGTTCTGTGTCTTAAGCTTTTTGTTCTTGCTCTCGTAGTTGTAGTTGGCTCCTCCCATCTTGCTGGTTGTCACTCCATTGCCGGTGGCGGTATTGCCCACCATAGAAGTCAGCATATCCATCGCCATATCCCTGAATCCGGCGTTGTTGGTGTTGTTGGTATTACCTATTACACTGAGCTGAGCAGTATTTGTAAACCTTCCGGCAAGCAGGGCTCCTTCATAGCGCCTGTCTGAACCGTAACCGCCACCAAGATTTCCGAACCAGTTATCGAAGATACCGTTCTTAAGACTCAGATCCAGCACGGTTTCTTCCTCGCCGTCATCTATGCCCGTGAAACGCGCTTCATCGCTCTGGCGGTCAAGAAGACGTATCTTCTCCACTATTTTTGCGGGTATGTTCTTGGAGGCCAGGGTCGGATCATCCATGAAGAATGTCTTTCCGTCTATCATTATCTTCTTGACCTCCTTCCCGTCCGCATAGATTTTACCGTCCTCTATCTCCACTCCGGGGAGTTTCTTGATGAGTTCCTCCAGCATATCGGCCTCCTCCACCTTGAAGGAAGAAGCATTGAATTCTATGGTATCCTGCTTGACCAGCATCTGATTGCCTGTCGCCGAGACGGTTATGGAAGAGAGGGTATTGGCGGAAGCCAGATAGACCGCCCCAATATCGTTTGCGCCCCTTTTGACATCTACAGTAGCCGTGTAGGTTCTGTAGCCGACATAATCGATCCTGGCCTCAGCCCTGCCTACAGGAACCCTTTGTATTACCGCAGTTCCGGTTGAATCTGTAAGGGCGTGGCGCTTGGGATTGGTTTCCCCGATATACTTTACGCTGAAAAGTGCTGCTTCCACGGGAGCCTTGGTGGCACTGTCCAGAACAACAACTTTCAAAGTGTTCTGGGCAAATAGAAAATTCCCCCCACCATACAGTATGAGTACGATGAGGGGGATGATTCTGAATATCCCGATGGAAGCTTTCATATTATCTTCTTCTTCCACCTCCACCACCTGGAGGGCCCCATCTGCCAGGACCACCACCACGTCTGGCATCACGCATGCTAACTCCACCGAACGAGCCGAAGCGGTAAGTCAGTGTGAACATCAGGTAACGGCCGAGGGTATTGTTGGTAACATCCTCGAAATAGTTCTCGGAAGTATTCCTATATGTATTCTTTGACTTGTTGAGTATATCGTAAACCCTTACCTTGAAGGTGAATGCGTTTCTGAAGAAGGTCTTGGAAACCTCGCCGTTCCAGATGGTCTGGCTCTGTCCGTACCCGGAAGAATAACCGTTATAGAATCTGCGGGTAACGTCGGTTGTGATGTTGAAAGTCTTCAGGAATGTCCAGTTTACGCTTGCGGTAACCCTGTTGTTCCAGGTCTGAACATCGTCCAGGCTCTTTACGCTGTACCAGGCGTTACGGAAATTGGTTCCGCCGCCGATCCTTGCCTCAAAGTTGTCTATCCTGTACGTCAGGCTGAGATTCAGCATAACATTCAGGTTCTTGGTCTCATTCTCGGCAAAATCTCCTGCAGTTGCAACATAGCTGATTCCGTTGCCATAGCTGAATCTGGATAACACGTTGACGGTGAAATCACTCTTGGCTATCTTGGAATTATAGAAGATTCCGCCGGAGAAATTATAGATTCCCTTGTCGGCATTAATATACTTGCTATGCTGGACTCCGTCTTCGTCGTATCTCTTCTGGTTGATGATGCTCTTTGTCGTGTAGGTCGTCTCAAAGTTGAATCCTAAGAAGCTGAAGTTCTTGCGGTTGTTGGTCCTGTACTCTCCGCCGATACGGTGGGAGAATGAAGGGTTCAGCTTATCGTTTCCTTCCTGGACATACAGAGGGTTGGAGTTATCCGGAATAGGAAGCAACTGGTTCAGATTCGGCTGGTTGGTTCTTCCCCAGTAGTAGAGCCTGAGGAACCTGTCCTGGGAAATCCTGTAGTCCAGTCTTGCGCTTGGAGAAAAGTTGGTTACAGAATAAGAGGTATCCCTGCCCCTTCCGATCGTAGTGGTCTTTGAAGGAGAGGCGCTGAAACCGAACATGAAGTTATATTTCTCCTCCTGCTTCCTCAAGGCGATTTCCGCTCTCTGATTCTGGAAGTTACTTGTATAACGGCTTGAATATTCGTCGTTGTGGATGGAATATGTATCGGTAACAGGATCGTAGTCATAGGTCTCCTTCACAGCGTTAGAGTGGTTGAGGCTGTAACGGTAGGATCCCTGGATGAAATAATTCTTTCCGAGAGGCTCGGTGTAGGTTCCGGCAAGTCCGAACTGGTTGGATCTCTGGTTCTGGTGATAATTCTGGTTGATTCCGTCAATCCTTCCTATGATTCCTTCGTTGAAATAGTTGGTCTCGGAGATGTTGAAACCGTCAGAAGAGTTGTTTGAGAACGCGTAGTTAACTCTGAAAGTCAGGGTTCTGCCAGGTTTCCACAGTCTCTGTCTCCACATCAGTCTTCCGCCAACCTGCAAGGAGTTGTTGTCTCCGAAGGATGAATTGAAACCACGGTTAGTGGAATCAGCTCCACGAAGGGTGTAGAAGTTGTTCCTCTGGTCAAAGTCTCCACTCCCCACTCTCAGATAAGGACGGAATATAAAGGAGGTAGCATCTGTTGGATTGTACTCTATCTCGCTGTCGAACCTGTGGCCCTGGGTTGATGTATTTTGCTTTCCATCAGACCAGTTGTTCTGGTTCAGGGTCTCTGACAGTATGGTGGTACGGTCCTTGGTCTCAAGAACATCCTTGTTTGATGTTGAGAAAAGGTAACTGGTGTTGACCTTAAGTTTCTTGTTCGGGGACTGATAGTTGAGATTGGATCCCAGCATCTTGGATGCGGTGATTCCGTTTCCTGTCCAGGAGAATCCGCCACGGCCTCCTCCGCCGCCGCCCATCATATTCCCTCCGCCGCCGGACATCATCACGCTCATCATGCTTCCAGCCATATCGTTGAAGCCGCGGTTATTGGTATTGTTGGCATTACCGATGAAACTGAGCTGAATCTTTGGAGTGAATCTTCCAACCAAGAACGAGCCTTCGTATCTCTTCTCGGTTCCGTAACCGCCACCAACGTGTCCAATCCATCCGTCAGCCATTCCTCTCTTGAGGCTGAGGTCCAGCACTGTCTCCTCTTCTCCATCGTCGATGCCTGTGAAACGGGCCTCGTCGCTCTTGCGCTCAACTACCCTCACCTTTTCTATAATCTTTGCAGGAAGGTTCTTGGATGCCAGCTGAGGGTCATCCATGAAGAACACCTTTCCGTCAATCATTATCTTGGTGATTTCCTTTCCGTTCTGGGTGATTTTGCCGTCCGAGTCGATCTCTACGCCAGGGAGTTTCTTGAGGAGTTCCTCAAGCATATCGGTCTCGTTGGTCTTGAATGAAGAAGCATTATATTCTATGGTATCCTTCTTGACAACAATCTGGTTTCCGGCTGCGGTAACCACAATACCCTTGAGGGTGTTCTGTCCGTTCAGGTAAACCGTTCCCATGTCATTGGCTCCCTTATGAACATCAAAAACCTGTGTATGCTGGCGGTAGCCCACGCACTCGATAAGAACACTTGCCCTTCCTACGGGAGCGGTCTTGATGATGGCCACGCCGGTGGAATCTGTAAGGGCATAACGCTTGGCCTGTGTCTCACCGATGTATTTGATACTCATTGTTGCAAATTCGACAGGTGTCTTGGAGGCACTGTCCAGAACCATGACTTTTAGGGAGTTCTGAGAATACGCCTTGTTCTGGCCCAAGAAAAGAAGTACCAAAGCAAGGGTTAGGAATAAGTATATCTTCTTCATAAATATCAATTTTCAAACTTTAGACGGAAATAGCCGGCAAAAGTAAAATTAGTGGTTTTTCGAACTTTTTACGCTTCTTATCGTCCGCGACGGATTAGACTTTACAAAATCTCCCCAGCTGGATTTGTGGCCCGCGCTGCGGATATTCTCAGCGCCGGATTTTCCCACCCTGCGGCTCATCGCCGAGCCCTTTTTGGAAGCTGAAACGGAAAGGCGGGTACGAATATCTTCCGTCTGTGCCTTGGAGGTGAGGGATCCCTGGCTCAAAAAATGGCAGAGGGCTATGGCGACTGCGTCAGTAGCGTCCAGATACTTGACATCACAGCTGAAAGCCAGTATGCTCTGCACCATCGCTGAGACCTGTTCCTTGGATGCAGAACCCTTGCCGGTAACGGCCAGCTTCACGCTTGTAGGGGCATATTCATAAATAGGTATGTCCTTCAGCAGAGCGGCCGCGATAGCTGCCCCCTGAGCCCTTCCAAGCTTGAGCATGGTCTGGGGATTCTTGCCGAAGAACGGGGCTTCAATGGCCATTTCATCCGGCCGGTACTTTCTGATGAGTTTGGAAATCTCAGACAGAATCCTCTGAAGGACAAGGAAATGAGTTTCCTCCTTCTTGAGGTTGACCACCCCAAGTTCTTTCAGGCGGGCCTTGCGACCGGTAACGGAAATGACCCCGAAACCAAGAATCCTGGTTCCAGGGTCAATTCCCAATATCACTTTCTGGTCCGCCATCAATACTCCTTAATCTATATAGTCAAATCCTGTGTAAGGTCTCAGACAGTCAGGAACCCTGATTCTGCCATCTTCAAGCTGATTATCCTCCAAAATGGATGCCAGGATCCTTGGAAGAGCAAGTGAACTTCCGTTAAGGGTATGTGCCAGGCGGATCTTGCCGTCATCATCCTTGAAGCGGAGTTTCATACGGTTAGCCTGATAGGTCTCGAAGTTGGAAACGGAGCTTACCTCAAGCCAGCGGCCCTGAGCCTGGCTGTAGACCTCGAAATCGTAGGTAATCGCAGAGGTAAAGCTCATATCTCCTCCACAAAGGCGGAGAATCCTGTAAGGAAGACCGAGTTCCTGGACAAGGCTCTCCACGTGAGCCACCATTCCGTCCAGTGCCTTGTAAGACTCTTCTGGAAGGGAAAGCTGGACGATTTCCACCTTGTCGAACTGGTGCAGGCGGTTAAGGCCCCTTACGTCCTTACCGTATGATCCGGCCTCGCGCCTGAAGCACTGGGTATAGGCGGTCATCTTTATAGGGAAGTTCTTCTTTGGAACTATGCAGTCTCTGTAGATGTTGGTTACAGGAACTTCTGCAGTAGGAATCATATAGAACTTGTCCAGACCTATATAATACATCTGCTCTCCCTTGTCCGGAAGCTGCCCTGTAGCGAAGGCTGAATCCTCGTTGACAACCAGCGGTGGCTGGACTTCAAGGTATCCGGCCTTGGTGTTGCGGTCCAGGAAGTAGGCTATCAGAGCCCTCTGGATCTTGGCACCCTTGCCGATATAAACCGGGAATCCCGCACCTGTAAGCTTGACTCCGAGGTCAAAATCTATTATACCCAGATCCTTGGCCAGTTCCCAGTGAGGTTTTGCATTCGGAGGAAGAACAGCCTTGTGGCCTCCTTCCTTAACCACTACGTTATCCTCTGCGGTCTTTCCCTGAGGAACTATGCTGCAAGGAAGGTTAGGCAGGAGGACAAGTTTCTCGTTCTGCTCTTTCTGAAGACTGTCAAGCTGCTGCTGAAGGGCTGCAGAAGCATTTTTCAGCTCGGCGACCTCCTTCTTAGCGTTCTCGGCCTCTTCTCTCTTACCCTCTTTCATCAGGAAGCCGATGCTTTTGGCGGCCTGGTTCTGGCGGGACAGATTGGCGTCCAGCTGAGTCTGGATGCTACGCCTCTGGGCATCGATATCCAGAATATCGGCGACAATCTGCTTTGCGTCGAAATTCTTTACCGCAAGCCTTTCCACCACGAAATCCGGCTGCTGACGCAATAATTTAAGTTCTAGCATAATCGTTTATCGGTTAACTTTTTGATTTCAAAATAAAAGGCGCCCTAAAAGCAAAGGGCGCCTTCTCAGATTTTCTCTATGCGGTAAACCCGGGATTAGCTCTTTGCCTCTTCCTTTGGAACTACCGATACATAGGACTTGCCTTCTGACTTTACCGTGAAGGTTACGATTCCATCCGTCAAAGCGAAAAGAGTATGGTCCTTACCCATTCCCACGTTCTTGCCCGGATAGTGCTGTGTACCTCTCTGGCGTACCAGAATGTTGCCGGCCTTGCAAAGGGAACCGCCTGAAATCTTCAGACCGAGTCTTTTGCTCTGTGATTCACGGCCGTTTTTGGAACTACCTACACCTTTCTTGTGTGCCATAATCTTTTACTTTAAGCGATTGATTCAATTTCCAGTCTGGTAAGGTACTGACGGTGTCCGTTCTTCTTGTCGAATCCCTTGTGGGCGATCTTCTTGAATACGATAACCTTGTTACCCTTAAGGTGCTCAAGCACTTTGGCCTTTACTGCGGCACCCTCAACATACGGAGTTCCGACTGTTACAGCTCCGTCGTTGTCTGTCAGCAGGACTTTGTCGAAGGTTACGGTAGAGCCTACCTCGTCTGCAAGACGATGAACGTAGATCTTCTTTCCGGCCTCAACCTTAAACTGCTGGCCTGCAATGTCTACAATTGCGTACATAATTAAAACACATTTTGGTTTTGACAGCAAGCGGCCTGACTTGCAGGCTCTTATAAAAAGCTCCACTGCCTTCTTTCTTTTGGGGAGGCAAAAGTAGTGTATTTGGCAGGAAAAAACAAAATTTTTGATTAAATTTGTACCCCTATGCATTGAAAAGATGGAATATCTGTCGCCATTCGAATATAATGATATAGTAACCGGACAGCGGTTTGTAGGCAGGGAAAAGGAGGTTTCCAGGCTTAGGAAACTGATTTCTTCTCACAAGAACGCCCTGCTCTACGGCCCGCCGAAAATCGGCAAGAGATCCATCGTGCACAATGCCCTCAAGGGTATGGACCTTGAAAAAGAAGGCATTGCGGTATGCAAATTCGACCTTTTCAACATCCGTCACATCGACAAGCTCCTGAGAAGACTGGCCCGTAGCGTGGCCAGGACCCTGTTCAGCGAGGAGGAACAGAAGAAGGCATATTCTACCCTTCTGAAGAACATCCAGCTGGATCCCGCTTCCAAAGAGACTTTGACGGAGAGGCAGATAAAGACACTTCTGAAGTTTCCTCAGTCGGCCGCCAGGCTGAAAGGCGTTCACCTGGTGGTCTATTTCCAGCAATTCCAGGATATCCTTCTGTTCGACAAGCCCATGAAGGTTCTCAATATGCTGGAAGGAGCGTTCGCCGAGGCTAAAGATGTCTCCTTTATTATTACAGGAGACAAGCGGAACGCTATGTATTCCATATTCGAGGAAATGCATTTCTTCCGCAACCTGGTGACGGAAATCCCTATAAAACCGGTTAACAGGAAGGTGTTCGCCGATTTTATCTGCAAGTGTTTTGCAGACAACGGAAAGGTCTGCTCCCAGAAGGACGCACTGATGATGTTCGACACCCTGGAGGGAGACCCGTGGTACACCCAGCATCTGGCAGAAATCTGCTACTTGCTTACAGACAAGGAACTTACGCCGGAGATTTACCAGAGGAGCCTGAGATATCTCCTGAGCATGTACGACTATGAGCTCCACAACACCATCTACGGACTGAGCACCCACCAGCTTCAGCTCATCAGGGCTATCCTGGATGGGGAAAGGCGTTTTTCCAAGACTGAAGTGCTTGAAAAATACGGGCTTAACTCCTCCGCCAACGTAAACAGGCTGAAGGAGGCTCTGATGAAGAAAGAGGTGGTGACTTTCGTTTCAAAGAATACGATTGAATTCAACGATTCCCTACTGAAGCTTTGGTTCAGGAACTATTTCTTCAACGACAACAACTGATTATGAAAAAGATAGCGGTTTTGACAGGTGCGGGGATAAGCGCTGAGAGCGGAATCAGCACATTCCGGGACAGTAACGGACTTTGGGAGAATTATCCCGTTGAGGAAGTTGCAACCTCAGACAGCTGGTATGTCTATGGACGCAAAGCCCTTATGCTGGATTTCTATAACCAGAGGAGAAGGGGCCTGAAGGGCTGCGAGCCTAATCTGGCCCACAAGCTTGTCGCTGAGCTGGAAAAGGATTTTGAGGTTACTGTGGCAACCCAGAACATCGACGACCTCCACGAGAGAGCCGGTTCTTCACACATAATCCACCTTCACGGGGAACTGACCAAGGCAAGGGGAGAGTTCGACGATTACTACAGCGCATTCCCTATCGGATATGAAGACATAAACATCGGGGACCTTACCAAGAAAGGACAGCAGATCCGTCCTCATATAGTATGGTTCGGAGAAGCCGTACCCGAGCTTGAGAAGGCGGAAAAGGCTGTTCGTGCCGCTGATATCCTGATAGTTATCGGCACAAGTCTTGCGGTCTATCCGGCTGCGGGGCTGGTTTATTACACCAGGCCTGGAACCGAAATCTACCTGATAGACCCGAAAGACGTGGCCTCCAGCGTGGGATTCACCCACATCAAGGAAAAGGCCACCGTCGGGATGCAGAAAATGAAAGAGATCCTTATGGCAAAAAAATAACGAAATAATAAACAACACACACACTTATGAGATTCAAATCATTACTTCTATCTGTCATAGCCGGAGCCGTTTTGGCAACTGGTTGTGCACAGGAAGACCATCAGGACATGCCGTTCCTGGATATTGACGGCATATCCGAGGACAGGGTCTTGGTTTTCGAGGCCGGAGCGTCTTCACAGACTTTTACGCTCTCTGCCAACAGGCTTTGGCACATAGACTATGACAATGAGTGGATCAACGTAGATCCTTCTTACGGTTTGGCTACAACCGAACCACAGGTAATCACAGTCACCGTTCTAAGCAACGATTCTTTCGACCGTACGGCGCAGATCAAAGTTTCTCTTGATTATGACTACAGGACAGTTACCATCAAGCAGAAAGGAGAGTGGGGAGATCCTGAAGACATGGTCATCTACAGAAACAACTTCGACAAGGAAGCTGCCACCCAGACCTACGGAACCGGAACAAGCTGGCCTTACACAGACCAGAGCGACTGCTGGAAGAACGAGACTGGAAGCGGAATCGAAAACGTGGAGTACACAGCCTCCGGAATCAGTATCAGGAACAACTCCAATTCCAACGGCAACTATTCCGATTACGAGGGATCCGGAACCAACAATCTCTTCTTCGGTTCCAAGGGAGCTTTCAAGATCGCGAACATAGACATTACGGGAAAGGGTGTTAATTACGAACTGAGCTTCGGTTCCGAGAAGTATCTCAACCAGGGTTCTTCCGTATTCGCCCCTTCTGAATTCCACGTATGGATCGGCTCGGATCCTGACCATATGGTAGAAGTCGAATATGCTTTCCCTAACGGCTTGAAAGACGGAAGATGGGACAAGGCCAGCACTGTATTCACCGTTCCTGATGGTACAACAAGCCTTTGCGTTTACTACAAGGTGGACGTTGCAAGCGCTTACCGTCTGGACGACGTTAACCTAAGCATATCCCCAACAGCCGGAACTCCTCTCAACTTCGAGGAAGGAGTCAATCCAGACAAGGACCCTAGCGCAGGAACCGTTATCTACTACAACAACTTCGACAAGGAAAAGGCAACCCAGACCTACGGAAGCGGCACAAGCTGGCCATTCACAGACCAGAGTGACTGCTGGATCAACCATGAGGGAGAGGGTGCCTCTAATGTATCATACTGGTACAAGGCCATCAGCGTCAGGGCCAACAGCGCTTCAGACGGCACTTACTCAGACTATGCCGGCTCAGGCGTGAACAACCTGTTCTTCGGAAACGAAGGAATGTTCAAGATCAAGGGCATCCAGACCAAGGCTGAGTACGCAAACTACAAGATCACATTCGGCAGCGAGAAATACCTCAACCAGGGAGACTCCAACTTCAACCCTCAGGAATTCCACGTATATGTCGGAAAGGATACCATCAAGTGGGTTGAACTCACCTACACCTTCCCTAACGGACTGAAGAGCGGAAGATGGGACGAGGCTTCTACAGTCATCACGATACCTCAGGGAACTAGTGAACTGTTCTTCCGCATCCAGGCAGACGTTGCAAGCGCATACCGTCTGGACGACTTCAAGGTTGTAGTTTCCGAAGAGGCAGGAACAAGCATTGACTTCAACCAGGGAGTTATCCTCGACGATGACACTCCTCCGGTTCCTGGAGAGGAATACAAGTACAAGAAGGTTCAAAGGATAACCAGCGGCAAGGCTTATCTGATCGTCACCACTGACGGAAAGGTTGCTGCCGGTCCGGTTCCGGCAAACAAGACCTTCGGATATCTTCCTAAGGTTGAGGTAAATGCAGTTGACGATATAATCACTCTCAACACAGACGCCAATGAGTTTGTATTTGAAGAGGCATCTGCTGCAGGATCAACATCTACTGCCTACAAGATCAAGCAGAAAGACGGAAGATACCTTTTTATGAAGGGTACTTATACAAGTTGCAATGTCGACGCCAACCCTACAGAGGGCCAGTACTGGAATGTAAGCGAGTGGAACCTGGGTATGGGTATTGTCAACACCTCCAACAACAAGTATATGCAGTACAGCACAACTCACTCTTCATGGGGAGTCTACGACTCGGCCCAGGACGGAGCCCTGATGCCTGAACTGTACGAAAGAGTTGACGGAGACGATCCTGATCCGGGTGGAGACGATGACCCTACCGGCGATGAAATCGTATGGAACGTAGGTTCCAATTTCCAGACCTGGTATGCCGAAACCGACGGCACATACGGAGCCGGCTTCTACGCAACAGACACAACCAGCATAAAGGTAGCTTACTACAAGCACACCAGCAGTTCTACACCTGTAACTGCCGGTCAAGACCATATAAGGGTTTACAAGTACTCAGTACTTGTGATTACTCCTCTTGACCAGAGCAAGAAGATCAAGAAAGTGATTCTGGAAACTACCGCAGCCGCCAACACTTCGGATATGCCTATCCTCGCACCTGGTTCTGGAACGGCAACAGCTTCAGGCACAACAATTACCTGGACGGGCACAGCGGTAACTCCGTGGATTGCCTACGCTGCCAACGGACAGGTAAGGGTGAAGAAACTAACTGTAGAACTGGAATAACGTGAAAACTACCAGATACATACTGCTCGCGATGTCGCTGGCGGCAACTTTGCTGCTAGCGGCAGCCTGCGGAGGCAGCAAGGGTTCAGACCCAGTCAAGCCTGATGCCGTTGTGAACGTTGTATTCAAGTCTTCTACTGTAGAGGCAGCTAAGGGAAGTCAGTTTGTTTCCATTTCAACAACAGGATCCTGGAACTTGGCATCTTCTCACCGATGGCTGTCTGCCAGTCAGTGGAGCGGAAACGGAAACACGACCATTTCAGTCATCTATGAAGAGAACACATCATCTTCTCCGAGACAGGCAGTTTTAACCCTGGTTTCCATGGGCAAGACTGTAACTGCAACCTTGACTCAGAAGGGGAAGGAGAGCACACCGGAGACCACTAACCCTGAATGGCTTGAACTGCCTGCTTTTCAAACGGGAACGGGACATAAGTTCGTGTCTCACAATTTGACAGGCAAGAGCCTTAGAAGCTTCTCCTATGACTGGAACTCTACAGACCAGGTTGCAAACTGGGTGGCTTATCCGCTTAATAATAGCCTGATAGGTAAAGGTCAGAGAACCAATGCTTGGGGTTTTGACCCTAAATTATCTCCTTCTGAACAGCCAACACTCTCTTCCGGTTATAAAGGAGGTTATGACAGAGGACATCAGTTACCTTCTGCCGATAGACTTACAAAAGAAGAAAATGAAAAGACGTTCTATTACTCTAACATGACTCCCCAGATGAATGCCTTCAACAGTAATATCTGGGCTACGGCAGAGAGCTTTGTGAGAGGATGGTCCACAACATGCGACACACTTTATGTTGTAACAGGCTGCATCACAAAAGGAAGCTCCAAGAAAGCCTATGACAACAACGGAAAGGCAGTCACGGTTCCTGTTGCCTACTATAAGGCAGTGCTCCGCTACAAGAAAAACAGCACCATCGGTTACAGCGACTTCATGGGACTGGCAATGTATTTCGAGCACAAGGCCTACAGCTTCTCCAACATAGACAAGACCAAGACCGATATCGTGATGAGCATAGACGCTCTTGAAGCCAAGATCGGTCTGGATCTTTTCCCTAACCTGGAAAAAGTTGCGGGAAAGAGTGTTTCGGACCAGGTGGAGGCTGAAGATCCTACTAAAGTATCTTATTGGTGGTAAATAATTGCTTTATGAAGAAACTACTTGCATACATGATTCTGGCCCTGATGCTGCCTATCGGTGGCAACAGTCTGGCTCAGAACAAGGTAAAAACATACGTCATAGGGTTCTACAATCTTGAGAATCTGTTTGACACCTATCATGACGACGGGAAGAACGACTTCGAATACCTCCCTGACGGCGCCAATGAGTGGACCGATGTCAAATATCAGAAAAAGGTGCACAATATGGCGAAAGTCATCAAGGCAATGAAGGAAGAGAACAGCGTCTATCACGCAGTCCTTGGAGTAAGCGAAATCGAGAACAGGCACGTGCTGGAAGATCTGGTGAACGATCCCCAGATCGCCGATGCAGGCTATATGATTGCCCATTTCGACGGCCCTGATTTCCGTGGAGTTGACGTGGCCCTTCTCTATCAGCCAAGAAAGTTCGAGGTTCTGGACGAGGAGAGTCTTCCGTTCAACTTCAATTCTGACAAAATCGTTTTTGACCTGGATTCAGCGGGCAAGGCCGCTTTCCGCACAAGAGACATACTGATGGTAAGAGGCCTTCTGGGAGGAGAGATGTTCGCCTTCTTCGTAGCCCACCTGCCTTCCAGGATCGGAGGCAAGGGAGGAGACCTGAGAAGCCGTGGAGCTGAAATCATTTACAAGAGAGCGGAAGAACTTATGAAAGAGTTCCCGGGAATAAAGATCGTGGTTATGGGAGACATGAACGATAATCCTGACGACGAGAGCATGACAGTCTATTTGCATGGAAAGGAAAACATTGAAGATGTTGGTGAGGGAGACTTTTTCTCTCCGTTCCTGTCTATGCTCAAGGCGGGATACGGTTCCCTGGCATATCAGGGAGCCTGGAATATCTACGATCTCCTTCTTGTCAACCACAATCTGGCACATGCAGAAAATGGCACATTGAGGATAGTTCCTATAGTCCGCAAGAAATTCTATGGCAGGATATTCCACAAGCCTTGGATGGCAACTGAAGAGGGACAGTACAAGGATGTACCTTTCAGGACTTTCTCCAATGGAGCTTTTGTGGGTGGCTACAGTGACCACTACCCTACTTATATTGTTGTAACGAATAAAAAATAAATATATGCTAAAGAAATTTTCCCTGTTTTTAGCCGTACTTCTGTGTTCAGCCATGGCCTGGGCGCAGACACCTACAGGCGGAGTTAAGGGAACGGTAATCAACCGAACTGACCGGTCTCCGGTTTTTGAGGCTAGGCTATTGCTTCTCAGCGGCACTGAACGCGTTGCCTCCTCTACCACGAATTCGGACGGAAACTTCCTGATTCCCGACCTTAAAGACGGTGTTTACACTTTGGTCATAGCTGCAGACAACTACGTGACCACAAGGGTAAACGTCACCGTTGTAAATGGATATGTGAAAGACATGTTCACGATTTCCATTTACCCTATCATCCGCCAGAATGAAACAACATCCGATGATGAACACATAGACATTGACCTGGAGGATTCAGGCTACCAGGATAGCCCGACCATACTCTATGGTCAGAACGACGTGTTCAACAACCAGGCCGGCTACAACTTCTCGGCGATCAGATTCAAGACCAGAGGCTTCAACAGCGAGGCACAGGATGTTTACCTCGCCGGCATCAAGATGAACGATGCTATAACCGGATTCTCCCCGTTCTCTCTTTGGAGCGGACTGAACGAGGCAACCAGAACCAAATACACGGTCAACGGTTCCGAGATTTCAGATTATGGTTTCGGAGGTTACAACGGCCTGACCAACATTCCGGCAAATGCATCAAATGTCCGCAAGGGCTGGAGAGCAAGCGCTATGACCAACAGCAGCCTTTACAGGCTCAGACTCATGCTCACATACGCATCCGGAGTTATGGACAACGGATGGAGCTATGCTTTCAACGTTTCAGCCAGACTTGGAGGAAACGATTGGATCAATGGCGTGTTCTACAGGTCTTTCGGGTACTATGCCAGCGTAGAGAAAAACTTTGGGCAGCATCACAGGATAGGAGCTACCATAATGGGAACTCCTGGTACAAGAGGCGCACAGAACGCATCTACGCAAGAGGTTTATAACCTGAGGAATGACAATATGTACAACTCCAACTGGGGCTGGCAGAACGGCAAGAGACGCAACGCAAGGGAAAGAAGGGTTCACGAGCCTATCGCGATACTCAAATATGACTTTACCCCTTCTGACCGTTTCAAGGCATCCCTCACCACCCTGTACAGATTCGGTAAGAACGGCTACACCGCCCTTGACTGGTATGATGCCGCTGACCCGAGGCCGGACTACTACCGCAATCTCCCTTCCTACTTCCTGATGGACAATGAGGACTATAACCGCATCAACCTCCAGAAGTATCTATGGGCTCAGGATATGTGGAAGCAGAATGACAAGACCATCACCCAGATCAATTGGGACAGGCTTTATGAGGTCAACAAACACAGCACCACACCTTCAGGTCTCAGATCCAAGTATGTACAGGAAGAAAGGAGAGTAGACCAGAAAGACCTCAACGTAGGGTTCAATTTTAAGTGGAACGCATTCAGATGGTGGGTTATCACCGCCGGCGCGAACGCCAAATGGAACAAGACCGAGCATTATAAGAAGATCGCCGATCTGCTGGGCGGAGAGTATTTTGTCAACATAGACAACTTTGCAGAAAGAGACTATGCATCAAACGAGGCCCTGATTCAGAACGATCTCAATTACTTCTTCAAGCACGGCCAGGCCCAGATACTCCACAAGGGAGATAAATATGGCTATGACTACAACGCTCACGTTCATAATTATACCGGCTGGATGAACTGGACCTTCAGATATAGAGGATTCAGAGCCAGTGTCGCTGGTCAGGTTAAGAGGACCACATTCTGGAGAGAGGGACTATACCGCAAAGGACTGTTCGCCGGACTTGCCGAAGACGGTTCCGAAATTTATTATAACGGTGAGCTGCTAACCAAGTTCGACAGGTACGGAGACGTCATATCATCTTTCGGAAACAGTGAAAAGAAAAACTTCACCACCTATTCCGGAAAGGCTGTCTTGAGCTACAGCCTGCTTGGCGGTCACAGGTTCGAGGTCAGCGGAGGTTACTTCACAGAGGCTCCGTTCTTCAACAAGGCATTCATATCGCCGAGAACCAGGAACACCATGATCCCTATGATGGACAAGACCAAGGTTTATTCAGCGGATGCAACCTACTCCCTGAACAACAACCACGTGAACTTCAGAATCACCGGATTCTTCGCCAAGATCAAGGACCAGACTGATGTAATGAGCCTGTATGACGACAGTCAGAACACGTTCACCAATTTTGCGATGAGCGGAATCGACGAAAGGCATATGGGAGTAGAGCTGGGCTTCAAGGCTCCTATCTTCCTGCGTGGCTTATTCATTGTGGGCGCGGCTAGTTATGGAGAATACATCTATACTTCCAACCCTCAGATGACCCAGACCTATGACAATACCACGGAAGTCATCGTTGACAATGTAAAGATTCCTTACTGGATGAGTCATCCTATTTTCAAGCTCAACGAAGAAGGTAGATACTACAAAGACGATAAAGGCCATTACGTTGTTGACAGGTACAAGCAACACTATGTTCCTTCCACTCCTCAGCTGGCTTCAAGCCTGGGACTTTCATACAACAGGAATTACTGGTTCCTGGATGCCAACGTAAACTTCTTTGACAAGTCATATCTTGCAATGAACCCTCTTTTCAGGACAGATGCGGCAACAGCCGGTCCTGACAAGATCGTCACACCTTGGGAAATCGAGGATATGGCAGCTCAGGAAAAGTTCAAGAAAGCCTGGATTGTCAACCTTAGCATAGGCAAGAGCTGGTACATAAAGAGAAAATACCAGGTCGGCTTCAATCTCAACGTAAACAACGTTCTCAACAACAAGAACGTCAAGACCGGAGGTTTTGAGCAGAGCCGTATGGTCGATAACACCAGAAGCAAGGAGTGCTACTACAAATTCGACCCTAAGTATTATTATATGCCAGGGCTGAACTATATGATTAATCTCTATATAAGATTCTAATATCCAATGGCTATGAAAAAGATATCAAATATCATATACATTTTAGCTGCGGCTACGTTCCTGACTGCCTCCTGTTCTGAATGGGATCCCGTTGTAAACATCGGTTATGACGAGCCTATCATAGACCAGTATCAGGATATCAAGGCCAATACCTCCATTGCCGCTGTCAAGGCATTGTACACAGACAAGCCAGTGCATATAGAGAAAAACCTGATTATCGGCGGACAGGTTACATCTTCAGACCAGAGTGGTAACATCTACCGTTCCATGTACATCCAGGATGCTACCGGAGCAATAGAGATCAAGATAGGAAAGAGTTCTCTCTATAACGACTATAAACCGGGACAGTGGGTTTTCGTCAAACTGGACGGACTTACCCTGGGCACCTACGAGGGTATGCTCCAGATTGGTCTGGACGATCCTTCAGAAGAGTATGAAACATCATACATAGATGTGCAGAGAATCATTGATCTCCATATTTTCAAAGGCAGGATAGACACCCCTGTTGCTCCGGTTGAGCTCAGCGAAAGTGAACTGACCCTGTCTCAGAATATGGAAAAGCTCGTAACCCTCAAAGGCCTGAAGTACGCCAACGAGGCCTTCGCCCTCCTCTATCCTGATCCTAACGGAGACAAGAAGAGCAATGCCAACAGGGTATTTCTCAGCGACAAGACCTGGGGAATCACAACCTGGGCGATGAGCAAGAACAAGATGCAGGCATATCTGGATTCCGGCATCTGGGACGAAGCCAAGACCGCAGACGGAGCCAAGACCGTGGCAGAGCTCAGGAAAGAGAACGCCATCGAGGCAACAGGCACCTATGTAAGCCAGTACTTCAAGATGGGAGGAACAGAAATCCAGATCAGAACCAGTGGCTATGCAAAATTCGCTGACATTGAACTTGATCCCGAAGTCCTCAGCGGAGATAAATTGATTAACGTAACCGGAATCCTCACCAACTATCGCGGAGCTCCTCAGTTCACCATTATAGATTTGGAAGGAGTCAAGGTTGTTGAACCGTAATTATTATGAAAAAACTGGCAATACTTTTTGCAATACTTATGATGGTTGCTTCGTGCAAAGACAAGAATCCTTTCCTGGCGGAATGGAACACCCCTTACGGAATTCCTCCTTTTGACCAGATAAAGACTGAAGACTATATTCCTGCAATCAAGGAAGGTATCGAACAGAACAAAAAGGAAATCGAGGCCATCATTAACAATCCCGAAGCACCGAACTTTGCCAACACGGTTGAAGCTTTCGAGTTCTCTGGACAGCTCCTGGCAAAGGTTTCCGGCGTTCTTTTCAATCTCGCCGAGACCGATGCTGACTCTACTCTTAATAAGGTTGAAGACGAGGCAAACAAGCTCATGACAGCCCATTCGGATGATATCTTCATGAACAAGAAGTTCTTTGAAAGGGTTAAGGCCGTCTATGAAGCAGACCAGAGCCGTCTGGACCGTGAGCAGCAGATGGTGCTGAAGAAACTCTACCAGAGATTCACCCGCAACGGTGTGGACCTTGCAGACGAAGCTCAGCAGAAGATGAAGGAAATCAACCAGGCCCTCAGCGATGCCCAGCACAAATTCGGCGATAATCTCCTCGCACAGAGCAATGCCTTCAAGGAGAAGTTCGGAATTCCGGTTTCAGCTTACTCCGACGAGATGGCAAGCTGCCCGGACAGGGAAAGGCGAAAGGCTATGTTCGAGGCATATTCGAACCGGGCCAACCACGATGACGAGTTTGACAACAAGGCCCTCTGCCTTCAGATACTGAAACTCAAGGCTCAGAAAGCCAAACTTCTTGGTTTCGAAACTTTTGCAGCCTACCAGCTGGACGACAAGATGGCCCACGACCCTCAGACCGTGGACACATTCCTGGATGAGATAATGGTTGCGGCAAACGCCAAGAGCAAGGAAGAGGTAGCCGATATGCAGAAGGTTATGGACCGCGACATCAAGGCCGGCCTTCTCCCTAAGGGAAGCAAGATCGAACCTTGGGACTGGTTCTACTATGCGGAGAAGGTCAGAAAGGAAAAGTATGACCTGGACGAAGAGCAGACCAAGCCTTACTTCAAGATGGAGAACGTGCGTAACGGCATCTTCTACGCAGCCAACCTTCTTTACGGAATCAACGTGGAGCCAATCCAGAACGCTCCTAAATACAATCCTGAGGTTGACGTATTCAAGGTAACCGATTCAGACGGATCTCTTCTTGGAATATTCCTGACCGACTATTTCCCTAGAAGCACCAAGAGAGGCGGTGCCTGGATGAACAATTTCAGAGACCAGTATGTAGACAAGGACGGAAAGGAAGTCCGCCCTATCATCGTGAACGTTGCAAACTTCAACGCCCCTACCGACTCTCTTCCTGGCCTGCTTACCATCGACCAGGTGGAGACCATGTTCCACGAATTCGGTCACGCCCTCCACGGACTCCTGACCAAGTGCCACTACCCTTCCGTAAGCGGAACCAGTGTGGCAAGGGATTTTGTTGAGACTTTCTCCCAGTTCAACGAAAACTGGGCTTTCCAGCCTGAAATCCTGGCTCAATATGCAAAGCACTATGAAACAGGAGAGGTTATTCCGGATTCCCTGGTTAACAAGATTCTGGCTGCCCGCCAGTTCAACCAGGGCTTCATGACCGCTGAACTCTGTGCCGCATCAATCCTGGACATGAAATGGCACGAACTCAGCGAGGAGCAACTGGAAGGAGTGGATATCAAGGCTTTCGAAGACAAGGTCTGCAAGGATATGGGACTGATTTCGGAGATAATCCCGAGATACCGTACCACATATTTCAACCACATTTTCAACTCAGGTTACAGCGCTGGTTACTACAGCTATCTGTGGAGCGAGGTTCTGGACAAGGACGCATTTGACTTCTTCACCCAGCAGGGAATCTATAACAAGGATGTAGCTACCAAGTTCCGCAAGACCTTCCTGGAGAAGGGTGGAAGCGAAGAGCCTATGGTTCTCTACGAGATGTTCAAGGGAAGCCAGCCTGACCCTAAGGCAATGCTGAGGGCCAGAGGTCTTATAAAGTAATCAGAAACGAAGTCTCAGGTCAACTCCGGCCTGGGAAGGGCGGCCGCGCTGCATGAATCCGGCGTTTCCGCTATCGAAATAGAACAGTGCATAATCCTTATCCAGGATGTTGCTGCACCAAATGGAAACCTCCAGACCTGCATAGCCGCTTCTGGAGGATTTCTTTTTCCCCGTGGAGAAAGTGACCCTGCCGCCCAGAAGACCGTAGAAATTCTGGCTGACATCGTTTGCCTCAGTGAAGTAAATTTTGCCGATTCCCGTATAATCCACGCCGAAGGACAGTTTGCTGTTCTGGCTAAGGTCTATTCCGTAGGATGCTGCCAGATGAAGCGTGTGTTTTGGTGCAAACGGCACGTACTTATCCTTGAAGTCCCTGTCTTCCAAAACTCTCTTCCCGTCTTTTACTACAGATACCTGGGTAAGGTTTCTTGTGAATCTGGCGTCAGTATATCCGTAATCGGCCACGATGTCAAGCCCGTATACAGGATTCCAGAGAAGGGAAACCTCTCCTCCGTAACTGCGGCTTCTGCCGGCATTGGAAGTGTAACGTCCCATACCGCTTTCCACAAAGCGGGAAACCTGCTGGTCCTTCACCTTCATGTAGAAAAGGCTCACATCCATGGACAATCTGGAATCGGCTGAAGTGAAATGCCCCCCTATCTCGTGGTTCCAGGCAAACTCAGGCTTATACCTAAGTGCCGCATTGATGGTCTCGTCGTTTTCCAGGGTGCCCACGTTCTTCTGAAGGTCCGTCTGCATGTAATCGCTGAGCATCTGGATATTGAATCCTCCTCCGCGATAACCTCTGGCAGTCATTATGTAGATGTTGTTCCTCTTGTTGAAGTCATATTTGAGGGCCAGCCTCGGCAGTACAGGCATCGATTCCTGATACTGCTTTCCAAGATATTCTACCTTATAAGTGCCCTCACTTGTCCTTCCACCTGGCATTGTCATCAGGTAATTCATCGCTGAGGATGTGGCATAGTCTATCTTGACCTTCTCATAATCAAACCTCACGGCAAGGGTTGCGGACAGTCCTTCCGCTCCGAAAATATCGTTGAAAACGCTCTGATGGAAAACGGCTCCACCGTATGAGGGCAGATGGAAAAGCCCTGGAATGTCCATATAATCGTCCGTAAGCTTGACTTTAACAGGAGAATGCGCCATCGCTGCATCCATAGTTGCCTGGAGAGAAGAAATGAAATCGCTCCCGAATGTCATCGGAGTAAAATTCCTGTTCCACTGATAGAATCCCGACACTCCCGTGGAGAAATCCATTCCGCCCCAGATCTCATTCCACCTGCCCTTTACGATAACCTCCTGGCTTATGGTATTCTGCCTCTGCTGCTGGTTCATCGTGAAACGGTCTGCCGGTGAATAATCCGTATCCATCCTCATCTTGTCACTGAGATACTGCCAGGCAGTGGCACTGTGGATGGTAATTCCCAATCCCTTCGGAGAATAAGACGTTATCAGTCCGGCATTCAGGAGATTTCGGCGGTAACCGCTCTTGTAATTGTAAGACGGGAGGGAAAACTCGCCCGTAGCCTTGTCATAGGCTCCGTATGGATATCCTCCGTCATCATTGTACTCGTAGCTCACGTTAAGGTCAAATGACAAAGCCCCAGATGGCCTCCATATTCCGTGCATCCTTCCTCCGGCACTGGATCCCTTGTCAATCTTCCTTCCGTCAAACTCATTCCTGTAGGATCCTCCGCTGTAGTCGTAGAAGCCTCCGGCCGAGAAAGCAAACTTATCGCTGATCCTATGATAATGAGTCAGATATGCCCTATATCCATTCTTGGTGGCAGCACTCAGCATCAGGTCCGTTCCGGAATAATCGAACGGGCTTTTGGTCTTGACATTTATCAGTCCGCCCATCGTATTCCTGCCGTATAGGGTCCCCTGAGGTCCTCTCAGCACTTCCACTCTCTCTACATCTGAATAATCAAAGTCAAATCCGCTCTTGTCGAAGTACGGAATACCGTCTACATAGATTCCCACTGCCGGAGAATTGATCCTTGAACCTATTCCCCTTACATAAATGGATGAAGTGTATTTTGTCCCGTAATCCGGAATGTAGAGATTCGGCACCAGTCCAGTAAGATTCTTCATCGAGAACACCCTCTCATCTTCCAGGGCCTTCCTCTGCACGATGGACGAGGAAACCGGCTGGTTCCTCAGCACCCTGTTCTCCTTTGGAGAATCCACGACCCATAGGCTTTCTATTGAATACTCTGCGATTGTATCTGCCTGATAAATAGCCGAATTATCCTGCCCATAAGCATAAAGGCAGGATAAAAGCATAAAGGACAGCACGGCTGTCACATTCCTCATTGTCTTCTTCATATTCATGAGGACAAATATCAGAATAGTTTGTCAGAAAAAATAGTGTTTGTCAATCCGTAATTAGGATTATTTGTGCGCCTCTCTCATTTTTTGTTTGAACTCCAGCGGTGTCATCCCCGTCTGCTTGCGGAAAAAGCGGGAAAAATAAGACTGGTCGCTAAGCCCCACAGCAAAGGCAACATCCAGAACCGGCATTTCAGTTTCCTGGAGAAAATGCTTTGCCCGGGTCAGGCGGGCAATGGCTATCCACTCTCCGGGACTGCGCCCAGTTTCCCGGCGGATCATCCTGCAGAAACCATTTGGAGTAAGACTTGCCTCCCTGGCATAGTCTTCAAGCTCCCCGAAAGGAAGAGCCGGATTGAATATCTGTCTGAGGAAATTGCTTGCCCCGGGATGTCCGCAGACATTTGCCGGGAGCATATCCAGCAAAAGCCTGACAGCGTTCTGAATAAACTCGCCTTTATTCTTTTCGGACGCTCTTGCCATCATATTGAAAAGCTCTCCGGCGAATTGTGCCTCTTCGAACCAGAACGCAAAATGAAGTGGCTGGGCAATCAGCGCTTTTTCTCCAGCCATGGAGGCAGGGAAACCTCCTGTATAACCATGAGCATCGCGATAATATAGAATGGAAAAAGGACGGTTCTCGGGAAGAAGAAAAAGATGCCCTGCAGTGCAATGGAACAGTTCTCCTTCAGCTTCAACCAAAATTTCTCCATCGGTCAGATATGCAAAACTGACAAGCGGAAAAGCTCTGGGAGGTACCTCAGCGGCCTTGATATAGCCCTTGGTGTCCATCCTTCTTATGAAGAAAGGCATCGTTGACATAATGCAAAATTAGCATTTTTTATTATTACATTTGCCCCGGAAATTTGCTATATGAACTGGAACGGAATACTTATAGGCGCAATCTCTTTCCTGATCATCGGAATCTTCCATCCTCTGGTGATCAAGGGTGAATATTACTTCGGTGTCAAGATATGGTGGGCTTTCCTGATTGCAGGAATAATCTTCGGAGTATGGGCCTGCCTTACTCCAAGCATTTTCTGGAGCGCCATCCTGGGAGTGGCCTCATTCTCAAGTTTCTGGGGTATCCTGGAAGTGTTCCACCAGAGGGAAAGGGTCCGCAAAGGCTGGTTCCCGAAAAATCCCAACCGTAGATAATCTCTAACAGACTTGTCATCAAAAAAATATCGGGCAATCCTAGGATTGCCCGATACTAAGTGCTAAAGAAGCGACGATTAACCATAACTATGGCTCGTCCTCTGAACCGCCTGCGTCTTGATTGCCTGATCCGCCATGGCCAGGTAAACTAGGACCAAAAGGGCCCCCTCCACTACCGCATACGATTCCCTCGAGTCTGGTTTCAAATTCTTGGATTACAGGAGATTCGTAGTAGTTATTCCTTTTCATTTTCATATGAATTAAGTATTAATTATGCTATACTACTATTCCTAAATGGAAATCTGCACAAATATAACCATTTTCTCATTACAAATATAATTGATGGTATTATTTGCTCATGTTATAATCCGCGATGGAGAAGATTTCGGTGGAGACTTCCCCTATCCATCCGGCTTTGTCATTTACGGCTGTCTGAATCTTTACGAAATCTATGTACTTGAGGTTGGCGGGCTGTCCATCCCATCTGACTGCATCACTGATCTTGAAGTGATTGTCACTGGCTCCGGCGGAAGAGTTGTCTCCTCCTGAGAGGCGGTCGATTTCGCTGAAATTGTCTGCATAACCCCATCCGAAATCCTGATTGATCCAGTTGTCCTTGCTGATTTCCTTGGTCCTTGAGATGAGTTTTGAGCCGTAGAGGGTGTATGTGTTTGTCTTCACCCAGTTAGGATAGTAACTGTCCTGAGTGTGGTATGCAGGAAGGTAGTCAACGCAGCCGGATTTGCCGTCTGAGGAAACCCACTGGACGGAAGACTTGGAATTTGGCTTGTAATAGGTTATTGCGTAATCTTTTGTCTGGGTGCTGTAATCACTTCCCTTCAGCTCGTACCAGGTGTCGTCCGGAAGGCCGTTGCCGTTCTCGTCCTGCATCACCCATACGATGCCGGGTTCGGAAGAATTGTGGAAGGCGTTGCCGGCAATGGCGAGGTTGTAGCCGCCGTCATTATCCACGCTGTGGTCGAAGCCGGCGATGATGTATCCGCCCCAGGCTCCCAGGGAAACGAAATTCTTGGCTTCCATCCTCTTCTGGGCGTACTGACATGCTTCTTCCTTACTGTTTGCGGTAAAGCCTTCGTTGATGAACTGACCCGGAGCAGGCATATACTCGTAAATCTTGTTCCAAGGAGCCGTGCCCCCGGTTCTCTTGTATGTACCTTCTGGTTGGCAGACATTTACGGTCAAAGTCTTGGACTGGGAGCGGTAGGAATTTGTCATAGTGACTGTGAGCGTATGCTTGCCGATGGTTTCCTCCGAGCAGACATAGTAAGGCTGGGCTGAATTCTGGACCTCGGTCCCGTCGAGTTTCCAGATGAACTTGGCATCAAAGGCGTTTTCGAGATCGCGGATGAGAATCCTTATGCTTCTTCCTGTGGAGTAGTTATATGTATCTGATTCAAAGCCCCATCTGAATGGCATATCCTTTTCGTCGAGAACCTTTACCGTAAAGCTCAGAGAAGCCTGCCCATCCTCGTTCTTGGCGGTGAACTTGAAGTTATGGGTGCCCGTCTGGGATGCAGAATACTTGTAGTCTTTGGAAGTTGAAACCTCAGCTCCGTCCACACTCCAGCTGTAAGTAGTTCCGTCAGTGTTGGTAACGGTTGGGGCAAACTCGTGTTCAGAGCCCTTGAGGATGGAAAATCCGCCCTGCGGGACAGCCATTCCTATCACCGGAGGAAGTTTCTCAGCGACGGTTATCTTCACCTCCCTGGAAGCGCTTCCATTGGAGTTGGTGACGGTAATCTTGGCGTAAAAGACACCCGGGGTAGAGGATGAGAAGGTAAGGTTCCTTTGGGTGGAAATCACTTTGCCGTCTATGGTCCAGCTGAATGTAGCCCCATCAGCGTTGGAATATGTTGGAGTTATGGTTATGCTCTTTCCAACCTTTACCGTAACAGCCTGGCTTTCCAAGGATATGGAAGGCCCCGGTTTAGGTGTGGGATTCACCGGCTTTCCGCCACAGGCGAAAAGAAGCATTGCCAAAGCAAACGTTGCAAATATCCTGATTGCAAATTTCATGTCGGCAAAGATAAGGAATCGTGACTAAAGGTCAACTACAAGTTTCAGCTTAACATTGGTGCCAGGCATAGGATAGCACTGGACTACCTCATACTGCTGGTTGAGGATGTTATTGATTTCCAGAGTGATCTTAAGTTCCCTGTTCTTCGGGCCGATGGAAAGGCTGCGGGTAATTCCCATATCGTGGGTATACCAGGCAGGAGAATAATTCTCCACGATGTTGGCTACAGACTCATATCTTTCTCCAGTGTAGATAAAGCTATAGGTAAGAGCCCACTTTCTCCAGTCTGCGGTAACAACAACGCTTCCGCTATGCCAAGGAATATATGGTATCTGGCCCCTGTACCACTGGCTGGTCTTGTCCGTCACATCCTCAGCTCTCTGGTAGGTATAGTTTACTCTGGTATTCCACACCACGCCTCCGGTTGAGAATGATGTCTGGGCGGAAGCGTCAAGTCCCTTGATTTCGACACGCCCGAAATTCAGCATCGTCCAGCGGAACTGGTTGGAAGAAGGAACGGCAACTATCTTGTTCTTGACGGTATTATAGTAAACGTCCAGACTGGCGTCAAGGGTTTTGAAAAAGCCTGAGTTGAACTTGTGGCTAAAGACTGCTCCAAAGTTATACTGCGTGGTGGATTCAGGTTTCAGGTTAATGTTTCCCACAAAGGTGTAGTAGAGGTCATTGAAAGTCGGAAGGCGGAAGACTCTCTTATAGAACGCCCTGATATCCAAACCTATGCCTCTGAACGGGCGGTATGATGCGATTAAGGTTGGAGTGAACTTGCCGTCTGTGGAGAAATGGGCGGACTCGTATTTTGAACGGTCTTTCACATAAGTATAGAGCAGGCTTGCCTGGAATTTGAACCTCTCCAGAGAAACGGAAGTGGCGGCGGCATTAATGAAAGTGAACCTGTTGGGATATATGAAGCCCGTAAGGTCAGCGTTCAGCTTGTTGTACTGGATATCGTCAGAAAGTGAAAGGCTCCACCATTTTGTAATATTGAAAAGATGGGCCAGCGACGCATAGACCTCATTCTGGCGGAAATGGCTGTTGATGTACATCGTGGTCACGTCTTCTCTCGGATCAGAAAGGTAATGAAGATAATCGTAGGCGTATTTCCCGTTGAACAGCAGGCTGTAACGCGGACTGAACTCCTTCTTGAACTGCGTCTGGAGGAAGAAGTTACGGTCCCACTGCCTGTCCTGGTGGCGGAAACGGCCCGGTTCCTCCCTTACGCTGGCTCCAGGGTATCCTCTTTCAGAATCGTAGAAATAGGCCTTAACCTTCCAGTGGCCACCTTCTATGAAACGGAAAAGCCCCATCTCGACCCTTTCCATCCTGACATCCCCGTTATGGCGGTAAGCGGTAGTATCGTAACCGCCCTTGGTAGCGTATGTGAAGCGGTAGCGTCCGTTAGTGTGCATATACTCGGCAGAAGCGCTCAGGGACAGCCTGTCGCTGAACTTGTGCTCCCAGAAGGCGGAAGGATTTACAAGGGCGAAGGATCCAGTCTTGAAACCCAGGCTCAGGTTGTCTTTCTTCCCCGGTGAAAATACAGGAATCTTGCTCTGGAGATAAACCGCGCTGGCGCTGGCATAATCCTTGGCGCTCTGGAAAATCGCACTTTTCTGCCCGTTATAGACGGAAACTGCCTCAAGGTTGTCCAGGCTGAATCGGCCAAGGTCCACGATACCGTTCTGGGCGTTCCCCATCTCCAGGCCATCGTAGAACACCCCCACGTGCTGGCTGCCAAGGGAACGGATGTTCACGCTCTTGAGCCCGCCGATTCCGCCGTAGTCCTTTATCTGGGCTCCGGAGAAATAGCGGATGGCATCGGCCACGGAATATGACGTGAGCCTTCTCATCTGTTCTCCCGCAAGATACTGCACCGGGGCTATCTCCCTGACAATCCTCTGAGCCACCACCGTAACAGGGCTCAAAGTATCCACTTTGGGAGTCTCCTGGGCAATGGAGGGAACTGACGCAAGAAGCGCCGCACTTGTTATTATCGCGATAATTATCCTTTTCATTTTTAAGCCGGTGGCAAAGATAGGTTTTTTGTCCCAATCATCATTTTTCTATCAATATATCCTTCGCGGATGAAAAAAACGGTTTTTTGGCATAATTGGTGATAATTGCTAATTTTGTTAATACATAAAAACAATCTTTATGAAAACTCATCTATTAACCTTAATCCTTATTATAATGGCAACATTAGGATTCGGTTTCAGTTCCCCTTCTCTTCAGAACGAGTCTTACGACCAGCTCTGGAAGCAAGTCAAGGAGGCTGACAGAAAAGACCACCCTAAGACAGTGGTGGAAATCTGCGACAAGATTCTCGCCAAGGCACGGAAAGAAGGCAATAAAGGCCAGCTTCTGAAAGCCTGGTTCTACAGAGTGGACAAGAAAACGGACATTACTCCAGACACGCTCTATTCCAGCCTCAGGGAACTGGAAACCTGGGCAAAGGATGAAAAAGATCCCGTAACCAAGATGGTGCTGCACAGCTGCATAGCATCCATCTATTCCAATTATGCAGAGGGCAACTCCTGGGAAATCAACGAGAGAACCAACATAGACGGCGGAGAAGACACCCCAGATGTGGAGCAGTGGGGCAGCATGAAGTTCGTCAAGACCGTGCTGGACAACGTCAATGCCTCCCTATTCGACATCGATGCTCTCAGGAAGGCAGACAACTCCAAGTTCATTCCTTTCGTTGAACAGCATAAGCAAGGTGAGTATTATAATCACGATCTGCTCCACATTATCACGCAAAGGGCAATTTCATCCCTCGGGGATATAAAAAATGTGGCAAAGGACAAGAAGGCCGTCAGTGACAGGATAAACGAGATTGAGAGCCGTACCATTATTTCCTACCTGAATGCCGGCAACACCGACGCCTACATTTTGTCTTCTATGGACATGCTGCAGAGAAGGCTCTCATACAGAGAAAAAACGGAAGAGTACGTGAAGTCTCTGGAAGAGCTTCTCAGCGATGAAAAAGTCAAGGCCAGACAGACCTGCGCCGAAATCCTCATAGAACTGGCGCAAAATCTTAAAGGAGAGAATCCGGCCAAGGCTATGGAGTACTGCGAAATGGGCCTGAAGAATTATTCCGGCTACAAGAGGACGGAGTATCTGAAGGAAATCAAGGAGAACATCCTCAAGCCATACGTCAATTTATCGCTTCCGAGCTTTGCTTATCCGGGACAGGAGAGAGAGGTTAATATCGGCCACAATAACCTTGACAAAGTGGATATCATCATCTACAAGATTCCTGAGAGTCTTCACGATATTATCAACAAAGGCCAAACTCACAAGCTCAAGGATGAAGACTTGAAAAAGTGCGCCGTGGTTTCTACCGTCACCTACCCTCTGGAAAGGCCGGCCGACTACAAGACTACATACAAGAGCGTACAGTTCCAGATTCCGTCCGAACCTGGAATATATACCTTCAAGACCGTGGCTGCAAAGCATGAAATCTTCAACTGGGACATTATGAGAGTGGGACGGATGAAGCTGATGTACAACAACTGGAAAGACAGGAATCTGGAAGTGATTGTTGTAGACCGCCTGAGCGGACAGCCAATCCAGGGAGTGAAAGTCATAATGACCAAGTACAAGTCAAACAGCAGGGATGACAGCCAGATATTGGAGAAAATCAGCGACAAGGACGGAAAGACCATCTTTGTCCAAAAAGACGAAGACTTCAAGGGCTTCAACCCTAATGTCAGCCTGAAAGCCGAACTGGGCAGCGACATCTACATGCCTAAAACTTCTGTTTACCTTCACGAGCCGTACCGTGGATCAAAAGATGAGAAAAGCGACAAGCTCCATCTGCTCACAGACAGGTCTATCTACCGCCCTGGCCAGACAGTGTACGTAAAAGGCATCTCCTACTGGTGTAAAGGAGAAGATGCAGGCATAATTGAAGGCAAGGCCTACACGGTCATCCTGAAAAACCATAATCGCGAGACTGTTGACAAGAAAGAAGTCAAGACAAATGTCTACGGCTCGTTTGAAACCTCTCTCCAGGTTCCGACATCCGGCCTTATGGGCACTTACAGAATTGAGGTTCAGAACAGTGATTTCACTTATGACGCCACAACCATCAGCGTGGAGGAATACAAGAGGCCTACGTTTGAAGTGAGGGCAGACAGGATTGAGGGAAGCTACAAGTTCGGCGACCAGATTGAGGTGAAGGCCAATGCCAAGACTTTCTCCGGCGTTCCTCTGGATGAGGCAGACGTCAAGTACACCGTCACCCGCCGCAAGTGGAGCTGGTGGAGAATGTCTAACGAAACCATTCTGCAAGAGGGTGAGGCCAAGACCGACGAACTGGGAAATGTAAAGGTTCCTGTAACCCTTGTGCCGATGGACGAAGAAGACGATGACAGGTACTCCAGCAGCTACTGCTCTTATCAGGTTAAGATAGACGTAACCAATGCCGCCGGAGAAACCCAGAGCACTTCTACCAGCGTTTACGTTGGAAAGAAGAGCCTTGTTGTACGCTGCGCCGTGGGCAAGGAGATAGACAAGGAGAAAGACATCCTGATCAGGATGAGCGTTACCAACCTCGACGGAACCGAGCTTGCAAAGGAAGTGTCTTACACTCTCTGGAAAGACAACAAAGGAGAGAAGGGCGACAAAGTCAAGGAAGGAAAGGTCCAGTCCAACACATCGGTGAATATGGATGACTGGAAGGCCCTGCCATCCGGAAGATACATAATCACCTACTCCGTAAAGGACGACAAGGGTGAGGTTTGCGAAGGAGAAACATCCTTTGCAATGTTCTCCGTAAAGGACGGAAAGCCTCTGGAAGGAAGCTATCTGTGGACTTACCGCGACGGGGACAAGATCTGGTTCGGAACCTCCCAGAAGGATGCCGTTATCTATATGGACGTGTATTCAGACGGCAAGAACGTGGAGAGCAAGGTGTTCCGCCTCAGCGACAAACTGCTGGAGAAGAACTTTGCCTACATTCCTGAGTACAAGGACGGAGCCAGCATTTACTTCAGGATGGTAAGAGACGACCAGTTCTTCCAGACTTCATACGTTGTGTCCAAGCCTTATCCGGACAACCGCCTCAGGCTCAAGTGGAGCGTATTCCGCAACACCTTGATTCCGGGCCAGGCTGAACAGTGGACCCTGAACGTTGTGGGCCCTGACGGAAAACCGGCGGACGCTGAAGTGCTTGCTCTTATGTACGACGCTTCTCTGGACAAGATAAGAAGCCACTACCTGAGCTCCATCTCCCGCTACTACCCTCGCCATCTGACATACGCCAACTGGCAGTCCACCAAACTCGGCTTCTTTGGAATGAACTACTCTCCGAGCCTCAGCGTATATGTTCCGGATCTTGATTTTGACACGTTCATCAATCTTCCTTACATTATTTCCGGCAGACGCAGGCACGTTGTGTACAGGGCATTGGGCGCAAAATCGGGAACTGTGTTGTATGACGCTATGGTTGTTGAAGATTCCGCCGCTCCAATGGCTAATGCAAAGAATGCCGACTATCTTTACGAAACATTGCCAGTTCAAGAGGATGCAGCTGCAAAGGGACAGGACGACGATGCCCAGCCTCAAGCCAAGGAACAGGAGCAGGAGCCTCAGCTCAGGACCAACTTCAACGAGACCGCATTCTTCCTTCCTCAGCTTGTCACCGACAAGGACGGAAACGTGGCCATCAGCTTCACCCTTCCTGAAAGCCTCACCCGCTGGAGATTCATGTCCATGGCTCACACCAAGGACCTGAAGACCGGATATCTGCAGGATGAGATCGAGGCCAAGAAAGACTTCATGATTGCCCCTAACATGCCGCGTTTCCTGCGCAATGGAGACATCACCACCATATCTTCAGCCTTGACAAACCTGTCTGAGAAGGACATTGATGCCAACGTGAAGTTCGAGCTGTTTGACATTGCCACCGAGAAGGTGTTCCACACCGAAAGCAAGAAAGTCAGCGCTGCAGCCGGCAGAACCTCCAAGGTAAGCTTCAGCTTCCCTGTAGAGGACAAATATGATGTAATCGGAGTGAGAATAATCGCTGAAGGAGGAGAATTCTCAGACGGCGAGCAGCACTCCCTGGCAGTTCTCAGCGACAAGGTAAGGATTGTTGAAAGCGTAGCCCTTCCGATAAGAGGCGAGCAGAAGAAGGAGTTCTCCCTGGAAAGCCTGTTCAACCACCATAGCCCGTCGGCGACAAAGAAGACCCTGACCATCGAGTTTACCGGCAATCCTGCATGGTACGCAATCCAGGCGCTGCCATCTCTGGCCGAGCCGGATGACGACTGCGCAATCTGCTGGACCAACGCCCTGTACGCAAACGTCCTGGCAAGCAAGATCGCCAACTCCCAGCCAAAGATCAAGAGCGTTTACGAGGCCTGGAAGAAGAGCGGCCAGAACAAGGAAACCCTGCTGAGCAACCTGCAGAAAAACCAGGAACTGAAGACAATACTCCTGAGCGAATCTCCTTGGGTGCTTGAAGCCAAGAGCGAGGAAGACCAGAAGAATATGATCTCTACCCTGTTCGATGTGATGAATATCCGCAACATCGGCGACAAGGCAATAAAGAAACTCGGCGAACTCCAGATGGGAGACGGCGGATGGACCTGGTTCAAGGGAATGGAATCCAGCCCTTGGATTACGGAATACGTGCTCACCCAGGACATCAGGCTCAGGATACTGACCGGAGAAAATCTTGACGGAGCCCGCAAGCAGATGCACAGCAAGGGACTTGCCTATATGCACAACGAGGCCCAGAAAGAATACGACTGGATAATGAAGGAAAAGGTCAAGGCCAAGGGTGTCTCCTACTTCATTCTCAAGTACCTCTACCTGGTAGCCCTTGAAGCCCAGGCAGATGGCAAGACTCCTATTGACATTGTTCCTAGAAACAGGCAGACTATGTACAACTTCTTCCTGAACAAGGTGGCCGAAGTTCCGAAGAGCCAGGATATGCAGGAAAAGAGTATGGCTGCGGTTGTCCTGAAGGCCAACGGAAAGCAGAAGCTCGCAGACGAGTACATCCAGTCCATCAGGGAACATCTCACAAGCTCCGAAGAAATGGGAATGTACTTCGCCTTCAACGAGAATCCTTACCGCTGGGGAAGCCTTAACCTCAACGCCCAGGTTGCCGCAATCGAGGCCTTCGACCAGGTTGCAGGCGACATGCAGACCGTGGAAGAGATGAAGATCTGGCTCCTCAAGCAGAAGCAGACACAGATGTGGGGAACTTCAACCCTGACCGCAGACGCTATCTTCGCCCTGCTGGCCCGTGGAGACAACTGGCTTGCAAGCGAGGGAGTTGCAGACCTGACTTTTGCCGGCAGAACCGTTTCCACCAACAAGCCGGACGAGGAAGGCAACGCCCCTATCCCTGGACTGAACTACATAAAGAGAGCCTACACCGACAGCGAGGCCACTGATGCCAGGACCATAACCGTCGAGAAGAAAGACAAGGGAATCGCCTGGGGCGCCGCCTATGCAACCTTCTTCGAGAAGATGTCCAACGTCAAGGATAACGGCGGAAAGGAAATGAGCATAACCAAGGAACTCTTCGTCAAGAGAGTCAACAAGGTTTCTGAAAGCGGAAACAAGGATAACGGTGCTTTGGCCTATACCCTCGAGCCTATAAAGAACGGTGCTGTCATAAAGGTCGGCGATGTGGTTACCGCAAGGATGGTGATAAAGATAGACCGCAGGATGGACTTCGTCCAGCTCAAGGAACAGAGAGGAGCCTGCTTCGAGCCGATGACCCAGCTTTCAGGCTACCACTACGGAGGCGGCACGGGCTACTACGAGGAGATCAAGGATGCTTCTACAAACTTCTTCTTCTACTCTCTGGGCAAGGGAACCTATGTTCTGGAAGTCAACTACAGGGCAAGCCGTCCTGGAGAATACGAGGTTGGACTTGCAACCCTCCAGTGCGCGTATGCTCCTGAATATACGGCACACACAACCTCCACAAGGATAACCGTGGAGGATAAGTAAAGGAATCAATATTCCAGCAGGCAGACAACACCGTCCATTGTGCTTACAAGGACGGTGTTGTTTCCTATTGGGAGAGCATAGTTGACAAGGGCTCCAGCAACTTTGTGCTGCCAGGCCACGCTTCCGTCTGAGCAGTTGAGAGCAAAGACATTGCCCTTGTCCGTGGATATGAAAAGAAGCCCCAGGCCGTCCTTCCCGACATTTTCCTTCACGGTAATCGGAGACGGAGCTATCTCATACTTGTATTCGGTTATGGTCTGCCAGGCGGTCTTCAGATTATCTGTGGAGTAAGCCCTTACGGTATCCTTCATGCATTTGATGTAGTATTCTCCGCCTGAAGGAGAAAGACCTATGGCCTCCCTTCCGCCGTAGACACTTGAAACCGTCTTTCCTGAAGCAGCATCTATTGCATAGCTGATCCTGTCCGGGGTCACTATGAAAATCTTGCCTTTTGATTTAACCGGCCAGACCTGGGCCGGAGAGTAATTCCTCACACTCTTCGGAGTCTTCCATATCCACTGCACCTTTCCGTTTTTAGGAGAAAAGGAATAGAGGCAGTTTCCCCAGTCGCCGAGGACAACCTGGTCCTTGTCCACAAAAGGGCGGCTTACCACGAAGCTCTTCATCTTGTCATATTCCCACACAAGTTTTCCGGTCTTGAGGTTTATAGCCCTGAAAACGCCGTCTGATGCCCCGATATAGACCGTTTCCTTGAAGATATTGGCGCTTCCGAGTACAGACTTTGCACAAGGGAATTTCCACCTTAATTTGCCGTTTTCAGGATTCAGGCAGTAGATGTTGTTGTCCGAGCTTCCCACCACGACATAATCTCCGGAAACCGCCGGAGTCGAGAATATCTTTCCTTCTGTCTTGAATTCCCACTTCTTGGTGCCGGAAACGGCATCCAGGCCGTAAATCATTCCTGCCTCGTCGGCGAATATCACGATATCCCCTTCCTGCACTCCACCGGAAACCGACGGAAGGGCATTGAAGCCAACACCAGGAAAAACAAGCCCCTTCTTCCTCCAGATTGCCGCCGCGCTTCCTATGTCCGCATTGTTTTCATACCGCCACACTTCCTTCACCTGAGGGAACCGTGCATTGAAATCATTCTTGGGATGTTCATATACAATGTTATCCGGATAAGCCTTGCCCTGGCTCAGCCTTACGGTGTACCATACCTTACCAGGTTCCTTCTTGCCTACTATCTTATCCTGGAAAGTAATCAGAGATCCCTTTAACTCCGCGATGACATATCCCTTGTCTCCCTTTGCCGTTGCCAGTGTCGAACGGATAATAACTCCAGGAATCCCCTCATATTCCATCGCCTTGTCAACGTGCCAGTGCCCCGAGAATACCATCTGAATGTTCTTCCTCTTCAGAAGTTCAAGCACATTGTCAAATTTTAGCAGTGAAGTGTCCATAGGATAATGGTTCACGAAAAACAGAGGCTGTGATTCAGGCATCTTTTCTATCTGGTCTTCCAGCCACAGCATGCTCTCCCTTGGCACCAGCGCCGGTGCCATCCTGATGTTCGGGCCGCATGGCGTTCCAAGGAACTTTATTCCACCTGCCTCAAACTCAAACCTTTCGTATCCGAATATACGGGTAAAGGAATTTGTTCCGCTCTCACTCCAGGTTGCATCGTGATTGCCGGGAACTATGAACCATGGCATCTTCAGATGGTCGAATATATTCTTGGCCGATGTTATCTCGTCATCCGAACCGAAGTTTGCGATGTCTCCCGTTATCAGCACAAATTGTATTTCAGGATCCTTGTTTATATCCTCCACACAATCCAGTGTCCCCTTTTCTGCGGGTGTCCCTACCGAAATGTGCACATCGCTCATTACCGCAAACTTAAGGCTTCCGTCCGCCTTTGCCGGAATCCTTACTCCCGAATAAGTCCCATCCTTTATCTGCTGGGAAAACAAAACAACTGCAGCCGTCATCAAGACAGCCACAGTCAACATAATCTTCCTGAAATACATATAAAATTGTTTAAATAACTTCTATGTCAGAGGTTTTTATCCAGCCTTGGCGGCCGTCCTGGATCTCGATCTTGCTCCACTGCTCAACCTTTTCAAGGATCTTTACCCTGGTTCCCTCGTGAAGTACGAAGATACTGTTGCCTCCAGCTGCAGGGGAACTCTTCACGCTCCCGATGTTTTCAACCACCACCGCAGTGTCATTTCCGGTAGCCTGCCTTGCCAGGCTAAGGGAGAAGAGGAAACTGAACAGGGTAAGGGCAAGCATAACCATCGCGATGATGAAATAAAGCCTCCTGGATGAAGTTGAACGACCGAACCTGCAAAGCAGAAGCAAGGCAACGGATATGGCGAGGAATATAAGTGATACAATGGCCCAGGCGTTGGAGGATAGTTTATTACGCATATTTTTAACCCACTCCACCAATATGAACTGAGGGACTGAATCTATCTTGTCCAGGGTCTGGAGCCTGGCCATTTCCAGATTGTGCTTAACGTCCTGGTCAGCAGGGTCAAGTTTCAGGGCTCTTTCATAATTTAGAATGGCTTTCCCGACACTTCCCTTGCGATAATAAGCGTTGCCAAGATTGTAAAAGAGAGAAGAAGAAACAGCGCCTTTCTTGCAAAGAGTCTCGTAATTCCTTATTGCGCCATCGTAATCTCCAACGGCATAGGCATCCTCAGCGCTTTTCCAGATTGAGGACTGGCTTCTCGGAGCTTCGGTTTCCTGAGCCCAGACAGATGCCGACAAACAAACAAGCGCTATTGCCAATAAAATCCTTTTCATCTCCATATCCTTTACAATTTATTCTCGAATCCGGAAATAAGTTCAGCTGCCTTGCGGTACTGGGCATCCATCGCTCCAGCCGCTCCTTCAGGAGAGTAGCGCACCATCTCGCAATCATCCAGAAGGGCTATAAGGTCTCTGACATCCTCCTGAGGAACTTTCTTGGAAAGCAAAGTTTCCTGAATGATGTCCCTCTGAAGATCAGACCGCTGTATAGACAGTTTATCTGCCGTATAACCCAGGATGGCCTTGTGGAGCTCTTCATAGAACTCCTGAACCTTGTTCTGGGACAGGAAGGTCTGGGCTTGTTTCAGCCTCTGGCGTGCAACCTTGTTAGCCTTGCGGTTACGGCTGCGAACAACATCCTTCCTGAGGGCGATCCTGTCTTTCATCAGCTTGGTGACAAGGAAGAAAAGACCTGCCAGTATTGCAGCTATGACGTAATAAATCCAATTGAACACCAAGAAATTCTCTCCATTCAATTTTGGAAGGCCGGTCTTGATGTAGCGGATATCCTCACCAAGATTGCTGACCGTTTTCTGGGTTTGCGGGATATACATTCCGCCGGTATTCTGGGAAGTCCCCTTGCCGACCTTGACTGTAATGGTATCTGTAGACAGTGTCCTGTACTGCCTCTGGCCGAGATCGAAGTAAGAGTAATGGATCGGAGGAATCTGATATACACCCTCACCTCTTGGAATGAAAGGATATTCAATGGTTTTCTTTCCGGAATAACCCTCGATGGAGTTGGAGAAGTTATTGGTACTCTTCGCATCATATCTCTCGAAATCAGGAGGGAAGGAAACCACAGGGTTTTCTATAAGGTTGAGGTTTCCGCTTCCGCTAAGTTCAACGATGAGGGAAGCCGCCTCGTTTGCGTTCAGGCTGTCTTTTGTAAGGCGGGCTGTCATGTTCAGTTTGCCAACTCCGCCCCCGAATGAAGAAGGAGCGCCACTTGGGATCTCGGAAACGTGAACTGTAAGCTTGCCGGTAGAAAGACGCTTCTTGACATAGTCCTTATCCACCATATCAAAGAAATCGTCCAGAATACTTCGTCCTCTCGGGCGGGAAGTCACCTCCACCTGGCAAACCATCTCGGCAGGGTCTATTGTAAGCGTTCCGCTTTTCTGAGGCATAAGCATGTAGCGGCGGATAACAGCACTGTTGTAAATCTGGTTTCCGACTTTCTCCCTAACGAAATTAAGGTTCTGCGGAGCCTCTGTCTCCTGACTCCAGAATCCGTTGAAAACAGGAAACTTAATATCCTCGAAGCCTACAATGTTGCTCCTGGTGTAAATCTTCAGGACAGCTGTAACGGGCTCGCCCTTGAAGACCTTGGTCTTGTTAAGGCTCAGTCTGAGGAACAGGTCCGCCTTGCCGTAGGTAATGCCGGGATCATCGTCATAATCCTGACTGCGACTCTGGGTTTGAGCCTGGGAAGAAGCGGCAGATGGCTGTGCCTGCTGGGTCTGGGTCTGGGAATAAGACTGCTGGTTTGAAGAACCTTTCACAATCTCAATCGTCAAAGACTTGGTTGTGTAGGAAGTACCTTCTATCTCCGCGCTTGCGGAAGAAACGGTTACCGTTTCCTGGTCTGAAGCCTCCAGGACATAAGTATAAGTTTTTGTGTAGGAACTTGATCTCTTGCCGTTTATAATGGTAGAGCTCCAGGATGTGGAAGTAGTCGGGCCGGCTATGACGTCAGCACCGGCAAAGGAAGGAGGTGTAAAGTTGGAAACCTCTCCATTGGCCACAAACTTTACAAGAAACCTCTCGCCTTCCCCCACCACATTCGGGGCTTCTACCTTGAAGCTGTTCTGCGCCCAAAGGCAGGACGCGCTCAGCACAAGGCTTACGATCAACGATAATTTCAATAATCCGTTCTTCATATATGCAAACGCAAATTTACCAATTCTTGTCTTTCTTCTTTTTCTTTGCCGCAGCAGCCTTAGCTTTCTTCACCTTTTCCTGGGTCTGTTTCTCCTTGTCCTGAATGGCCTGGAGCATCTGGGCTGCCGCCTGGGAACTCATCTTCTGGTCAGAACCACCTCCCTGAGACTGATCTTGTTTCTGATCTTTGTTCTGATCCTGGTTCTGATCTTTGTTCTGGTCCTGATTCTGGTCCTTGTTCTGGTCCTGATTCTGGTCTTTGTTCTGATCCTGATTCTGGTCCTTGTTCTGGTCCTGATTCTGGTCCTTGTTCTGGTCCTGATTCTGATCTTTGTTCTGATCCTGATTCTGGTCTTTGTTCTGATCCTGATTCTGGTCTTTGTTCTGATCCTGATTCTGGTCTTTGTTCTGATCCTGGTTCTGGTCCTGGTTCTGGTCCTGGTTCTGGTTCTGCTGGTTCTGGTTCTGGTCCTGGTTCTGCTGGTTCTGGTTCTGCATCATCTTGCGTGCATAGGAGTAACTAGCCTTTGCCGTCATATCCGCAGGATTCCTTAGAAGAGCCTGTTTGTAGGCTTCCATCGCCTTGTCGTATTGCTTGGCCTGCAACATCATATTACCAAGATTGAAGAAGTATTTGGAGGCGGCATCGTCCTTGCCCTGCATCTTCAGAAGAGGATCATCCTTCGAACCCTGGACGTTTTCCGGCATCACCGGCATCTTGGTGGTTACGCCTTTCCAGGAAGAAGAATAAGGAAGCTTGGAAACAGTATCGGCAATAGGAGCATAAGCCTTCATCGCACCCTCTATATCCTGCTGCCTCCAGAGAGCGTTACCGAGGTTGTAATTTCCTTTTATTGAAAGGGAATCCTTAAGAAGACCCTTACGATATTCCACCTCGGACTGCTTGAATTTATCTTTCTTGAAATAGCGGTTTCCCCGCCTTACATCCCTCTTGTCCACCTGCGCGGACATCTGGACGGAAGTAAGGGTAATGAGTATCAGAAGCGCAAAAAGTTTCTTTTTCATTTTCCTGTCACCGATCAAGAATTCAAGTACAAGGAAGAAAAGGGCAATCCCGAAGAAATACATGAACTGCTCATTATACTCCTCAAAGGCAAGTTCCTGATATGAAGTCTTTTTCAACTCCCTAATCTTCTCTACTATATCTCCGAGGCCAAAGTTGGTATCGGAGGCTCTGACATAGATTCCTCCACCAGCCTCAGCGATGTTCTTCAGGGTTTCCTCATCGAGTTTGGTAACGACGATCTGGCCGTCCATGTCTTTCATAAGCCCACCGCCATCGTCCGGTATCGGCTCTCCCTTCGGAGTTCCCACACCTATGCAATAGACGTTGATTCCGGCTTTGTGAGCATACTCGGCCGCGGCAACGGCATCATCCTCGTGGTTTTCTCCGTCGCTGATCACGATTATCGCCTTGTTGCCTTCTTCCTGCATTCCTTCCATGGAGAAGCTCTGGGCGCAGGTCATAATGGCATTGCCGATTGCAGTACCCTGAACAGGAATGGAATTGGTATTGATTCCGGAAAGGAACATCTTGGCGGAGACATAATCTGCGGTGATTGGAACCTGGACAAAACTCTCACCCGCAAAAATCACCAGCCCTACACGGTCGCTGTGCAGCTTGTCCATAAGGCGGGAAAGGTCCATCTTGGCCCTCTCCAGACGATTAGGAGAATAGTCCTTGGCCTTCATCGAGTTGGAAACGTCGAGGGCCACCATTATCTCACTGCCGGTGTTGCTGCTCTCGCGGAGCTTGGCCCCGATCTGAGGACGGGAAAGCCCTATCATCAGAAACAGCCACGCCAAGCTGAAGCAGGTAAGCCTCAGCCAGCCCTTGGCGGCCGAACGCTCAGGCATCAGGGAAGAGACCATCTCCGGATTTCCGAAACGTTTCAGTCTGCGCGCCCTCCCTCTGCGGTAGAACGCGTAGAATACATAGAAAAACGGTATCGCGAGTATGAAAAGAAGAAATATCGGTCTAGCAAACTGTATCATAATCCCTCCTTTTCTAATCAGGCAAATGCCTTGTAAACAATCTCATAATAACTTCAAGAATCACAGCCAGCAGAGCTATCAGGGCAAATCTCATGAACAGCTCCTTATATTGGGGATAGGTATCAACGATGGTTCTTGTCTTTTCCATCTTGTTGATCTCAGCATAGATCTCGGCCAACTTGGTATTGTCCGTGGCGCGGAAATATTTTCCTCCGGTATCTGCGGCTATCTGCTTCATAAGCGGCTCGTCTATATCCACCTTAACCATCTGGATTCCGTAATCGGTCGGATAAGGAGCCTCACCCATAGCACCGATACCGATGGTGTAAACCCTTACGCCGTATGTTTTCGCGATCTCGGTAGCCATCTGGGGGGAAATCTCGCCGGTGTTGTTGACTCCATCGGTAAGCAGGATCACCACCCTGCTCTTCGCGTCAGACTCCTTCAGGCGGGCGACGGCGGTGGCGATACCGTTTCCGATAGCGGTTCCATCCTCGATAATTCCGCAGCTGATGTCTTTCATCATATTGATAAGGGTCTGACGGTCAGTCGTAAGCGGGCATTGGGTATAGCTCTCTCCGGCGAAGACCACAACACCCATGCGGTCAGCCGGCCTCTGGGCCACGAACTCCATCGCGATCTGCTTGGCGGCGTTTATCCTGTCCGGCTTGAAGTCCATCGCCAGCATACTGGTGGAAACGTCGATGCCCAGGACTATATCTATTCCTTCAGTGGAAACCTTCTCAAGCTCCGATGCGGAACGCGGACGGGCTATGGCAATCACCAAAGCGGCTATCGCAATGCACCTCAGGATGAACGGAACATGCCGCATCATCCTCTTGAAAAAGCCCTGGTTATCAAGCTTCCACGGTGTTATGTCTGAAACTGTAAGATACGGGTGCCTGCCCTTTATCTCCCGCCATATGTAAATCAGTATGGCCAGGGGAACCAGCGCAAGCAGCCACAGCAGTTTTGGATATTCAAAGAACATTATTTGTCCTCCACGTTTTTCTTTTCGCCCTCGATCTCAGACAGCTGCTGCATGTAGGCGAAGTTTACAAAGTTCACAGCAGCCGGTATTGCCTTTTCGTTTTCCTCCGCACCTGGACTATGCTTGGCAAACTTCACAAGATCGGAAGTAGAGAACATAGATCCCAGATCGCCGAGAATCTTATCATCTATCTTCTTGTCTTTCAGGGAATCCATAATCTCTGCAGAAGTCTGCTCCATAGCCCTGACGCTATAACGCTTCTCGATATATTCACGGACAGCGTCAGTAACGCCGGTGTAGAAGAGCTTATCTTTTCCGCTTTGCCAGAGCTTGTCTGTGCGGATCTTCTCCAGTTTCTTCAGAGCCACGATGTGAGGCGGATCAGACTCGACGCTCCTTCCGAAGAAATCCTTGTTTTTCTTCTTCATCGCGATGTACCTGGCTATACCCCAGATCAGGAGCGCTATTCCAAGCCCTAGAAGAATCCACGGCAATACCTCCTTGAAGGTTACCGGATATGTCTCCTGAGGCTTGATGTCATACATCTTGAATGTGGCGGTATCTACAGGTATAGTGTTGACATAAAGCGTCTTGGGATCTATCTTAATCGTATCGGCTTCTCCGCTCCCGTCTTTGTCCACCAGAATCAGAGGTGGCGGAAGCCGGAAAGATCCGCTGTCGAAAGAGGTCAGAAGTATCTTTCCCCTCAGCTGTGCCAGGTTCTTCTTGACACTCAGCGTATCCAGTTCAAAATCCCTGACCACCTCCACTGAACCACGGATTGTGGTATCCCTTGCAAGTATCTCTGAATACGGGGCAACGGCCAGCATCTTTCCCTCCGGTACGCTGAAATCCAGAGTCCAGACCACCTGGTCCCCTACCAGAAGGGAATCGGCGGAAAGGTAGGACTTGTCCAGCCTCTGGCTCCAGCCTGCCTGAACACAAAAGGCAGAAACGACCAATGCTATAATTGCTTTTCTCATAATCACTTGTTCTTGAAGAACGCTATCAGGCTCTTTACATAATCGTCGTCAGTGGAGATACTCACGGTATCCACCTTGTAGCGGTTGAAAAGCTGCTGGGCTTTGCTCAGCACGTTTCTGCTCCACTGGGCATAACTGTTACGGACGCTGTGGCTGGAAGTATCTATCCACCCTTCAGCTCCGGTTTCAGCATCCCTCACCCTTACAAGACCAAGGTCCGGGATTTCCCTTTCTCTCGGGTCATATATGTTTATGGCAGAAATCTCGTGACGGTTGGCCGCCAGTTTGAGGGCATCCTCATAACGAGGCTTCCCATTCTGGTCAACATCCAGAAGGTCACTCAGAAGGAATGCCGTGCATCTTTTCTTGATTGCCCTGGACAGGAACCTAAGCGCTTCCGATATATCCGTTCCCGGCTGGGAAGGCTTGAATTCCAAAAGCTCGGAGATAATCCTCAGCAGATGGCTCCTTCCTTTCTTCGGAGGGATGAACTTCTCCACCTTGGAAGAGAAGAACAGGGCTCCCACCTTATCGTTGTTGATCGAGGCCGAGAAAGAAAGCACCGCGGCAATCTCAGCCACAAGTTCCCTCTTGGTCTTGGTGGAAGTTCCGAAAATACTGGAAGAAGACACGTCCACAAGCAGAACCACCGTCAGTTCCCTCTCCTCTTCATAAACCTTTATATAAGGAGAGCGGAGCCTTGCGGTGACGTTCCAGTCCATATTGCGGACATCGTCTCCAAACTGGTATTCCCTTACCTCGCTGAAGGCCATACCCCTGCCCTTGAAGGCGGAGTGGTACTCTCCGGCAAAGATCTGGTGGGAAAGGCTCCTGGTCCGGATCTCAATCTTTCGTACTTTCTTCAAAAGAGAGTTATCCATAACGGTTTTCCTTTAAGGAACTGCTACTACGTTTACGATTTCGGTAATAAGGTTTTCAGTAGTGATATCTTCAGCCTCAGCCTCGTATGTCAGGCCGATACGGTGACGGAGTACCTCATAGCAAACGGCTCTTACGTCCTCCGGTATCACATATCCCCTTCTCTTAATGAAAGCATATGCCTTGGCAGCCTTGGCCAGGGATATGCTGGCTCTTGGAGATGCTCCGTACTGGATCATTCCCTTGATCTTGCCCAGGCCATACTCGTCCGGAGTCCTGGTGGCATAGACTATATCCACGATGTAACGCTCGATCTTCTCATCCATATAAACATCCTTCACCACGCTGCGGGCCCTTACGATATCCTCTGGCTTGAGCACGGTGCTGGCCTTAGGGAATTCCTGGGCGTTATGCATCTTGATAATCTGCTTCTCCTCGTCCTTGCGCGGATAGTTCACGATGACCTTGAGCATGAAACGGTCCATCTGTGCCTCAGGCAGAGGATAGGTTCCCTCCTGCTCTATCGGGTTCTGGGTTGCCATTACCAGGAAAGGCTTAGGAAGTTCATAAGTCTGGTCACCGATAGTGACGGCCCTTTCCTGCATCGCCTCCAGAAGCGCACTCTGAACCTTTGCAGGAGAACGGTTGATCTCATCGGCGAGAACGAAATTTGCGAAAACCGGACCCTTCTTCACCTGGAACTGTTCGTTTTTCTGGCTGTAGATCATTGTTCCCACGATATCGGACGGGAGCAGGTCCGGGGTAAACTGAATCCTTTGGAACTTTGCATCGATAATATCGCTGAGCGTGCTTATGGCCAGGGTCTTTGCCAGTCCCGGCATTCCTTCCAGCAGAAGATGTCCGTCTGCCAGCAGGCCTATAAGCAGATCCTCGATAAGATGCTTCTGCCCTACGATAACCTTGTTCATTTCCATCGAGATGATGTCCACAAAGGCACTCTCTTTCTGAATCCTGTCATTCAGTTCTTTAATGTTGATGTTCTCCATAACTGAAATTAACTTTTATATCTTTTGTTTTTCTTTTGTTCAACGCCTTTATCTTCGTACTTTTGCAATATGAAATACTTCATCAAGCTTTCATACGACGGTGCCCCTTTCAGCGGCTGGCAGATCCAGAAGAACGCCCCGAGCGTCCAGGAGGAACTGCAAAAGGCTTTCTCTCTTTTGCTTAAGGAAGATATTGAAATTACCGGCTGCGGCAGGACAGATACCGGAGTAAATGCTGTCAATTACATTGCACATACCGAAATCGCTTCCAAAGAGGCTCTGAGAGCAAGTTCCAAGCAGCAATTTCTATACAAAATAAATGCCATTCTGCCCAAATCCATAAAGGTTTTTGGGGTATATAAAATGCATCCCGAAGCCCACGCGAGATTTGACGCCGTCAGCCGTACCTACAAGTACTTTCTGACTACCGTTCCATCCCCTTTTGACGGCCCTTACGTCTGGTATCTGAAGTGCCGCAGCCTGGATGTCGAGGCCATGAACAAGGCCGCTAAATACTTCCTCGGAACCCAAGACTTCACAAGTCTCCAGAAACTTGGAAGCGACGCCACATCCCCTATCTGCACCGTAACCGAGGCTTTCTGGAAAAAAGCCCCTCTGTCCGCCCCTTTCTCAAGGGAAAACAAGGGTTGCCGGTATGTGTTCACCGTAACCGCCAACCGCTTCCTCAGGAATATGGTCAGGGCTATGGTCGGCTCCCTGGTGGAAGTCGGCCTTCACAAGAGGCAGCCGGAATGGGTCGCCGAGATGCTTAAGGCCAAAGACCGATGCGCCGCAGGAGCCAGTGTTCCCGGGCAGGCCCTTTTCCTCTGCGATATCAAATACCCTTACCCGATAAAATAAGAAATAACACTCGCACAGTTTTTGCTTGCAAAGAATATTAAATAATTGATTCAGATATGACATTGCTCACATTTTTACTCCAGGCAGATACTGCAGAGGCTTTGACACAGGCCGCAGCTGCAGTCGCCACCAAAGAAAAAGTTTCCCTTTCAATGATCGATATGGCCGTCAAGGGAGGATGGCTGATGATTCCTCTGATTATACTGAGTCTGATTACCATCTACATTTTCGGAATGAAGTGGTGGACAATCAGCCGGGCCTCCAAGATCGACCCTAACTTCATGAGAGACATCCGCGATTATATCCACGATGGAAAGATTGCCGCCGCCCAGAACCTTTGCCGCCAGCAGGACACTCCAGTTTCTCACCTGATCGAGAAAGGAATAGAGAGAATGGGAAGGCCACTGACAGACATCCAGGCTGCTGTTGAGAATATGGGAAACATCGAGGTTGCAAGACTGGAGAAAGGGCTCCCTGCCCTGGCCTCCATCGCCGGCGGCGCGCCTATGATCGGATTCCTGGGTACGGTGCTCGGTATGGTGCAGGCATTCTTCAACATGAGCCAGGCCGGAAACAACATAGACATCACCCTTCTCTCCGGAGGTATCTACACAGCAATGATCACCACCGTAGCCGGTCTTATCGTGGGTATCCTTGCCTATTTCGGATACAACTACCTCACATCCAAGGTATCCGACCTTGTATTCACCCTGCAGAGCAATACGATCGAGTTTATGGACCTTCTCCACGAACCTGCAAAAAAGTAAGTTATGGCAATTAAACAGCGGAACAAGATAAATGCGGCATTCAGCATGTCCTCCATGACGGACGTGGTGTTCCTGTTGCTGATATTCTTTCTTGTTACATCCACACTCATAAACCCTAACGCCCTGAAGCTTCTTTTGCCGAAGAGCACCAACCAGATTTCGGCCAAGCCTCAGGTGAGCGTCTCCATAAAGCACTACCAGGAAACCAATACCTTCTCCTACCACATCAACGGAATGAAGCAGGAGACTCCATTCGAGCAGGTGGAAGTTTCCATCCAGGCCCTCCTCCAGAACACGGACGAGCCCACCTTCACCATTCTCGCGGACCAGACCGTCCCTATCGAGAAAGTGGTTGAACTTATGAACATTGCAAAGCGAAACCAGTACAAGGTCATCCTCGCAACTTCTCCGGAATAACAGATTAAAACAGACGGAATGTATTCCCTTACAAAGCAGCAGCGGCAGGCCAAGGAAGGCAAGAAGGTGGGCGTGGTTCTTACCATCGCCTTCCACGTTGTGCTGCTGTTTGTGCTGGGAGTCACCGGTTTCAAGCTAATCTATCCACCTCCTGCTGAAAAAGGCATATTGCTCGAAATCCCGATTGAGGAAGTGCCTCAGAAAGCCGTCCAGAGAAAGTCTCCCGAGCCAAGGGCTCCGGAGGCTGACCCTACCAAGGAAGTGAACATCGTCCAGAAGGCCAAAGCCCCTTTGCAGAGCGACAAGTCCAACGCAGGGAAGCCGCAGACCGCCCAGGGCAAGGGAGATGTCGAAATCCCTGAGCCTAAGCGGGAAATAGACAAGAGGGCTCTCTTCCCAAGCGCCGACAACAAGAAGGACACCGGCAAACCTCAAACCGCCGATGAAGCCTCAAATGACCTCAAGGCCGGCCATTCAAAAGGCAACACAGAACACGGAAAACTCAACGGCATACCATCCGTAAGGCTTGAAGGAAGATCCACTCTGGGCTCCCTTCCTCTACCAGCCTATACCGTTAACGAAAGCGGTACGGTAGTAGTCAAAATCGTGGTAAACGAACAGGGCATCGTAACCAACGCCATCCCTGGCCAGAAAGGCACTACCACCAACAACTCAACTCTTTGGAATGCAGCCAAGCAAGCCGCCCTTAAGGCCCGCTTCTCCCCTTCCGACGCCCCTACCCAGGTAGGCTACATCACCTACATTTTCACTTTGAAATAGAAATCGTCTGGTAGTCTATCATGCGGGAGATAGCCCTCTGGCAGACAGGACAGAACAGGGGATATGTATTGTCTCTCATCCTGCAGGTAGGATACGGACGGTAAATGCCCTCTGACAGATAACCGCCTCCCTCATAGATACCCACCTTGTAGTCGGATTCAACGAGAGTTCTGTAGGCAGGAAGCCTCTGGTCCGCCTTTGTAACAATCACGCTTTTCTCGACAAGGTCTTTCCACTTGGAATCAAAGTTTACAAGGGTGGTGATATTCGGCTCCCAAGGCTCGGTATGAAGGTCATACTGGTCTGTGCCGTCATCGTAGAAATACTCGTCTGCCAATCCTGCGAAGCTGTGTCCGAACTCGTGCACTACCACCGGCATCGCCCAGCGGTTATGCGCGGCAGTCAGAACGTATGAATTGAGAATGCCGCCACCGCCGTAGTTATCTGTGTTGGCGAGAATTATGATATGCTCATAAGGCACGCTGGCCAAAGCGTCGTGAAGGTCGAAAAGATGCAGGGTTGTAAGGTAACGGTCAGAGTAGAAGGTGCTGAAATGAGAAGAGAAGGCCGTCTGCTTCCACTCCCCTTTCAGAGGAATGCTCACTCCGCTTTCCTTGCTCTCGACAGGCACGGCGATGAAGTTCAGTTTGTCTGCCTTGCCCTTGAAAGGCTCATAGCTCAGAATCTGGTCTGCAGTTTCCTTTGCATCGCGATAGAAAACCTCCATTTCTTCTTTTGTGTAGCCTTCTCCCACAATCGCGATATCGATTGCCTCCTTACTGTCCCCGCCCTTGTGAACATAACGGCATTTGTCTAAGGTATAAGGAGATGCGGCTGGGCGGATGAGAATGTCATCGGGATGGACTATATGAGTCATGGAAGCCGTTATGCTGTCTCTCTTGTCCAGGATATTCACGGTTACATAAGCGGTAGCCTGAGGCATCGGCACCAGATAGACGTTCTCGAAAGCCTTGCGGGTATGAAGAGCTTCAGGAGTGCACTGCCACTCGGAGAAAAGCGTGGAGAAAGATGTGCAGTAGAGAACCTGGCTGGTAGCCGAATCCCTGAGAATAATCTGCCCGTTTCCCCTAAGCAGCAGATTGTCCATATTGACAGTCCTGCCCCACCAGCCCTCCAGCCTACCCATCTTGGCAAGGGAAATCTCCGTATGGGTTGCATCGCCGGAAAATATGTAGTCCAGCCTCAGCGTGTAATCCGCTGCAACTGACATAATAGCCGACAATAAAACGACAGCCGGCAACAACAAAAACTTTTTCATTGGTTATTGGATATATCCGAAACGCTTAAGCTCCCGCTTGTTCTCTCTCCAGGAAGGATCCACCTTTACGAATATCTTCAGGAAGACCTTCTTCTCGAAGAAATTCTCCATCTCTTTTCGGGCCTGGGTGCCTACCCTCTTGAGTGCTGCGCCTTTCTTTCCGATGATGATGCCCTTCTGGGATTCCCTGACTACATTTATAACAGCTTCGATTGAATAGAGCTCATCTTCCTCCTTGAAACTTTCTATCACTACCTCGGTGCAGTAAGGGATTTCCTTGCTGTAGTTCTCGAGTATTTTCTCCCTGAGGATTTCAGAGGCGAAGAAGCGGAGGTTCTTGTCGGTGAACACATCCCTGTCGTACCAGGCCGGCTGCTTTGGAAGGAGGGAAACGATCTTGTTCAGGAGGATGTCCGTATTGAATTTGGTTAGGGCGCTCATAGGGAGGATGTCCGCCTTGGGAACCAGTCCGTGCCATTTCTCCACAAGTTCATCCAGAACCTTTGGATCCTCAATCTTGTCTATCTTGTTGACCACGACAATTACCGGAACGGAGAGAAGATTGAGTTTGTCCACGTATTCCTTGTTCTTCTCGGAAGATTCGTAGACATCGGTGACATAGATGATAATGTCGGCATCGCCGATGGCGGTGTCCACGAAGTTCATCATTGCCTCCTGAAGTTCGTAGGAAGGCTTGAGAATGCCGGGGGTATCGGAGAACACTATCTGGTAGTCGTCTCCGTTGACAATGCCCATAATCCTGTGTCGGGTGGTCTGGGCCTTGGCGGTCACTATGGACAGTTTCTCCCCAACGAGGGCGTTCATCAGAGTGGACTTGCCCACGTTAGGATTACCTATGATGTTTACGAAGCCTGAACGGATTATCTTGTCTTCCATACGTTTAGAGGATTTTATTCGTAAGAGCCCATCTTCAGGATGGCAAGTTCCTTCTCGGTCAGGAACCGCCACTGTCCTCTCCTGAGGTTTTTCTTTGTCAGGCCCGCAAAATAAACGCGGTCCAGTTTCTCAACCTTGTAGCCCAGAGCCTCGAAGATTCTCCTTACGATACGGTTCCTTCCGCTGTGTATCTCAATGCCCACCTGCGTCTGGTCTCCGTCGATATAGGACAAAGCGTCTGCGTTAATCATTCCGTCGTCCAGGTAAACTCCCTTGAGAATTTTGTCAAAATCAGCCTGGGAAAGGTTTCTGTCCAGGAAAACGTGGTAAATCTTCTTCTTGTTGTATGAAGGATGGGTGAGTTTTTCAGTCATGTCGCCGTCATTGGTCAGAAGGAGTACGCCAGTGGTATCCCTGTCCAGACGTCCAACCGGATAAACTCTCTGAGGGCACTTTCCGGCAATCAGGTCCATAACGGTCTTGCGGGCGTGAGGATCGTCTGTGGTGGTTACGCAGTTTTTCGGCTTGTTCATTATGATGTAAACCTTTTCCTCGCCCTGGATAACCTTACCGTCGAAGCGGACTTCGTCCCTCTGGAATACCTTGGTTCCCAACTCAGTAACAGTCTGTCCGTTTATGGTTATGATGCCCTGGAGAATATATTCGTCGGCTTCCCTTCTGGAACAGATTCCGGAGTTTGCGATGAAGCGGTTCAGGCGGATGCCCTCCTCTCCCTTGGCCTTCGGTTTGCGAGGCTTCGGGGTGTAGGCTTCCACGCGAGGCTTCCTCGCGGATACAACGGCTTCCCTTCCTTCAAGCTGGCTTCTAACCTGCTCAAAATCGTTGCGGGTACGCTTGGTCCTGGTTGGCTTTGCGGTGAAAGCTTTTTTGATTTCCTGTGAAGTCCTTACGGATGTAGAAGTCCTTCTTGGAGCAGAAGTGCCTCTCGGGGAGAATGGTCTCTTAGGAGCTTCAGCGCTTCTTGGAGAGAAGGATCTCTTAGGAGCAGATGCGCTTCTCGGCGATGAGGCTCTCTTTGAGACTGTTGCAGGGCCTCTGGATGAGAAGCTCTTCTTTGGACCGGAAGAAGGGCCTTTTGGAGAAAAGCTTTTTTTCGGACCTGTGGAAGAGGATTTCCTTGGAGAGAATGAACGTTTGCCTGCCGCAGAGGAAGGTCTTTTTGCTGAAGAAGGCTTCTTTGTCCTGGAAGCGGATCTTCCCGTATTTTCTGATCTTGCCATAATTCTACCTGTTTATCATGCAAATATAGGCCGATTAAAGTATTTTTCCTACTTTTACGGCTCTAAAAGTTAAGGGTATGGACAGAAAGAGACGAGTTCTGATGACACCACTGGTGAGGGAGAATGTGAAGGTCGCCCTTAAATCCATCAAAAGCAACAAACTGAGAAGTGTCCTGACAATATTGATGATAGCCGTGGGCATTACCTCCCTGCTGGGAATCCTCACTGCTACCGAAGCCCTCAAACATGAAGTCAACGAGAGTTTTGCTTCCATAGGTTCCCAGTCTTTCTTCATCCAACCGGAGTTCCGGTCTTCGGGAGAAAGAACCGGAAGGATACGCAACAATCCTTCTATCAGCTACTTCCAAGCTACTTCGTTCAAAGATGTGTTTTCACCACAAACCCCATGTGTGGTAACCATCTTTACCAGAAACGGAGGAATGACTTTCAAGCGGGCTGAGAAGAGCACCAGCCCGAATGTCACCGCCGTACTCGGCGACGAGGACTATGTCCTTTTCAACAGTTTTACCATAGACAAGGGCAGGGACCTGACGAAAAAGGACATCCGGGACGCCTCTTTCGTGTGCATCCTTGGCAGTTCTGTGGCAGCCACCCTCTTCGACAGCAAGGAAGATCCTCTGGGAAAATCCATAATCATAGGAGGAAGTCCCTATACGGTGGTCGGAGTGTTGGCAAAGTCCTCTTCCGGAGGAATGGGCAGCAGCATAGACCAGGCAGCTATCATACCTATCACCAACGGAAGGGCACGCTTCAACTCAACCTCTTTCTCCATAGGAATACGGCCCGCTTCCGCCTTGGCCCATATGGAAGACCTTTATTCTGAGGCTGAGACCCTGTTCCGTTCCGTTAGGAGGCTTTCCCCTACAGACCAGACAGACTTCAGCATAAGTTACAACGAGACAATGGCCAAGGAAGCCAGCAAAACTATGGGAACCATTACCCTGATAGCGGGAATCATAGGACTCATCACCCTGCTGGGTGCCGCCATCGGCCTCATGAACATAATGTTGGTTAGCGTAAAGGAAAGGACTGCGGAAATAGGCATAAGGAAAGCCATCGGCGCATCCGCCCGCCTTATAAGGCAGCAGTTCCTGGTGGAAAGCGTGGCTATAGCCCAGATAGGATGTATCCTGGGAATCATCCTGGGACTATTGGCGGGAGCTCTGGTTGCTGCGGTTATGAATGCTTCTTTCGTGACTCCGTGGATGTGGATCATAGCCGCCGTCCTTATCTGCGTCGTGGTTGGAGTTGCCAGCGGCTACATTCCGGCGAAGAAGGCCGCTGCGCTGGATCCTATCGAGGCTCTCAGGTACGAATAGAATTTTGAAGGCGCGATTTTTTCTTAAATTTGCGCGGGATTACAAAAGATACAGAAATGTCAGAGATAGACAGGGAAGATATAAATCAGGAAGAATTACAGTCAGAAGAGCCGAAAGGCAAGTTCTCAAAGCTTCTTAAAGAGGGAGAAAACAAATACAGGCTTCCGGGAATGTTCAAGAACTGGTTCCTGGACTATGCATCATATGTTATTCTGGACCGTGCCGTTCCGCACATAGAAGACGGACTCAAGCCGGTTCAGAGAAGGATTCTTCACGCTATGCGCAAGATCCACGACGGTTCACTGATAAAGGTGGCCACCATCGTGGGAGAAACAATGAAATACCATCCCCACAGTGATGCCTCCATCAAGGACGCTCTGGTGCAGATCGGACAGAAAAACCTCCTTATAGACTGCCAGGGAAACTGGGGAAACACCATTACCGGAGATGAGGCCGCAGCGGGAAGATACATAGAGGGAAGGCTTTCCAACTTCGCCCTGGAAGTGGTTTTCAACCCGAAGACCACCGAGTGGATGAACTCCTACGATGGAAGGAACAAGGAGCCTGTCACCCTGCCTGTCAAGTTTCCTCTGGTTCTTTATCAAGGAGCGGACGGTATCGCCGTTGGACTCAACTGCAAGATCCTTCCGCATAATTTCAACGAAATCATAGATGCTTCCATAGCTTTCCTAAGGGGTGAGGAATACCATCTCTATCCGGATTTCCCTTCCGGGGGTATCATGGATGTCAGCCGCTATGCAGACGGAAAGCGCGGAGGCAAGATAACCGTCAGGGCCAGGATAGTCAAGGTTGACAAGAAGACCCTGAAAATCACTGAGCTGCCTTTCGGCAAAAATTCCGGGAACATTCTCCAGAGCATCATAGCAGCAAATGACAAGGGCAAGATCAAGGTGCGCAAGGTAGAAGACCTCAGCGGCAAGAAGGCCGAAATCGTGGTTACCCTGGCTGCAGGAGAATCCCCTGACAAAACCATAGACGCTCTATACGCCTTTACGGACTGCCAGGTTTCAATCAACCCTAACACCTGCGTAATAAAGGATAACAAGCCTCATTTCCTCACCGTAAGTGAAGTGCTGGAATTCAGCACGCTGCGCACAAAAGACCTCCTTAAGAAGGAGTTGGAGATAAGGCTCGGCGAACTGGAAGAAAACTGGCACTCCCTTTCTCTTGAGAAAATCTTCTTCGAAGAAGGCAAGTACAAGCTCTTGGAAGACAAGAAGACCAGAAGTTGGGACAGCCAGGTCAACGAAATACACAAGGCATTGAAGGTCTATGAACCTCTCCTTCACCAGAAAGTCACACGCGATGATGTTCTCAAGCTGGTTGAAAAGCCTGTAAGGAAGATTTCCCGCTTCGATATCAAAGAGTGCAACGCCAAGATAGACAACGTGGAGAAGGAAATCGCCAAAGTCCATCGCGACCTTGAAAACCTTACCGAGGTCACGATAGAATATTTCCAGAGCCTGAAGGACAAATATGGAGAGGCCTATCCTCGCTGCACTGAGATTTCCAACCTCGAGACCATACAGGTTTCCAGGGTGGCAGTGGCCAATGCCAAACTCTACGCCAACTTCGATGAGGGTTTCATCGGAATGGACCTCAAGAAGGACGACAACGCCCAGATGATCTGCAACTGCTCGGACATAGATGACATCATCGTCTTCCTGTCCAACGGCAAATATTTGGTTACCAAGATATCAGACAAGGCATTCGTAGGCAAGGGCATCATCCATGCGGCAGTCTTCCAGAAGAATGACCTCAGGACTATTTATAATGTAATATACCGCGACGGAAAATCCGGCAACAACTTTGTCAAGAGATTTGCCGTAACCTCCGTAACCAGGGACAAGGAGTATGACGTTACAATGGGTACTCCTGATTCAAAGATCCTCTGGTTCACCGCCAACCACAACGGAGAAGCCGAGACGGTAAGGGTCAACCTCCGTCCACGGCTCAAGCTCAAGAAGCTGAACTTCGATTATGACTTTGCAACCCTGGCCATCAAGGGAAAGACCTCCAGGGGCAACCTCCTGAGCAAGAATCCTATAAGCAAGATAACACTGAAGGCCAAGGGTGGTTCCACCATCGGCGACAAGCCTCTGTGGTTCGACACCGATGTCAACCGTCTCAACGAGGACAAGAGAGGAACATATCTCGGCAAGTTCAAGGACGAAGACCGTATACTGGCCGTTTACAAGAACGGAACATACGCCACCACGAGCCAGGATTTGAACAACCACTACGAGGGAGAACTGATCCGGGTGGAGAAATTCGATCCGGCAAAGGTCTATGCCGCCGTTTATTACGATGCGGAATCTCAGAAGTTCTACCTCAAGAGATTCAAGTTCGAACTCAACAATAACCCATCCAACCTCTTCATCAGCGAAGAGGAGGGTTCATATCTGGTGGCCATCACCTCAGCTGCCGGAAGCCAGGTAGTCATACAGTTCGGCGGTAAACATGAAGGCCGTCAGAACGAGGCCGTGGCTGTGGACAGCTTCATCGCCGAGAAAGGCTGGAAGGCTAAGGGCAAACGCCTCACCCAATATGAAACAGAAAAGGTTGTGCTTATAGAACCTCCTGTCCTTGAGGACGAAGACGAGGACTTTGATTTTGAAGAAACAACTTCGGAACCTCAAGAAGATACTCCTTCAGATATTCCGGAAGACACTGATTTCCCTGAAGAAGACAGCCAAGAGGATTCATGGGAAGGAGAAGACGAACCAACCCTCTTCTGATATGATCATTGCACTCTGTGGTTTTATGACTTCCGGCAAGACTCTGGCCGGAGAAGCCCTGTCTGAAAAGACGGGCAGAAAACTCATAGACCTGGACCGTTACATAGAGCAGCAGGAAGGTATGGATATGGAATCCATCTTCAGGGAAAAAGGCGAGCCATACTTCAGAAAAAGAGAGGAAGAATGCCTTAAGCAAATCGTTGAAACAGAAGATGATATCATCCTCTCCCTGGGCGGGGGAACTCCAATGAATCCCAATTGCTCCGCGATTCTGAAAGAAAAGACAAGGTGCATATTCCTGACCTGCAGCCCAAAGGTCCTCGCAGAAAGGATGCTTCTCCTCCAGGACGGCAGACCACTCGTTAAGAACCTCCTGGCACAGCACCCAAACTCCACCAAGAAGCAAAAGCTCCAAATCCTTGAACATTGGGCAAAAGAAAAGCTTCAGGAACGGGAACCAATCTACAAAGCCTGCTCAGTAAAGACAGTCGACACCTCCGACTGGAATATTGAAAGAATACTGAAACATATTACAATGAACCATCCATATACTGACTACGAGAAATCAGATAACTGGGCGATTATTGAAAAATCCGTTAATGATCTGATTGAGAACAATGACATCGAGTTGAAGACTCCGATTGAATATGTTATAGGATACATCTGTAAAGCCCTTCAAGAAAAGAACACTGAAAATGAGCGGTAAGAATCTGATAATATATAGGATTCTAGGAGTTATCTTCTTGATAATCAACACATTCGTTCTAATAATTTGTGTAGAAACGCTTTTTAGTTATTATTTCTGTCATGATAGATTATACTTGATTAGGTTTCCTGTTTATATTCTATGCATTGAAATAGTTATGTCAATTATTGGAATTATTCTTTCGATTTTAATAATGAGGAAGAACTGCCGCTATAGAATAACCAAAGCGGCAATAATGTTGTCGGCTCCTCTAATAATAAACTTTCTGATCTTTTATAAATGGATGTTTTAGAGGGTAGTGTCTTTGCCCTCGCGGATGTCTTTAATCCTGAGCTGGATGTTGGCGATGCTGGAACGGTAGAAGTTCTCGGCGATGCTGTAGCAGATGTCCACAGGCTCTCCGGCTGCCAAGTGGTCGAAGTACTCGCTCAGATCATCAGCAGCATTTAAACGAAAGTGTTCCTGTCGTCCCAGAATAACGGCCGACAGGAACATTTTTGGCCGTTTTTGCTCCTGTCGGCACAGAAAACGGGACGACAGGAACACTAGAAGCATCGCGGAGCTAATAATTTGTTAAATATATAATCTTCCAAAGAACTTTTTACTATCTTTGAATCCGAAGCCAGTAGTCTGATAGACTGAGGTTTTGAGAGTTTCCGAGGAGTAGAAGAGTGTCAACGATTGTTGATGGGTTGAGCGCCGAGAGGTTGTTGTGATAAGTGCCCATAGAGAATTGTTGAAGGAGAAATGCTAAGTGCTGTCAGAGGGATTTCCGTATTAATGATACGGAGAGAGTGTGTGAGTGAAAGAGGGTATTGCACTTCTTAAATGGAACTGATTGGAAACTTAATTAATGGAGGATAAAGACTATGGGAAAAAAGTATTGGCTTCTTACTACGGAGCATTTAAAGGACCGGCTCTGGTTCAAAGATGAAGATGATTTTAAGGTAGGAATGAATTATGTGGCTGTTCTGTCTGCTACTAGACCAGCTCGCATACTTTCATTTGTGTTAATGTCTAACCACGTACATTTTATTCTTGAAAGTACGCAGGAAGATGCCAAAAATTTCATTAACGAATTCAAGACAATCTACTCTAAGTATTTCAGACGCAAATATTTGTCTAAGGAGCTATTGCGAGAAAACAAGATAGACATCAAGGAAGTGTCTACTTTTGATGAAGGGCTTGAGAGAGCAATAGCATACGTGCAGATGAATAGCGTCGCAGCGAACATTTGTTTGCATCCGTCCGGATATCCTTGGGGAACTGGAGATTGCTACTTCAATAATTCTCCTGCGACAGGAACTTTTGTCGGAGACCTGACAGGACGAGCCGTGAGCAGAATGATTCACAGCAAGATATCACTTCCTTCAAACTATCTGGTTTCTGAAAAAGGATATATACATCCCTCTTCATATGTAAGCATCGATCTCGTAGAGTCGGTATTCAAAACACCAAAGAGAATGGCATTTTTCCTGAATAATTCATCTAAGGCCAAAAGAAATGAAGATTTGCCTTCGATCCCATCATTTAGAGACCAAACTATCGCGTTGGGGCTATCAGAACTGTGCCTTTCCATTTATGGCAAAAAGTTCATCACCGAACTAAACCCTGAACAAACCTCAGAGATTCTTAAACAATTGCGATACAGGTTTTCTGCGGACCCTAATCAATTGGCAAGGGTTACTGGCATTTCTTACGAGAACATTTCAAAACTCCTCGACCGATGCTGAGATAAGTGTTCCTGTCGGCCTTAAAATACGGACGACAGGAGCATTTTGGGCCGTTTTTGTTCCTGTCGGCACTAAAATACGGACGACAGGAGCATTTTGGGCAAAGAGTTAAGGGAAAAAAAGCAGGTATCGATTCACTATAAGTCATCAATACCTGCTTGTCACTCACTAGCACTAATCCATATGCTTTTGCAAAAATATTGAATTCTTAATAATCAACAAGTATTCTCAAAATTATTTAAGCATTGTAGTTAAACAATGATGTCAGAGGTTTAGGGAGAAGAAGGTCTTAGAGGGTAGTATCTTTACCCTCGCGGATATCTTTGATCCTGAGCTGGATATTGGCAATGCTGGAACGGTAGAAGTTCTCGGCGATGCTGTAGCAGATGTCCACTGGCTCACCGGCTGCAAGGTGATCGAAGTATTCGCTCATGTTAAAGGCGATAGCGCTTAGCGGACGGAAGGAATCAGCTTCCTGGATAAGCTCCAGCTTGAGGTGTCCGCCTCTGCCGTCTACCGGATTTCCAACGATCCTGCCATTTCCGTTGTCATAGACGCTTGTGGTCATGAATACTGGGGACTGGTTGCCCGGTCCGAAAGGCTGGAACATATTCAGAAGGCGGAAGAATCTTGGAGTTATCTGTCTGAATTCCAGGAAAGCGTCTATGTTGATGATAGGAGTCAGTATCTCCTTTGTAATGTTCTTTGTTACAATCTCTTCAAACCTCTGGCGGAAAGTCTCGAGGTTCTCTTCCTTGAGTGTAAGGCCGGCGGCGTAGGTATGTCCGCCGAAGTTCTCGAGAAGGTCTGCACAGCTCTCGATGGCATCGTAGAGATCGAAGCCCGCAATGCTTCTGGCGGAACCGGAAATGAATCCGTTGGAAGATTTGGTCAAAACAATCGTAGGCCTGTAGAATGCCTCCACCAGACGGCTGGCAACGATTCCCACAACTCCCTTATGCCACTCCGGATTGTAGACCACCGTGGAGTTCAATGTACTGAACTGCGGATGGTTGCGTACAATCTCGATGGCTTGCTGGGTGATGGTGCGGTCTATGCTCTTTCTCTCGTTATTGTGGTCGTTGATCTGCTTGGCAATGTGGTTGGCTTCATTGATATCTTCGGAGGTCAGAAGGTCAACCGCCATACGTCCGCTCTCCATTCTTCCGGCAGCATTGATTCTAGGACCGATCTTGAAAACGACATCGTCTATCGTGATCTTGTGCTTCTCCAGGCCGGAAAGTTTTATCATGGAAAGAAGGCCTTTCCTCGGCGATTCGTTCAGCCGCTTCAAACCATAGTAGGCAAGTACGCGGTTCTCTCCTGTAACGCTCACAAGGTCAGCAGCTATACTCACGGCTACAAGATCCAGCAAAGGTTCGATTGCCTCAAACGGAATGCCGTATTTCTGGGCATATGCCTGTACCAGTTTGAAGCCAACCCCGCAACCGGAAAGGTCGTCGTAAGGATAGTGGCAGTCTTCTCTCTTCGGGTCCAGCGTGGCTACGGCAGGAGGGAGTTCTTCGCCCGGAAGATGGTGGTCGCAGATGATGAAATCAATGCCCTTGCTCTTGGCATATCTTACGGCTTCGGCTTCCTTGATTCCACAATCCAGCGCTATAACCAGAGAGCACTTTCTCTCCGCAGCCCAGTCCACGCCATAGAAGGATATGCCGTATCCCTCGTCGTATCTGTCTGGAATGTAATAATCTATGTTGCCTGTAAGCCTTCTCAGGAAAGAGAAAACCAGGGATACTGCAGATGTGCCGTCCACATCATAGTCTCCATATACCAGAATCTTCTCCTTGCTAAGAACAGCTTTGTGGACCCTGTCAACCGCCACGTCCATATCTTTCATCAGGAAAGGGTCGTGAAGCGAGGCGAGAGACGGATGGAAGAACTGGCGCACCTCGTCAGAGTTCTTGATGCCCCTTTGGACCAAAAGATTAGCCAGGACCTCGTCTATACCGAGATCCTGAACCAGCTGCCGAGTGTAAATCGGATTGCCAGGTTCCCTTACGATCCATTGTTTTTCCCTGCTCTTTACTACCATAACGGATTACCGCTGCTCGGGCGGATTGCAAATTTAATAAATTTATCTCATAAAAAAATGTTACCTTTGCCTGGAAATAGAAAAACCTATGGAACTCAATCTTAACGAACAAGAACAGAATAGAAGGAACAGCCTTCAACAAATACGCGATCTGGGCATCAATCCTTATCCTGCTCCGGAGTATATCATAACCGCTACTTCCAGGCAGATTCTTGAGGGTTTCAATCCCGATGCCGCAGAAGATGACCCGTCCCAGCAAGTCTTCAAGGCCGTTTCCATGGCCGGCAGGCTTATGAGCCGCAGGATTATGGGCGCGGCTTCTTTCATCGAGCTTCAGGACAGTGAAGGCAGGATCCAGGCATACGTAAAAAGAGACGAGATCTGCCCGGGTGAGGACAAGACTCTCTACAACACGGTGTTCAAGAAACTCCTCGATATCGGAGACATCATCGGAATCAAGGGTTTTGCATTCGTGACACAGACCGGCCAGAAGAGTATTCACGTGAAGGAACTGGTTGTACTTAGCAAGTCACTCAGGGTGCTTCCTATCGTCAAGGAAAAGGACGGAGAGGTGTTCGACGCCTTTGCAGATCCTGAGATGCGCTACCGCCAGAGGTATGTGGACCTTATCGTGAATCCGGAAGTTAGAAAAGTGTTCGAGAAGAGGACCAAGATATACAACACTATGAGGGAGTTCTTCAACTCTCACGGTTATCTGGAAGTTGAAACCCCTATCCTCCAGCCTATTCCGGGAGGAGCAAACGCACGTCCGTTTGTCACCCACCACAATGTGCTGGATATGGACCTGTATCTGAGGATTGCAGACGAGCTTTACCTGAAGAGGCTCATCGTGGGCGGTTTCCCTGGCGTTTACGAGTTCTCGAAGAACTTCCGCAACGAGGGTATGGACCGCACCCACAACCCTGAGTTCACCTGCATGGAAATCTACGTGGCCTACAAAGACTACTACTGGATGATGAACTTCACGGAGAAGATGCTGGAAAAGATAGCCGTAGCCGTGAACGGAACCAGCAAGGCCACCATCGGCGACAAGGAAGTTGACTTTGCAGGCCCTTACAAGAGACTCCCTATGCTGGAAGCCATCAAGCAGTATGCAGGAGTGGACGTTACCGGAATGAACGTTGAACAGCTCAGGGAAACCTGCAAGAAGCTCAACGTTCCAATCCAGCCGAGCTTTGGAGAAGGCAAGCTTATAGACGCCATCTTCGGAGAGTATGTGGAGGGCAACCTCATCCAGCCTACTTTCATCATAGATTATCCGGTTTCTCTCTCTCCTCTTACCAAGCGCAAGAGAGACAATCCTGACCTGGTGGAAAGATTCGAGCTTTTCGTTTGCGGAAAGGAACTTGCCAACGCATACTCCGAACTCAACGACCCTATCGACCAGCTTGGAAGGTTCCAGGACCAGCTGATGCTCAAGAACGGCGGAGACGACGAGGCTATGTACATCGACTACGACTTTGTCCGCGCACTTGAGTACGGAATGCCGCCTACCAGCGGAATGGGCATCGGAATGGACCGTCTGGCAATGTTCATGACCAACCAGATCTCAATCCAGGACGTGCTCTTCTTCCCGCAGATGAAAAGAGAGCAGTAGAATATGAGCAACAATCTGTCGCAGAATAGAATAACCTCCTTGCAGAACCCAAAGGTCAAGGAGGTTGTCCTTTTACAGGAGAAGGCCCGTGAAAGGGAAAGGACCGGCCTGTTCCCTGTGGAGGGGACAAGGGAGGTTTCCGCCTGCATCGCAAACGGCTTCGGAATCGATTCGGTTTTCCTCTGCGACGAGATACTTCAAACCTATCCTGACCTTGAAGGCGTAAGTCCTGAAAGAATCTTCAGCGTGACTCCACAGGTATACGAAAAGATTGCCTACCGCTCTTCCACAGAAGGCATACTGGCATTGGCCAAAGCCAGGCACACAACTCTTGAGGATTTGGGCAAAATGCTCAAAGACAATCCGCAAAACCCTCTGATACTAGTTGCCGAAGCCGTGGAAAAACCCGGCAACCTTGGAGCCATCCTCAGAACTGCGGATGCTGTGGGCGCCACGGCGGTAATCTTTGCCAACCCGAGAACGGACCTTTACAATCCCAACCTCATACGCGCCAGCCTGGGCGGAGTCTTCACCCAGACCATCGTCTGCTGCAAGAGCGAGGATGCCATTGGTTTCCTTAAGTCTCACGGCATCAAGATCTACACCGCACAGCTCCAGGACAGCGTGCCATATTACGGCACAAATATGGCCGAGGCTTGCGCCATAGCCCTGGGCAGCGAAGCTGACGGCATCTCCGATATCTGGAGAAAGGCTTCCGACCGCAAGATAATGATCCCGATGCTCGGCCGCCTGGATTCTCTCAACGTTTCCGTTTCCGCCGCCATACTCTGCTACGAGGCACTTCGCCAAAGAACCGCAAAATGAAAAAGTTCGCTCTCATAGGGAAACCCATTTCACACTCCCAAAGCCCAAAGCTTTTCAGGGAGGCTTTTCCAGACGGCGACATGACATACGACCTGCTGGAAAGAGATACCGTGGAAGAATCCGTGACGGAACTTAAAGCCAATGGCTACTGCGGAGCAAATGTCACCTCCCCTTTCAAGGAGAGCGTAATGAAGTTTGTCACCGATCCTGACGAGATAACCAAAACCCTGAACGCCGCCAACCTCATCCTCTTCAAAGGCGATAAAATCTTCAGCTACAACACAGATTATCTGGCCGTAAGGAGAATGGTCAGAGAGTGTGAAGGCATCCGTTCTGCAATTGTAACCGGTTGCGGGGGAGCCGCCAAGGCCGCAACCCTGGCCTGCAGGGATGAAGGACTGGAAACCATCATTACCAACCGCACCCTGAAGAAAGCTGAAATCTTTGCAGAACATATCGGAATCAAGGCAGTCAGCATCGCCGATGCGAACATCCTCCTGAAAAAAACAGACAGAGATACTCTTGTAATCTACGCCATCCCTTCACCTGACGGAATTCTCAGCGAAACTCTCAAAAAAGGAGAAAAAGGCTTCACGGTCATCGAAGCCAACTACAAGAATCCCTGCCTTAACCCGGAAAGCGGACTGAAATGGCTTAAATACCAGGCTTCAGAGAGTTTCAGAATTTTTACCGGCACTACTCCAAGAGAATAGTTGCAGGATTTGATTTTTTGGAGTAACTTTACTCGGTTAAATTTGATTTATTATGTCTTTCAACAAAGTATTGATTTTAGGGAACACCGCCGCAGCGCCTGAAGTTAGGCATCTTGACGGCGGAAGTGTGGTGGCAAATTTCAGGGTTGCTACATCAGAGGTATTTACAGACAGAAGCGGCAACCGCACTGAGAGAACAGAATGGCACAACATCGTGTGCTGGAGAAGATTGGCAGAGTTCGCCGAGAAGTACATCCAGAAAGGAACCCAGGTATTCGTGGAAGGAAGGATTACTACCCGTGAATATACAGACCAGACTGGTCAGAAAAGATACAGGACTGAGATTGTGGCTGACAATATCCAGTTGACCGGAAGAAGACCGGAAGGCCAGGGGGCACAGCCTCAGCCTCAGGGAGGTTATCAGCAGCCATATCAGAGGCCTGTTCAGCCTGCGCCTCAGCCAGCTGCGCAGCCGGCACCTCAGGATTTCCCGGCAATGGATGATTTCAATGATACCGAATCCAACGACCTTCCATTCTAAACTTGATTTTTATCGCGATTAAAACAAACACTATATGAAAGTTGATGTTGTATTGGGCCTTCAGTGGGGAGACGAAGGCAAGGGCAAAATTGTGGATGTGCTTGCCAGAAACTACCCTGTTATATGCAGATTCCAGGGAGGCCCCAACGCAGGACATTCCCTGCAGTTTTCAGGTAAGAGTTTTGTACTCCATTCCGTTCCGGCGGGAGTTTTCCGCAAGAACACAGTCAATGTAATCGGCAATGGCGTGGTGCTGGATCCGATTATCTTCCAGGAAGAATGCCAGGCCATCGCCAAGATGGGTGTTGACCCGACAAAGAACATTATCATCTCCAAGAGAGCCCATCTGATACTCCCTACCCACAGGATTATGGATGCCGCTTCCGAGGCAAGTCTGGGAAAGACCAAGATTGGTTCCACCCTTAAGGGCATTGGACCTACCTATATGGACAAGACCGGAAGAAACGGCCTCAGAGTGGGAGAAGTTCTGTCAAAGGATTTCAAGAAGAAGTTCAACACCCTCAAACAAAGGCATGCTTCATACCTGAAACAGTTTGATTTTGAATACGATATCAACAAGAACGAGAAAGAGTGGTTCAAGGCTGTAGAGTATCTTAAGAAGTTCAAGATCGTGGACAGCGAATATGAACTTAACGCTCTGCTCAAGACAAAGAAAGCACTTGCGGAAGGAGCCCAGGGAACAATGCTGGACGTGGACTTCGGAGCTTATCCGTTTGTGACCAGTTCTTCAACGATCTGCGCCGGAGCCTGCACCGGACTGGGAGTGGCCCCTACCAAGATCGGCAAGGTATTCGGAGTATTCAAGGCCTACTGCACCAGAGTCGGCAGTGGACCTTTCCCTACCGAGCTCAACGATGCTGTCGGAGAAGAACTCCGCCAGAAAGGACACGAGTTTGGAGCAACAACCGGAAGACCGAGAAGAACCGGATGGCTGGACCTGCCTGCCCTCAAGTTCGCGATTATGGTGGACGGCGTTACAGACCTGATTATGATGAAGGCTGACGTACTCGACAGCTTTGACACCATAAAGGTTGCAGTAGCCTACAAGGTGGACGGCAAGAAGACAGACCGCTATCCTTACGAAGTCAGTGCCAAGATAGAGCCGGTTTACAAAGAATTCAAGGGCTGGAAGAAAGACCTGACCAAGTGCAAGACAGCCAAGGAGCTTCCTTCAGCCTTCAAACGCTACATAGCCTTCATTGAGAAAGAGTTGGGAGTAAAGGTTTCCTACGCTTCCGTAGGACCTGACCGATCCCAGACAATTAAGTTGTAAAACAAAAAAAAGCGCCGTGTGGCGCTTTTTTTTTGTTGAATCATTTCATTACTTCTTCTTGTTAGGAAGGTCGAGCTCCAGCTGAGGATTCTTCTTGGATGAAGCCTTAAGCAGGAGAGATACGATGACAGCAACTATTCCAAGGCCGATGAAGATATATTCTGCCCTTACGGCAGCGGTAATCTCCTGGGCATGGTTGCCGGCGTCTATCACGTATTTCTTCAGCACTCCGCCAACGAAGATAGGAACCAGCAGCATACCCATATTCTGGATCCAGTAAATCAGGGAGTATGCAGTACCGAGGTTCTTCTCCGGTATGATCTTAGGAACGCTTGGCCACATTGCTGCCGGAACAAGACTGTAACCTATTCCGAGGATACCGATAGCGGCATAGCCGGAGAACTGGCTTCCCTCAGGTGCAAATGCGATGATAAGGTGAGCGGCAAGTACCATGCAGCTTCCCAGAATCATCCAGGTGGTAGCCTTTCCGATCTTGTCAACCAGGATACCGAACAGAGGAGTTCCGATAACCGTACAGAACGGAATCATTGAAACCATCCAGGCTGCTGTCTCCACATCCAGGCCGAAGCGAGGGATGATGATGGAGGTAGCGAACTTCTTGAATGAAATGATGCAGCAGTAGAAGAACACGCAAAGCAGGGAAATCAGGATATAGTGCTTGTTGGTCAGAATCTTGAAGATGTCTGAGAACTTGAACTTGTCGTCCTCGCTGGTTTCCTTGGTGTCGGTCTCTCCGGTCTGCTTGTCGAACTTGGCGTCCATCGTGATGAATACGCTCCAGAGTATGATGCCCACAATCATTATTGCAAGGCCTACAAGAGCAGGACGGTTAGTCTCGGCGAAGGTGTACAGAGCGTCCTTTGCGTGCTCGCCCACAAGAACAGGAGAAAGCACGAAGGCCATTGCAGTACCCAGTCTGGCGATAGCAAGCTGCGCTCCCATTGCAAAGGCCATTTCCTTGCCTTTGAACCATTTGGCAATGGAACGCGTAACTGCGACTCCGGCAATTTCGCTGCCCAGACCGAATAGCATACATCCGACATACGCCAGCCACAGTGAAGGTTTGGCGATTCCTACTGAATTATGCATCCAGTTTGCCAGGCCGCTGCCGTTGAAACTTGAAGAAATGGCGTATGCCACAATTGCAGCACCGCCCACCATCATTCCAACGAAGATTGAGCCTGTTACCCTAACACCCCACTTGTCGAGGAGCATACCGCAGATAATAAGTCCGCCCCATACGCAGAGGAAGGAATAACCGCCGGCGTAGAAACCGTAGTTCTGGGAATCCCATCCGAGCTGGAGCATTTCAGGAGTCTTGAAGATATGGCTCAGGGTTGAGAACATATCATCAAAGAAATACGATGCAAACATCGGGACCACGAGACAGGCGAGCACAATCCACCTTGCGCTCTTGGAGTCTCTGAGAAGTTTGACTGCTTTGTTCATCTTTATAGTTGTTTATTATTGTTTCTGAATGATTTATTCCTTGATGTTAGGAAGCTCCAGGCCATAACCCTTCTTACGGTCCACTCTCTTGAGTATGAAGCCCAGGATGAGGGCTGCAACACCCAGGCAGGCCAACATAACCAGAGGAGCCGTGTAGTCGAACTGTGTAGGATCGTCCACATCCGGATTGGTCTTGTCCAGAACCTTGCCGATAAGCAGAGGGAAGAGCCACAAACCTATGTTCTGGATCCAGAATATCAGAGCATATGCGCTACCGATGATCTTCTGGTCAACCAGTTTAGGAACGCTTGGCCAGAGTGATGCCGGAACCAGGGAGAATGAAGCTCCAAGTACAAGGATGGTAACGTAGGCAACCACAACTCCACCGACTGAGCTACCCTTGAACATCGGCAGTATGAAGGCGAATGTCAGGTGGCAGATAATAAGGAGGATGGAACCCAGCACAAGCATAGAGGCGGCCTTGCCCTTGTGGTCAACATAGCTTCCGAGAATCGGGGTTATACCCACTGCCAGGAGAGGGAATACGGCAAATATGGTCTCGGCACTGCCTCTCATATAACCCATGTAGCAGAATACTATAAGGGCGATTATCGCGATGGCAAGCAAGAAGCCTTTCTTCGCCTTGCCCTTGGAGAAATTGCTCATAAAGGCGGCTACCGCAACTACCAGCATGATGATGTACTGTACTATGGTAACGGTGTTACTTGCCCAGAAGGAACCTTCTTTCACATCCACGAAGGTAAGGTTACACTGAAGCATGTTAACCGCATATTTCTGGAACGGGAATATCGCTGAGTAATAGAGAACGCAAAGCAGGGCAACCAGCCAGAATCCGCTTGAGCGCAGGATAGCTCCGATATCGCTGACCTTGAAAGGATCGTCTTTTTCCTCAGCCTCTCCGGTCTGGGCATCCAGCTTCTTGTCCATGAAGAAGTAGACGATGAACATTATCAGGGCAATCATCAGAAGGACTACTCCGAAAGCCACGCTGCGGGATACATCTATATGCTCGCCCATCTTGGCGAACATCGGCGAGAATATCATGCAGGTTGCCACGCCCAGTCTGGCCAGAGCCATCTCTGAACCCATTGCCAAAGCCATCTCACGGCCTTTGAACCATTTTACGATACCTCTTGAAACCGTGATTCCGGCCATCTCCACTCCGCATCCGAAGATCATGAATCCCACGGCGGCAAACTTGGCAGATGCCGGCATTCCCCTGTAGAACGGAGAAATGCCCAGTTCATCGAAACCTGGAATATAATTAAGGTTAGCGTCAAACCAAGCGGCGATGGAAGTTCCGGCAAACGAGTCCGTTACAGCATACCATTTGATCACCGCGCCTACCAGCATCACGAATCCGGAAAGGATGGCGGTGAATCTCACACCCATCTTGTCCAGGATGATACCCGCGAAAATCAGGAAGAAAACGAACACGTTAAGGAACGTCTCGGAACCCTGCATTGTACCGAATGCGGTTGAGTCCCAGCCCCTTGTTTCCTGCATCAAATCTTTGATCGGGCTCAGTATGTCCATAAAGATATATGAACAGAACATTGCAAGCGCCAGAAGCAGCAGGGCAGTCCAGCGTATTGCGGCCGAATCTCTTAGAGTCTTTTTAAGATCTGTAGTCATTGTTTATATGTTTAAAGATATTTTTCTCCTTCAGTGCCAAAATGACTTCGCAATTTACAAAATATTGAGTAAATTGCCACCTGATTTTAGCAAAGACACTATATGGAGCACATAAAGAAATTGCTCAGAGATTCGGCAAAAGCCCGCTGGACGGCACTTATGATAGTGTCGTTCGTAATGTTTGCGGCCTATCTGGCTTCAGACGTTTATTCTCCGCTCAAGACGCTCCTGGAGGAGGACAACGCCTGGACAAGCACTGAGTATGGCTACTTCGGGGCAGCTCAGAGCGTCTTCAATGTCTTTCTGGGCATGCTGATTTTCAGCGGACTGCTGTTGGACAAGAAAGGAATACGACTGACGGGAAACCTGGGCTGCATACTGATGGTGGCAGGTTTCGCCCTTAAGTATTATGCCGTTACCTGCATTCCTTCGGATGCAGGGAACGTTTCTTTCCTGAGCATGACAATGAAGAAACAGGTTCTTTGGGCAAGTATGGGGTTTGCTGTTTTTGGAACCGGATGTGAAATGGCCGGAATCTCCATCAGCAAGGCCATAGTCAAGTGGTTCAGCGGCAAGGAACTGGCTCTTGCTATGGCCATACAGCTGTCCATAGCCAGGCTGGGTAGCGGAGTGGCCCTGATTTTCTCCCCGATGATTTCTGAAAGGCTCCACAATGTCACTACCACAGTGGGAATCGGTCTGGTGTTCCTGATAATCGGAATGTTGGGTTTCTTCGTTTACTGCCTGCAGGACAGGAAACTGGACCGACAGATAGCCGAGCGGAGAAAGGAAGAGGGAAAAGACGAGGAAGCCTCCTTCTCCCTCAAGGATGTCAAGAGCATCATCTCCAATCCGGGGTTCTGGCTGATATCCATACTATGCCTTATCTTCTATGCTGCGGTAAGCCCGTTCTTCAAGTTCACGTCAGACCTTATGGTTAATAAGTTCAACGATGTAACTCCTTTCTATTCAGGAATATTCCCATCCCTTATACCATTCGGATGCATTTTGTTCTCCCCTCTTTTCGGAGCCGTTTACGACAAATACGGAAAGGGTACCCTGCTCATGATCATAGGTGCCTTGGCGATAACGGTGGTTCACGTAGTTTTCGGTCTTCCGGGAGTCCACAGCATCTGGATTGCGGTAGCTTTGCTGCTGCTACTTGGGCTCGGTTACGCAATGCTTCCGGCTGCACTGTGGCCTTCCCTGGCCAAGATTATGCCGCAGAAGCAATACGGAACCTCCATTGCCCTGGCGTTTTTCATCCAGAACATAGGCCTGATGCTGGTTCCCATGGCCATCGGGTGGGTACTTGACAAATTCTGCCTTCTGAGCACATTCTCAGGCGGAACCGTAAGTTATCCGGACAATATTAAGTACGATTATACCCTCCCTCAGATCATCTTCGCGGCAATGGGAGTCGTTGCCATAATCCTGGCCTTCGCTCTCCGCAGGCTGGACCGCAAGAGACATTACGGACTCGACGAGGGAAAGAAAAAATGAGACTAACATTTCAGAAATGGAATTTGCTATACTAGATAAGATTAATTCACCTGCAGATATCAAAAGCCTTACCATAAGGCAACTGGAAACCCTGTGCGAAGAAATCAGGGAATATATGATAGAGTGCTGCGCAACCAACCCGGGGCATCTGGGAGCTTCCCTTGGAAGCGTGGAACTTGCCGTGGCGCTTCATTATGTACTTGACACTCCGGAAGACAAGATCGTCTGGGATGTGGGGCATCAGGCTTATGCCCACAAGATCATCACCGGAAGGCGGGAGCTCTTCAAACAGAACCGCAAGAAGGACGGCCTGTCCGGCTTCCCGAAGATGAGCGAAAGCCCATACGACTCCTTCGGAGCGGGGCACGCATCCACTTCCGTTTCCGCAGCCCTTGGACTGGCGACTGCAGCCAAACTTCAGGGAAAGGCAACCAAAGTAGTTGCAGTTCTTGGAGACGGAGCCTTCTCCGGAGGCCTCGCATACGAAGGCATAAATAACGCCGGAGCTTCCGGTACGAACCTTCTGGTAATTCTCAACGACAACCAGATCGCCATAGACGAGAATGTTGGCGCGATGCATAACTACCTGTTGAGAATGAGCACCTCCAAGACTTACAACAGCCTGAAGAACAAGGTATGGGGAATCTTGGGCAACGGTTGGCTCAGAAGCAGGATCCAGAAGGCGGTGGTCAGCACAAAGAACTTTTTCTTCAAGCATTCGACCATATTCTCCGGTCTGGGGTTCAGGTATTTTGGTATAATCGACGGAAACAATGTCGGGGAACTGGTGGGCATGCTCAACAGGGTTTTGCCTATGAAAGGGCCTAAACTCCTTCACATAAGAACCCTCAAGGGCAAGGGCTACAAGCCGGCCGAAGAGCATCAGAGCATATGGCACGCCCCGGGCAAGTTCGATATAGAAACCGGGGAAAGGATCCGCACCGAGGGAGCTCCACTGAAATACCAGAACATTTTCGGCCAGACCATAGTGAAACTGGCTGAAAAGGACAGCAGGATCGTTGGCATAACCCCTGCCATGCTCTCCGGAGGTCAGCTCAGCGATATGATGAAGGCCTTCCCGGAAAGGACTTTCGATGTCGGCATCGCTGAGGAACATGCCGTAACCTTCTCGGCAGGTCTTGCCGCGAATGGAATGATTCCGTTCTGCAATATCTATTCTTCCTTCCTCCAGAGAGGATTCGACCAGATTATCCACGATGTGGCCCTCCAGGAACTCAAGGTCATATTCACGATAGACCGCGCCGGACTGGTCGGAGAAGACGGAGCCACCCACCAGGGAGCCTTCGACCTGGCTTACCTGAGGTTTATACCTAATATAATAGAGATGGCCCCTATCGACGAGATTGAGATGCAGGATATGATTTACTCCGCCACCCTGGAAGATTACAAGGGCCCGGTTACCATCCGCTACCCTAGGGGCAACTGTCAGGGACTCGAACTTCCGGAGGAATTCAGGAAGATCGTCCCGGGCAAGGCAGAAAGGTTGAAAAAAGGAAGCCGTGTGGCCGTACTTTCCATTGGAACCATCGGCAACAAGGTCAAGGAGGCCATAGCCAGGGCCGAACAGGAGGGAATCACTCCGTCACATTACAATATGAGGTTCCTCCGTCCGCTTGACAAGGATGCCGTCCTGGAAGCCGCAGCAGAGCACGACCATATCATAACCGTTGAGGACGGAAGCGTTATCGGAGGACTTTACAGCGCTGTATGCGAGAGCCTTGCAGACAAGAACCATAACTGTACGGTTACCCCTCTGGGCATACCGGACAGATTCATAGAACAAGGAACCGTGCCTGAACAACTGCAGGAGTGCGGCCTTGATACCGAGAGCATTCTCAAGGCTATAAAATACTTTTTTTGATAATTTTTCAAAAAAGTTTTGGTAAATAATTTAAATCTTCTACCTTTGCAGTCCCTTTTGAGAAACGCAGATTTATCTGCCGATGTAGCTCAGTTGGCCAGAGCAGCTGATTTGTAATCAGCTGGTCGGGGGTTCGAATCCCTCCATCGGCTCAAAAAAGACATAATTATTGGACGGAGGGGTACCAAAGTGGCCAACTGGGGCAGACTGTAAATCTGCTGGCTCATGCCTTCGGAGGTTCGAATCCTTCCCCCTCCACTAAATTTAGTTGCGGAAGTAGCTCAGTTGGTAGAGCATCAGCCTTCCAAGCTGAGGGTCGCGGGTTCGAACCTCGTCTTCCGCTCTAAGGCCGACGTAGCTCAGTGGTAGAGCACTTCCTTGGTAAGGAAGAGGTCACGGGTCCAATTCCCGTTGTCGGCTCAAAGAATATTCAAAATCATTATAAATTAATTAATTTATCCATTATGGCAAAAGAAAAATTTTTGAGGGACAAACCTCACGTTAACATTGGTACGATCGGCCATGTTGACCATGGTAAAACCACTCTTACTGCTGCTATCACCAAGGTATTGGCAGAGAAAGGTTTCACCAGCAGTGATGATATCAAGTCTTTCGACCAGATTGACAACGCTCCAGAGGAGAAGGAGAGAGGTATTACCATTAACTCCGCTCACGTTGAGTATCAGACCGCTAAACGTCACTATGCACATGTTGACTGCCCGGGTCACGCTGACTACGTAAAGAACATGGTTACTGGTGCTGCCCAGATGGACGGTGCTATCCTTGTTGTAGCCGCTACCGACGGTCCTATGCCTCAGACTAGAGAGCACATCCTTCTGGCTCGTCAGGTAAACGTTCCAAAGATCCTTGTTTTCCTTAACAAGGTTGACTTGGTAGACGACGCTGAAATGCTTGACCTGGTAGAGATGGAAGTTAGAGACCTTCTCGGTTTCTACAAATTCGACGAAGACTGCCCTATCATCAGAGGTTCCGCTCTTGGAGCACTGAACGGAGATCCACAGTGGGAGGCTAAGGTTCTTGAACTCATGGATGCTGTCGATGAGTACATCCCTACTCCTATCCGTGACAACCAGAAGCCGTTCCTGATGCCTATCGAGGACATCTTCTCAATCACTGGCCGTGGTACTGTTGCCACTGGTAGAATTGAGACTGGTGTTGTTCACGTAGGTGATGAGGTTCAGCTGATCGGTCTTGGCGACGAGCCTAAGAAGACCGTTGTTACCGGTGTTGAGATGTTCCGTAAACTGCTCGACGAGGGTGAGGCCGGAGATAACGTAGGACTTCTCCTCAGAGGTATCGACAAGAAAGAGCTTAAGAGAGGTATGGTAGTTGCCAAGCCAGGTAGCGTTACCCCTCACAAGGAATTTGAAGCTCAGATTTACGTTCTGAAGAAAGAGGAAGGCGGACGCCACACTCCTTTCAAGAACAAGTATCGTCCTCAGTTCTTCATCCGTACACTGGATGTAACTGGAGAAATCCAGCTTCCTGAGGGTCACGATATGGTTATGCCTGGTGATAATATTTCTATCAAGGTAGAGCTTATCTATCCGGTAGCAATATCTGAGGGTCTCCAGTTCGCAATCCGCGAGGGTGGTAGAACCGTAGGCGCTGGTCAGGTAACCAAGATTCTTGACTAATCTCTGGACGAATAAGTCTTACTGATTAATCTCAATATTCCCTGACGGCCGGAAGAAATTCAGGTCTAAGGGAATTTTTTAGGGACATAGTTCAAGGGTAGAATAGCGGTCTCCAAAACCGTTGATGGGCGTTCGAATCGCTCTGTCCCTGCCACCCGGAAGGAAATGTTACGATTTCCCTTCGGAAAACGGGAAGCCGAAAGCTTCCATTCGGCTTCCGTAATTTTAAATTAAATGAGCAAGATAGGTACATACATCAAGGAGTCTTATAAAGAACTTACCAAGAAAGTGACCTGGCCGACTTGGGCACAGCTCCAGTCAAGCGCAGCAGTTGTAATGGTGGCAACCGTCATCTTTGCAGTGCTTGTGTTTGTAATGGACCTGGCGTTCAAGAACATCATGACCGGTATTTATAGGATGCTCCAGTAATCTGCTTACAACAACAATCGAGTTATGGGCGAGCCAAAGCTTAGGTGGTACATCTTAAGGGTGCAGGGCGGTAAGGAGAAGAAAGTTCAGGAGTATATCCAGAACGAAGTCCGCAGAGCGGGCAAAGAGGAAGAGATTCCTCAGGTTCTCATACCTACCGAAAAGGTCTATCAGGTAAAGAACGGAAAAAGAGTGCTGGTCGAGAAGATCTGCTACTCACAGTACGTTTTTGTTCAGTGCGAACTTACCGGAGAGATCCAGCATCTGCTTTGCGATATTCCTTTCGTCGCAGGTTTCCTCACAAAGGAGGCCAGAAGCAAGGATACCAAGAAGGAGCCTTACCCTGTTCCGGACGCTGAGATCAATCAGATCCTCGGAAAGGTAGACGAGATGATAGACACAGAAGAAGAGGCCGCTCCATCGTTTGTTGTAGGAGAGCCTGTAAAGGTCGTAGACGGTCCTTTCAACGGCTTCAACGGAAATGTTCTCGAGATCCTCGAAGACAAGAAGAAGCTGAAGGTTGAGGTCAAGATCTTTGGAAGACCAACCACAATGGAACTGAATTTTGTTCAAGTAATTAAAGAGTAAAAATTTTCAATTATGGCTAAAGAAATTGCCGCTTTGATCAAGTTACAAATAAAAGGCGGTGCAGCAAATCCCTCACCTCCTGTAGGACCCGCACTGGGTTCCAAGGGTGTGAACATCATGGACTTCTGCAAGCAATTCAATGCCCTTACCCAGAACAGAGCAGGTAAGACTCTTCCTGTTATCATCACCGTATATACGGACAAATCCTTCACCTTCGTGGTAAAGGAGCCGCCTGTAGCAGTGATGATCAAGGAGGCTGCCAAGATCCAGTCCGGTTCTGCCGAATCGAACAGGAAGAAGGTAGGCAAGCTCACCTGGGAGCAGGTTAGGAAAATTGCAGAGGACAAGATGCCGGACCTTAACTGCTTTACCCTGAAATCTGCCATGAGCATGGTTGCAGGTACTGCAAGAAGCATGGGTGTGAAAGTTGAGGGAGAATTCCCTGCCGACGTTAAATAAAAGTGCAATGAGTAAGCTAACTAAAAATCAGAAAGCAGCCCAGGCTAAAGTTGAGCCTGGAAGACAGTACAAGTTGGCAGAGGCTTGCAGCTTGATAAAGGAAGCCGCCTTCACTAAGTTCGACTCATCCGTTGATATAGCGATGCGTCTGGGTGTTGACCCTAGAAAGGCCAACCAGATGGTTAGAGGCGTCGTTACTCTTCCTAACGGAACAGGTAAGACAGTGAGAGTACTTGTACTTTGTACTCCTGACAAGGAGAACGAAGCTAAAGAAGCTGGAGCAGACTATGTTGGCCTGGATGAATACATCGAGAAGATCAAGGGCGGATGGACTGACGTTGACGTCATCGTCTGCACCCCTTCTGTGATGGGTAAGGTCGGTGTGATCGGTAGAATACTCGGCCCGAGAGGTCTGATGCCTAACCCTAAGACCGGTACGGTTACCATGGATATCGCTGGTGCCGTTAAGGAAATCAAGGCAGGTAAGATTGACTTCAAGGTAGACAAGCAGGGTATCGTATCCTCAAGCATCGGAAAAGTTTCATTCACAGCCGAGCAGCTTGCGCAGAACGCCAATGAATTCATCAATACCGTACTTAAGCTGAAGCCACAGGCACTCAAGGGCACTTATGTCAAGAGCGTATTCCTGTCTTCAACAATGGGTCCTGGCGTAGAGCTGGACATGAAGTCTATCGGTGTTGATGCTTAATGATGAGGAGGTAAAGATATGAGGAAAGAATTGAAAGCACAGATTATCGAGGATCTGACCGCCCGCATCAAGGAGAACCCTAATTTCTATGTTACAAACGTAGAGGGGCTCAATGCAGAGGCTACTGCAAAGCTGAGACGCAACTGCTTCAAGCAGAATATAAAGATGCTCGTAGTAAAGAACACTCTCTTCGCCAAGGCTTTGGAGAAGAGCGGAGTTCAGGACTGCGAGGCATTCGAGAACGTATTGAAAGGTTCTTCTGCGATTATGTTTGCAGAAACTCCGAACGGTCCTGCAAGACTGATCAAGTCTTTCAGCGAATCCGACGGCAAGGGCAAGCCTGAATTCAAGGCCGCTTATGTCCAGGAGTGCGCTTACATAGGTGCTGAGAACTTGGAGGTGCTTTGCAACATCAAGTCCAGAGAGGAACTCATCGCGGACATCGTTGCATTGCTGCAGTCTCCTGCAAAGAACGTCATCTCTGCTCTTCAGAGCCAGGGTGGCGGCAAGATTGCAGGTATCGTCAAAACATTATCGGAGAAAGAATAATTATTAACACAATAAAAATCAAAAACTATGGCAGATATTAAGAAATTTGCAGAAGAGCTGGTTAACCTGACAGTAAAGGACGTTCAGGAATTAGCTAAGGTTCTCAAGGAAGAGTATGGTATCGAGCCAGCTGCCGCTGCTGTTGCAGTTGCTGCTGCCGGTCCTGCTGCCGCTGCTGCTGAGGAAAAGACTGAATTCGACGTTATCCTTAAGGCAGCCGGTGCTCAGAAGCTTCAGGTCGTAAAGGCTGTGAAGGAGTTCACAGGTCTTGGACTGAAGGAGGCTAAGGACCTCGTTGACGGCGCTCCTAAGGCTGTTAAGGAGAAGGTTTCCAAGGCTGATGCTGAGACTTTGAAGGCAAAACTTGAAGAGGTTGGAGCTGAGGTTGAGATTAAATAAGTTCATTTTTGGTCTCTACTTCCCCCTGCCTGTCAGGACGTAGTCAGGTTTAGGGCTAAAATGCCCTAAACCTTTTTGTCGTTTTTTTAAGTTTACATCAAGCTAAATTTGATATAATGCCTCAAAATACTAAAAATCAGCGTATTTCATTCGCAACATCAAAGACGCTTCTGGATTATCCCGATTTTCTCGAGGTCCAGCTGAAGTCCTTCAGGGAATTCTTCCAGCTTGGAACAACTGCTGAAAACAGGAAAAATGAAGGCCTCTTCAAGGTCTTCCAGGATGCGTTCTCCCAGAATTCGGAACCTTCAGGCATCAGGGACACACGCAACAACTTCGTTCTGGAGTTCATAGACTACACCATCGATCCTCCAATCTACTCTGAAGAAGAGTGCCTGGACAGAGGTCAGTCCTACAGTGTTCCTTTGAAGGCAAAGCTCAAACTCTCCTGCACCGATCCGGAGCACGAGGATTTCGAGCAGGTTATCCAGGATGTATTCCTGGGCAACATTCCGTACATGACTCCGAGAGGTACATTCATCATCAACGGTTCTGAAAGGATCGTGGTTTCCCAGCTGCACCGCTCTCCGGGCGTATTCTTCGGACAGAGCCTGCACCAGAACGGAACTAAGCTGTATTCAGCCAGGATCATTCCGTTCAAGGGATCATGGATCGAGTTCACTACCGACATCAACAAGGTGATGTACGCATATATCGACAGAAAGAAAAAACTGCCGGTTACAACATTGCTCAGAGCCATCGGTTTCGAATCAGATAAGGACATTCTCAACATCTTCAATCTGGCCCAGGAGGTAAGGGCAGATAGAGAAGAGCTTGAAAAGCATATCGGACAGAGACTTGCAGCCAGGGTTCTCAAGACATGGAACGAAGACTTCGTGGATGAGGACACCGGAGAGGTTATGTACATCGAGAGAACCGAAATCGGTATCGAGAGAGGTACGGTCCTGACCGAGGAACTTATAGACAAGGTTATCGAATCCGGCGTGGATTACATCCTTCTCCACAACGAAGATGCAGCCAGCGCTGAGTTCGATATCATATACAACACTCTGCAGAAAGACATCTGCAACACCCAGAAAGATGCTATCTTCTACACCTACAGGCAGCTCCGCAATTCGGAACCGCCTGATGAGGCAACGGCAAAAGACGTTATCGAGAAGCTTTTCTTCTCCGACAAGAGGTATGACTTGGGTACAGTAGGAAGGTACAGGCTCAACAAGAAGTTGAACCTGAACACCTCCGAAGACGTAAGGGTTCTTACAAAGCAGGATATCATCGAGATTATCCGCTATCTGATCCAGCTGATCAATTCAAAGGCGACCGTCGATGATATTGACCACCTGAGCAACAGAAGGATCCGCACCGTCGGCGAGCAGCTTGCAAGCCAGTTTACCGTAGGTCTTGCAAGAATGGCAAGGACCATCAAGGAAAAGATGAACGTCAGGGACAACGAGGTATTCACCCCTTCAGACCTGATCAACGCCAAGACTCTGTCTTCCGTAATCAATTCCTTCTTCGGCTCCAGCCAGCTCTCCCAGTTCATGGACCAGACCAACCCTCTGGCCGAAATGACCCACAAGAGAAGACTTTCAGCCCTCGGTCCTGGAGGTCTTAGCCGAGACAGGGCCGGATTCGAGGTCCGCGACGTGCACTACACGCACTACGGACGTCTCTGCCCTATCGAGACTCCTGAAGGACCTAACATCGGTCTGATTTCATCCCTCTGCGTTTACGCAAGGATCAACAACCTAGGATTCATCGAGACTCCTTACCGCAAGGTTAAGGACGGAGTTGTTGACCTCAGCGACGAAGGATTCGTTTACCTGAGCGCAGAAGAGGAAGAAAACCAGATGGTTGCACAGGCAAACGTCAATCTGGACGAGAACGGAACCATTCTCGACGAGAGAATCAAATGCCGCTGGCAGGCAGACTACCCTGTAGTCGGAAAGGAAGACGTCCATCTGATAGACGTTGCTCCTAACCAGATTGCCTCCATCGCAGCATCCCTGATTCCGTTCCTGGAGCATGACGACGCAAACCGCGCCCTCATGGGTTCCAACATGATGAGACAGGCTATCCCTATCATCAATCCGGAAGCCCCTATCGTAGGTACCGGTCTGGAAGGTCCGGTAATGAAAGACTCCAGAACACAGATTGCCGCAGAAGGTGACGGTGAGGTTGTTTATGTAGACGCTAACCAGATCAAGGTCAAGTATGACAAGACTGAGGAAGAGAAATTCATAAGCTTCTCCCCTGAGGTTACCGTTTACGACCTCCCTATGTACAGGAAAACCAACCAGAGCACTTCCATCCGCCTGAAACCTGTTGTAAGGAAAGGCGACAGGATCGTCAAGGGACAGATCCTTACGGAAGGTTATGCTTCCCAGAATGGAGAGCTCGCTCTCGGAAGGAACCTGAAAGTTGCCTTCATGCCTTGGAAGGGTTACAACTACGAGGACGCTGTCGTTCTGTCTGAAAGGATTGTAAGGGAAGACATCCTCACCTCTGTTCACGTGGACGAGTACCTCCTCGAGGTAAGAGACACCAAGAGAGGACCTGAGGAACTGACCAAGGACATTCCTAATGTCAGCGACGACGCTACCAAGAACCTGGACGAGAACGGAATCATCCGTATCGGCGCAACCGTACAGCCGGGCGACATCCTCATCGGAAAGATCACTCCTAAGGGAGAGACCGATCCTTCACCTGAGGAGAAACTGCTCAGGGCCATCTTCGGCGACAAGGCAGGAGACGTTAAGGACGCCTCACTCAAGGCATCCGCGTCACTTACCGGAACCGTCATCGGAAAGAGGCTCTTCTGCAAGGCCGGCCAGGGCAAGATGACCGACAAGGAAAGAAAGAACTTCAAGGCCAGGATGAAGGAAGAGGTAAAGAAGGCGGAAGAGGAATACAACAAGAAGTCCTCCGAGCTCAAGGCTTCCTTCATTGACAAGCTTCTGACTATTCTGGGCAAGAAGACTTCCCAGGGCGTAACGGATATCTTCGGAACCGTTCTCATCGCCAAGGGTAACAGCTTCAAGAAAGATGTGCTGGAATCCATAGACAACTTCGAGCAGGTTAACCCTGCCAAGTGGACTGGAGACAAGCACACAAACGAACTGACCAGATCTCTTATCCGCAACTATCTGACTGCTCTCAAGGACATTACCGCCAAATACAAGAGGCGTCTGTTCGACATCCAGCAGGGTGACGATCTGCCTAACGGAGTAATGCAGGTAGCAAAGGTTTACATTGCCAAGAAGAGAAAGATCATGGTCGGCGACAAGGTTGCGGGACGTCACGGAAACAAGGGTATCGTGGCCCGCATAGTCAGCGACGAGGACATGCCGTTTATGGAAGACGGTACGATTATGGATATCGTGCTCAACCCTCTGGGCGTGCCTTCACGTATGAACCTCGGACAGATCTACGAGACCGTCCTCGGATGGGCTGGAAAGGAACTTGGAGTCAAGTTCGCCACCCCTATCTTCGACGGAGCTTCTCTGGAGAACATCTGCGAGTACACAGACAAGGCAGGCCTGCCTCGTTACGGTACAACCAGACTCAGAGACGGCGGAACCGGAGAACTGTTCGACCAGCCAGCTACCGTCGGCGTCATCTACATGATCAAACTTGACCATATGGTTGAGGACAAGATGCACGCACGTTCAACCGGCCCTTACTCTCTGATCACCCAGCAGCCTCTCGGAGGAAAGGCACAGCTCGGAGGCCAGAGATTCGGAGAAATGGAGGTTTGGGCGCTGGAAGCATTCGGCGCAGCCAACATCCTTCAGGAAATCCTGACAATCAAGTCAGACGATATCACCGGAAGAAGCCGCGCATACGAGGCCATCGTAAAGGGTGAGCCAATGCCGGCACCTAACATTCCGGAATCTCTGAACGTGCTCCTGCACGAACTCAGAGGTCTGGGATTGAGCGTTCACTTGGATTAATCGGTAACTTAGAAATCTATCATTATGAATATAAAGAAAGATACAAAGGTTAAGAGCAATTTCAGCAAGATTTCAATCGGTCTTGCCTCTCCGGAAGAAATCCTGGAGAGGTCTCACGGTGAAGTCCTCAAGCCGGAAACTGTTAACTACCGCACCTACAAGCCAGAAAGGGACGGTCTGTTCTGTGAGAGAATCTTCGGTCCTACAAAGGATTACGAGTGCTCCTGCGGAAAGTACAAGAGGATCCGCTACCGCGGAATCGTCTGCGACCGTTGCGGTGTGGAAGTTACCGAGAAAAAAGTAAGAAGGGAAAGAATGGGACACATATCCCTTACCGTTCCTGTAGCTCATATATGGTATTTCCGCTCCACTCCAAACAAGATCGGATCGCTCCTCGGCATCAAGAGCAAGCAGTTGGATTCCATCATATACTATGAAAGGTATGTGGTTATCCAGCCTGGTATTGCAGCCGAGAAGGGAGTAAAGGAACTGGATCTTCTCAGCGAAGACGAGTATCTCGCACTGACTGAGACACTTCCAAAGGATAATGCTTCCCTGTCCGACGATGACCCTAACAAGTTCATCGCCGAGATGGGTGCAGGCGCCATCTACAAACTCCTTGCAAAGATCGACCTTGACGAACTTTCCTACTCGCTTCGCCATTCTCTGGAAACAGAGACCAGCCAGCAGAGGAAGGCAGAGGCTCTCAAGAGACTCAGCATCATCGAGGCTTTCAGGGATTCCAAGGATATCAACCGCCCAGAGTGGATGATACTCAAGGTTATTCCTGTAACCCCTCCAGACCTGAGACCTCTGGTGCCGCTGGATGGAGGAAGGTTTGCAACTTCCGACCTCAACGACCTTTACAGAAGAGTTATCATACGTAACAACCGTCTGAAGAAACTCATCGAGATCAAGGCTCCTGAGGTAATCCTCCGCAACGAGAAGAGAATGCTCCAGGAGGCTGTGGACTCCCTGTTCGACAACTCAAAGAAGTCTAACACCATCAAGAGCGAATCCAACAGAGCTCTCAAGTCTCTGTCCGATTCCCTCAAGGGTAAGCAGGGAAGATTCCGCCAGAACCTCCTCGGTAAGAGAGTCGACTACTCTGCACGTTCAGTTATCGTCGTTGGACCTGAACTGAAAATGCACGAGTGCGGACTTCCAAAGTTCATCGCCGCTGAGCTTTACAAGCCGTTTATCATCCGAAAGCTTCTGGAAAGAGGCGTGGTCAAGACCGTAAAGAGCGCAAAGAAAATGGTCGACCGCAAGGATTCCGTAATCTGGGACATCCTGGAGAACGTGATGAAGGGCCATCCGGTACTTCTGAACCGTGCTCCTACCCTCCACAGACTGGGTATCCAGGCTTTCCAGCCTAAGCTTATCGAGGGAAAGGCTATTCAGCTTCACCCTCTGGCTTGTACGGCATTCAACGCTGACTTCGACGGAGACCAGATGGCGGTTCACCTCCCTCTGGGAAATGCTGCAGTGCTTGAGGCACAGCTGCTTATGCTCGGAAGCCACAACATCCTCAACCCTGCCAACGGAGCCCCTATCACCGTTCCTTCACAGGATATGGTGCTCGGACTCTACTATATCACCAAGGAAAGGGCAGGTATGAAGGGAGAAGGCGGAAGATTCTATTCTCCTGAGGAAGTCATCATAGCCTACAACGAACAGAGACTGGACATCCATTCCAAGATTTCTGTACGTCTGCCTATCGATATGACAGATCCTTCAAAGGGTTATCATCTGGTGGATACAACTACCGGACGTATCCTCTTCAACCAGGTGGTTCCGAAGGAAGTGGGCTATCTTAACACCCTGATAAACAAGAAAGCGCTCAGAGATATCATCTCTCTTGTCATCAAAACTTGCGGAGTCATGAGGACTACCCAGTTCCTTGATGATATCAAGAACATGGGTTACCTGATGGCATTCCGCGGAGGACTTAGCTTCAACCTCGGAAACGTAATCGTTCCGGCTGGGAAGCAAAAACTCATCGACGATGGTTACAAGAAGGCCGACGAAGTTAAGTTCAACTTCGATAACGGTTTGATAACCAACAACGAGCGTTACAACCAGATTATCGATATCTGGACTAACGTAAACAATGAGTTAAGTAAGGTTGTGGTCAAGGAAATCTCTGCAGACAACGAAGGATTCAATCCGGTATGGATGATGCTGGACTCCGGAGCCCGTGGTTCCAAGGAGCAGATCCGTCAGCTCTGCGGTATGAGAGGTCTGATGGCCAAGCCTCAGAAATCAGGTGCTACAGGAGGTAACGAGATTATCGAGAACCCTATCCTTGCAAACTTCAAGGAAGGTCTTTCCGTGCTCGAGTACTTCATCTCCACTCACGGTGCCCGTAAGGGTCTTGCCGATACCGCACTTAAGACTGCAGACGCAGGTTATCTTACCAGAAGACTTGTGGATGTATCTCACGATGTGATAGTTACGGAAGAAGACTGCGGCACCCTCAGAGGACTTGTAGCAACCGAAATCAAAAACAAGGATGAAGTTGTGGAGACTCTCTACGACAGAATCCTCGGTAGAACCACAGTTCACGAAATTTACGATCCTACAAACGGAGAACTCATCATCGGTGCAGGTGAAGAAATCACAGAAGAGATCGCCGCCAAGATCGAAAGCCTCCCTATCGAGGCCGTCGAGATCCGAAGCGTGCTCACCTGCGAGAGCAAGAAGGGCGTCTGCGCCAAGTGCTACGGACGTAACCTTGCACGCAACAAGATGGTCGAGACCGGTGAGGTTGTGGGCGTTATCGCCGCACAGAGTATCGGTGAGCCTGGTACACAGCTTACTTTGAGAACATTCCACGTCGGAGGTACTGCAAGTGCTTCCGTCGCCGAGAATGAAATCGTCTCCAAGTATGACGGAAGGCTCGAATTCGAAGAGCTCCGCACCCTGGACAAGATAGACGAAAACGGTCAGAAACAGACCATCGTCATCGGCCGTGGCACTGAGCTCAGGATCGTCAACGCGGATAGCGGAATTTCTATGTCCGAATACCGAATCCCATACGGTTCAATTCTTTACAAGAAGAACAACGAACTCGTAAAGAAGGGAGACAAGATCTGCGAATGGGATGCCTACAACGCTCTCACTCTCGCCGATGTAGACGGTAAGATCGCTTACGACCAGCTGGTTGAAGGAGAGACATTCAAGTCTGAAATGCTTGATGAATTCTCCAACCACGTAGACAGGGTCGTAGTTGATTCCAAGGACAAGAACAAGAACCCTGTAATCAAGATTGTGGACGCAGAAGGAAATGAGCTTAAGAGCTACAACCTCCCTCTGGGTGCACATATCATGGTATCTGACGGACAGGAAGTCAAGGCCGGAGACATTCTGGTCAAGATTCCTAGAGCCGCCTCCTCAAAGGCCGGTGACATCACGGGAGGTCTTCCTAGAGTTACCGAGCTGTTCGAGGCACGTAACCCTTCCAACCCTGCTATCGTCGCCGAAATCAACGGAGACGTTCAGATGGGTAAGATCAAGAGGGGTAACCGCGAGATCATCATCAAATCCCGTCGCGGAGACATCGAGAAACACTACCTGGTTCCTACAACCAAGCAGATTCTCGTACAGGAGAATGACTATGTGAAGGCCGGTGACGCGCTTTCAGACGGTAGCATCGCTCCTGCAGACATTCTCCGTATCCTCGGTCCGACAAAGGTCCAGGAGTACATCGTCAACGAGGTACAGGCGGTTTACAGAATGCAGGGCGTGAAGATCAACGACAAGCACTTCGAGGTCATCGTAAGACAGATGATGCGCAAGGTGCAGGGTGTGGATCCGGGAGATACCCGCTTCCTTCCTGAACAGCTTGTGGACCGTCAGGAATTCTTCAAGCAAAACGACGAGCTTTGGGACAAGATGGTAGTGCTGGACGCCGGAGATTCCAAGAACCTCCGTCCTGGCCAGATAGTTACCGTCCGCACTCTTAAGGACGAGAATTCTATCCTCAAGAGACAGGCACTGAAGACCGTCACCGCCCGCAATCCGGTTCCTGCAACTGCAGACCAGATTCTCCAGGGTATCACAAGAGCCGCTCTGAAGACAAGCAGCTTCATGAGTGCAGCTTCCTTCCAGGAAACGACCAAGGTACTCTCCGAGGCCGCAATCTACGGAAAGACAGATACTTTGGAAGGTCTGAAGGAGAACGTGATCTGCGGACATCCAATACCTGCCGGTACAGGTATGAGAGATTACGAGCAGATTGTCGTAACCAGCGCTGAAGAATACCGCAAGATGATGAAGGCTCAGGCAGAACTTGCAGCTCAGGCTGCATCCGCCGAGCAGTAATCAGGTGTTTTACCGCACTTAAGGGGATGGCAGATGACTGTCATCCCCTTTTTTTGTTATTTTTGTCTCCGCATTTGCAAATAACAACAAACACATATAAAAATGAAAAAACTGTTCATTCTGGCTGTAGCCGCCGTTGCGGCACTGTCCTGCACCGAGAAAAAGCCTAGTTATACCATTACTGTAAACGCTGGAGACGAGGGCTTTACAAGTTTCATTCTCACAAACCGCGACAAAGAAAACCCTATAGCAGACACTGTAGCGGTAGTTGACAAGAAGGCTGTTTTCAAAGGCAGCGTAGAAGGATTCGACATCCGTACCATTCAGGGAGTTAAAGAAGGTGAAGAACCTGTAAATGTTGCAAGATTCTTCCTTGAGAACGCAAATTACGACATTACCTTGAAGGCAGACGGCAATCACTATCATTCAGAGATCGTTTCCAACGGACCTATCCAGATGGAGAAAGACTCTCTTGGAAAACTGATTGAAGCCGCTTATGGTGATACCGATATGGAAGCTCTGGAAAAAGAATATATGGCAGGTGACGACAAGGTCAAGGATTCCATCTGGGCCATCGTACAGCCTCTGCTCCAGAAGGGTGAGGAGGTAGAGAAGGCATACTATGCAAACAATCCTCTCTCAGTCCTGACTATGGAGAATGCACTTTCTGCCATCAGATATTCTGAGATTAAATTGGATTCAGCCAAAAAGGTGGTTGAGAGATTTACAGCCGTTCCTGAATTCGCAGGCAACAAGCTTCTGAAGAGTATGCAGAAAGAGGTTGAGAAGAAGGAAGCTCTCACTCCAGGAAAGCAGGCTCCTGATTTCACCCTCAACGATCCTGATGGAAATCCTGTAAAGTTCTCCGAGATTTATCCGAATAACAAGGTGACTATGATTGACTTCTGGGCTTCATGGTGTGGACCTTGCCGTGCTTTCAACCCTACTCTGACCAAGATTTACGCAAAGTACAACAAGAAGGGATTCGGAATCCTCGGCGTATCTCTGGACAAGGAGCACGACAAATGGATAGAGGCCATCAAGGCAGACAAGCTCGTTTGGAAACATGTATCAGACCTCAAGTTCTGGGATTGCGAAGCAGGTAAACTCTACAATATCATGTCAATTCCTCAGAGCTACTTTGTAGACAGCGAGGGCAAGATCCTTCTCGCCTCTCCAACCCATGAAGAAATCGAAAGCTTCCTGGCTGAGTATCTGAAATAATAAGATTAGCGGGGCAGTTCCAGGTGGGCTTCCACAAGTTGGAGACCACCCATTGAGCGGATATCCACCGCTCCCAGTTCAGCTGGAATAAGGAACATATCCCCATCTTCCAGAATTTGGCTCTGGCGAATACAGCCGGAGCCAAATTCTTTATAAAACAGGGTTCCGCTACCGGCAGTGCAGACGATTACCGTAAATGACTCCCATTCTGAATTGTCCAGATGGAAGAAGGAACTGCCGGGATTTATGAAGGAACTTGTAAAGTGAGAGCAGTCTGCCAGAGGTACCACCACCTCCCGGCTATCTAATACATTGCGCTGAATCTCAACAAATTCCTCGTGCTTTTCAACAAAATCGATGGCATCAAGAGCATCTTCCAGATCCAGATGGCGCTTTTTGCCTTCTATGTCCACGCGGTTGAAATCGTACAGCCTGTAAGTAGTATCGCTCGGCTGCTGGATTTCCAGGATCCTGGTACCGGCTCCAATACTGTGCACCGTTCCCGCCGGAATGAAATACCAGTCACCTCTCTTGGGACAGAAGCGGTTAAGGACATCCTCCAGGGTTTTCTCACCCTTGAGAACGTCTTTTTCCTGAATGGAATTACTTACTATCTGGGCAAATTCTTTCTTTGAGAACTTTTTGGAAAAGCCGAGAAGAAGTTCTGAATCCTCCTCTGCCTGAAGAACATACCACATCTCGGTCTTTCCGTTCGGGAGACCTTTGCGGTCTGCCATCTCATCTCCCGGATGAACCTGGACAGACAGCTGCTGACGTGAATTTATATACTTGACCAGAAGGGGGAAACGCTTTCCGAATTTCTTCCAAACGCGTTTCCCCACCAGCCTATCTTCATATTTTGCAACAAGAGCAGACAACTCCAGCCCCTTATCCTCTCCGCAAAGGCACACGGTCTGTCTTCCCTCCATCGCGGAGAGAATCCATTCTTCGCTTCCCCAAATGGTGCCTATCCTTACAGGCTTGAATTTCAAAGGTTCCATCATCTGCCCCGGTCCGTGTATTAAAGTATGTTAAGAGCAACGGTAACTCCGGCCATCACGATGGAAACCATGCTCATAAGTTTGATCAGGATATTCAGCGACGGACCGCTGGTATCCTTGAACGGGTCGCCTACCGTATCTCCTACAACGGTTGCCTTATGGGCATATGAGCCCTTACCTCCGAAGTGTCCTTCTTCAACATATTTCTTGGCGTTATCCCAAGCTCCGCCTGAATTAGCCATGAACACAGCCAGAACGAATCCGCTGCTCAGACCTCCGATCAGAAGACCCAGAACTCCGGAAACTCCGAGAACTATTCCCACGATTACAGGAGCTGCAATCGCCAGCAGAGAACTGCCGATCATCTCCTTCTGGGCACTGCGCGTAGAAATCTCAACGCAACGGGCATAATCCGGAGTGCTTTTTCCTTCCAGGATACCCTTGTCTGTATTGAACTGACGCCTTACTTCCTCAACCATCTTCTTGGCAGCCCTTCCTACGGATCCCATAGTCAGTCCACAGAACAGGAAGGCCAGCATGGCTCCGATGAAGACACCCACAAGAACCTTAGGGTTCATCAGGTTAACGTCGAACCAGGTCATGAAATCCGCGAATCCGGCATTGTGAAGAGCCTCCTTGCTGTCAATGCTCAGAGACTGGACATTTAGGTTGCGGATGGCAGCCTCCAGACCGGAAGTGTCAGCAACCCTGAGAAGGGCAATCTTGATTTCCTCGATATAGGATGCCAGAAGGGCCAGAGCCGTAAGGGCGGCGCTTCCGATTGCGAATCCCTTGCCGGTTGCGGCTGTGGTGTTTCCAAGAGCGTCAAGTATATCCGTGCGGTCTCTTACCTCAGGCTCAAGTTCACTCATCTGGGCATTTCCACCAGCATTATCCGCGATTGGGCCGTAAGCGTCTGTAGCCAAGGTGATTCCAAGAGTTGAAAGCATACCTACGGCGGCAATTCCTATACCGTAAAGTCCAAGAGAGAGGTTCTCCTTGGAAAGAAGGCTTCCTGAGAATTCTGTAGCGCACAGATAAGCCAGAATTATAGCCGCACCAATCGTGATGACAGGAATTGCCGTGGAAATCATACCTGTTCCCACACCGGATATGATGACCGTGGCAGGTCCTGTTTCTGCATTCTCAGCGATTCTCTTTGTAGGACGGAAAGAATGGGAAGTGTAATACTCGGTAGTCTTTCCGATGATTATTCCGGCAAGAAGTCCGGTTACCACTGAGAAGGAGATTCCCAGCCAGTTGGTAAGTCCCAATGCATATAATATAATAAAGGAGAATACCGCGATCAGCACGGAAGAGAAATTAACACCAAGGTTAAGGGATTTCATGAGCTGGGCCATGTTTGCCTTTTCCTTTGTCCTTACCAGGAAGATTCCGATCACTGACAGGAAAACTCCCACTGCGGCAATCAGCATAGGTGCGAAAACCGCCTTGATCTGCATGGCGCCCGAACCTATGAACGCAGAAGCTCCAAGTGCTGCTGTTGCCAGCACGCTTCCGCAATATGACTCATAAAGGTCAGCTCCCATACCGGCTACGTCTCCTACGTTGTCTCCTACGTTATCTGCAATGGTAGCAGGGTTCCTTGGGTCGTCCTCAGGAATTCCGGCCTCGGTCTTTCCCACAAGGTCAGCTCCCACGTCTGCGGCCTTGGTGTAGATTCCGCCGCCGACCCTGGCGAACAGGGCCTGGGTGGAAGCACCCATTCCGAAAGTCAGCATAGTGGTGGTTATGATGGTGAGTTTCTGGGTTGCATCTGCCGGATTGATGAAGTAATCCAGCACCATATACCATATAGATATATCAAGGAGTCCGAGTCCCACAACCGTAAGCCCCATCACTGCACCGCTGCGGAAAGCAACCTTAAGACCACTGTTGAGTGATTTGCGGGCAGCGTTTGCCGTACGTGCGGAAGCATAGGTGGCGGTCCTCATTCCTATGTAACCGGCCAGACCGCTGAAGAAACCTCCGGTCAGGAAGGCGAACGGAACCCATCCGTTCTGTATCCCCAGACCATAGGCAAGGAAAGCGAAAACCGCAGCAAGAACCACAAACACTATTATGACTATCTTGTACTGCTGCTTAAGATAAGCCATCGCACCCTGGCGAACATAAGAGGCGATCTCCTTCATCCTAGGGGTGCCTTCGTCCTGGCGCAACATCTGACGGTAAAACAGGAATGCGAATCCCAGAGCTACCAAAGATGCGGCAGGAACCAGATAAAACAGTAAAGAGGTTGTATCCATACTCTAACTTTTATAAAAGATTTAAATTATATTTCCAAAGATACAAAAAAATTATTTTTTAGACGCTTAAATTCACTTTCATTTAGTAACCCCTCGTCTGAAATCTGCTTAATAACGGACTCGGATAGTATCCGTAAAGTATCTGTATTTGAAGCAGTTGTAGCAAAAATATTTTTCATTGACGGCGTTAGGGGCGTTGCATTTCCTTTGGACGGCACCCCGTTTTTACGCACTTTATCAAGGAGTTGAAGAGCTCTTTTTGCTACTGCAGGTGCCGGATTGATAACAATCAATTTATCAGAAGAGACCTTTCTAATCAGCGGTTCCAGGAAAGGATAGTGGGTGCATCCCAGCACCACACAGTCTGCGCCAGCCTCTATCATAGGATTTATGTATTTCCTAACAAGAGCCTCTGCCTCAGGCGATTGAGTATCTCCAGCCTCAACCAGTTCCACCAAACCGTCCCCCACTTCCTCGATAATTTTCACCTCCTTTCGGCGGGCATATTTTTCAGAAGTAGCCTTGTAGAGACTCCCCTGCAACGTACCATGGGTTGCCAGCACCCCTATCACCCCCGTCTTGGTCAAGGCGGCAGCCGGCTTTACAGCCGGTTCCATTCCAACAAACGGAATATCAAAGGTTTGTCTCAATCCTTCAATAGCAGCAGCTGTTGCTGTATTGCATGCTACCACGATAATTTCAGCTCCCCTTTCAATAAGAAAACTGGATATCGCGGAGGCTCTTTTCAATATCATTTCCTTACTTTTTCTTCCATATGGACAGTAAGCCGCATCGGAAATATAGAAGTAATTCTCTGAGGGCATTATCTTTATGAGCTCCTTCCAAACTGAAAGGCCACCGGCCCCGGAATCAAATATACCTATCATATAAAAGCGGTTTTAGCAAACCTTGTGGCTGCATCCAGCACAAATATAACATAAATGTTGCATTTTTTCATTAAAAAATAAAAGCGTCATTAATTAATTACTTAAATGTTTTGTCAATTGAGATAAATTTCAGTATCTTGCACCCCTAAACTAAAGCCAACCGAACCAAAATTATTATTAACAAATAAACAACACTACTTAAAATTAACTAAAAATCAACCAAATGAAACGAATTACATTTGTTTTGGCGTTACTGTTGTTATGTGTTGGGCAACTTGCCTATGCACAGACAATTAAAGTAACAGGAACCGTTACCGACGCGGCCGACGGACAGCCTTTGACCGATGTTGGTGTTATGGTAAAGGGAACCACCAATGGTGTTGTCACTGATCTTAACGGACAGTATGTCATCAACGTAAGGAGAGATGCCGTACTGGTCTTCAAGATGCAGGGATATACAGACCAGGAGGTGGCTGTTAATGGTAGATCTGTCATTAACGTAGCTCTTTCTATGGATGCTACCCAGCTCGAGGACGTGATCGTTGTCGGTTACGGTACCGGTAGAAAGATCTCCACAGTGGTAGGTTCTGCACAGACCGTTAAGGCTAAGGCCCTCAAGGACAAGCCGGTTATCAATGCCGCAGATGCTCTTCAGGGACAGGTTGCCGGTCTGCAGGTTTATACCTCTTCAGGAGACCCTTCCGCAACCGTATCAATGAGAATCAGAGGTGTGAACTCCCTCCAGGCATCCACGACTCCTCTGTTCGTGCTGGATGGAACCCCAGTTCTCAGCGACATCTTCAGCACTTTGAACCCTAATGACATTGAGAGCGTAACCATTCTTAAGGACGCTTCCTCAACCGCAATCTACGGTTCACGTGCTGCCAACGGAGTTGTTTACATCACTACCAAGAAGGGTACAACCGAAAAGCCAGTAGTTAAGCTTTCTGCCAACTACGGTATTTCAAATCTGGCAAGAAACCCTATCAAGCGCGTCAACTCCGAGGAGTGGTTCAGACTATACGAAATGGTAGACCCATCCGCTTTGACAGATGCTGACTTCCAGGCAAACAAGAAGTTCAGACTGGAAAACAAGATCGAGACCAATTGGATGAAGTGGTCTTTGAACCAGAACATCCCTACAATGGGTGCAGACCTTTCAGTTTCCGGTAGAACAAAGGTTGTAGACTACTACATTTCCATGACTGCAAACAGGATGGAAGGTATTGAGCCTCTGACCGCACACAACCGTTATGCTGCTCGTATCAATATGAACGTTAAGCCAACAGACTGGTTCAAGTTCGGTATTTCTATGGGTCTTGGATATCAGCAGTCTAGGGAGAACCCTTACAACTCTGACTATTCTTCTGACAACCGTAACAACTGGAACAACCCTGTTAACTTCGCTCTGTGGGCACCAACCTGGTGGACCCCTTACGAGATTCTCACAGATAGTTCCGGAAACTTCATCGGCTACGGAGAAGAGACTCCATATATGGATGACTTCGGAGCTTTTAACCCTCATTATCGTTACAAATATCTTAAGGTAAAAGACAACACCGTAAGATTTAATGGTAATCTCTATGAAGAAATTACTCCTTTGAAAGGTCTGACCGTAAGATTTGCTCAAGGTCTTGAGGGCTATGACTACAGATGGACAAGAAGAGACCTTCAGGATCCTGAGGATTGGATTCATGTCTATCATGATAATGGTCCTTATGTTGGACAGAGTTTCACAAGATACTATCGTCTGACCTCAACCAATACCGCAGAGTACAAGTTCCAGCTTGGTGAAAATCACAACTTCACCGCCCTGATTGGTCAGGAGGCCATCATAAACAATTCTACTGGATTCTCTGCTGAAGGAAACGGAATGCCAGACGCTCGTCTTGGCACTTTGGACAATGCAAATGACGAGGCTCCTAAGTCTGTTAGTGAAAGTTGGTCTCAATATAAGTTCAACTCCATTTTCTCAAGATTGTCTTACGACTTTGCAGGCAAGTACTATATTGATGCTTCATTCCGTCGCGACGGTTCTTCTCTCTTCGGAGAAAACAAGAGGTATGCAAACTTCTGGTCTGCAGGTGCTATGTGGAATATCAAAGCCGAGAACTTCCTTAAGGATGTTGACTGGATCAACAAACTGCAGCTTTCTGCAAACTATGGTACTGTAGGTAATTCCGGTATCAGCAACTATCTTTCACATGCTACCGTTGCTACCGGAACCAACTATGCGGGAACTACATATTATATTAGCAATTCTGGTAACGAGAACCTGACTTGGGAGACTCTGGAGAGCTTGAACATCGCTCTCGACTTTAGACTTTTCAACAGGTTAGAGGCAAAGGTTGAGGTTTACAGAAAGAACACTAAGGACATGCTCCTGGAAATTCCATGGTCATATTCAACCGGTTTCTCCGGCGGTTACGGTAACATCGGTAACATGAAGAACGAAGGTATTGAGGCTACTCTGACCTATGACTGGATCCGCAACGAGAATATGTTCTTGCAGACAAGCCTTAACGTTTCCTACAACAAGGACAAGATTACCAAGCTGTTCGACGGACGTGACTCATTTGAGCTTCCTAACTACGGTCTGAACTACTGCGTAGGTCACTCTGCAGGTGAACTTTGGTATGTAAAGAGCGCCGGTATCGACCCTGCAACAGGTCGTCCACTTTGGTATGACAAGGAAGGTAACATCACCGACGTTTACTCAGACGACAACCGCGTTCTCCTTGGCAAGTCAAGATACGCTCCTTGGTCAGCAGGTCTTCAGATAGACTTCACATACAAGAACTTCGCTCTCCAGGCACAGTTCTCCGGAATCTTCGGAAAATACCTGATCAACAACGACCGTTACTTCTACACCAACTCCAACTTCGCAGACAACCGTCTTGCAAGCGAGCTCCTTACCGAGATGTGGATGACTCCTGGCCAGAAGGCCAAATATCCTAATCCGGCATATGTAGTTAACGGCGAGTGCTTCGACTCAAGACTGGTTGAGAATGCTTCTTTCGTACGACTTAAGGGTGTTACCCTTTCTTACTCTCTCGGCAAGAACGCCATTAATAAACTCGGCGGCGTACTTACAGGTGTAAGATTCTTCGTAACAGGACGTAACCTCCTTACTTGGACCAAGTACTCCGGTTGGGATCCTGAGCAGAACATCAATCTCCAGCTCGCTGTTTATCCTAACACTAAGCAGTATGCAGCAGGTGTTGAGTTAACTTTCTAAAATCGCTGAGAATATGAAAAAGATTATATTATCACTTGCAGTTTTGGCTCTCTTTTTAACAAGTTGTAACTTGGACGAGCAGCCACAGGGAGTTATTCCAAAAGATGGCTCCATTCAGACAGTGGAGGATGCCGAAGGATGGATGAGATACGAATACATTTATCTGAGGGCTTTGACAGCTGGTTCTTATATCTACACTACTGAAATTGCTTCAGACTTCTTCAATCCTAGCATTGACTATGGTAACCGTGAGGGTTCCGAGTACAGGTGGGATTGGAATTCAGGCGACCCATTTGTAGACATTTGGGGCAATGCCTACAGTGCTATTAACCATGCTTGTTATGTAATCGAGACCGTTGGAGAAATGGACAAGTCAGGCTTAGATGCCAGCGAAGTTAAACGTCTCGAAAAAGTTGTCGGTGTAGCTTACTTTATCAAGGCATACTTCGGCCTTAAGCTTCTGGAATACTATGCTCCTATTTACAATTCTGCAAATAAGGACAAGTACGGTATTATGCTGGTTGACCTTCATCGCCCTTCCGGTGACATAACCACATATCCTGGCAGAAGTACAGTTGCCGAGTCTTACCAGTGGGTAATAGATAATTTAACTGAGGCTGAAAGCCGCCTCGGTTCTTATGCCGGTGCTGTTGGTTCAGAAGAGCTTACCATTGATGCAGTTCGCGCCCTTCAGGCAAGAATTGCTCTCTATATGGGTAATTGGGATGAGGCTATCGCTAAATCGACCTCTCTCGTAGATGGTGGAAAATATCCTCTTTGCGAAACCCAGGCAGAGATGACAGATCTTTGGACTAATGACTCTGGTAAAGAGTGTATTGTCCAGCTGTATGCTAACTTAGGTGCAAGTTCCACTCCTAGTTCCAACGACCCAGCCTATTTCAATTACAATCCTTCTAATGACCAGTACAGACCAGACTGGATTCCTAACAAGTGGGTTGCTTCTAGCCTTTATCCTACCACAGACCTTAGATTTTCAACTTGGCTGAAGACTGGCCTTAAAGTAACAGTATCTATTGGCGTCTACAGCGGAATGACTCTCTTCAACAAGTTCGCAGGGAACCCAGCATTAGCTGAATCTGAAACTGCACATATCAACAAGATTAAACTTTTCCGCATTGCCGAGCAGTATCTTATTGCAGCAGAAGCTTTCGCAATGAAGGGTGGTGCTGATGCAGTAGCTTGCTCATATCTGGATAAGCTTTGTGGAAAGAGGGATCCTTCACACGTTTCTCTTACTCTCACTGGTGACGCTCTTAAGAATTACATCAAGGAAGAAAGGGCTAAAGAATTTATCGGAGAAGGTTTCAGATGGTTCGATCTTAAGAGATGGGGAGAAGGAATGGCTGCCAGACCAGATCCTCAGCTTTCAGCCATAATTCATACTGGTGGTTCAAATGGACCAGCCCTTAACCTTGCAGTTTCGGCATCTGATCATCGTTGGGTAGCTCCTATTCCAGTAGACGAGCTTGCTGCCAACCCTCAGATCAGAGACCAGCAAAACCCAGGTTATTAATAGTTAATCAACATTAAAAATAAGATGAATATGAAACTTATTAAATACGGATTCGGATTATTGCTTTCTGTATTGCTCGTTTCCTGCGCATCCAAGTGGCCTGAATATACAATTGTGACTGAAGATGTTTCTTGGGAAAGTGATGGAGACACATACAGTTTAGATGCGGACGAGACTCCTATTACAATTTCCTTGCAAAGAGGTATTGCAAATGAGGCTATCTCAGTGCCTATTACTCTTAATGATAAATATGGCGCATTCACTCTGAGTACATCAAAAGTTGATTTTGCTGTTGGAGAGTACAAGAAGACTATAACTCTGACTTATGATTATTCAACTCTTGTTCCTGGAACTGACTATACCTTCACTCTTGAATTCGATAAGGGTTTAGCTGATGCTGGATGTTATTATGCATTTAATGGTAATGGTATGATGCAGCTCATTTACGAAGATTATAAGACAGGAACATATGATTACTATGTTTATAAGAGTGGTAGCTGGATTTATGAAGATGGATGTATCTTCTCTGAGTTTGCTGATACGAAGGCAAAACTTGAGAGAGCAAAGGGTACTACAGCTTATTACAGACTCACTATTTATGGAGATCTAGTTGTTGAATTTAAGACTGACGGCGAGGGTTCTATCATTGTTAAGAAGTATACCGGATACAATGATCCTATTTCCTATAATTCGTCAAATAATAGATTCACTGCTTATTGGGGAGAAGACAAGATGTACTATTTCCAGTGCCTTCTTGACTATAGTGGTCTCTATGTGGACGATAGTGCAATGGAGTACATCACTTCAGAAGAGATTCAATCTGGCAATGACATTGAGATTACCGGTTGGCTAAAGAGAAGTGATGCATATGTACCTTTCCCTTCAGTTACTTCCAATACCTATCAAGAGATTCTTATTGACTAAGTCAATATACAATTCCTAAAAGGCTGGCCTAGTAGGCCAGCCTTTTTTGTTTTAGGAACAATTATTGCTACCTTTGTTTTATTGCAATAGAATTAATATACTAAAACCGATATAATAATGAGAAAATTCTTGAGCCTTCATAGGTTTTGTGCAATGCTATTTGCACTGGGTATTATCTCCTTGGCCACAACTTCTTGTGGAGGAGGAAAAGGCGGAGACAAGCCTAGTCCAACCCCAACTACAGAGACTTTAAGCGTAAACCCGGCAACTCTAACTCTAGCAGGAGGGGCGTCGGGAACAATAAATATCACTTCAAACGTAGCCTGGACAGTTAGCGCTTCAACGGGATATACAGTATCTCCAACTAACGGCAGTAATAACGGAACTGTTAAAGTTACAGCTTCTGCCTCAGCGACTGGCGGAACGGTTACAATTAAAGGCAAGAGCAAAACAGCCTCTGTTACAATTTCTTCTTCTGCTGTATTAACTGTAGAGCCTGAAAGTATTTCTATTCCATCAACTGCAGGAAACGGGACTTTTGCAATTAATTGTAGCGGAACTTGGAATATAATTATCCCTAATCCTAAACCAGCTTGGCTTTCAAGTGTTTCTCCTTCTTCTGGAACAGGCAACTCTACCATAACTGTAACCACCTCTACAAACTCAAAAAAAACAAAAGAGAGCACATTTCTCACCATAAAGAGTGGGAGCAATTCCAAGTATTTTACTATTATCAAAGAAGCTGCCCCAAACAATCCTCCTACCAAGCCAACAGGTCTTAAACCTACAGGGGGTGGAATTGAAACCATAACAACTTTCTCCTGGAATGCATCTACAGACCCTGATGCTGGAGATAAGATCAAGTACACCATAATGCTTTCAAAAGACGGTGGTGCTAACTGGACTTCTTTAGAAACTACGGAGAAAACCTCTGTAATGAACAAGACGGAGCTGGACAAAAATACTCCTTATCAATACAAGGTAATTGCTGATGACGGATATGAGGGCGGAAAAGTGGAAAGTGATGTTGTTACTTTTACAACCGGCTCAACAAAATCATATTGGACAGATGGAGAAGTCAAACTTTATGAGGTTAATGCTGACGGTTCCATAACCGAAGTTCCTTCTACTTCAAGACCATTTAAGCTCATATATACAGGAGACGGCTATACTCAGGACCTCTTCAATTATGGTGGACAGTTTGATAAAGAAACAGAAGCCGGAGTAAAAGCTCTCTTTGAAATTGAACCTTACAAGACTTATTACAGCTATTTTGCAATATACAAGGTTGCAGCCTATTCCAACGAGGCTGGAATGAGTCAAGGAAGCACAACAGGTAAGCCTGGTTCTACAGATTGGGATCAGGCTGTAATAAAACTTGACACAAAATTCAGATGTACCTGGGCTGGAGGCAATTCTACTGCTATAGATTGTAATGAAAATACAGTTGTCGAATATGCCTCAAAAGTTCCTGGAATGACCACAATGGCTGCACTCACAGCGTCCCCTATAAGTATAATTATCAATGCAGATCAATATGCCGGAACCAATAAATGGAGGGGAAGCGAATCTTGGGGTCAATGGAAAGTTCTTTCCATAGCACAAACTCCGGCAAGACACCCTTCTTCTTCTCAATATGGTGGATTTGCCTATACTCTTAGACATGAGTTTGGGGGGCATGGAATAGGTCTTCTTGGAGACGAGTATATTAATTATGGTAACGAAACAGTCCCTTACCCTCAAGATAACGAGGATGGTTTCCGCTGGTGGCAAGACAAGATGGGATGCAGCTACAACATCTATCTTCCTGAATGGAATAGTACAGATAAAAGCTGGTATTCAGATTATAACCATTGTAATCTTGGGCTAACGCCGACTGTTGAAGAGGCAAATTGGAAGACTTTTGCAGAGAATACAGAATATGCTCCATGCAATATTAACCTTCATCGAGGCGGTTCATACTATGGCGTAGGTATATACCGTTCTGAAAATAGCAGCTGCATGATCAACAACATACCTCACTACAATACCTTCAGCCGCTGGAGAATTTACTGCAGAATCAAGATTACAGCAGGCGAAACACCTTCTGTGGAAGACTTTATAGCTAACGACCATGACAAAACGAATAGTTATGGTTCTGCTGCACCTTCCACCAAAGCAGCAACCCCTCCAGTAAGAAGATGCGAGGGCCCACTTCTCTCAGACCCATATCACAAAAAACCTTACCGCCTGAAGTAATGCACCTTGATGGATGCTCACTGATTGAGCTGGATGAAAAGAAAAGGGATGACCATTTGGCCATCCCTTTTAATTATTTATTCGTTCCCCTATTAAATAATTCCCTGCTCCAGCATTGCAGTAGCAACTTTCATGAAGCCGGCGATGTTGGCACCCTTTACATAGTCTACGTGACCATCTGGCTGAGTACCATACTTAACGCACTGCTCGTGGATGCTCTTCATAATGAAGTGCAGCTTGTCGTCAACCTCTTTTGCATCCCAGCTGATATGCTCGGCGTTCTGAGTCATTTCAAGACCTGAAGTAGCTACACCACCTGCGTTAACAGCCTTTCCAGGGGCAAAGAGAATGCCGTTATGCTGGAAATAATGGATAGCGCCCGGCTGGCAACCCATGTTGGAAACCTCGCAGCAGCACCAGCAACCGTTTGCCTGAAGCTCTTTTGCATCATCTTCTGAAAGCTCGTTCTGGAATGCGCAAGGCAGAGCGATGTCGCAAGGAATGCTCCAAGCCTTCTTGCCTGCAGTGAACTTAGCCTTCTCAGGGAACTTGGTAGCCATATCCTCAACCTTGTTGCGGTTAGAAGCACGCATATCAAGCATATAAGCGATCATCTCGTCGGTAATGCCGTCTGGAATCTCGCAAACTCCGTCAGGACCAGAGATAGCAACAACCTTAGCACCAAGCTGCTTTGCCTTTGTAGCGGCACCCCAAGCTACGTTACCGAAACCTGAGAGAGCAACTCTCTTGCCTACGATGTCCTTTCCAGCCTTGTGGAGAAGGTGCTGAGTGAAATACAGAGCGCCGAAACCGGTAGCCTCAGGACGAAGGATAGAACCTCCCCAAGTAGCTCCCTTTCCGGTGAGAACTCCTGTGTTGTACTCTCTAGCAAGCTTCTTGTACATTCCGTAGAGGAAACCGATCTCGCGGCCGCCAACTCCAACGTCTCCTGCAGGAATATCCTGGTCAGGACCGATGCACTGCCAAAGTTCAGTCATGAAGGCCTGGCAGAAACGCATGATTTCATCGTTTGACTTTCCAACCGGATCGAAGTCAGAACCACCCTTTGCACCACCCATAGGGAGAGTAGTCAGAGCGTTTTTGAAAGTCTGCTCGAAACCGAGGAATTTCAGCATTGAAGGAACCACTGCCTTGTGGAAACGGAGACCTCCCTTGTAAGGGCCGATAGCGCTGTTGAACTGGATACGATAACCGATGTTGGTCTGAACCTCACCCTTATCGTCAACCCAAGTTACGCGGAAAGTGAAGATACGGTCTGGTTCAACCATTCTCTCGACAATCTTTGCCTTTTCAAATTCAGGATGCTGGTTATAAACCTCCTCGATGCTCTCGAGAACTTCCTGAACGGCCTGAAGGTACTCATTCTCACCAGGATGCTTTGCAGCCAGGTTAGCCATTATTTCAGCTGTTTTCATAAAATTATGATTTAAAAAAAATTGGTTTTGTTATAGTGTGTTTGTTTAGTTTATTCTACTGTCCAGGTAGCGCCGCTGTGCAGCAGCTCGTCCATTGAGTGGATCTTTGCCTTAGCCTTGACCTCATCCATCTGGTAATAGATGCTGTCGTCATAGGTCTTGTCTTCTACATCGCGGATGACACCCAGTGCCACAGGGAAGTCAGGACCCTTCATATCCACCAGCATTGAGTGGATGCCGAAGTTGTCCTCCTTTGAATTGTGGACCAGAAGGTCTTTTTCCGTGATGCCGTTTTCTCCGATCTTTACAACCTTGAGCTTCAGGCCGTCCAGGATTATTCCCTTGTCGCGGTCCTTGCCGAAGATCATTGGCTCTCCATCGCGGAGAATGATGGTGCGGTCTGCCCTTACGGCACGGTCGGAAATGTCTGCGTGAGTGCCGTTGTTGTAAATCATGCAGTTAACCAGCATCTCCATAACGGAGGTTCCGTCGTGCATTGCAGCCCTTACCATAATCTCCTGGTTGAGAGCGAGCTCGCTGTCCAGGCTTCTGGCAAAGAAGGTTCCCCTTGCTCCGAGAACGAGTTCTCCAGGAGTAAACGGATACTCAACGGTTCCGTAAGGAGAAGTCTTGGTAACCATTCCGAACTTGGAAGTTGGGGAATACTGTCCCTTTGTAAGACCGTAAATCCTGTTGTTGAACAGAATGATGTTGACATCTATGTTACGGCGGATCTCGTGGATGAAGTGGTTTCCTCCGATAGCCAGGGCATCTCCGTCTCCGGTCATCTGCCAGACGGAAAGCTTAGGGTTTGCCACCTTCATACCGGTAGCCAGTGCTCCTGCCCTGCCGTGGATTCCGTGGAAGCCGTAAGTGTTCATATAGTAAGGGAAGCGGCTGGAGCAACCGATACCGGAAACGAATACGAATTGCTCTCTGGTATATCCCCTCTTCTCGCAGATCTCAGGCATTGCCCTGAGTACGGCTGCAAGTATTGCGTGGTCTCCGCAACCCGGGCACCACTTTACTATCTGGTCGCTTTTGAAATCTTGCTGTGTGTATTGCATAATTTTTCCTCCGCGATTAAAGTGCCTTTACTGCGTCCACAATCTCGTGAACCATAAATGGCTGACCCTGTACTTTATTGAGCTGCAGATACTTGAACTGAGGAAGCTTTGCTCTCAGATAGTCTGCAAACTGTCCGCTGTTAAGCTCGCATACAAGAATCTTCTTGTAATGGCTGAATACTTCTGCGGTATTCTTCGGCAGCGGATTGATATAATCGAACTGGGCAAAGCCCACGCTCTTTCCTTCTTCCAGAAGCTGTGAAGCTGCAGTGTAGAGATGGCCGTAAGTTCCGCCCCATCCGACAAGCAGCACGTCTGCCTCCTTCTGCCCGTAAACCTCGAGTTCAGGAATGCAGTCTGCAACCTTTGCAAGTTTGGTCGCACGGTTTCTTACCATCATCTCGTGAACCTCAGGATCAGAAGATACTGCTCCGGCCGGACTCTTCTCCAGACCGCCTACCCTATGCTCCAGACCAGGTGTTCCAGGAATCGCCCACTTTCTGACGAAAGTCTCGGCGTCTCTCTCGAACGGCTTGAACTTGCCCTCGCACTCGGTAATGATCGGAGGGTTGATTGCAGGATAGTCTGCCATTGAAGGAATCTTCCAAGGCTCGCTTCCGTTTCCGAGATAACCCTCAGACAGGAAGACTACAGGCATCATGTGCTCCATTGCAAATTTTGCAGCGTAGAATGCTGCCCTGAAGCAGTCTGACGGAGTTCTTGCAGCCATTACCATAACCGGGCACTCGCCGTTTCTTCCGTAAAGCGCCTGGGCAAGGTCTGTCTGCTCTGTCTTGGTAGGAATACCGGTGGAAGGGCCACTGCGCTGAACATCCACAACAACCAGCGGGAGCTCGGCGATGACTGCAAGTCCCAAAGCCTCGCTCTTGAGAGAAAGGCCAGGGCCGGAAGTAGTGGTAACTGCCATGTTGCCGGCATAGGCGGCACCGATGGAAGTGCAGATTCCGGATATCTCGTCCTCGCACTGCATTGTCTTCACGCCCAGATTCTTGTGTATTGCAAGTTCTTCCAGGATAGCAGTTGCAGGAGTGATAGGATAAGATCCCACGAACATAGGCCTTCCGCTCTTTTCAGAAGCGGCGATAAGACCCCAAGCCGTTGCCTGGTTTCCGTTGATGCTGCGGTAAACACCTTTCTCGAGCTTTGCAGGCTCTACGGTGTAGGTGTTTCCTATAGCGTGAGTATTGTGAGCGTAATTGTAACCGTCGTTGAGAACTTTGATATTCGGCTCGATAAGGTCTGGTTTCTTGGCAAACTTCTTCCGCAGATATGCCTCTGTGAAATGAAGAGGACGATTGAACATGAAGTAGCACATTCCCAGCGTGAAGATGTTCTTGCACCTGACGATTGACTTCATATCCATTCCGCTATCCTTCAGACTCTCCTTTGTAAGAGAGGTGATAGGAGCCCATATTACGTTGTAATCCTGGAGATTGAGTTCCTGAATCGGATCCATGGTCTTGAAGCCTGCCTTCTGAAGGCCCTGCTCGTCAAAGGAATCCTGATCCAGGATTATGCTTCCTCCTGGTTTAGCGAATTTGGCGTTTGCCATAAGTGCAGCAGGGTTCATGGACACGAGAACATCTGCAAGATCTCCCGGAGTCTTTACATCGCTCTGACCGATATGCACTTGAAAACCGGACACACCGGAAACGGTGCCCTGTGGAGCTCTGATTTCAGCTGGATAATCCGGGAATGTGGAAATTTCATTTCCGTACAGTGCGGAAGCATCTGCGAACAGAGTTCCCGTAAGCTGCATTCCGTCACCGGAATCACCGGTGAAGCGGATTACCACATCTTTTACGTCAACCACTTTACGTTCCATAAAAACTATTAACGATTCGAGTGTAGAAATACTTTCAATTATTCATTAAAATTTTTCCAAATATAGGTATTCTTTCAACCTCAAGCAACTATTTCCCTATAATTTTTAAACAAACCTATCAACACCATACAAAAAGTGCGGCCCGTATGCACAGGCCGCACCTAAAAGATGTTAAGGTAATAATTACTGAATCTGGGTTGGCTGAGTCTTGCTTGCAGGAATTCCTAACTCTGCCTTTACCAAAGGAAGAAGGTTGACGGTGTTGGCCTCGTCGATGTAAACGAGAGCTCCGGAAGCAAGGTCGATAACGTATGCCAGACCCTGGGCCTTGGCAACCTTCTCGATAGCCTCGAAAGCCTTCTTCATCACCGGTTCCATCAGAGTGTTCTGGCGAGCGCTGAAATCCTGTTCAGCCTGCTGCTGGAACTGCTGGATACGCTGGATGATGCTGTTGATTTCATCCTCCTTGGTCTTCTTGATGGACTCGTTCCAGGTAGAAGACTTCTCATTGTATTCCTTAACCTTTGCCTGATAGTCGTTCTGCATGGAATTCAAGGTCTCCTGAAGTTCCTTTCCGAAAGCCTGGAGCTTGGTATATGCATCGTCTCTCTCAGACATGAGAGCCACGACTTCCTGTGAATTGATATGGCCGAGTTTCTGGGCCAAAGCCTTGGTAGGCATAAGGGCTGCGCTTGCGATAACTGCGACAGCCAGCAACATAATTGTCTTCTTCATGATTATATCTACTTTTTTGTTTTGTTATTCTACTTGATTGTAGGATAGACGCTTATGACCTTTGATGAAAGGTCTGCCTCACTGGCTGCATAAACCACGCCCTCGTTTGTGGCGATGTCTATGATCAGCATATAGCCGCCGTCTTCCGCTACCTTGTCAATAGCTTTCTGAACCTTCTCCTTGATAGGATCCAGAAGCTCCTGGCTCTTCTTCTGCATCAGTCCGTCCTGGCCGAAATACTGCTGCTGCTTCTGCTTTGCAGCTTTCTCCTTGGAGATGATCTGCTCCTCCTTGGCCTGGCGCTGAGCTGCACTCAGGGAAGCCTTCTGCTTCTGATAATTGTTATAAAGAGTCTCTATCTCGGAAAAGTCTTTCTTTACCGCCTCCTGATACTGCTTGCCGAGAGCTTCGAGTTTGTCTGTAGCTACCTTGTATTCAGGGATTGCGGAAAGTATGGTTTCCGTATTCACATAACCGCATTTCTGCGGAACAGTCTGCGCTGAAGCCTGAAGACAGATCAGCGATGCCAATGCAAGAACCAATAACTTTTTCATATCCTTTTCTTTTTTAATGGTTGTCTTAAATATTCTAGAACTGCTGTCCAATAACGAAGTGGAACTGGCTGCCTCCCTTCTTCTTTCCTTCATTAGGAACCGGATCGAATCCATAGCCCCAGTCGATACCCATCAAACCTACCATCGGGAGCATTATCCTCACACCGACTCCGGCACTTCTCTTTATGTCGAACGGATTGAATCCGCCAATATCCTTCCAGCAGTTTCCGCCTTCGAGGAAAGCTAGAGCAAATATCGTGCTCGACGGCTGGAGAATCAAAGGATATCTGAGTTCCAAAGTAAATTTATCGTAGACGTGACCTACATAAGCACCGTTCTCAAGAGGAGTCAGCGAATAATTCGGATAACCTCTAAGTGAAATAATGTCAGATCCGTATGTGTTGTAACCGCTCATACCGTCTCCACCGACCTCGAATCCCTCGAACGGAGAATATCCCAGACTCTTCTTGTAATATCCCAGATAGCCCCAGTTGGCCGCAGCCCTGAACACCAGGTTCTTCACGATGGAAAGATAGACGTCGCTCTTGAACTGCCACTTGTGGTACTCGATCCACTTGTATTTCTCGGTGGCATCCATATGCTTGTAATCGCGATGGCCTCTCATCAGGGAATAAGGTGGAGTAAGCTGCAGGGTGAAAGAGAAGTCGGAACCTCCTCTCGGGAAGATCGGCTGGTCCGTGGAGTTTCTCTCCAGTCCCAAGGTATAGCTGAAGTTGTGGCTCTTTCCGGTGTCGAACAGGAAGTTGTAGTACCAGTTCCTCAGCTTGTAAGTCTGCCATGAAAGCGAATGGAACAGGACAAAGTAATTATCTGGCCAGTTAAGCCTGCTGCCAAGGCTTGCGCTCACACCGTAAACCTCCATATACTGGTCTGAATTCCTGTAGAAATAAGTGGAGTTTGTCTGCCTTGTGAAATAAGTGGAAACGCTCAGACTAACAGGCTTGTTTCCGAGCAGCCAAGGCTCGGCGAAAGTTGCACTCATAGCCGTGTAATATGTTCCGCTGGTCTGGAACCTGAGGGAAAGGTTCTGTCCGTCGCCGAGAGGAACAGGTCTCCAGGCCTTTTTCTTGAACACTCTCTTGATTGCGAAGTTATTGAAGCTCAATCCGAGAGTACCGACGAAGGTATTTCCTCCCCAGCCACCGGAAAGTTCCACGTGGCTGTCCGGCTTTTCCTCCAGGTTATATGAAATGTCGACAGTGTTCTTGTTAGGGTCCGGAACCACACTGTATCCGGCTCCTGTCTGGAATACCTCAGGATTGAAATGGCCTATGGAAGAAAGCTCCCTGACAGACCTCTCGAAATCAGTCTGTGAATAAAGGTATCCAGGCTTGGTGAACAGAGCCCTTCTGGCAATCTTCTCGGCGGTAATGTTATTTCCGTTGATTATGATCTTGTTGAATGTAGCCGGCTTGCCTTCGTACATTCTCATCTCCACATCTACGGAGTCATTCTGGATAGCCTTCTCCACAGGCATCACGTTGAAGAACAGATAGCCGTTGTCTGTGTACATCTTCTTTACGTCCGGCTCCATCTGCTTAGGGTCTCCGTTGAGCCTCTTGTCCATAGTGACGAGATCGTAGATGTCTCCTTTCTTGATTCTGAGGACACTGTTCAACTGGTCGGCGGAATAGATGCTGTTGCCTGTCCAGGTTATGTCCCTGAAATAGTAGCGGTCGCCCTCCTCCAGTGTAAAATCAATGGCAAGGCGGTCATCCTCCATATAGTATATCGTATCCTTCAGTATTCTGGCATCGCGATATCCCTGCTCGTTGAAGGCGGAGATCAGGTTAACCTTGTCCTCAGCATATTCCTTCTCCTTGAACTTCTTGGATTTGAAGAAGTTCATAAGCCTCTTGTCCCTGGTATGCTTCATGGACTTGACCAGTTTTTTCTCGGAAAGGTTTTTGTTACCTTCAAAAGTGATCCTTCCGATCTTAACCCTAGGACCGCGGTCTATGTCGAAAGTTACCCTGACGGCGTTCTGGACTACCGGATCCTCCTCCTGAAGCACCTTGACCTGGCACTTGAGGAAGCCTTTCTCATGGAAATATTTCTTTATGATATTGGTGGAAGATTCTATGATGTAGTCAGAGAGTTCGGATCCCCTCTTGAGTTTCAGCCTTTCGTTAAGGTCGGCTTTCTGGCCGCTGCGGATTCCGTTGAACAACCAGCGGGAAACCCTTGGGCGCTCTGCAAGGCGAAGACCCAGCCACACGGTATCCCTGGCAGCTGAAAGAGAGTCGATGTAGAATCCGGCATCGGAAAAGTATCTCTGGGCCCAAACCCTCTTGAGAATATCAGAAAGCTCTATGCTAGGGATGGTTATCTTGTCTCCCTTCTTGATTCCCGTTACTGAAAGAATCTGCTCTTCGCTGAGATATTTGATTCCTGAAACCTTGATTCCACCTACGACATAAGTCTTCGGACTGGTATAGTCTACGTCCTGGGCGGACAGAGACATCGGCAGAATCATCAAAATGCAAGCAATTGTCAGCTTAAATATTTTCATCTGTCACTCATTATTCGATTTAACCTTGCCGAATCTCCTGTCTCTTTTGGCGAACTCCTCAATGGCAAGACGGAACTCTTTTTTGCGAAAATCAGGCCAAAGAGTATCCGTAAAATAAAACTCTGTGTATGCGGTTTGCCAAAGCATGTAATTGCTGATCCTCTCCTCTCCGCTGGTACGGATAAGAAGGTCCGGATCAGGAACTCCGGCAGTTATGAGATATTTATCAAAATCTTCCGGAAGCATCTGCCTGCCAGGGTTTTCCTCCGCGAAACGATTGGCGGCCTGGACAATATCCCACTTGCCACTGTAGTTTATCATAACCACCAGAGTGGTGCCCTGACCTCCGGAAGTGGCCTCCATGAGTCCTTCGATGGCCAGACGCAGATCCGGGTCCAGCTGCTGGAGATTGCCCAGCATAAGAACCCTGACCCTGTTCTTGATCAGATACTTCGTTTCTCTCTCTATCGCCTTGAGCATAAGAGCCCACAGGCCCTGGACCTCGTCTGAAGGACGGCCCCAGTTCTCAGTGGAAAACGCAAACAGGCTCAGATATTTGATTTTCATCTCCACAGCAAACTCGAGGCAGGCACGGACGCTCTCCACGCCCTCCTTATGCCCCTCCAGACGCTCCAGGCCCCTTGATTTAGCCCAGCGTCCGTTGCCGTCCATGATTATGGATACGTGCTGCGGTATTTTTGAAATCTCTTCCATAAAATGTGTATAGACTGCAAATATAGCAAATTTAATCCAACTCCTCTATAAAGAATTGCGCCAGTCAGCCCCCCAATAGAGTTTGCTGCTGAGAGCCTCCATAAAACCATTGTCCGGACTGACGATTTCAAGATCGTTGGAAGATGCCGTGAATACAGCCTTTTCCCCGTCCGGAATGGAGAAAGAACGGTTGTCCGCACTCAGGGTGGCGTCTTCATATCTGGTGGAAAAACCAACCTCTATCGTGGCGGTATCAGAAACAACCAGAGGGCGGATATTAAGGTTATGAGGAGCTATAGGCACTATTATCAGCACTTTACATCCTGGCATCACTATAGGTCCGCCGGCACTCATGGAATATGCGGTCGAACCTGTCGCGGAGGCGATGAGCACTCCGTCCGCCATATATCGCGGAATAGACTCTCCGTCAACCTTAATCTCCAGTTCCAGAACCGCCGGCCCCTTTCTCTGCAAGGTGAATTCATTCAAGGCATAAGGGCAGAAACCATCCGGCATGCTGGCACAGTTCATCTTCAGAAGAGTCCGCTTTTCAATCTTGAAGTTTCCTCCCAGGAGGGATGAAATACCTTCCACCTTGGAAGTTGTAAGGAATCCCAGCCGCCCGAAATTAATGCCGGCAACCGGAATCTTTCGCCCCACTACAAGAGGAACGCTGGAAAGGAATGTTCCGTCTCCTCCCAGGGACAGCAGAAGGCCGGTATCTTCCGGAAGCTCTCCCGCAGAGGAAAAGAATTCCGCACCCCTGAAACTGAAAGACGGGCATATTTGTGTAATGTATCGGAAGAAAGGCTCGTAAAAATAGACCTGGGAAGAGGATTCTTCCACAATCCTGAGCACTTCCAAAAGCTTTGGAAGAGATGTCCTGTAAACCGTTCTTCCGAAAATTGCAACTTTCATAAGCACCAATTTTTCGCAAGTTAGGCATAATTTCATAAATTTGTCAAATATGGAAACAAGACTTAGCGTAAACATAAACAAAATAGCCACCCTGAGAAATGCCAGGGGAGGCAATATGCCGAATGTCCTCAAATGCGCCCTGGACTGCGAGAAGTTCGGCGCCCAGGGGATTACTGTCCACCCAAGACCGGACGAAAGGCACATCAGAAGACAGGACGTACTTGACCTGAAACCCGTCCTGACAACGGAATTCAATATTGAGGGCAACCCCAAGGATCCTTTCAACCAATTGGTCCTCAGCGTACTGCCGGCTCAGGTAACACTTGTCCCCGATGCAGAGAACGTTCTCACTTCCAATGCCGGATGGGATACCGTCTCAAACCGGGACTTCCTTAAAAAGACTTGCCGGATGTTCAAGGATGCCGGAATAAGGGTATCCATTTTCGTCGATCCCGTGGAAGATATGATCAAAGGAGCCGCCGAATGCGGCTGCGACCGCGTGGAACTTTACACGGAAGCCTATGCCAGGAACTATCACGTTAATCGCGAACAGGCAATCGAACCTTATTACAAGGCTGCGGTATGTGCAGGGGAATGCGGACTGGGACTCAATGCCGGCCACGACCTGAACCTGGATAACCTCAAGTATTTTGCCCGGACCATTCCTGGCCTGCTGGAAGTATCCATCGGCCATGCCCTGATCTGCGATGCCCTTTATCTGGGACTTGAAAACACAATCCGGGCTTACAGAAGGGAGTTGCTGTAATTTTTACTAAATTTGCACCCTGCTAACAGAAATCAATAAAACGTAACATACATCAATATGAAAATCAAGACAATTCTTTGCATTGCACTTGCTGCTGCATTTGCAGTTTCCTGCAACCAGAAAACAAACAACACTACCGTATCAGAGGGACAGACTTCCGCCCCTCAGGCAGGAAGCATAGTTTATATCCAGTTGGATTCCATCGTGGCCAAGTTCGATATGTTCAACGACCTTAAGAGCGAGCTCGAGGAAAAGGTACAGAAAATCCAGAATGACCTTCAGGCAAAGGGAAGGGCTTTCGAGAGAGACATAAAGGACTTCCAGAACAAGATACAGAAGGGACTCATGACCCAGTCAGAGGCTGAGGAGAAGAACCGCGTACTTGGTAACCGCCAGGCAGACCTCCAGAATCTCAGCGCACAGAAAGAAGCTGAAATCCAGGAGGAAAACGCCGTTATGATGAACAAGGTAATGGATGCCATAGAGACTTTCGTAAAGAAGTACAACGAAGAGAAGAAATACGCTCTCATCCTTACCGGAGTATTCCAGGGAGACCCTAATCTGGACATCACTAACGACATCATCGAAGGCCTCAACGAGGAGTATATAAAGAACAAGAAAAAGGCCGTTTCCTCCGAGACTGAAACCGAAACCAAGACAGAGGAAACACAGGCAAAGTAGCCGCCGATGAGGATTGCAATACTTTCTTGCTTTTACCCGTTCAGGGGAGGGATATCGCAGTTCAACACCTACTTGCTGAAGGAGCTTTCCAAAAAGCACACCGTAAAGGCGTTCAACTTCAAAAGGCAGTATCCCGGTTTCCTGTTTCCAGGCAAGACGCAGAAAGTAACCCCGGAAGACACGGCTCTGCCGGTAGAAAGCCAGGCTATCCTGGACACAGCCAATCCTCTGACTTACAAGCCCACCGCCAAAGCCATCGCAGCCTTCCGTCCGGATGTCCTCCTGACAAGATACTGGATGAGTTACTTCGCCCCTTCTCTTGGAGGAGTTTGCGCCAAGACGGCAAGACTGCTTCAGAAGCAAGGCTATGGAGAAAGCGGAAAATTCCGCACGGTGGCCATCGCGGACAATATTATTCCGCACGAAAAACATTTCTTCGACATCCCGCTCGCCAGATATTTTGTTAAACGGCAGAGCGGGATTGTTACGCTCAGCCACGCCGTGGAGGAACAACTCAAGGAGATTTGTCCAGGCGTCAAAAGCACTACGATTCCACACCCACTCTACTCTAACTTCGGAGAGAGAATGGATACCCTCCAGGCCCGCCGTCAGCTGGGAATGCAGGGTACGGATGAGGAGATCCTTGGACGCAAAGTCCTTCTGTTCTTCGGACTAATAAGGGATTACAAGGGTCTGGACATCCTTCTGGAAGCCCTGCCTCTGCTTGACCGCTCATATACGCTCATCGTTGCCGGAGAAGCCTACGGCAGCTTTGAAAAATATCGCCAGATCATCGAATCTGAAAGATTTGCTCCTGTCAGAGGCAATCTCATTCTCCACGACAGATACATCCCCGACGGGGACGTGAAAGTTTATTTCAGCGCCGCGGACCTGAGCGTGCTTCCTTACCGTTCCGCAACCCAGAGCGGAATCAGTTCCATCTCCTGGAATTTCGACGTTCCCCTGGTCACCACTCCGGTGGGAGGCCTCGTGGAAAGCGTGGGCAAGGCCGGAACTGGAATGCTCACCGATGGCCTCACGCCACAGGACGTGGCCCGAAGCATAGAGAAATACTTTGCAGAAAACAGGAAAGAAGAGTATCTTCGCAACATATCCCGTCTGAAGGCAGAACTCGGATGGGAGGCCTTTGCAAAAAAACTTGAAGACTTCATAAACACCTTATAGCTATATGGATTCCATTGTAAGAACCGATTTCGATTTCAAGGACCTTACCGGAAAATATACAGGAAAGGTCCGCGACGTGTACTTTATCAAAGACAAATACATGGTAATGGTGGCAACGGACCGCATCAGCGCATTTGACGTTGTGCTGCCTCGCGGAATCCCTTACAAAGGACAGGTCCTCAACCAGATAGCCGCCAAGTTCCTGGATTCTACCCAGGATATCGTACGCAACTGGAAGATAGCCTGCCCGGATCCAATGGTTACCGTAGGCTACAAATGCCAGCCTCTTCCGGTGGAGATGATCGTAAGAGGATATCTTACAGGAAGTTCCTGGAGAAGCTACAAGGCTGGGGCAAGGCAGATCTGCGGAGTGGGCATTCCGGACGGGATGCGCGAGCACCAGAAGTTTGACCACCCCATCATCACCCCTACCACCAAGGCTGAAATCGGTGGACATGACCAGGATATCTCAAAGGAGGAAATCATAGCCAAAGGCCTGATTCCTGCGGATATCTACTCCAAAGTTGAAGAAGCAGCCCTGAAACTGTTTGAAAGAGGAACCGAGATAGCAGCCCAGAGAGGCCTGATACTTGTAGATACAAAGTATGAGTTCGGACTGCTGGACGGAGAGGTTTGCCTGATGGACGAGATCCACACCCCTGACTCTTCCAGGTATTTCTATCTGGAAGGATACCAGGAGAGATTCGACAAGGGCGAACCCCAGAAGCAGCTTTCCAAGGAATTCGTCAGGGAATGGTTGATGGACAACGGATTCCAGGGAAGGGCAGGAGAAAAGGTTCCGGAAATGACAGACAGTATAGTTGCCGGCATCTCAGACCGTTACATAGAACTCTACGAGGCCGTCACCGCCGAGGAATTCACCAGGCAGCCTTACGACGACCATGTATTTGAAAGGATAGAAGAAAACATCAAGAATATGCTTGCAAGATTATGAAGGCAAAAAGTATGATCCACCGGTTTGCCCTGGCAGCCTCCATTATCCTGATGATGGCAGGGTGTCCTACCCTTGCACTTTCTCAGGTGAAAGTCACTATATCAGACCAGATAGTGAGCGTCAAGGGAGAGAAGATGTATGTGCACAATGTCAAAAAGGGAGAAACCATCTACTCTATCTGCAAGGCATACAACATTACCTCTGACGAACTCCAGAGGCATAACCCCATAATCAGCGATGGTCTTAAGGCAGGCCAGCTGCTCTACATCCCTGTCAGCGCCCTGAATTCGGCAAAGAAACAAGAGAGTGACGTTACGGTCACTGAGGAAAATCCTCAGAATCAGGAACCGCAGAATTACCTGACCCACAAGGTAAAATGGTATGAGGACCTTGACGAAATCGCAGAGAAATATGGCGTTACCCCTGAAGAGATCCTTGCATTCAACAATATAAAGAAGAAGAGGAAAGTCAAGACTGGAATGGAGCTGAAGATTCCTATCAAACAGAAGTCTGAACCTTATATCGCTGAAACGGATCCTTCCGGCAAAACAGATAATCCTGAAACCGACCCTGAACCGGTCGAGACGGATACCACCACCACTCCGGAATATACATATGACAATTACACCATGCCGGTTGTGGACAAGACAAAGACCAGGACCATCACACTTCTCCTTCCCCTGAATTCCGAAGGCAAGGCAAACGCAAATTACATGGACTTCTACAGCGGAGCCCTGATGGCACTGGAGCAGATCAAGCGCGACGGTGGAAACATCCACCTCAATGTCATAGACTATGCTTCGGATAACCTGACTTCAATCGCCGAGAGCGGTAAGATAGAGGAATCCGACATGATCATCGGCCCTATCCGTTACGATGCCCTCAAGGAATTCATGCCAGTTGCCAACCGGCTCAGGATACCTGTGATTTCACCTCTGGACGCAGCCGCAGACTCGCTTCTGGAAAAGAGTCCATATCTTTTCCAGGCAGCCCTTTCAAAAAAGAGACAGGCTGAGGCTATGGCTGAAATGATCGCTGAGAAATACCGCACCTGCCAGAACCCTAACGTGATACTGGTTTACAATTCTGAATCGTCGATGGGGCCTCTGGGTGATATGCTAAAGACCGCCCTTGAAGAAAGGGGCATATATGTAGATAACGCGGGAGGTATAGGAGCTCTGTCCTATATGAGAAGGGACAGGGAGAACGTAGTGATTATCCTTACCACCGCCGAGTCATACGCCGCAGAAGCTCTCAGGAACCTGGACATCAAGATGATACCTCCGGAGAAGGTTGTTCTGTTCGCCAATTCCAGGTGGAAGGGTTTCGAGACTCTGGACATGAACCTTTACTTCAAGTATAACCTCCAGCTCTGCATGCCTTACAACGTGGACCTGGACAGGAACGAGGTAAAGCAGTTCATCCGCCGCTACCGCTCCCTCTACAACAGGGAACCGAGCGCCAATGCTTTCAGCGGATTCGACATCGTCTACCTGTTCTGCCGCAATTCCGTTCTGGGAATGAGGGAATATGCGGAGAATCCATTCAATGCCACGGCTACAGAGTATATGGAAAACAATCTGCTGCAACATAATATGCTGCAGCAGAAATTCAAGTTCGTCAAATATCCTGGAGGAGGATGGTTCAACACGGCGGCTACCCAGGTATCTTTCAATCCTGACTACACCATTACGTCGCGCTAGAATTCTCCCTTTTCTATATCCTTGAAATAGTTTACGGTGCCTACCTTGAGTTCAACGGTAGCGGCATCGTCGCACACGATTATTCCCTTCTTGTGCATCTGGAGAATGGAAACGGTCCACATCTGGCTTATACCCTCCTCGATGGCGTGGCGGAGAGCCCTTGCCTTGTTATGGCCGTTGACCAATATCAAAACCTCCTCGGCATCCATAATCGTTCCCACTCCAACCGTAAGAGCTGTCTTAGGCACCAGGCTGATATCGTGGTTGAAGAACCTTGAGTTGGCGATGATAGTGTCTGTTGTCAAACATTTCAGGCGAGTACGGCTGGTCAGGGATGAGCCAGGCTCATTGAAAGCTATATGACCGTCAGGACCTATTCCTCCCATGAACAGATGTATTCCGCCATATGACTTGATCTTGTTTTCATAGCGGGCACATTCAGCCAGAAGGTCTTTGGCGTTGCCGTCAAGAATGTTGATATTTTCCTCAGGAATGTCGATATGGCGGAAGAAATTCTCCCTCATGAAAGTATGGTAGCTTTCAGGATGGTCTTCCGGTATTCCGACATACTCATCCATATTGAAAGTAACCACGTTCTCGAAGGAAATCTTGCCTTCCCTGTAGAAGTTCACCAGCTCCTTGTAGGTGCCTATTGGAGTGGATCCGGTAGGAAGTCCAAGCACGAAAGGACGTTCCCGGGTAGGATTGAAGTCTGTAATCCTTTTAAGAATCAGCGATGCAGCCCATTTGGACATATCTGCATACGACTTCTGGATAATTAATCTCATAATATCTGAATTTTATTTATTTGTTTCCAAAAGCACTTCGGCGTTTGCAACCGCCTCAGGTGTAGTCTTTTCTCCGCTCAGAAGGCGCGCTATCTCCATTACCCTCTCCCGTCCTTTGAGATATCTCAGGCGGATGGTAGAGCGCCCGTCCCTGTCAGCCTCCTTGTAAACCAGCAGATGGGCATTCCCCTTGGATGCCACCTGCGGCAGATGGGTTATGGAAAACACCTGCATCATCTGCCCCATCTTCACAATCTGGCGTCCCATCTTGTCCGCTACGCTTCCGCTCACACCTACATCTATTTCATCGAAAAACATCGTAGGCATTTTCCTGAAGGATGCCATCAGGCTCTTGATGCACAGCATTATTCGTGAAAGCTCGCCTCCACTGGCAACCTTTTCCAGGGGAACCAGTTTTTCCTTAGGGTTGGCGGAGAAAAGTATCTGAACCCTGTCCTGCCCTGAAGGAGAGAACTCTTCCGAAGTCTCCATATCTACGGAAAGGCTGGCGGAAGGCATTTCCATATCCTTAATCATTCCCAGCAAAACTTTCTCCATCCTTGCAGCACCTTTCTTTCTTTTTTCTGAAAGCTCGGCTGATAGTTTTCCTCTATTGTTCCTGCAGCGGGAAAGGGATAGAAGTATCTCGTTTTTCCTGTCCGTAAGGTCTTCTGTTCCAATAGCCGTCCTGGAGAGTTCATCCCTCAGGGAGATGAGTGCGGCCTCATCCTTCACCCCGAATCTTTTCATCAGGGAGTAGAGGTCTCCCAGCCTTTCCTCAATCTGGGAACGTCTTGCGGGAGATGCGGCAATGCCTTCAGCAAAGGCCTCTATATCAGAAGATATGTCTTTGCATTCTATACGGCAGCTTTCAAGCCGGCGCCTGAGATCTTCCAGAGCCGGGGCATAGGAAGAGCATTTTTCCACGCATCTTTCAGCCTCCCTCAGATTATGTATCACGGAACCATCTTCCCCGTCCAGCAAGGTAGCTGCCTGTGAAGAATTCTCCTTGAGGCTCTCCGCGTTTTCCAGCAGGGAAAGCTCGCTTTCCAAAGCCTCCGATTCTCCCTCCTTAAGGGATGCGTCCCTGAGTTTTTTCAAGTCCGAGAGCTTACCTGACGTATCCTTTTCTGCCTCGGCGATCTGTTTCTCAACTTCCGCCAAGTCTTTTTCTAGGTCTCTCACGGCCTCGTATTCAGTCTTGAATTTGCGGACAAGAGACTCATTGCCGCAATATCCGTCTATAAGGTCTAGCTGCCACTGCCTGTCAGCAAGCAGGAGATTGTCCCTCTGGCCGTGAATATCCACAAGACGGGAAGCTTCCTCTTCCATTTCGGAGGAGCTTACCGGACAGTCGTCCACAAAATAGCGTGACCGCATTCCTCCGGATATGACACGTCGCAGGATCCTCTCCTTCCCCTCAACGTCAAAAACTCCTTCGACCACACAGCTTCGGCCCTCATCGCGGAGAATAGCCTTATCCGCACGCTCTCCCGATAAAAGAGAAACGGCGCCAAGCAAGACGGACTTGCCGGCACCTGTCTCTCCTGTCATAATCACCAGACCGTCAGGAAACTCGATGTCAAGGCTCTCTATGAGAGCATAGTTCTGTATGGTCAGCCTCCTAAGCACTAAGACTCTATCTTGCGCCAGTAAATTTCTCCATCCTGGAACTCCTTGATAGCCGTAAGGGTAGGCTTAGGGAGTTTCTCGTAGTGACGTGATATTTCTATCTGCTCGCGGTTCTCATAGGTCTCCTCCAGAGTGTCTGCAACATTGCTCTGTGAAAACTCCTCAAGCTTGTCGCTGAGCTCCTTCTTGAGCTCGGCAGCTATCTGGTTAGCCCTCTTTGCAATGATTACTACAGACTCGTAGATGTTTCCGGTAGGTTCGCTGAGCTTGATGACGTCTCTTGTCACAGTATTGTCTGGAACCTTTGTTGATTTCTTCTCTTCCATATTGTAATATATTCTGTTTCAGATTATTATTTTTTCTTTTCTTCTTCTGCCTTTTCTTTGGCCTTAGCCTTGGCCTGCTCATAAATCTTCAGAGCCTCCTCCCTTTCCTTACGGGCCTTGCGTCTTTCGTTCTGGCGCTGGGTGCCGGAAGTCTCCTCGTTCACCTTCCTTGCAACGGCACTGCGGCTTTCAGCTTCGCGAACAGCCTTCTTGGCTTCCCTGATCGCCTTCCTGGTGTTCTTCTTGTCTGCCCTGATGTTCTTGGAAGACTTTGTAGCAACAGCATCTTCCTTTGCCAACTGGGCAGCTGCCGCAACCTGGGCGGAATCCAGTCCGGCCTTGAGACCGACAACTTTCTGAGCCCTGATGAAGAGCTGGTCGAGCTCCTTACGCTCACTAACCCTCGGGAATTCCCCGATGAAGTTGTAATAGTCGTCGATGAACGTCATATACCTTTCTTTCTGCTTTTCCTTGATACTGTTGAAGGCATATTTATAGGATGACATTGCAGTATAGTAAAGGATTTCCTCGCGATAGCGGTTATCTGAATTGTCCCGGAGGACAGTCCTAAGTGCATAGTGGGAAGACTTGTAGTCCTTCATCGTGTAGTAGAGCTTGGCGCTTTCGTATGCCTTTCTGTCAAGCCTCTCGTTGAACTCGTCCAGCATAGCCTTGCACACGTCGAAATACTCGCTCTGAGGATTGTCGTACATGAACTCGGCAATGGTAGCCATAGCCTTCTGGGTTGGAACCTGGTCCAGCTCCCATCTGTATGTTCCCTCGTACAGACACTTGATCCTCAAGAATTTGGCCTCTTCTGCCATAGCACTTCTAGGAAAGACCTCGAGGAATTTGTTGAAGTTCTGCTCGGCAGTGATATAGTCTCCGTAGCGGTAATTGCTCATACCGTTGTAGAACTGCACGCTGTCTTCCTTATCCGTTCCCTGGCTCAGGAAAATCATACTCTCGAACAAAGACGCGGCCTTGCGGTACTTGCCGTTTCCGTAATAATACATTGCTCCCCTGAATCTCTCATCCAGATCCTGGGTTCTGAACAGGGACTCATAATAACTCTTGCAACCGGAAAGTGTCGTCAGAACTATCAGGGCAATGGTGGTAACTTTTATTTTTCTCATCTTCATATCACGTTATTGGCCCTGCAGGAAGCGGTCCGCCTCAATAGCAGCCCGGCATCCGGAAGCAGCAGCCGTAATAGCCTGTTTATAATGTACGTCCGCAACGTCTCCGGCGGCAAATACGCCTTCGACATTGGTCTTAGGAGAATCCGGAAGTGTCTGTATGTAACCTTCCTTGTCTGTCTTTATCCAAGGGGCGAAAACCTCTGAGTTAGGGTGATGGCCGACTGCAAGAAAGACTCCGGACACAGGCACTGTCCTCTCTGCTCCGGTAATCTTGTCTTCAATCTTTATGCCATTTACGCCTTTAAGGTCTCCGACAACCTCTTTTGGAAGACTGTTCCACAAGACTTCTATATTCTCTCTGGAGGCCACTTTCCCTTGCATCGCCTTTGAAGCTCTCATCTGGTCGCGGCGGATTATCATATACACCTTGTTGCACATGCCAGACAGGTACACAGCCTCTTCGCAGGCAGTATCCCCGCCTCCGATGACAGCCACGTCCTGCTTGCGGTAGAAGAATCCGTCGCAGGTGGCGCAGGCACTCACGCCGCTTCCCCTGAACTCCTGTTCTCCTGGAATACCGAGATACTTGGCGCTGGCTCCGGTGGCGATAATCAGGGAATCTGCCTCAACTTCCACGCTTGAATCCACCGTCAGCTTGAAAGGACGGGAGGAAAGGTCGCAGGAAGTGATTGTACCGGTACGGATCTCCGTACCCAGCCTTTCGGCCTGCCTTCTCATATTATCCACAAGGACAGTTCCGTCCACACCCTCCGGGAAACCCGGAAAGTTCTCCACGACAGTAGTGGTCGTAAGCTGCCCGCCAAGTTCCATTCCGCTGTAAATGACCGGTGACAAATTAGCCCTTGCGGCATAAATCGCAGCAGTGTAACCGGCCGGACCGCTTCCGGCAATCAGAACCCTGATTCTCTCCATAAAATGATACAAGTATAGTTAGCCCGCAAATTTAGTAAATCTGTCGCGAATATGAAAAACAAGTCTCTGTATCCAGACCAGAAGCAGAGACAGAGCCCACCTTGAAAGGAGTATTACCCACCAGATACCGCCGACCGAAACAAACAGTACAAGATCCTCAATATTGCTGTGGGATATACAGATGTGGGTGTTGAGAAGCTGTATGTCTCTCTGCGATATCCTTCCCTTTTCCTTCTCCTGGAACATTACGGCTGCTCCGTATGCCAGGCCAAGGGTGTTGGCCACAATCCAGAGGAAGGAAGTATCTGACGGAAGGCCGAAAAGCTTAAGCGGCCAGCGAATGATGTCCGTCAGGACCTTCATTATGCCGAACTCGTTCAGAATCTGCTGAATGATTGACAAAAGAAGAATCAGCACACTCATTTTCAGACAGAGCTTCAGAAGCGAGAGAGCCCAGGGCCCGATGCTGGAAGCCAGGGTGATCTGCTCGTTAACCACCGTCCCTATTCTCCCCTGCTCCTCAGCAGGAAGTATCCTGTTAAGCACAAAGGCTAGAAACAGCCCTCCGAAAGTCCTCTCCAGCACTATCCACAGGGCGGAAGACCCGGTTTTCTTCTGAACCGCCGTCTCCACGATCATATTGTGGGAACAAAGGACCAGCACCGCCAGAATGGTCACGCTGCGGGCAGAAAGGTTCAGGGATGCGCTGGCGGCTATCGCCGAGTAGACATTTACAAAATAACCGCTTACATAAGCCAGGGAGGCTTCTCCGGGCAGACCGATGAAACTCATCACCGGCTCAAGGCTCCGCCCCAGAATAGGCAGGACCCCGGTCAGCCTGAGAATATATATGATGACAGAGACTATGGCGGTGATCCTTATCACCCACCACATAGTCTTCAAGGCCCCTGGTATGGAGTCTTTAACACAAGAGGAAAGCCGCCTGCCAAAACCGGCAGATGGCTTTCCCTGGGAATCTTCTTTCAAACGGTACTGTTTTTAGTAATTCTCACACTTTACCTCAAAGTATGACTGAGGATGCTTGCAGGCAGGGCACTCCTTAGGAGCGGTCTTTCCGCGGAATACATATCCGCAGTTGCGGCATTTCCATACAACAACCTCGTCCTTTTCGAATACCTTTCCGCTCTTGAGGTTCTTCAGCAGGGCGCGATATCTCTTCTCGTGAGCCTTCTCGGCGACGGCTATCTCCTTGAAGCATTTTGCTATCTCAGGGAAGCCCTCTTCCTTTGCGATCCTGGCGAACTCCGGATATGCAACCTTCCATTCCTCGAGTTCTCCGTCAGCGGCTGCCTTCAGGTTGTCGGCTGTAGAGCCAATGACTCCTGCAGGGAAAGATGCAGTGATCTCCAACATTCCGCCCTCAAGGAACTTGAAGAACTTCTTGGCGTGCTCCTTCTCGTTGTCCGCGGTCTCGGTGAAGAATGCGCTTATCTGCTCATAACCCTCTTTCTTAGCGGCACTTGCAAAGAAAGTGTAGCGGTTTCTGGCCTGGCTCTCGCCTGCAAATGCGCAGAGCAGGTTCTTTTCGGTCTTTGTACCTTTCAAACTTTTCATATCGGTGATTATTGTTACAAGATTTCTTTAATAGGACAAATGTAAGAAAAATCATTGTTTACGAGGACGGGAGCAGAGGATAATGATGAAGACGGCAGCAAATACCAGCAGCATTCCGGCAAGGGAATTAGCCGTGAATGTCTCCCCGAAGAAAATCACTCCGCAAATCACCGCCACCAGAGGTTCCATGCAGCCAAGGATTGCAGTAATCGTAGACCCTGCCATCTGGATGGCATAGATAAGGGCAAAGTCGCTCACCAGAGTCGGGATTATTGCCAGGGCGATGGCATATTCCCACTGGTAGGAGGTTGACAGCGGAGAAAAATGCGCTCCCTTGACCAGCACGTTCACAAAAAAGATTATCGCCGAGAAAAACAGGACCAGGAAAGTCTGCTTCATCCCGTTCATCCTCATCACCACGGGAGTCTGGTTAACCCCCACCACATACGTAGGATATGTTATGACAGTAACCAGCACCAGGATCAGGCCTGTCAGCGATATCTTCTCTCCTGTTATTCCCCCGCTCAAAAAGAAAACTCCCGCTATTCCTGCTACTATCGCGATTATCTTCCAGATGGAAACCTTCTCCCCGAAAAGCAGGATCATAGCCAGGGCCACCACTACCGGATAGAAGAAATGTATGGTGGTTGCCGTACCGCTGGAGATATACTTGTAAGATGCTGTCAAGAAGAAACTTGTGGCTGCATAGAATATAGACAGCAATCCCATTGCCAGAATCTCCTTTCCGCTGCATTTGAGGCTCACTCCCTTGACCTTGCAGATTATCCACATGAAGAAAGACGCAAGGGCAAAACGGTAGAAGCACACGCTGTCCAGTTCCATCCCGCTCTTTAGCAGCGGTATGGAAAACAGCGGTATGAAACCGAACGTAGCGCTGGCAAGCATCGCCAGCAGAAGGCCCCTGAATTTTCTCATGATTTGCGGCTGCAAAGATAAAATAATTGAAAGCTATAACGGATTCTATTTTTAAGTAAATTTGTACGATTGAATCATTAAAAAAATGAAAACAGACAAGACACTTGGAGTATTGGGCGGTATGGGCCCCGCCGCTACAGCTGATTTTCTTATGCTGCTGGCAAAGAAAGACCCTGCAGAATGCGATCAGGAGCATCCGAGAATGATTGTTTACGAATATACCGAAACACCGGACCGTACCACCTATCTGCTGGGCAAAGGCCCTGACCCTAGGCGTTATCTGAGGGAAGGGCTTGACACCCTGATCAAATGGGGGGCGGACTACCTGTGCGTAACCTGCAATACGGCCCATTATTTCATAGACGAGTTCCGCAGCGAGCTTTCAAAGCCCGTCATACATATCATAGACGAGACCATCCGCAAGGTGAGCAAGGTCTCCCCTTCCGGGGCTTGGCTGACAGCCACCCTGGGAACGATGAAGACCGGCCTGTACCAGAGGCACGCCAAGGACAGCGGCTATAACTTTGACATAGCGGACTACCAGACTCAGGTGGACATCCACGACGTCACGGACCTTGTCAAGGCCGGAAAGATCGAGGAAGCCGGAAAGAAGTTCCGCCCTATCATAGAAGGCCTGTGGAAAATCAAGGAGCAGCCGATAGTGGGAGCCTGCACCGAGATTCCTATCGCCTATGCCGCCACCGGGCTGGACCCGAAGATGCACATCAGCAGCCTTGACGCTCTTGCAGACGGCTGCGTAAGAGAACTATATGGTGTTGAATTATATTAATCGCCGATGAAAAAGATAAAGATTGCCTTGCCTTGGCAGATATTGATCGGACTTCTGCTGGGTGCCGTTTTCGGAATACTTCTTCCACAATATGCAGGATACATAGACTGGGCCGGACAGATATTCCTCAGGGCCCTGAAGATGATCATCATCCCTCTGGTATTCACGTCTCTGGTTGTGGGAGTGGCCAGCATAAACTCTTCCAAGGACCTGGGAAGGATTGCAGGAAAGACCCTGCTCTACTATCTGGGCACCACGGCCATAGCAATTGCAATCGGCCTTGTGCTGGTGAACATCATCAAGCCGGGAGTAGGAGCCAACCTGCCTATGCCTGAGAACGTGGACCTTTCCACGGTGGGCAAAAGCCAGACATCCTTCATGGACCAGATAATCCACATAGTGCCGGACAATATCTTCAAGGAGATGAGTGCGGGCAACATCCTGCCTGTGATATTCTTCGCGATAATCTTCGGATTCTTCATCACCCGAAGCGGAGAAAAGACCAAGAATACCTTGCTGGACATCTGCAACGCCATCAACGATGTCATAATGAAGATCACGATGTTCGTGATCAAGCTGGCTCCTTACGGAGTGTTTGCCATCGTGAGCAACATGCTTGCTAAGCAGATCAACGCCGGAAACTCTATACTCGACCTTATCAGTTCCCTGGGTATATACCTTCTGGTCGTTTGGGCCGGAATGCTCATCCAGTTCTTCGGAGTGCTTCCTGCGGGAGTCTTCTTCCTCGGAAGAGAGCATCCTTACCGCCACATGAAAAAGATGAGCACGGCTATCCTTACCGCATTCTCCACCTGCTCTTCCGGAGCGGCCCTTCCTATATCTATGCGTGACAGCGAGACCAAGTGCGGCATCTCCAACAAGATAACCAGCTTCGTGCTGCCTCTGGGAGCCACCATCAACATGAACGGAACGGCCCTGTACGAGGGAGTTACCGTGCTGTTCATTGCACAGGTCTACGGCATAGACATGAGCATCACCCAGCAGCTGATAGTCCTGGGAACCGTTATGCTTTCCGCCATCGGAACTGCCGGCATACCTATGGCCGGATTCGTGATGCTGAGCATCGCCCTGAGCGTTGCCGGACTGCCTCTGGAAGCAATGGGCCTGGTTCTTGCAATAGACCAGCTTTGCGATATGCCTAGAACCGCCACCAACTCTTACGGAGACGCCTGCGGAGCAGTGGTAATCGCCAAGAGCGAAGGCGAAAAACTCACGATTTAAGTCAGATTTATATATGAAAAGATTGTTTGCAGCAGCTGCGCTGGTTTTGGTAGCATCGCTGAGCCTGAAGGCCCAGCCGTACACGGGTCCTCAGACCAGCCCGGTTTATTCAGTGCCTGACTGGGAGCAGGTTCAGGCCGACCCGAGCATGGTGCTTTCCGACTATCAGCCATATCCCGTCCAGGACCATAACCCGGCCTCAATCCCGCATCTGACCAAAGCTCCGAAGGGCTACAGGCCGTTCTACATCAGCCACTACGGCAGGCACGGTTCACGCTGGCTTATAAGCACTTCAACTTACAAAGATCCTGTTGCTTTCCTGAAAAAGGCAAAGCAGGCAGGAGCGCTCACCCCACTTGGAGAAGACGTGCTTTCAAGACTGGAGAAGGTAGAAGAAGCGGCCCGCGGACGCTACGGGGAGCTTACCCGATTGGGAGCCGAGCAGCACCGCCAGATTGCCGGCAGGATGTTCAGGAACTTCCCTCAGGTTTTCAAGGGAGATGCCAGGGTTGACGCAAAGTCCACAGTCATAATCCGCTGCATCCTCAGCATGGAATCTTTCTGCATGAGGCTCAAGGAACTCAATCCTAAGCTCAGGATCACCAACGACGCCTCGGAGCACGACATGTACTATATGAACAACCAGGACCCTGACAAATTCTTCCACAAGATTACCTCAGACCCGAAGAATTCTGAAATCCTGAGAGAGTACCGCAAGAAGGTATTCACCCCGGACCGCCTGGTTAAGTCCCTGGTAAAGGACGAGTCTTGTTTCACAGACAAATACACAGCCTCCAGTTTGTTCTACGATGTTACAGAACTGGCCATCAGCCTGCCTAATACAGACCTGGATGTCAGCCTGATGGATGTGGTAACTCTGCAGGACATGCACCAGCTCAACCTCTACCGCAACCTGGGTTCCTACAGGTACGCCGGCTTCTGCGACATGGGACAGAAGGTTACCCCTTTCCGCCAGACCTATCTTCTGAAGAATATCATCCAGACCGCAGACAAGGCTATCGCCGAGGCGGGAACAGACGGAAGGAAGAGCGCCGGCGCAACCCTTCGTTTCGGGCACGACTCCAACCTTATGCCTCTGTGCTCCCTGATGGACATAGACGGCGCGGGAATCTATGAGCCAAACAACGACAATGTTGCAAATGTCTGGAACATGGAGCATTACATTCCGAAAGCCGGCAACCTCCAGTTCGTATTCTACGGCAAGAAAGGCTCTCCGGTCCTGGTGAAGGTTCTCCTCAACGAACACGAAGCCACCCTCCCGGTTGAAACCGACAAATTCCCTTACTACGAGTGGGACAAAGTCAAGGCATTCTACCTGAACATTCTTGACAATTCACCTACAAAGGAAAGATTTGAATAATCCCTACAAAAATCTTACGGCATGAAATCATCAATCGTTGCAATCCTGACTTCCATCCTTCTGGTTTTCAGCAATCCTGCCAAGGCTCAGGACACTCCGGCCCAGAGCCATGATACCCTTTATGTAAATTACCTTGAGGGGCTATCCAAGGGAGATATCCTTCCATTCAATTTCGTTTACCAGAGAGCAAAAATCTGGAAGGATACAATTATAACTTGTGCTTATTCCAAGGACATTTCAATTGAAGTTCTTGAAAACGACAATGAAAATCATTTCATACGTTTAAGCGTTGTTCAGGATAACTATAAAAAGTTCGGTCCCGAGGCAAATAATCCGGAATACATGGGCAGCACATCTCTTCTCGGAGATGGATACCCGATCGAAATAGTTGTAGACTACAATGGTGATATGGCTGGCATTGGTTATGTGGACACTCTTATTTCCAGAGCAATAAAGAACTTAGACTATGTTGCGGACACTCTGGCAAACAGTTCTTTCGTAACCGAAAAACTTTCAAGGGAAGAATGGAAAAACCGATTCTCCCAAATGCAAGACACCAGTGCCATAATGTGGAACACCGTAGCAGATTTCAATGATCTTTTCTTCTTCGGTGCCTTTGACTACGAGGCTGATTCCTTATATACCAAAGTAGACAGCGTCTTCAGTTACTCGACAAATCAGATGCATTATTATGGCCAGCTGGTAGGCTGGGATAAATCATTCTCTGACAATAACGAGGACTTAAAGGACCTGTATGTTTTCCGTTCTGCCTACCGCATTGACGGAATTCCTTTCCTGGAAAGACTTTATAATCCACGAATCCTTACAAAGGAAGAAATAGAACAGTTGATGGAAAAAGCAGATCCCCAAAGATTAATCCACGTCGTGGAAATGACGGAACTTGCAGACAAGGGGAATGGCATACCTATAGTTTTGGAAAAGACAAGTGTCGACGGCTATTATGAAGAGGTTGGAGACAATTACATGAAAATTGTCAAAACAGTGCTCTCTCTTGACTTCGAGAAGCTTTTGGGACTGGAAGAGAATGAGGACGAGGAGGAGAATGAGGACGAGCCGCGTTACGACGACTACGGTTTCATCAAAGTGAAGTAAAGTGAGTTTACCCAACAAAAAAAGGCCGAGAAATCGGCCTTTAATTTTGTGGTGTCACCGGGAATCGAACCAGGGACACAAGGATTTTCAGTCCTTTGCTCTACCAACTGAGCTATGACACCATCGGTTTGGGAGTGCAAATATAGAGATTATTTTTATTTTTGCAAGTATGGATGGGCAATTTGTTTTTTATGCTTCCGTGATACTCCCGATTAAATTCGGGGAAGAGATATTCTATGGAGTAACCTCCGATATGCAAGGAGTCTCCGCTGGAAGCTGGGTGGATGTGGATTTTGGGGGAAGATCCTTTCAGGGAGTCGTCAGAAGGACCGTCCCGTGGAGCGGATTGCCTCAGAAAAGCAGGAGCGTGGAGATAAAGTCCATCGGGGAACAGATAGAAAGGACTCCTGTCTCCCTTTCGGAAATCAGTTTCTGGGATGCTGTCGCAAGATATTATCTGTGCACCAGCGGTGAAGTTTTCAAGGCAGCATACCCTATCCTCAGCGTAAGACAACAGGAGGTATCCTCCCATAAAAAGCCGGAGGACGTTCTCGCCAAGGTGGAAGATGGATTTGAAGAAATATCCCTGTCTTCCGCACAACAGAAGGCCTTGGATGAGATCTTGATGGAAAAGAGGACGGTGTTGCTGGAAGGGGTGACCGGAAGCGGCAAGACGGAAATCTACATCAAGCTCATCGACAAGTGCCTCAAAGAAGGAAAGGATGCCCTGTACCTTGTGCCTGAAATCGCGATGGGGAATCATCTGCATTCCAGACTCAAGAAGCATTACGGGGAAAGACTTCTGATATTCCATTCCGGAGTAACCCAGGCCGGCAAGAAACTCATCCGCGATGTCCTCGTCTTCAAAGGGAACGGGCAGTGCCCGAGAAAGCCTGTTGTGGTTCTGGGCACCCGCAGTTCCATATTCCTGCCGATGGAAAACCTGGGGCTGGTGGTAATCGACGAGGAACATGACCAGAGTTTCAAGCAGGAAGATCCCGCACCGAGATACAATGGCCGGGATGCGGCCCTTCTGCTGGCCCAGATGCATTCAGCAAAGGTTATTCTCGGAAGCGCAACTCCATCATTTGAAAGCCTATATAACTGCTATACCAGGAAATTCTCAAGAGTTACACTGGCAGAGAAATACTTCCAGTCTCCACCTCCGGAGGTTACGGTCATAGATACCATCTGGACCAGGAAAAGCCACCAGATGAAAGGCAACTTCTCCCAGCAACTGATAAACCTCATAGAGAAAACCGTCGCTGAGCATAAACAGGTTCTGGTTTTCAGAAACATCAGGTCCTATGCTCCGGTTGTCCAGTGCTCTGAGTGTGGAGAACCTCTAAAGTGCCCTCACTGCAACGTTCCGCTCAGCTATCATCGCTATGACAACACCCTCAGATGCCACTGGTGCGAGTGGAAGGCTCCTTTCTCCCCGATTTGCCCTTCCTGCAACCAGCAGACCCTTGAACTCAAAGGTGCCGGCACGGAAAAGATAGAAGAGGAACTCCGGGAGCTTTTCCCCGGGGCCAGGATCGCCCGTTACGACGCGGATATTGCAAAGAGCAAGAAAGAGTCTGAAAAAGTGCTCTCAGACTTTGCTTCTGGCAAGACTGACATTCTTGTGGGAACACAGATGACAAGTAAGGGATTCGACTTCGAGAACCTGGCTCTTGTAGCTGTTATCCAAGCAGATACCATCCTCTCTCAGCAGGATTTCCGCTCAGACGAGAAGGCTATGCAGCTCTTTGTCCAGCTTCTCGGAAGGAGCGGAAGACGCAATTCCAAGGGACATCTCGTAATCCAGACCAACCAGAAAAACCATCCTGTCATCACCAATATCAAGGAAATGGCCGAAAGGCTAGCCTGGGAATATGAAACCGGAGTCCGTAATGCGGCGAATTCCGAAGAAAAGCCCAACGGAAACATGATGGCGGAAAGGAGCATGTACTGTTTCCCTCCATTCGTCAGGCTGGTGAACGTGATCCTGAGGAATAAAAATTACCACAAACTTGAATCGGCGGCGAATTCCCTTTCCCACGTGCTCAAGAACACCAGGTCTTTCTCCGCGATGGAGGTTAGCGGACCTTTCCCTCCGAGGATGGAAAAACTCAGGGACGAGTACCAGCTATGCTTTTCTGTGAAGTTTGCAAAGGACAACCGCCTCCAGGCCAACAAGGATGCCCTGAATAAAGTGATATCTCTGATGAAACTCCCCGTCCAGACAATAATTGACGTGGATCCTGTATAACTACATCTTATAGGAAGAACCTACAACAACCTTGATGCTCTTTGGAACAAGGGTGAACTTGAAAGGAGACGTGCCTACGGCTTCTCCGTCTATCTCTATCCTGGTCTCGGGCTCTGTGGCAATCTCGATTGTGCGGCACTGGGTATAAACCACCTCCGGAAGAGTGTATATTTTACCAGAATACAGCATCTTGAAGTTACGTATCACCTTCAGTTTGGAGATGTCCTTGATGATGGTCAAATCCAGCAGTCCATCGTCTATGGCAGCGTTAGGAGTCTGCTGCATACCGCCGCCGTTGAACCTTCCGATACCTACCGCTCCTGAGAACACCTGCCCGCTGTAGAACGGCTCCCCGTCCACCTTTATGTCAAAATGATTGTTCTTGTAGCCAAGAAGGGTGTTGAACGTGCTCCTCAGATAAAGACCCTTGCCATATCTACCCTGGTCCTTGAGGTTATTGTACTTGAGGTTCACGGTAGCGTCAAAACCGAGGCCGGCCACGTTGGCCATATACCTTACGTGAGGGACCCTTGTTTCAAAGAACTCCACCTTTCCCACATCCTGCAGGACGGTCCTCTTCTGAACCAGGGCGTCCACGGCCTCAGAATATGTCGTGGATATTCCGTACATCCTTATCCAGTCGTTTCCCGTACCTGTAGGGATCACCGCAAGGAAAATATCTGTCGTAGGAACCGCTTTCTGGATGAAAATGCCGTTCACCACCTCGTGGATCGTGCCGTCTCCACCCACCGCCACTATGTGACGGTAGCCGTTATTGACAGCACTTACAGTCAGTTCAATGGCGTGAAACTTATGCTCGGTGAAAACACAGGTAAACTTCAACCCGCTGTTGTACATAAGATTAGAAATCACGGGCCAGTCCTTGAGCCCGCGCCCGCTACCCGCCTTGGGGTTCACTATCACCATCCAGCTTTCTGTTGCCATAACGGGGACAAAAATAATAAAATCGTCAATGCAAAGGAATACCCGATTTTTTTGCTATTTTTGTTGGGTTATGATGAAATGATATGGGTAAAGTAATTTCAATAGCGAATCAGAAAGGCGGAGTGGGCAAAACCACAACTGCCATAAACCTGGCTGCATCGCTGGCTGTGCTGGAGAAAAAGACGCTGCTGATAGATGCGGATCCACAGGCCAATGCCACTTCAGGACTGAATTTCAACCCAAACTCCACAGATAAGAAGACCATTTACGAGGTTCTGATAGGATCACGCCAGATTGAAGAAATCCTGCTGGAAACCGAGATTAAGAACCTCTATGTGGCTCCGTCCCACATCAACCTTGCGGGAGCGGAGATAGAACTGGTTGAAGAAATAGAGTCTCAGGAAGACAGGGCCAATGTCCTGAAAAACTCCATCGCACACATAAGGGACAAGTTCGATTATATAATCATAGACTGCGCCCCGTCACTGGCTACGGTGACTATAAACGCCCTGGTGGCTTCGGATTCCGTGATCATTCCTATCCAGAGCGAATTCTTTGCGCTGGAGGGCCTTGGAAAACTTCTCAACACCATCAAACTCACCCAGATCGAGCTGAATCCAGACCTTACCATAGAAGGCTTCCTGCTGACTATGTTCGACTCCAGGCTAAGACTGGCCAACCAGGTGGCAGAGGATGTGAGAAGACATTTCGGGGCAATGGTATTCGAGACCATAATCAACCGTAACGTAAGGCTCAGCGAGGCTCCCAGCCACGGAAAGCCTGTTATCCTGTACGATGCTATGAGCAACGGATCAAACAATTACCTTAATCTCGCCAAGGAGGTGATAGCCAAGAACCAGCAGATATGACAACAAAGAACAACAAAGGTCTTGGAAGAGGGCTCGGCAGAGGACTGGACTCACTGATTCCGGGAGCAGGTCAGGAAAAGACCCTGCAGCCGGAAGGAGCGTCGCATCTTACATCCGTCAGAGAGCTGGATCTTGAGCAGATATCCCCTAATCCCTTCCAGCCCAGAAGCGAATTTGACAGGGAAAGGCTTCAGGAACTTACGGATTCCATCTCCAGGATGGGCGTGATCCAGCCGATTACGGTAAAGAAGGTTTCCATAGGAAGATATCAGATAATCAGCGGAGAAAGAAGATACCGGGCCAGCAAGGCCGCCGGACTGAAGACCATCCCGGCCTATGTAAAGGATGCGGACGAGAATTCAATGCTGGAAATGGCCCTGGTTGAAAATATCCAGAGAGAAGACCTGGACCCGATAGACATCGCCATAAGTTTCCAGAGACTTATAGAAGAATGCAACCTCACCCAGGAAGCCCTGTCGCCGAGAGTGGGAAAAAACAGGGCTACCATTGCCAACTACTTGAGACTTCTTAAGCTACAGCCTGAAATCCAGCTGGCGGTAAAAAGCGGGGCTATTTCTATGGGTCACGCCAAAGCCCTGCTGGGAGTGGAAGATGCCAATACCCAGAAGAGAATAGTGGACAGCATTGTCGCCGATGAACTTTCAGTCAGGCAGACGGAAGATCTGGTGAGGAAACTCTCATCGCCGAAGACTGAAAAGACTACCAAGGCCACCTTCAAACCAGGGCAGGCCGCTGTTTCGGCAGGAGAGGTGCTGGGGAGATTCTTCAGCGGAAAAGTTACGGTAAAGGCTAAGGAAAAGGGAGGAGAAGTGATACTTAAATATCGCGATGAAGACCAGATCGCTTCCTTCCTGAAAGTGCTTAAGGAACATAATTTGCAGTAAAACAGCATCGTGAGCATTAGAAGACACATATCTGGACTTGCCGCTGCCTTAATGGCTTTATTGTTATGCAGTACAGCCACTTACGCGCAGTTCAACCCAAATGCAAACGCGGCCGGAACGATGCGCTCCGCCATTGACAATATGGTGGACACCACGGAATATGAAGTGGACTCCACTGTCAGGCAGTTTACCATAAAGAGGTTTGTCAAATCCCTGGCCCATAAGGATTCGATGACACTTTCCAACACCTTCTTCGGGGCAATGGTTCTGCCGGGAACAGGCCAGATATACAATCGCGATTACTGGAAACTCCCTATAGTTTACGGAACCCTTGGGGGATGTATCGGTGGAGCTGTCGCCTTTAACAAGAAATGGAAGAAGAACGGCCTGAACAAGGACAGGGAAACCAGAAACCTCTTCATCTGGGGAGCCGTGGCAAGCTACTGGGGCCAGCTTATGGATGTTACCGTAAGCTACAAGTCATACGAGAAGCCGCTTCCGGCAAGGGCTTCCTTCTACGCCTCCCTGCTGCCGGGGCTAGGACAGGCATATAACGGGGACTACTGGCATATCCCGATTTACTATGCCGGCTTCACAATCAGCGGATACTGCTGGGCATTTAACCAGAAGCAGTACAAGCGTTACCGCAAAATGTACCGCGAATACGGGGAAGGTACTTACACAGGTCACATGACACCGGAGAATATGGTATGGTTCAGGGACTATTACCGCCGCAACAGAGACTATTCCGTTCTTTCCACGGCGCTTATCTACATACTGAATGTGATAGACGCCAACGTGTTTGCCCATTTCTCGCATTTTGACATTTCGGACGACATCACCTTCAATGTCCATCCGGATGTCATCACCCCGGAATTGCCTTCAACCGGATTGTACACATATGATCCGGCTTACAGCAATTCCAAAGTGGGATTTACCCTGGACATAACTTTTTAGGAATTTGAAAAGAGACAGATAATGAAAATGAGAAGACTCGCACTCCTGATTTTGACGGCTATCTTCTGCGTTGCCGTTACCACTACACAATCCTACTCACAGACAAGGAAAGAGCTCCTTAAAGAGAACCAGAAACTCAAAAGGGTTATAGACTCCCTCCAGAGAGTTCTGGAAGACAGTGAGATAGAATTGACTGACACCACAGCCGCAGAAGACACAATCAACCCGGGCAACATAGGTTTTCTCAATTCAGAGCTTTATGAAAACGTAACCCCGGGCGAGAATCCGGACAGCCTTCTTAGCATCTACTACCTGCAGAGGCAGATGGCGACCGCCAACCTTCCGGCAACGGAAGACGTGGAGACCGCCAATTATACCAGCAACATCCCTGACGAGGTATATATCGAGAATCTCAAGAAGATGAACTCTTTCATCTCGCTGCCATACAACAGCGTGGTGAAGAACTATATCATCCTCTACACGGAAAGGATGCCGAAGAGAGCAGCCAATATGCTCGGTCTGGCATCCTACTACCTGCCTATCTTCGAGAATATCTTCGACTCCTACGGTCTTCCTAAGGAACTGGCAGCGATGGCAATCATAGAGTCAGCCCTGAACCCGTTCGCGGTTTCCAGCGCAAATGCCAAGGGTCTGTGGCAGTTCATTTATTCTGCAGCAAAGCAGTATAACCTGCAGGTTGACTCCTATATCGATGAAAGGTTCGATCCTGAAAAGAGCTGCGATGCGGCCGCAAGGTTACTCAAGGATTCCTACACTATCTTCGGCGACTGGGCTCTAGCGATATCATCCTACAACTGCGGTGCAGGAAACGTTACCAAGGCCATAAGGAGAGCCGGAACCAAGGATTTCTGGTCTATCTACCCTTACCTTCCTAAAGAAACCAGGGGCTATATGCCATCCTTCGTGGGAGCGCTCTATATGCTCAAGTACTACCAGAACTACAACATAGTTCCTGACAAGCCTTCCATGCCGGCTCACGTGGACACCTTCATGATCCACAAGAACCTGCACTTCGAGCAGATTTCCGAGGTTATCGGCATTCCGGTCCAGGAACTGAGGGAACTGAACCCTCAGTATCTGCGCGACATCATCCCTGGAGACAGCAAGGGAATGCTCCTCCGCCTCCCTTACAACTACACCGCCGCTTTCGTGGATAACGAGAAGACTATCTACAACTACAAAGACAGTATCTTCTTCAACCCTATAGTCTACAGCAACTACAAGAGCGGTCAGGATGGCGGCAGCACCAGGATCTACCATAAGGTCCGCAAGGGCCAGACTTTGGCGTCAATCGCCAAGAGGTATGGCGTGACAGTTGCCCAGATCAAAGACTGGAATAATATGTCCGCCAAGACCAAGACGGTGAAAACCGGACGTACGCTCATCATTTACCGCAATGCTGTTTCCAGCGCACCGCGTTCTTCTTCATCCTCTGCCTCAAGTGGGTCTTCATCAAAATCCAGCGGCAGCACAGCCAAGAGCTCTGGTGGCGGAACCAAGACCTATACGGTCAAGAAAGGCGACACTCTCTACGGCATCGCGAAGAAAAACAACATGAGCCTGAACGATCTGCTGAAGATGAACGGACTCACTGCAAAGTCCACTATCCACGCGGGAAAGAAACTCAAAGTAAAATAATATAACCTATGCTAAGAAAAATCCGCGTAATCCTCGCCTCCATTTTCTTCATACTGATTACGCTTCTGTTTCTCGATTATTCGGGAACGCTACATCTGTATCTTGGATGGATGGCCAAGGTGCAGTTCCTGCCGGCGGTCCTGGCACTTAATGTCGTGATTATAGCCGCGCTGGTTGTTCTCACCCTTGTCTTCGGAAGAATCTACTGTTCTGTCATCTGCCCGCTGGGCGTGCTTCAGGACATATTCGGATGGATGGGCAAGAAAGCAAAGAAAAACCGCTACACCTATTCCAAGGCCAAGAACTGGCTAAGGTATACGGTGCTGGGTATTTTTATCCTCGCGATCGTTTTCGGAATCGCGAGTCTGGTCGCACTTCTGGCTCCGTACAGTTCCTACGGCAGAATTGCCCAGAACCTCCTTCAGCCGGTATGGATCTGGGGTAACAACGTCCTGGCCTATTTTGCAGAAAGGGCTGACAGCTACACATTCTATCACAAGGATGTTCTGATCAAATCCCTGCCTACGTTTATTGTTGCCGTGGCCACGTTCGTGATTCTGCTGGTTCTTGCCTGGAGAAACGGCAGGACATACTGCAATACCGTCTGCCCGGTAGGCACTGTGCTGGGAACTCTGGCAAGATTCTCGATCTTCCGTCCGGCAATAGACAAAAGCAAGTGCGTTAACTGCAATCTCTGCGTAAAGAACTGCAAGGCTTCCTGCATAGACATCAAAAACCACAAGATAGATTACTCCAGATGCGTTGTCTGCGGAGACTGCATTTCCAAATGCAAGAAAGACGCTATTTCCTATACATCAAAGAGATACAAGGAAGATCCTGTTAAGGAAACGCCAAAGGAAGGAATGGAGAGGAGAGCTTTCATCGCGACAGCTTCCCTTGTAGCCGTTTCCGCCGCAACCGCAAAGGCTCAGGAGAAACTCACCGACGGAGGCCTTGCCCCAATCGTTGAAAAAGAAGTGCTCAAGAGAGAGACCGAGATCCTGCCTCCTGGAGCTGTGGGAATGACTCATTTTTCCAGCCGCTGCACCGGATGCCAGCTGTGCGTCTCAAAATGCCCGAACAACGTACTCAGGCCTTCTGCAGACCTTATGACGCTTATGCAGCCTAGGTCTTCTTACGAGAAGGGGTTCTGCCGTCCAGAATGTACAGTCTGCTCGGAGGTCTGCCCTACGGGAGCGATCAAGAAGATAACCCGCGAAGAGAAATCTTCCATCCAGATAGGCCATGCCGTATGGGATGCAGGAGCCTGCCTTCCTATGGTTGAGGGCATTACCTGCGGCAACTGCGGAAGGCACTGCCCTACCGGAGCAATCTCGATGGTTGCCGTGGATCCGGATAATGAAAACGGGCCTAAGTTCCCGGTAGTGGACGAGAATATCTGCATAGGCTGCGGAGCATGCGAATATGTATGCCCTGTCCGCCCTGTCAGCGCAATCTATGTGGAAGGACATCAGCAGCATAAACTAATCTAAGAGCCAACGGTTATGGAAAAGAAAAACATCAGCAGAAGAAGCTTCGTGAAGAAGGCTGGAATTGGCTCGGCGATTTTGGGAGCCGCCGCCCTTTCCGGAGGAATCATTTCCTGCAAGAGCAAGAAAAAAGAGACTGTTGAAAGCGGACCTCTCGGCCCGATTCCGACAGACAAGATGACATACCGCACCAATCCGAAAACCGGAGAGAGAATCTCCCTTCTCGGATACGGATGCATGAGAATACCGAGCATAGACAACACCAGCACCAGAGAATCTGAGAGCGCGATAGACCAGGATATGTGGAACAAGCTGGTTGACTACGCGATAGAGCACGGTGTAACCTACTTCGACACATCCCCGGCTTACTGCAAGGGAAAGAGCGAGGAGGCCACCGGAATCGCCCTTTCAAGACACAAGAGGGAAGAGTACACCATCGCGACAAAACTCTCCAACTTCGCCCCTTCAACCTGGCCAAAGGAAGAGTCCATCAAGATGTACCGCAACTCGTTCAAGAAACTGCAGGTAGACTACATAGACTATTACCTTCTGCACAGCGTGGGAAACGGAGACTTCGAGACCTTCGAGAACCGCTACATCAAGAACGGAATGCTGGACTTCCTGCTAAAGGAAAGGGAGGCCGGAAGGATCCGTAACCTGGGATTCTCCTACCACGGAGACGTGAAGGTGTTTGACTGGCTGCTGGAAAATCACGACAAATACCACTGGGATTTCGTGCAGATCCAGATGAACTACCTGGACTGGAAGCACGCCAACGAACTCAACAAGAGAAACCAGAATGCAGAGTACCTGTACAACGAGCTTCAGAAAAGAGGCATTCCGGCAGTGATTATGGAACCTCTCCTGGGCGGAAGACTGGCAAATGTACACGAGCACGTTGCCCAGACACTCAAGCAGCGCAAACCCCAGAACAGCGTGGCTTCCTGGGCTTTCCGTTGGGTGGGCTCATTCCCTGGAGTGCTGACCGTACTTAGCGGAATGACCTATATGGAACATCTTGAAGACAATCTCCGCAGTTTCTGCCCGCTGGAACCTGTTACGGAAGAGGATAAGGAGTTCCTCGAGCAGACAGCCCAGATGCTTCTCAAGTACCCTACCATCCCTTGCAACGACTGCCAGTACTGTATGCCTTGCCCTTACGGCATAGACATACCAGGAAATCTTCTGCACTACAACAAATGCATCAACGAGGGCAATATGCCGTCTTCTAAGCAGGATCCTAATTACCGAAAGGCAAGAAGGGCCTTCCTTGTTGGCTATGCCCGCAAGCTCGCTCCTGAAAGGATGGCCGACCACTGCGTCGGCTGCCGCCATTGCGTGCCGCATTGCCCTCAGAACATCGACATTCCGGCACAGTTGCAGAAGATAGACCAGTACTACGAGAAGCTGATGAAAGAGGAGGAGCTCTAAAGTTCCATTCTGACGGCAGCCTTTGCCGTGGAAACTCCCCTTCTGTACTGATATTTCAGATAAAGGCTCAGCCACCGGCTGGGCCTTATCCGTACCAGGCAGCACACGTCCGTTCCCTGCCCGTAGAGCAAATGCGAGGAAAATGAATACGGCAGTTCTGCCTCGGGAAAATATATCCTTGCAGCCCAATCTCTTACGTGGAACAGCGCAACCCCAGCCGTACCTCCTATAACTCTTTTTTCCAACTTCAGATAAGATGAAAAGGCCCTTCCGCCAAGAGAGTTGTACTCGCTCCTCAGCACAAGACTCAATCCGCTTACAATCATTATCTTTCCTCCTGTCTTAAGACTCAGTATCCTGTCTCTTTCCACAGGATTGGAATACCTGATATCTGTCTTTGAATACCCTTTTATCCAGAATTCGTTGTTTGCAGTGCTCCCGAAAGAGGAATCGTCCCAGGAGAACTTCACATAAGCCTTGAGGGTGGAAGAAGGATCCTTCACCCGGTATCTGGGAGCCGGATATGCAGAATAATCCACCCCAACCGCGTAACTTGTTTTCTTGTAGAGTATTCCAGTCATTCTCAGCGATATTCCCTGCTGGTTATTCAATTTACTCAGCGATGAATATGCTCCTCCCGCCGGAGAGGAAAAGTCTTTTCCGTAGCCCCTGAGCAAAAAATGAAAGCTTACCATCTCCAGTTCCATACTGGCACCACCGAGCCCTGCAAAAGACCTCGTTTCCGGACTCCAGGCACCCTCAGCAAACACCACGGCTTTTGGAAACCCAGCCAGATAATCCACGGAGACCACGCTTCCCTCCTTTTCTTTCCTGAAATATGAAAAACCGTATCGCGACCTACGCCTGGTATATGTCAAACCGTAAACACTTTCCTGCCCTCTGAAAGAGTAGCCAGCGCTTAACCTGAATTTTCCCGCTGAAACCGAAACGGCCCCTCCCCTCATCAGCTTGGATGTGTCAGAACTTGTGTAAAGGGATAGAGGTTCCGCGTTCTTGACAAAGCCGGACGCCTCTCCGGCTCCGGAAAACGAAAAGCCATTCCAAGATGCAAGCCCCTGGCCCATACGGGCATAGAAATCCCCTACCACCAGTTTCTCCAGCTTAAGCCTTCCAACCTTCAATCCGGAATACGATATTCCCCCAGTTGCTATATTATCACTTGAAGTCTGGGTAGAGTTCCCCTTCCTGACCACGGACAAATCCAACCTGTCCAAATATGAAGACCGGAGTCTTACCAGATGCTGCTCCGCTTCTGGTGAAAACACTCTCTGGTATCGGGAATAAATGTCGGTCTTTTCGTCTTTCCAGAAATTCTCCGGCCTTCGGACGGCTTCCCCCAGAGTGACATAAGGACGGATCCTTTCCACAGTCTTTTCGTCAAACCCGTAAAGCAATCCCAGTTCAGCAAAAGAGAGAATCGGCCCGCTGGAGGCGATTCTGCTCAAAATGGACTCTATCTGAAATGGAGTCAGCAGCATTAGGGATTCCATCGCTCCCCTTGAAGCTGAATTCAGGTTCAGCGGATGCCGCCGAAGCCTCTGCAGATGGGAAATCATATCCTCTCCGAACAAAGATGCATCTTCTTCCTCCCCGACTGTCAGCCTTTCCACCACATCATCCTCGGTCTGGGCATCCACCAGCAAAGGCTGTACTGTCATAACGCACAGTAAAACAATCCTCAACCATCTTTCCATGCACACAAAAATAGCATCCAGCCCCAGGGGCAGGATGCCAAACCGTACAATTGACTATGTCCGCAAAACGGACAACAAGCGGACAATTGTCGTATATGCGTTTTAACCGTTTACCTTGAACTTGTAGTCCAGCTTTTTGAGTTCTTCGTTAGCCTTGGAAATCTTACCGGCAAGATCGCTTTTGAAACGGGCGGATTTTTCTGCTATCTCCGGATCGGCCAGAGCCAGTATCTGGGTTGCGAAGATTGCCGCGTTCTTTGCCCCGTCCAGAGCCATTGTGGCTACCGGTATGCCTCCTGGCATCTGGAGTATGGATAGAATGGAATCCAGCCCTTCTATGGAGTTGGAACTCTTGATCGGAACCCCTATTACCGGAAGATTGGTGGAAGCGGCAATTACTCCTGGCAGATGTGCTGCACCGCCAGCTCCGGCAATTATTACCTTGATTCCGCGGCCTGCGGCTCCCTTAGCAAACTCCGCTACCATTTCCGGGGTACGGTGTGCGGACAGGGCGTTAACCTCAAACGGTATCTCCATTTCTTCCAGGAATTTTGCAGCAGCCTCCATGACCTTGAGGTCAGATGTGCTTCCCATAATGATGCTTACCAGTGGTTTCATCTCTGACAATTATTACGTTTATTCTGCAAAAATATCTAAATTTGGAGTTCAATACAACATACACTGCCATGAAAAACGTCCAGCTATATGACAAGAGCTTCAAGCCCTACATGTCTTACGAAGAAATCCAGAAGGCCATAGACACTGTCGCCGAGAAAATCAACAACGACCTGAAAGATGAGCACACCCCTATTTTCCTGGGTGTCCTGACCGGCAGCTTTATGTTCTTCGGAGACCTTCTGAAAAGAATAAACCTGGAATGCGAGACCTGCTTCATCCGCCTGGCCTCCTATGAGGGAACTTCCTCCACGGGACAGGTAAAGCAGCTGCTCGGCCTCACCCAGAGTGTTAAAGACCGCAACATAGTTGTGGTGGAAGATATAGTGGACACCGGAGGCACAATCAACGAACTTTACAAATTACTCAAGGAAAACGGGGCCAGGAGCATCCGTATCGCCACCCTGATGTTCAAGCCAGGCAGCTACAAGGGAACTATCAAGATAGACTATCCTGCCTGCAGCATTCCTAACGACTTCATAGTGGGATTCGGCTTGGACTACGATCAGATCGGACGTAATCTCAAAGACATATATGTACTTGATGTCGAGGAGACTGAAAGAAGAAAAGGCATAAATATCAGATAAAATGAAATACTACATACTGTTCGGGCCTCCTGGTGCCGGAAAAGGTACCCAGGCCAAATTCATAGCGGAGAAATACAACCTCCTTCATATTTCAACGGGAGACCTTCTGAGGAAGGAAATGGCTGCCGGAACACCTCTCGGACTTCAGGCAAAGAAGCTTATAGAGGGCGGCAATCTTGTTCCTGACGAGGTGGTCGTAGGAATGATCCGCAACACATTCTCCTCAAACAAGGACGTAAACGGTTTCCTTCTGGACGGTTTCCCACGCACCATAGCCCAGGCTGAAAAGCTGGACCAGATGCTCGCCGAAGGGGGAGAAAAGGTGGACAAGGTCCTCTCTCTGACAATTAAGGACGAGACTATTTTTGAGAGGATTGCCAAGAGAGCCCAGATAGAGGGAAGGAAGGATGATGCCGATCCTGCAACCATCCAGAACAGGATAGACACCTATCACGCCAAGACCGAGCCTCTCATTGACTACTACAAGAATGAGGGAAACTATTGCGAGATACCGGGAGAGCAGACCATCGAAGAAGTATTCGACTGCATCTGCAAGGTAATCTGATGAAAGAAACCTGCTAAACGCCTTAAGACCATGCCCAACACCGATTTCGTCGACTATGTGAAACTGCACCTTACTTCCGGAAACGGAGGCAACGGTTCTATGCACCTCCATAGGGAGAAATTCATAGACAAAGGTGGCCCTGACGGTGGCGACGGCGGCAAGGGCGGCAGCGTCATCATGCAGGGAGACAGCCAGATGTGGACCCTGATCAGTCTCAAGTACCGCAAGCATATCTCTGCCGAAAACGGAGGCAACGGCAGTGGTAACCTCTGCACCGGAGCAGATGCCAAGGACGTTATCCTAAAGGTCCCTCTGGGAACTGTTGCAAAGAATGCGGAAACCGGAGAAATAATCGGAGAAGTAACCGAACACGGACAAACCTGTACCCTTCTCAAGGGAGGAAGAGGCGGCAAGGGGAATGCATTCTTCAAGTCCGCCACCCGCCAGACACCGAAATTCGCCCAGCAGGGAGAACCTGGAAGCGAAGGTTGGTTCATACTGGAAATGAAAGTGCTCGCCGATGTGGGACTGGTAGGTTTTCCTAACGCAGGAAAATCGACACTGCTTTCCGCTGTTTCCGCCGCTCATCCGAAAATCGCAGACTATGCCTTCACCACACTGGAACCAAGCATAGGTATCGTAAGATACTATGATGACCAGTCTTTTGTGATGGCAGACATTCCTGGAATCATAGAAGGAGCCCACGAAGGCAGGGGGCTGGGACACCGATTCCTCCGCCACATAGAGCGCAACTCCATCCTCCTGTTCCTGGTTTCGGCTGAAAACCTGGAGATTGCAAAGGAGTACAAGATCCTTCTCAACGAGCTCAAGATGTATAATCCTGAGCTTCTGGACAAGGAAAGGATATTGGCGATAACCAAGTGCGACATTCTCGGCGGGGATAAGGACCTGGTTTCTTCACTGAAAAGGAAGGTGCCTAAGAAAGTCCCTTACGTATTCATCTCTTCGGTTACCGGAGAAGGCCTCCAGGAACTTAAAGACCTCATTTGGGAAACACTACACAAGTAATGATCGATATTGACAACATCCTGAACCTTGACAGGGCTCTGACCGCAACGATAAACAGCTGGCACTCCCCGCTGTTGGACAGCATTATGATTTTCCTGTCCGACAAATGGGCTCTGATTCCTGTTTATGTGATAGTGGCTCTCTATGCCCTGTCCAGAAGAACCTACAGGTTCAGAAGGCGCAACTACTTCAACAGCTGGGCAATCTTCATCATCATACTCATGGCGGCAGGAGCCACTTTCTTCATCCTGGACAAGACCGGGCACGATATCATCAAGCCGTATTTCCATCGACTGAGGCCTGGATTCGATCTCTACACTTGGGATATCATAAGGACTCCGGACGGGAAAGGCGGAGCCTACAGCTTCATTTCAAACCACGCCGCCAACATAGCGGGGTTTGCAATGATAACCTCCCTGTTCTTCAAAAGGAAGTGGTACACGCTCCTCAGCTTCCTGCTTGCAATTGCAGTCAGTTATAGCCGCGTATACCTTGGCAGGCATTTCCTCGGCGATGTAATATGCGGATTCATTTACGGAATCGTCGTTGCGTGGATTGTCTATGAGATTGCCGTTGCATTTATCGGATTCCTCAGAAGGAGGATGGTAATCCGTGAAATAAGATAGAGGCATCATCGCAATGCTTTATATCTCAGATAAATCTACAGATCCCTACTTCAACCTTGCAGAAGAGGAATTCCTTCTCAAGGAAATGACGGAAGACATTTTCCGCCTATGGAGGAATTCCCCCTCCATCATAGTCGGCAGGTACCAGAACACCATCGCGGAGATAGATTCAGAATACACCAAAAGCCACAACATTCCGGTAGTCAGGAGGCTCAGCGGCGGAGGCGCTGTTTTCCACGATCTTGGCAATCTCAACTTCACTTTCATCCAGAATCTGGAGCAGAACCAGAACCTGGACACCTCCCGGATGTTCCGCTATTTTACATCTCCTATCCTGGAAGCCCTCCAAAGCCTAGGCGTAAACGCCGAGCTCCAGGGCCGTAACGACCTTGCCATAGACGGAATGAAATTCTCCGGCAACGCCATCTGCATACATAAGGACAGAATCCTCATGCACGGCACCCTGATGTTCAAGGTCAGCAAGGCAGACCTCACCAAAGCCCTCAGGCCCAGACCGGAAAAATTCATCGGCAAGGCGGTCAAAAGCAATGTCAAACGCGTCACCAACATCAGCGACCATCTAAAGGACAAGGATCCGGACATCCTTTGGTTCACCGATTTCCTCGGGAAATACGTCTGCTCCCGGATAAAAGATATAACTCCGTACCGTTTCACGGATGATCAGCTCAAAAAGATAAACCATCTTAAGGACTCTCGCTACGCCACAGATGAATGGAACTTCGGAAAATCTCCACAGTACACCTTCAGCAACATCAAAAGATTCCCGAAAGGAATCGTAGAACTTTACCTTAAGACAAAAAACGGCAGAATAACCGATCTCGACATCAGGGGAGATTATTTCTTTTCCCGCCCAACGGAAGAATTCACCCGGACAATCATCGGCACTCCCCACACAAGGGAAGATATACAAAAGAAAATAGGCACCCTGGATACAGGCGCCTATTTTGCGGGTATTGATTCAGAAGATATCGTAAGCTTGTTCTTCTGACAAGCTTACTCTTATCTGCCGAATTTCTTTTCCTTTAGCTTAACCAGCTGTCCTTTAAGCACATCTACACAATCTACAACTGCATCTTCAAAGCTCTTGGCGTTCCTTGTAACGATGATATCATCTGTAGGAACCTGCAATTTCACCTTGCACTCCTTGTTCAGCTGATCAGGGAGCAAACTCAGGGTAACATCTGCCTCCATAAAACCATCGAAGAACTTTTCCAGTTTCTCAACCTTCTTCTCTACAAATGCAAGAAGCTTCTCATCTGCATCAAACTTAACTGATTGGATTCTAATTTCCATAATAACCTCCTTAATTAATTGGTTAAACTGTCATCCAAATATACAAAAAACACGCCTGAAATGCAAATTATATAAAAGCGAGGCAAGCCAGTTATGGGTTGACGGCCTTCGGGGTCCAGTTCTTGAAAAAGCGCATCACCTTTTCCTTGTTATAGCCTTCTCCTTCTTCCAGATAGCCGGAGTCCTGGATATGAATAATCTTGCCGTTCTTGTCAAGGACAATGAAGACAGGATATCCGAACCTTCCGGCGTTGTCCAGGCGTTTCATAAGGGCAGCAGCCCTTTTGGCAACAGCCTCATCCTTGCTTTTGGCCATTCTAGGGTTGTAGTTCACGTGGATGTAGACAAAGTTGTCGTTGATGATCTTGGTAATGTCTGAATCTTTGGAAATATAGTCTGCAAACTTCAGGCACCAAGGGCACCAGTTGCCGCCAAGCTGGCAGATAACGAATTTGCCCTCTCTCTTGGCCTGGGCCACAGCCTTGTCTATCTGCTCAAGCTGGTTGATTTCTTCGTCATATACCTTCTTCAGGCCGGTCTGGGCAGAAGCGGAGGCGGAAAACAAAGCCGCAATCATCGCGATAATAAGGAACCTTTTCATAATTATTTGAATATTAAGTTATTTCTTAGCCCTTGGATGGGCAGTCCTATAGATTTCCTTGAGTTTTTCAAAGGAGTTGTGGGTATAGACCTCGGTTGCCGCCAGGGACGAGTGCCCGAGAACTTCCTTTATGCTGTTAAGGTCAGCCCCTTCGTTGAGAAGGGAGGTGGCAAAGCTGTGGCGCAGGGTATGCGGGGTCTTCTTTCCGGAAAGACCGTTTGCTTTTGACAGTTCGGCTTTGACGGTGCGGTTGATGAATTCCGGATATGCGGGGCCACCTGCATCGGTGAGGAAAAAGCTATCCGAATCGCTGCCATTTAAAAATGCTTCGCGGAGTAAAAGATAATCCCCTATCTTCTCTACCAGGGAATCCACAAGTGGAATCATCCTTTGCTTGTTACCTTTCCCTATGATGCTTATAGTGCGTCTTGAAAGGTCTATATCGCTGATTCTCAGCGATGCGGCCTCTGCCCTCCTCAGTCCGGTATCATAGAGAAGAGTTACTATCATCCGGTTACGCACGGAAGGATAGTCATCTGCCACCGGCGTGTCAAAATACAATTTCAGGGCTTCCGGAGAAAAGAAAGACGGAAGCCTCTTCTTTTCCTTTGGGCGCACGATTTCCTTAACCGGATTGGACGCGAGCTTGTTCTGTCTGACAAGATAGGAGCAGAACGTGCTCATGGCACTGAGGTGCAGATTAACCGTCCTGGGATCAAGGCCCCTGTCCATCAGGGAAGAAACATATCCCCTTATCACCTGGAACTTGAGTGCAGACAGGATATCCTCATCGCTGAGCTGACTTTCAGGAACAGCTTGCCTCAGGAAATCTTCCACTGCCTCCCCGTAAAGCTTTACGGTCCGAGGGGAATATCTTCTCTTGACCTTCAGATAATCTATGAAATCAGCCTGGATGCCCATATGTGCAAAGTTAGCAAATAGAATGAAAAAAGGGTTGGCCTCGCGGTCAACCCTTAAGCGTCGGGAGCTTTACTCCTTATTCCTCGCTAGTCTGAAGGTGCTTTACATAGATAGCCTTCATCAGCTGCGCACGCTTCCTTACTGAAGGCTTTTCAAAAGTCTTGCGGTCGCGGAGCTCGCGGATGATCCCTGTCTTCTCGAATTTTCTCTTAAACTTCTTAAGTGCTCTCTCTATGTTCTCGCCGTCCTTGATTGGAACGATAATCATGCTTTATACCACCTCCTTTTTCTTTTGCGGGGTGCAAAGATATAAAAATTTCTTACTTCCAAGCAAATTTGAAGGAAAATATTGGGTTTAGGAAATTTGTGATTTAGTGAGACCTGCCCTTAAAAAGTAAAAGAAAAAATGTTATATTTGCTGAATATTGTAAAGACGCAATTTTTATTAGAAACTATTAATAATACACCTATCAAACAACAGTAATAATATGGCAGAGAAATTATTTACTGAGTTTCCTCCCGTTCCCAAGCAGGTATGGGAAGATGCTATAGTCAAGGATTTGAAAGGTGCCGACTATCAGAAGAAGCTCGTATGGAGAACAATGGAAGGTTTCTCCGTACAGCCTTATTACCGTGCAGAAGACCTGAAGGGTCTGAAGGAAGTGGGCGGAATGGCAGGAGAGTTTCCTTTTGTAAGAGGCACCAAAGACGACAACAACTGGCTGATCCGTCAGGACTATCTGGTTGGTAAGGACTTCAAGGCAGCTAATGCACTGGCTCTTGACGGTATGATGAAGGGAGTGACCGCTCCGGGATTCGACCTCAGCCAGACCGAGAAAGTCCTCAAGGCAGACATGAAGACTCTCCTGAACGGAATCGAACTTAAGGCCGTTGAGGTTAACTTCAAGGGATGCAAGGACTTGTCAGTCCTGAAGAATTTCATAGCAGTGGCAAAGGAGAAGGGCGCCAAGGCATCCGCCATCAGGGCCTCTTTCGACTATGACCCTCTGAAAGAGCTTAACGCCAACGGAGTTTGGAGCAAGGCAGATGCAGCAAAACTTCTGGTAAAGGCCATCGAGCTCGTAAAGGACTTCCCTCACATTACCGTAGTAGGCGTTTACTCATACGCTTTCAACGATGCCGGAAGTACCATCACCCAGGAACTGGCTTACGGAATGAATATGGGCAGCGAGTATCTGAATCTCCTGCAGGAAGCCGGCGTAAAGGTTGACGAGGCTGCAAAGAGAATCAAGTTCACCGTATCCATCAGCGGCAATTACTTTATGGAAATTGCCAAGTTCAGGGCAGCCAGACTGCTTTGGGCAAACATCGTGAAGGCTTACGGAGCAAAGAAGGAAGACAGCTGCAAGATCAAGGTTCACGCCGTTACAAGCGCCTGGAACCAGACAGTTTACGATCCTTACGTAAATATGCTCCGCGATACCACCGAGGCAATGAGCGGCGCTATCGGAGGAGTTGACTCAATGGAAGTACTTCCTTTCGACCACGCTTACAAGAAGCCGGGCGAGTTCTCCAACAGAATCGCGCGCAACGTTCAGAGCCTGCTTCTGGACGAGAGCCACTTCAACAAGGTAGTGGACCCGGGTGCAGGATCTTATTACATCGAGGAACTCACCGATGCAGTTGCAAAGACTTCCTGGGATCTGTTCAACTCTATCGAGAAGGCCGGCGGATATGTAGAGGCTTTCAAGGCCGAGAAGATCCAGGACAGCATCAAGGAAACATCTCTCAAGAGAGATTCCAACATCGCCACCAGAAGAGACACTCTCCTTGGAACCAACCAGTTCCCTAACTTCACCGAGGTTGTGGAGAAGGAAGTTACCAAGAAGGTCGTAACCCGCAAGGCCGCTCCTAAGAAGAAGGCCGGAATGGTTGGACGTCCTCTCGAGGTTTACAGAGGCGCAATGGCTTTCGAGGAACTGAGGTTCAAGACAGACAAGGCCGCTAAGCGTCCTATGGCTTTCATGGTTACTTACGGAAACCTGGCTATGTGCCGCGCAAGAGCGCAGTTCGCCTGCAACTTCTTTGCAGTAGCCGGATTCCAGGTAGTTGACAACAACCGTTTCAACTCTCCTGAGGAAGGAGCAAAGGCCGCCCTCAAGGCAAAGGCAGACATCATCGTAGCCTGCTCATCTGATGACGAGTATGCAAACGAGGTTCCTGCAATCGCCAAGATCGTGGGCAAGAAGGGAATCGTTGTTGTGGCAGGAGATCCTGAGTGCAAGAACGATCTTATCGCCAAGGGTATAGAGAACTTCATCAGCGTCCGCAGCAACGTGCTCGAGACTCTGAAGGGTTATCAGGAAAAACTTATCAAATAAGGGGAGGAAAAGTTATGCGTCCAAAATTCAACGATTTAGTATATAAGTCAGCTGCAAAACCTGCAGCAAAGAAGGGTGCAGCAAAGAAGGAAGTTCTTTGGAATACCCCTGAGAAGATAGCAGTGAAGACCAACTACACTGCAAAAGACCTGGAAGGAATGGAGCATCTGCATTATGCTGCAGGTGTGGCTCCTTTCCTGAGAGGACCTTACAGCACGATGTACGTTCAGAAGCCTTGGACCGTACGCCAGTACGCAGGTTTCTCCACCGCAGAAGAGTCCAACGCGTTCTACAGAAGGAACCTGGCCGCCGGCCAGAAGGGTCTTTCCGTAGCGTTCGACCTCCCTACCCACAGAGGATACAACGCTGATAACCCAAGAGTTGTCGGCGATGTCGGAAAGGCTGGCGTGAGCATCTGCTCCGTAGAGGACATGAAGATCCTCTTCGACCAGATTCCTCTTGGAAAGATGTCCGTATCCATGACAATGAACGGAGCCGTTCTCCCTATCATGGCCTTCTACATCGTGGCAGGTCTGGAGCAGGGAGTGAAGCTCGAGGAGATGGCTGGTACTATCCAGAACGACATCCTCAAGGAGTTCATGGTACGTAACACTTACATCTACCCTCCTGAGTTCAGTATGAGAATCATCGGTGACATCTTCGCCTACACTTCCCAGTATATGCCTAAGTTCAACTCCATCTCCATTTCCGGTTACCACATGCAGGAAGCAGGTGCAACCAACGACATCGAGATGGCCTACACCCTGGCAGACGGTCTGGAATATCTCCGTACCGGTATCAAGGCTGGCATCCCTGTAGACAAGTTCGCTCCTAGACTTTCATTCTTCTGGGCAATCGGAACCAACCACTTCATGGAGATTGCAAAGATGAGGGCAGCCAGAATGCTCTGGGCAAAGATCGTCAAGCAGTTCAATCCTGAGAACCCTAAGAGCCTCAGCCTTAGAACTCACTGCCAGACTTCAGGATGGAGCCTTACCGAGCAGGATCCTTTCAACAACGTTGCAAGAACCTGCATCGAGGCAATGGGAGCAGCCCTGGGACACACCCAGAGTCTGCACACCAACGCTCTGGACGAGGCTATCGCTCTGCCGACAGACTTCTCCGCACGTATCGCGCGTAACACCCAGATCTACATCCAGCAGGAGACTCAGGTATGCCGCTCTATCGACCCTTGGGCAGGTTCATACTACATCGAGAGCCTGACCAACGAGCTGGCTCACAAGGCTTGGGAGCATATCCAGGAAGTCGAGAAACTCGGAGGTATGGCAAAGGCCATCGAGACAGGTATTCCTAAGCTGAGAATCGAGGAAGCCGCTGCAAGAAAGCAGGCAAGAATCGACTCCGGCGAGGAGACCATCATCGGTCTGAACCGCTACCGTCTCGAGCACGAGGACCCTATCAAGATCCTTGACATCGACAACACCAAGGTTCGCCAGCAGCAGGTTGCTCGTCTGGAGAAACTCTACAAGACAAGAGACAACGAAAAAGTTAAACAGTGTCTGGCCGCTATCACCGAGTGCGTAAAGACCAAGAAGGGCAACCTTCTGGCACTTGCAGTCGAGGCCGCTAAGGCAAGGGCATCTCTGGGAGAGATTTCCGACGCTTGCGAAGAGGTAGTTGGAAGATACACAGCAAAGATCCGTATGAATGTAGGTGTTTACTCATCAGAAGTAAAGAAGGACAGCGAGTTCGAGAAGGCAAAGAAGATGGTTGCCGAGTTCGCCAAGAAGGAAGGAAGACAGCCTCGTATCATGGTTGCCAAGCTTGGACAGGACGGTCACGACCGTGGCGCAAAGGTTGTCGCCACCGGTTATGCAGACTGCGGATTCGACGTGGATATGGGACCTCTGTTCCAGACCCCGGCTGAAGCTGCAAAGCAGGCTGTCGAGAACGACGTCCACATCGTTGGCGTTTCCTCTCTGGCAGCAGGCCACAAGACTCTCGTTCCTCAGATTATCAAGGAACTGAAGAAGCTTGGAAGAGAAGACATCATAGTTGTAGCCGGCGGAGTTATCCCTGCTCAGGACTATGACGCTCTCTACAAGGCAGGTGCAGCCGCTATCTTCGGCCCTGGAACAAGAATCTCCTACTCTGTAATCAAGATGATGGAGCTTCTCAACCAGAGGTTCGAGAAATAATCCCGGTCCATTGCCTGAAATTAAGGATGCCGTAGTTTTTGCGGCATCCTTTTTTTATATTTGTATTGACAAACACCTGACATTATGAAACTAAGGATTCTTGCAACAGTTTTTGCCTCGGCGACGATGCTCTGCAGTGCTTTCGCCTTTGGGCAGGGAAAAATCATATCGCTTGAATACAAAGCGTCTATGGACCTGTATCCGGGAACAGAGAGGAACGTCAAGGTCTATATCCCCGAGCAATATGAAGGCAAGGAACCGGCCTGCCTTTTCATCGGGTTGGACGGTATCACCTGCAACGCCCCCAAGATCTTTGACAAGCTCATCGCGGAGGGAAAGATGCCTGTCACCATAGGCATTTTTGTCCAGCCGGGAGTCATCAGGGGAAAGGACGGGAATGTCATCCGCTACAACCGCTCGAACGAGTTTGATTTTACCGACGGAAGGTTTGCCGAATTCCTTGACACGGAGATCGTTCCTTTCGTCGAGAAAGAAACCGGAGTAAAAGTTTCAAAGAATCCTGACCAGAGGGCCATCTTCGGGCTTTCCAGTGGCGGAATAGCCGCCTTCAATGCTGCCTGGATGAGGCCTGACCTTTTCCGCAGGGTTTACAGCGGAGTTGGAACCTTCGTCAGTATGAGGGGCGGAAACGACCTTCAGGTGTTTGTGCGCAAATGCGAGCCGAAGCCACTGAGGATCTGCCTTCAGGACGGAAGCCAGGACGTGTGGAACGCCACCTTCGGACACTGGTATGAGGCCAACCAGATGCTGTCCACGGCCCTGGATTTTGCAGGCTACGACACCAAGTACGACTGGTCGGACGAAAAGCATTCCGGAAACCGTGCAGCCGTAATCTTCGAGGAGGTTATGATCTGGCTCTGGGGAGGTTATCCTGAACCCGTCAAGGCCGGAATCACCCAGAACGATTTCCTGAACAAGTATCTTTATCGCGATGGGGAAAAGACTCCTTTCAAGCCTCTTTCTGTCAGCGGCCAGGACCAGTGGGTAAAGGAAAAGGAGATAGACAGGACAGCTCCATTTGCGTTCACCATAGAAGACATCGCCCAGGGACAGCGCGCCAGAAAGAGCAACCGCCGCACCTACTACTGCGCCGTATATCCCGACGACAGTTTCACGGCCCTGGAAAAGAGTTTCTTCTACAATGAAACTGAGACTAATTGCCTTTGGCAGGCTGTTAACGGGGAAAACAGTCCGCATATCTACGACCAGAGATTCTACTGGCTTCACTCCTACGGCAACACCCTCGTTTCCAAAGGCCCTATGGTTTTCGACTCTAGGGGCAACCTTTTTGTCCTCACCGATATCGGCATCCAGGTCTGCGACCAGAACGGAAGGGTGAGGTTCATCCTGGAGATTCCGGACCAGGTCAGAGACGCTCTTCTGGATGACAACGGCCCGCATCTTCCGGAGCTTATGGCCGACGGCGGGACAAAGGAATACACGCGTAAGTTCCTCACTATGTACATCGCTGAGGGAAAGATCATTATTACAGACAGGACATCTTTCACCTACAGCCGCGAGCTGAACATTTCCCCTGCCGTCAAAGGCCAGAGGCCAAAGAGCCAGGGACAGGGTTAACATAGCAACTGTTTTTGATCTATGAACATATTCAGATTTTTGCCAGCACTGGCTGCTGTTTGCTTTGCTCTAGCTTCCTGCGGAGGCGGAAGCGAAAACGGCGATGGCCCGCTGGAGCCGGAAACCCCCGTAACTCCGCCGGCACAGGAAGTTGACCCTCCTATCTACGAGCCTATAGTGGCTCCGAATCCCCGTATCGATGACGGGCGCCATGTAACTGCTTACGTAACATGGTACGGGAGCCTGATTCCGGATGCCCGCATAGTCACTCACATCAACTACGCCTTTGCCGAACTTTATATGGTTGACGGAGTTTACAAGAAATTCGACCTTCAGGGAAGCAAGACGAGGTTTAAGAGCATCGTGGATCTGAAAAAGACCTATCCTGACCTCAAAATATGCATTTGCTTCTCCCACGGCGTGGAGAACTCGGACAACAGGCAGGGAGGAAGCTTCTCGGCGCTTTGCAAGAGCGAAGACAATATGCAGAGATTTGCCGATGACTGCCTGAAATTCCTTCAGGATTACAATCTCGACGGAATTGACCTTGACTGGGAATTCCCGGGCCTGTCCTGGAGCGGAGCCGCTTCGGACGTTACTTGCGATACCGACAATTACGTCAAGCTGGTCAAGAAGTTAAGGGAGGTGCTGGGAAACAAGTACACCCTTTCATACTGCGGTTACTGCATGGACAAGTATCCTTCCAACGGAGGCTACATTTTCAACGACATTGCGGCAATGGACCCTTATGTGGATTACGTCAACGTAATGACCTACGACCTTGACGAGGCTCCTCATCACCAGTCAGCCCTGTCTGACACAAGAGCCTACAGCGACTGCAACCGCGCCTTGAAATCCTACCTCAAAGCGGGGGTTTCTCCAAATAAGATAGTCCTCGGTATCCCGTTTTACGGAAGACACTCCTTCAGCACGTCCCCTACCGCGATCTCATACAAAAGCATCCTCAATCTCGACCCTAAGAAATACCGCCGCAACAAGTGGGACCCTACAGCCAACTGCCCTTACGTGGAAACCATGCAGGGAGTATTCTACCTCGGATATGACAACCCCAGGAGTATCGCGATAAAAGGAGACTGGATCCGCCAGAAAGGTCTGCTTGGCCTCATGTACTGGTCCTATGATGAAGACGACAGCAAGGGCACTCTGAGGACAGCCGTCTGGAATGCCGTGATGACACCTTAGGAAGACATCGTAACTGATTCTTTAATATATTTGCGCCCGTTTTTAAATCAGACAGAAAATGGGCAGAGGATTGCTTACCATACTGCTGTTGATTGTTTCCAACAGCTTCATGACTTTGGCCTGGTACGGCCAGCTTAAATTCAAGACCAACACTCTACTTCCTAAGTGGGGGCTTTTCGGCATCATCCTGATCAGCTGGTGCATCGCGTTCTTCGAGTACTGCTTTATGATACCGGCCAACAGAATCGGCTTCAAGGACCTTGGAGGACCGTTCTCCCTTGTCCAGCTGAAGGTTATCCAGGAAGTGGTGACAATTATGATATTCGTGATATTCTCGCTGATATTTTTCAAGACCCAGACTTTCAACTACAATCATCTGATTGCATTCTTCCTGCTTATCGGAGCGGTGTATTTCGTGTTCAGATAAAATCTTTGATTTTATTATTTGCGGAATAATTGCTATTTTTGGCAGATATCATAAAATATTCAGACATGAAAAAGTTCAGATTTTGGGCATTTGCTTCAGTTATTGCATTGTTCACGACAGCCTGCGGTGGAGGCGGTGGAGGAAGTGAAAGTGAGAAACCGCTGGATCCAGAGCCAGTGAAACCGGTTGAAGAGGTTGACCCTCCTATCAATGAACCTTCAGTCGCTCCGAATGCCAGGATAGACGATGGCAGGCACGTAACCGCCTATGTCACCTATTACGGAAGCCTGATACCTGACGCAAGCGTGATAACCCATATCAACTATGCGTTTGCAGAACTTTATATGGTGGACGGAATCTACAAGAAGTTTGACCTTCAGGGAAACAAGGCAAGATTCCAGAACATCGTCAACCTGAAAAAGCTCTACCCTAACCTCAAGATATGCCTGAGTTTCACTCACGGAGTCACCAATTCCGACAACAGGCAGGGTGGAAGTTTTTCCGCTTTGTGCAAAAGCGAGGACAACATGAAGAGGTTCGCCGATGACTGCCTCAAGTTCCTCCAGGATTACGGCATTGACGGAATAGACCTGGACTGGGAATTCCCTGGACTGAGCTGGAGCGGTGCCGCTTGTGACGTAACCTGTGATACGGAAAACTACGTCAAGCTCGTCAAGCAACTAAGGGAAACCCTGGGAGACAAATATGAAATATCTTACGCAGGCTACTGCTTTGACAAGCAGACTGTTTCCGGAGGCGGTTACAGATATATCGACATCAAAGGCATGGACCAGTATGTTGACTATGTGAATATCATGGCCTACGACTTCGACGAAGCTCCGCATCACCACTCGGCACTGTCAGACACAAGGGCCTACAGAGACTGCAACCGCGCTGTGAACTCCTATCTGAACGCCGGCGTGAATCCTAAGAAGCTCGTTCTCGGAATTCCGTTCTACGGCCGCCATTCATTCAGCACATCTCCTACAGCAGTCTCATACAAGAGCATCCTAAATCTCGACCCTAAGAAATACCGGAGGAACAAGTGGGACGCTACGGCCAGCTGCCCTTATGTTGAGACTATGCAGGGAGTTTTCTATATGGGATATGACAACCCGAGGAGCATAGCCGCAAAAGGATCCTGGATACGCCAGAAAGGAATGCTTGGACTGATGTACTGGGAATATGACCAGGATGACGCAAGAGGCACTCTCCGCACCGCCGTATGGAATGCAGTAATGACCCCTTAACGAACACATATAGATTTAGATAGTTATGGCATTTGCTAATAATGTGATGATCGTTCGCCAGGCGCTTCTGGCAAAGTTGGTGGAATTGTGGAAGGCTGACCGGCTGGTGGAGGAGATAGACAGGCTTCCGATTAACCTAAGCCCCAAAAGAGGCCAGAAAGTGCTCGGAAGATGCTGCATCCACAAGGAAAGGGCTGTCTGGAAATACAAGAGTTTCCCTCTGATGGGATTCGATATGTATGATGAGGAAGATGAACTGACTCCTCTTTCCCACTATGCCAAGGAGGCCCTGAACAGGAAGGATCCGAACCGCAAGCCAAACCTTATGTGCGTCATTGACGAGGCTTGCTCTTCTTGCGTGAAGACAAATTACGAGGTCACCAACCTGTGCCGCGGATGCGTAGCCAGGACCTGCTATATGAACTGCCCGAAAGAGGCTATTTTCTTCAACAAGCAGGGACAGGCCGAGATAGACCACGACCTTTGCATCAGCTGCGGAAAGTGCCAGCAGAGCTGCCCTTATCACGCAATCGTGTATATACCGGTTCCTTGTGAGGACGCCTGCCCCCTGAAAGCCATATCCAAGGACGAAAACGGCATTGAGCACATTGATGAAAGCAAATGTATATACTGCGGAAAATGCTTGAACGCCTGTCCGTTCGGAGCTATCTTCGAGGTCAGTCAGATTTTTGACGTGCTCCAGGGGCTGAAAGATGGGCAGGAAATGGTGGCAATCGTAGCCCCAGCCATTTTGTCCCAGTTCCAGGGCATCCCGACCGAAAAGGTATATGGAGCAATCAAATCCCTGGGCTTCAAGGATGTGATTGAAGTTGCACAAGGTGCTATGGAAACCACTTCCACGGAAGCGGCAGAGCTTCAGGAGAAAATCGCCGAGGGCCAGCCTTTCATGACAACCAGCTGCTGCCCTTCCTGGATTGAACTTGTCAGAAAGCACATACCGGATATGGCACAATATGTTTCTTCTACCGGTTCCCCGATGTATTACACGGCCAAGATCGCAAAGAAGAAATATCCGCAAGCAAAGGTTGTATTCATAGGCCCTTGCCTTGCAAAGAAGAAGGAAGTAAGGGACAATCCTGATACCGACATTGCTATCACCTTCGAGGAAATAGGCAGTGTGTTTGCAGGGCTTCATATTGATTTTGAGACCATTCCGTCATTTGTGCCGGAAGTCCAGAGTTACAAGGCCGCTCACGGATTCGCACAGAGCGGCGGCGTGATCGGAGCCGTAAAATACATCCTCAAGGATGAGCAGCTCAAGGCAACGGCCATAGCCAATCTGGACAAGAAGAACATAGCCTTGCTGAGAGGCATAGCCAAAACCGCCAAGGCCCCTTCACCATTCCTGGAAGTGATGGCCTGCGAAAGCGGCTGCGCAACCGGACCGCTTATCTACAACGACCCGGCAGCGGCGCTGAGGAATCTCAACGCGGCCCTTGCCAAAATGAAACAGGAATAAAATATTATTGATCATCGATGAGTAAAGAAGAGAAGAATATCAAGGGATACGGAAGTGAGGACATCCAGCACTGGGATTGGCACGAGCATCTGAGGAAGAGACCGGGAATGTACCTGGGAAAGCTGGGAGACGGCAGTGAGAAAGATGACGGTATCTATGTGCTTTTCAAGGAGATCGTAGATAACGCCATAGACGAGTTCAACATGGGCTTCGGAAAGAGTATTGACATTACCCTTGATGAAGAGACCAAGGAAGTTACCGTCAGGGACTATGGCCGAGGTATTCCTCTGGACAGCCTCGTGGTTTCCGTGGGACAGATAAACACCAGCGGAAAATACGGTTCGGACGCCTATGGAAAGTCCGTGGGACTTAACGGTGTGGGAGCCAAGGCTGTGAACGCCACCTCCACTAAATTCTACGCCCAGAGCTGGAGAGACGGAAAGAGCAAGTGGGCCTACTTTGAGGAAGGAGAACTCAAGAAGGAGGGAAATCTCTCCAACTGTGACGAGAAGAACGGAACCCTGATCAGATACACTGCAGACCCTAAGTTGTACGAGAATTATTCCTACAAACTGGAATACATAGACAGCATGCTCAAGAACTATGCTTACTTGAACACCGGGCTGACCATCCATTTCAACAAGACCACCTACTGCAGCAAGAACGGTCTTCTGGACCTTATCAACGACAATATGACGGAGGCTCCGCTTTATTCCCCTATCCACCTGAAAGGTCACGATATAGAAGTGGTCATAACCCACGGAAGCGAGGGAGGTGAAGACATCTATTCATTCGTTAACGGCCAGAATACCTATCACGGAGGAACACATCTGAGCGCTTTCAGGGAGGCTGTGGGAAAGACCGTAAAGGACTTCTTCAAGAAAGACTACGACCCTAAGGACGTAAGGGAAGGCATAGTTGCAGCCATAGCCATAAGAGTCGGAGAACCGGGATTTGCAAACCAAACCAAAACCTTCCTCAACTCCCGTCTTACGGATACCGAGGAAAGAGGCGGAATCCCTATCAAGACTTTCATAATGAATTTCCTGGCTTCCGAGCTTGACAACTATCTGCACAAGAACCCGCTTATTGCGGACGCGATGCAGAAAAAAATCAACGCCAGCGAGAAGGAAAGGAAGGAAATTGCTGACATTCTCAAGAGCAAGCGCCGCAAAAGGGGAATGATCTCCAACGAAAAGCTCCGCGACTGCAAGGTTCACTACACAGACAAGAACAACCCTCTTGCAGAGAAGACAACCATCTTCATCACCGAGGGTAATTCCGCAAGCGGAACCGTATCAAAGGCAAGGAACGCTGATACCCAGGCCGTCTTCTCCCTGAGGGGAAAGCCGATGAACACCTACGGCAGTTCCAAGAAGGTTATCTACGACAATAACAACAAGGAACTCAACCTGCTTCAGGCCGCCCTGGATATCGAGGAAGACATAGAGAACCTCAGATACAACCGAGTGGTAATCGCAACTGATGCCGATGTGGACGGAATGCACATCAGGATGCTGATGCTTACTTTCTTCATCCAGTATTTCCCGGAACTTATAAGAAGGGGGCACCTGTTCATTCTCCAGACTCCGCTGTTCAGAGTCCGCAGGAAGAAGAAGGACAATTCCTTTGACGTTCACTACTGCTACAGCGAGGCCGAAAAACTGGAAGCCATCGACGAGTTCGGAAAGAGCGCTGAAGTCACACGTTTCAAAGGCCTTGGAGAAATTTCTGACAAGGAGTTCGAGACATTCATCGGCGATGACATGCGCCTTGATACCGTACACATATACAAGGAAGACCCGACACACGAGATACTTGAATTCTACATGGGCAACAACACTCCGTTCCGCCAGGACTTCATAATGAAGAACCTGAGGGAAGAAGTGATAATGGAAGACAGGGCTGCCGCGGACGCTTAAATTTACTCGCTGGTCATGAGCTTCAAGCAGAAATTCAGCAAAAGGCTTCTGAAATGGATGGGCTGGACTGGAGAAGGAGGTCCCGCACCTGAGGACAAGTGTATTGTTCTCGGGGTCCCTCATACATCGGTGATGGACTTTGTTGTTGCCTGGGCCTATTACACTTCCGTAGGAGGTACTCCCAACATAATGATAAAGAAAGAGTTCTTCTTCTGGCCCCTGGGATGGCTCCTTAGGAAGATGGGAGCAATTCCCGTAGATCGCAGCAAGGGAGCGAATGTAGCTTTGAGAAACATCCAGGCCCTGAAGAACGCCGACAAAATGCATCTTGCCATTGCTCCGGAAGGAACGCGGAAGAAAACCGACAAATGGAAAATGGGCTTTCTGACCATAGCAAAAGCCTGCGACGTTCCGGTGTATCTCGGATATTTTAATTACAGGACAAAAAAAGCCGGAACTGGAATAAGATTTGTTGTTTCAGACAATCCGAAAGAAGATTTGAAAAAGATTCAGGCCCATTATGCCGCATTGAACCTGGAAGGACGGCACAAGGGTTGTTTCAGCTGCGGAGACGTAACTCCAAAGCTCATAGATAATAACTGATCGTTATGAAAAAATGCATATCGGTTGCACTCTGCCTGATTGTGGCCGCATCGGTCTGGGGGCAGACTTACACACTTAAGGAATACGAGGAGTTTGCTCTCCAGAATTCAAAAAGCCTCAAGGTATCCCAAGAAAGAATCAACGCCGCGGAAAATCTCCGCAAGGCCGCCTTTACCCAGTTCCTGCCTAGTTTCCAGGCAGTGGGAACCTATATGTGGAACCAGAAGAACATTTCTCTCCTGAGTGAAGATGCCCTTCTCCCTGTAGGAACCAAGATGGCGGACGGAAGCTTCGGGTTTACGGCAGACCAGATTTCCAACAACTGGACCATAATAGACGGCCAACCGGTTCCTCTGGATGCGGATGGAGTGCCTTTCAACCCAAAGACCAATCCGGAGAAAATCCTGTGGAAGCAATATGCCTATCTGCCTAAGAGCGAACTTACGTACGACGTCCACAACGTTTTTGCAGCCGGCATCGGTTTCACCCAGCCTATCTTTATGGGTGGAAAGATCAGGGAACTCTACAACATTGCCAAGACATCGGAAGAAATGGCACGTCTCCAGACGGACAACCAGCAGGAAGAACTCATCATTTCCGTTGACCAGGCATACTGGACAACGGTATCGCTGATTAACAAGAAAAAACTTGCGGAAAAATATGTGGAACTCCTGACCAAACTGGAGAACAACATCCAGGCAGCAATAGACCAAGGAGTTGCCACAAGAGGAGACCTTCTCAATGTTAAGGTGAAACTCAACGAAGCCAACCTTGCCCTGACCAGGGCTACAGACGGTGTCACGCTTTCCAAGATGGCTCTTTTCAGGGTCTGCGGTCTTGATCTGAACGGAGATTTCGGCCTTGCGGACGAGAATATCAACCAAGCTTCCGCACAGGAACTCGATCCTGCCTACAACAAAGCCCAGGCGATAGACAACCGCTTTGAGATAAGGGAACTGGAAAATCTCAGCAAGATAAGCCACAGTCAGGTGAACATTGCCCGCAGCCGCTTCCTCCCGAATATCGTGGCTTCAGCAAACTACCTGACCACCAACCCTAATACATTCAACGGATTCGAGAACAAGTTCAAGGGAATGTTCTCAGCAGGAGTGGCCCTAACCATCCCAATATTCCATTTCGGAGACAGAATCCACACCCTGAGGGCAGCCCAGAGCGAGGAGAGGATCGTCCGCCACCGTATAGACGAGGCCAAGGAACTGATTAACCTCCAGGTAACACAGGCCAACTTCAAGGTAAGGGAAGCCAACAAGAAACTTGAAGCCGCCCTTAGCAACATTAGCGCAGCCGAAGAAAACCTCCGTCTGGCTGAACTATCCTACAAGGAAGGCCTTATCAGCGTCACCGACCTTCTGGCGGCACAAACCGCCTGGATAAGCGCGAATTCAGACAAGATCGACGCCGGGATTGACGCGCGCCTTTGCGAGCTATACCTCCGCAAGGCAGTGGGATTAAGCAACATCAAGAAAGATTAAAAATTTACAGATATGAAGAAGTTAGAGCAAAGCACGATAAGCCTGCTGGTTGGACTGGCAGCACTGCTCCTTGTTATCATCGTACTGGTTGTTATCGGATGGCTTACATCATCCACTCAGAAACTGACCATCCAGGGAACTGTTGAAGCACAGGAATACAGAGTTTCCGGAAAGGTAGCCGGAAGGGTTGAGCAGCTTCTGTTCCGCGAAGGTGACACCGTCAGCAAAGGACAGATTGTAGTTAAGCTGGACAGCCCTGAACTCCAGGCCAAGATTGTTCAAGCCAATGCCCAGAGCCGTGCAGCAAGAGCACAGAGAGCCAAAGCCAGCGGAAGTGCTAGAAGCGAACTTGTGGAAGGAGCCTTCGAGCAGTGGCAGAAGGCTAAAGTCGGTGTGGACATCGCACGCAAGTCATATGAAAGGGTCGAGAACCTTTACCGCCAGGAAGTAGTTTCCGCACAGAAGAGAGACGAGGCCAAGGCCCAGTACGACGCAGCAGTAGCTACAGAGAAAGCTGCCTTCAGCCAGTATAACCTGGCCAAGAACGGAGCCCAGGCTGAAGACCGTATGGCAGCCCAGGCAGCTGTGGATGCAGCCAACGCAAGCGTTGATCAGGTAAACTCCTACATCGATGAGATTAACCTGATCTCTCCGATTACCGGAGTTATTACAGAAGTGTTCCCTAAAGTCGGAGAACTGGTTGGACAGGGAGCCCCTATCATGACCGTTACTGATATCAACGATGTATGGTTCTCATTCAACATCAGGGAAGACATGCTCAAGGGCATTACTATGGGAAGCAAAATCAATGTCAAGATTCCCGCCCTCGGAGATGAGACTTACCAGGCAGAAGTATATTTCATAAACGTGATGGCATCCTTCGCCACCTGGAAACCGACCAAGGCTTCCGGAGAATTTGACGCTAAGACTTTCGAGGTCAGGGCAAGGCCTGTATCCAGAATCCCTAACCTGAGAGCCGGAATGAGTGCAATCGTAAAATAATCAACGATGAGGAAAAGTTCCAATATGTTTAATTGTATCCTGAATGTCTTCCTCAGGGAGAAGGATATAATGTTCAGCCGTCCGATTTATCTGTACGGCACCATATTGGTACTTGCATTCTGCGCCATATTTTTCGTTTCCCTGATGTACCAGGGCTTGCCTCAGAGAGTTCCTGTGGGAGTTGTGGACAAGGACAATTCATATCTTTCCAGAAACGCCATCAAGCAGATGGAAGCCTTGCAGGGGATCGAGATAGCACACCGGTACGGCAGTTACCACGATGCCAGACTGGCTATGCAGAGAGGCGAGATCTATGGTTTCATAGAGTTTCCTGAAGACCTTTACGTTAACACGGTCAACGGTCTGAGACCTACCATCCCTGTCTATTACACCGAGGCTTATATGATTCCGGGAACACTTGCCTACAAGAGTTTCCTCCAGATAGCAAATGTCCTGAACGCAGGTGTCAAAAGGACCACTATGCGTGCCAGGGGAGTTCCGGAAGCAGACATAATGCCGCAGCTTCAGCCAATAACCATAGATTCCCACAGTATCGGCAATCCGTGGACCAGTTATGCAATCTACCTGATTTCCATCATATGGCCTGGCATCCTTTCGCTCTGCATAATCGTGATGACAGTGTTCTCGATAGGTTACGAACTCAAGCAGAAAACCACTCCAGAACTGTTGGAAAAAGCCGGTGGCAGCATAATCAACGCTTTGATCGGGAAACTATTGCCTTATTTTCTGATATATCTTCTTATGGGCTTGTCTTTCGTGGTACTAGCCTATAAAGTTTTCAACTTCCCGCTTCTGGGTCCGGCCTGGGTTATGGTAATCAACATCATAATGCTTATTCTGGCCTCACACGCCGTGGGACTGTTCTTCATTGGATTGTTCCCTGTTCTGAGAGATGCCCTGAGTGCCGCGTCACTCTACTCTATCCTGGCCCTTTCAATGTGCGGAATGACCTATCCGGTAGAAATGATGATATCTCCTATGCAGGGATTCGCCCAGCTTTTCCCTCTAAGGCAATATTACCTGATTTACGTCAAGTGGGCACTGCTGGATTCCGGTATCCACGACGTATGGATCAACATGCTGGGAATGTGCGTATTCTTCTTCCTTCCGTTCCTGATTCTCGGAAGGCTCAAGGATGCTATGGTTAAACTTAACTATCCGACCAAATGATGAAGGTATTCTCCAACATAAAGAAAGTGCTCTCGGAGCTTACCGCCATCACCTGGAAGGAGTTCAAGACCATCTTCACGGATAGCGGAGTATTGCTGATCCTCATCATCGCGGGCTTCGGCTATCCTTTGCTATACAGCACCGTTTATCTCAACGAGAGCGTAGATGAGATTCCGGTAGGAATCATCGACGAGTGCGGCACATCCTATAGCCGCGGATTCGCCTCCAAGATAGATGCAACCAGAGAAGTCACACTGGAATCCTGCATCAATATGGACGATGCTATCGGGAAGATGAAAAAGAGAGAAATACACGGATTTATCGTCATCCCGAAAGACTTCAGCAAGAACATCCAGACAGGAAAACAGACAACCGTATCTCTATATATCAATATGGCTACCTTCTTCATCTACAAGAATATAGCCATGGCCTGCAACTATGTGATGCTGGATGAGAACAAGAACATTTCCCTGCAAAGGCTCTCTGCCGACGGCCTCACAGAGCAAGAAGCCCTTCAGAGTGCCGAACCTCTGAGAAACAAGATGAACATCCTGTTCAACGAGGGCAACGGTTTCGCCAGTTTCTTTGTTCCGGGTGTGCTCGTCCTGATCATCCATCAGCTGCTGTTCCTTGGAATCGGTATGGTTTCCGGAACAAGAAGGGAGGAAAATGCCAACCATAAGCTCAGCGATAATGTGGCGCCTCATGAGAAGAAAGTCCACAGATATATACTCGGGCAGGCAGCAGCCTATCTCATTATTTACTCCATTGTTTCCGCCTACATTCTCATTTTGGTTCCGAGGATGTTCGGCCTGCCGCATTATGCTTCGGCGTGGGACATCTACAGGCTGGTGTTCCCGTTCCTTCTGGCCGTTATCTTCTTCTCCCAGACTTGGGCCATTTTCATCCGCAACCGCGAAACCGGAATGGTTATGTTCCTGTTTTTCAGTGTGATATTGCTCTTCCTCAGCGGCCTTACCTGGCCTGTGAGCAGTTTCCCTTCATTCTGGAAATACTTCTCTTATATATTCCCTGGAACTTTCGGTGTTCAGGGTTATGTAAAAATCAACTGTATGGGAGCTGATTTCTCAGTTATCCGCACGGAATTCATCGCCCTCTGGATTCAGGCCATCATCTACTTCGTCACCGCCTGCTTCTCCTACCGCTACATCAATAAATAGCTTCTTTCCCCCATATAAAACTTGTTTGATAACAAATTTTAACTATATTTGTTGTCTATCCGCAAGATTTTAATAAGTAGAAACAAATCATAATTAAATTTTAAATCATGGCAACTAAGAAATACAGAGTTGAATCTGACCTTCTGGGCGAACTCAAGGTTCCGGCAGAAGCATATTATGGAGTTCAGACTCAGAGAGCACTGAACAACTACAAGATTTCCGGCATCAGGATGTGCGACTATCCTGATTTCGTTGTGGCAATCGCTTACGTTAAACTTGCTGCAATCCAGGCAAATAACGAGCTTGGCGTTGTTGACAACACCATCACCAAGGCTGTCGTAAAGGCTTGCAAGGAAATCATCGCCGGCAAGATGCACGAGGACTTCCCTATCGACATGCTCCAGGGCGGTGCAGGAACATCAGTAAACATGAACGCCAACGAGGTTATCGCAAACCGCGCCCTCGAGATTATGGGCAAGGAAAGAGGAGACTACAAGTTCTGCTCCCCTAACGACCACATCAACTGTGCACAGTCAACCAATGACGCTTACCCTACAGCTCTCCACCTTACAATCGTGAGGATGAACAAGATGCTCGTAGAAAGCCTGAAGGCTCTCGTAGCTTCCTTCAAGGCTAAGGCAAAGGAGTTTGACAAGATTATCAAGATGGGAAGGACCCAGCTTCAGGACGCTGTTCCTATGACACTCGGACAGGAGTTCAAGGCTTTCGCCGATTCTCTGGAAGAGGAAATCGAGAACCTCGAGTACAACAAGAAGAAGCTCTATGGAATCAACATGGGCGGTACCGCTATCGGAACCGGTATCAACGCTACCCCTGGTTTCACCAAGCTCTGCTGCAAGAAACTTGCTGAACTTACCGGAGAGCCTTTCTTCGCTGCAAAGAACCTGGTAGCCGCTACTCCTGACACAGCTCCTTACGTTGCTTATCACGGAGCCGTAAAGAGACTGGCTGTCAAGCTTTCAAAGGTTGCTAACGACCTCCGTCTGCTGGCTTCAGGCCCAAGATGCGGTCTTGGAGAAATCAATCTTCCTCCAAAGGCTCCTGGATCTTCCATCATGCCTGGCAAGGTTAATCCTGTCATCCCTGAAGTTACCAACCAGGTTTGCTTCAAGGTTATCGGAAACGACACCGCTGTTGCATTCGCAGCCGAGGCCGGCCAGCTCCAGCTCAATGTTATGGAGCCTGTGATTATCCAGTGCATCACCGAGAGCATCACCTGGATGAGCAACGTGATGAACACTCTCAGAGTCGAGTGCGTAGACGGCATCACCGCCAATGCAGACCACTGCCTGGATCTTGTAAAGAACTCTATCGGCATCGTTACCGCCCTTAACCCTTACATCGGTTACAAGGCAAGCACCAAGATCGCCAAGGAGGCCCAGAAGACCGGCCGCAGCGTTTACGACATCGTTCTCGAGCAGAAGGTAATGACCAAGGCCAAGCTCGACGAGGCTCTCAGCCCTAAGAACATGCTCGCTCCACGCGACTACAAGAAATAATAATTAGAGTTTTCCCTCTTTTTTGAGGGCGGCGTTGAAACAGTGCCGGCACAGAGGCTCGTATTTGTCCATTTCACCGATAAGTACCTGCTCATCTGCGCCGGCACCTTTCACTGTTGGCAATCTGTGGGAATGCTGGGCCGGCTGACCGCATTTGACACAGATAGCGTGGACTTTGGTAATATATTCAGCCCTGGCCAGAAGTGCAGGCATCGGTCCGAAAGGCTTGGCCAGATAGTCCATATCCAGGCCGGCTACAATCACCCTGACTCCCTTGTCGGCGAGCATATTGCATACATCCACGATCCCATCGTCGAAGAACTGAACCTCATCTATTCCCACAACATCCACATCCGTGGCATAGAGAAGAATGTTCTGGGAAGAATCAACGGTGATGGACTGGATGGATTTTCCCTCGTGACTGACCACGTCTGTCTCAGAATAGCGCACATCTATCCCCGGCTTGAATATCTGAACTCTCTGATGGGCAAAATTCGCCCTTTTTAGCCTCCTTATAAGCTCTTCCGTCTTGCCGGAGAACATACTTCCGCAGATAACTTCTAGCCAACCAGACTGTTTTGGACTTTCTAGAAACATTTTTCTTAAATTTGTAGGGTACACAAAATTAATAAAAATATGGAAGAGAAAAAGGGACTGCTGTCCGCTCTTGCGGAAACGCTCAAGCAATACGAAATGAATCAGGCTGACAATAAGGACAGTCTGGCCATTGCCCTGGAAGAAAAACTTGAGGAAATCGCAAAGATGATTTCTTCTCTCAGCGACAGGATTGATCACCTTTCCGCCCGTCTTAATTCCATTGAGGGGAAAGTTGACGCCATTTCAGAGAGGGATTCCGGCTTTGATACCATTGCATCCGCAGAGACCGGAGAGGTCCCTGAGCCTGTATTCGATACCTTGGATGTAGACACAGAGGAGGAAGAAGAGGAATTCAGCTTCGACCCGGAAGAGGAGATTCAGGAAGAGCCGGCAGAAGAGCCTGTAGAGGAACCTGCAGAGGAAGAACCGGTTGAGGAGGAACCAGTTGAAGAAGAACCAGTTGAAGAAGAACCGGAAAAAGAACCGGAAGAGGAAGCTCCGAAACCGGACCCCGAGAAAAAAGGCGAGGACTGGTACGACTGGGAATATGACTATCCGGCAGAGTATGTGGATGACCTTCTGGATACTATGGGCATCAACGATAAGCTTGAGTTCGTGAGGGAACTGTTCCATTCAGATCCGGCGATGTTCAACTCCCAGATGAAAGAGATTGACACGATGCCGAATTTCAAGGCGATAGTTCAGTACTTCCGTCAGGCCCATCCTGAGTGGAAGGAAGACAGTGATACGGTTTACAGACTCTACATGCATATCCGCCGCAAATTCCGCAACTGATGGAAAGTGGAAAGCTATATCTTGTGCCTACTCCGGTAGGGAATCTTGAGGATATCACACTCAGGGCTTTAAGTATACTCAAGAGCGTGGATGTGATCTATGCGGAAGATACCCGCACAAGCAGCGTCCTGCTGAAAAAATACGGCATTTCCACCCATATGGAGAGCTACCACAAGTTCAACGAGCACAAGAAAACTCTCAGCATCTGCGACAAGATCCTTTCCGGACAGAACGCGGCTCTGATAACCGATGCCGGATCTCCGGGAATCTCGGATCCGGGATTCCTGGTTACCAGAGACTGCATAGAAAACGGTATTGAGGTGGAGGCCCTTCCGGGTGCTACCGCCTTTGTTCCGGCACTGACAGTAAGCGGACTGCCGAGCGACCGCTTCTGCTTCGAGGGTTTCCTTCCACAGAAGAAAGGCCGACAGACAAGGATCCGCGAGATAGCGGAAAGTCCGGTGACTTCGATCATTTATGAATCCCCATACAGGCTTCTGAAGCTCCTTGAATCCCTTAAGGAATTCGCAGGAGGCCATCGCAGGGCAGCCGTATGCAGGGAAATCAGCAAAATACACAACGAGTGCAAAAGAGGCACTCTGGAAGAACTCGTAGAATGGTTCACAGCCAACGAGCCAAAAGGAGAAATAGTAGTTATTATAGAAGGGAAAGAATATGGGAAAGATCAGGAGGGTCAGCGACACAACGGCAAGAGGTGTAATAGCGATGATGGCTCTGGTTCTGCTATTCCAGGCAGTAACATTCACAATTCACAAATGTTCTAAGGAAGAACAGGCTCCACAAAAAACTAAAAAGGAAATCCGTTCTGAACTGTTTGCCTTTGATCCCAATACAATAGGCATAGACAGTCTGCAGCTTCTTGGCTTTTCCCGGAAACAGGCTCTGACAATCATCCACTACCGGGAAAAGGGAGGGCGTTTCCGGAAGAAGGAAGATTTTTCTAGGATGTACACGGTAAGTCCTGAGAAGTACGAGGAACTCGCTCCGTACATCGAAATCCCCATCGTGGAAAAGACTATTGCACCCAAGCCTCCGAAACCCCCAAGACCAAAGGAGAAACCGGCAGAGAAACCCACCATAGTTAAAGAGGAGGCTTCAGATAAACCCCAAGTCAGCTGGAAGGGCGGCCCTAAGGAAAAAGTCTTCATAGACCTTAACCAGGCAGACAGTGCAGCCTTGATTTCCGTAAAGGGAATCGGTCCCTATTTCTGCAAGGCTATCCTCTCCTACAGAAAGGCTCTGGGCAGTTTCGCCCACATAGAGCAGCTTCTGGAAATCAGAGGAATGGACCAGGAAAAGTTCGAAAGGATAAAGGACCAGGTATTCGTTCATCCGGCAGGTATCAAAAAATTTTCCATCGCCGATGCTGATGAGAATTTCCTGAGACGGCATCCTTACATCGGAGCTTACAATGCCAGGGGAATAGCCCTTTTCATCCAGTCCCAAGGCAAGGAGCAGTGCACTCTGAGAAGCCTTTTTGAAAACAACCTGCTTTCCGCAGAAGATACCCTGCGCCTCCATCCTTATATGGAATAAATCCAAATTGCATTATCTTTGGGGCTGGATTTTTAGCAAGAAGAAAAAATGGGATTTATCAGTTGTGAAAATGTGGTCAAGAAATTCGGCAAGTTCACTGCCCTGGACCACATAAACCTGGATATTCCTCAGGGCAAGATCTTCGGCTTCCTCGGCCCTAACGGGGCGGGAAAAACTACCCTGATAAGGATTATCAACCGCATCACCCTTCCTACCGAAGGCCAGGTGCTTTTCAATGGAAAGCCGCTACGTCTGGAGGATATTGAGAGAATCGGATATCTGCCTGAAGAGCGCGGACTTTACAAGAAAATGAAAGTCGGAGACCAGGCCGTCTATCTGGCAAGGTTGAAAGGCCTGTCCAGAGGTGAGGCAACACGGGAACTCATGAAATGGTTCCAGAAATTCGGTATCCAGCCTTGGTGGAACAAGAAGGTGGAAGAACTCAGTAAGGGAATGGCCCAAAAGATACAGTTCATAACTACTGTCCTTCACAAGCCTCAGCTTCTGATCCTGGATGAGCCGTTCTCCGGATTCGACCCTATAAACGTCAACCTCATCCGTGACGAGATTCTCAGGATGAAAAATGAGGGCTGTACAATCATCCTCTCCACACACAATATGGAAAGCGTGGAAGAGCTCTGCGATGAGATAGCCCTGATCAACAAGGCCAAGCTGGTCATCACCGGCAATGTGGAGCAGATCCGCAAGGAGCACGGACACAACAGGGTGGAAGTATGCTATGCCCCATCCCAGGACGAGCCTGAGCTCCAGAGCGTTGACGGAGTATTCTCAGTAGTTTCCACAGAAAATGTCAAAGACTCCCTGAAGAGCATCCTGGACGTTGCGCCGGGAGTAAGCAGAAGGGATCTTATCAGAAGTGTCTCCGATAAGGCCGACATAATTTCCTTCCAGCCCCTGATGCCTAAGATGAATGAGATTTTCATAAAGCTGGTGGGAGAGAGCGGAGGAGCAACTTCTCAGAGTATAGATGATTACAGGTCGGACTCTAAAACTTCAACACTATGAGCAAGATTGGTATCATAATAGGAAGGGAATACTCAACCAGAGTAAAGAAAAAGTCCTTCATCATAGGAACGCTGCTGGTTCCGATATTGTTTGCGATGATGATTGTCATACCTATGTTGATAGCTATGTATTCATCTGACAATAAGGTCCGTACAATTGCAGTCAGCGATGCTTCAGGAGTGGTTGCCCAGAAACTTGAGGACAAGGAGAACATCAAATACAGCATGGTGGACAACGCCCTTGTAGACAAGATCAAGGTAGACCTTCCTTCTTCCGGAACCTACTATGCGTTGCTTCAGATTTCCGAACTGGATTCTCTCAATAACGCAGATGTGGCAATCTACTGCAAGGAGCAGGTCAGCATGTCTCTGAAAGACCAGATCCAGAGCCAGGTTAACGAGATACTGTCTGCAAATAAACTCGCCTCCTATGATATACCAAACCTGGAGAGCGTGATGGAGAATATCCGGAACACATCCCATGTCAAGACCCTTCAGGTAGGAGATGGTGACAAGGAAGGCAAAGAGACATCCGTAGGAGCCTATATGGCAATCGGTTACATTTCCAGCTTCATAATCTACATGTTCATATTCATGTTCGGAAGCATGGTTATGCAGGGAGTCATCGAGGAAAAGAACAACAGAATTATAGAGGTGATAGTTTCTTCCGTAAAGCCTATGCAGCTCATGATAGGCAAGATCGTGGGAATCGCCCTGGTTGCACTCACCCAGTTCGTGGCCTGGATAGTGCTCACGTTCCTGATCGTTACCGCAGTTTCTGTGGTTACCGGAAAGAGCACCGCATCCATTGCACAGCAAAGCGCACAGGCTCAGGTTGTTCCTGCTGGAATAGACGGTAACGCCGCCGATTTGAACGCCCTCGGAATCGATGCGTCCCAGGTGGATTCATCTGCCGTTTCAGAAGGAATGGGCGCTTTAGCTCCAATCCTCAACACTCTCGGCCAGATGAACATTCTTGGTATCATCGGAACCTTCCTGATTTATTTCATACTGGGTTATCTGCTTTACGCCAGTATGTTTGCCGCGGTTGGAGCCTGCGTGGACAATCAGGCTGACACCCAGCAGTTGCTATGGCCGATAACCATCCCTCTTATCATCGGATTGTTCATAATGATGAGTGCCTTCCAGAATCCTGATTCCCCTATAGCTGTCTGGGGGTCCATCATTCCGTTCACATCTCCTATGGTCATGGTGGCAAGGTTCGCCTACGGTGTGCCGGCATGGCAGTACATACTGTCCGTTGCCCTGCTTGCAGGAACATTCCTGCTTATGGGATGGATCAGCGGAAAGATCTACCGCATCGGAATCCTTTCATACGGCAAGAAGGCTGGATGGAAGGAAATCTTCAAATGGATGAAGTTCAAGGATTAACACAGCGTAAGATGAAAAGATTCCTATTGTGCGTTCTTGCCTTGGCAACATCGCTGAGCCTCCAGGCCCAGAGGGTGAAGAAGGCGGAATACACTTCAGACCAACTGAACAGCAAGGCGGTCAGCAAGATTTCCTGGACCACCGTCACCATAGACAAGCGGTTTGAGCCATCCAAGGAGGACAATCTGGCCACATCCCCCGTTATAGCAAAATACAAGCCCGAGGTGGACAAATACACTGAGCCTATAGGGTTCTGCACCAACGGCCTTCTGAGAGGCTACCCCGTCGCGCCTATGTCTTCCTGGGCTGTGGATGCCTTATTTGAATATGCCCAGAACTGGATAGACACCACATCCCGCAAAGACATCAGCAAGAATGTCAGGATAGACTTTGCGCTGATGAACTTCGGAGGAATCAGGACCGAGATGCCGAAAGGAAATGTTTCCAAGTACGACATCCTTTCCATCTTCCCGTTCGACAACTTCCTGGTTATTGAAGAAATGGACGGGGACAAGGTTAGGATGCTGATGGAGTTCTTTGCAAAGACAAGGGGACAGGTTTTATCCAATGTCAGTCTCCATATAGACGGAGATAGCGTAAAGGAGTGTCTGATAGGAGGAAAGCCTATTGACGATAACCGGAAATACGTGGTGGCCACTATAGATTTCCTCTATCAGGGCGGAGACAATCTCTACCCGCTCAAGTACAGCAACTGGATGGTGGAAACACACAAGAAGTTGATGGACATCTTCATAGAATACATACAGAACCTGACAGCCCAGGGCAAGAAGATTGAAAAATCCAAAGACAACAGGCTCGTCGTTGAAAACAAAAAGAAATGACCATGAAACAGACATTGATTCTTTTGACTGCAGCTCTGCTCTTTTCTTTGTCCTCAGCGACGGGGCAGGACCTTGTGATACTTCACACTAACGACACCCACAGCCAGATCGAACCTCTTACGACCGGAAATTACAAGGGCCGTGGTGGAGTGGACCGAAGGGAAAAATATATCAGACAGGTTAGGGCTGAGAACAAGAACGTCATACTCCTGGATGCCGGAGACTTCTCTCAGGGAACTCCGTATTTCACTCTGTTCAAGGGAAATGCCGAGGTCGAACTTATGAATGCTATGGGTTACGACGCTGCAACCTTCGGAAATCACGAGTTCGATAACGGGCTGGCCGAACTCTCCCGCAGGATCAAGCTTATGAACTTCCCCCTGCTGAACGCCAATTACAAGATGGACGGGACTCCGCTAGAAGGACTGATAGCCCCTTACACCGTGATCGAGCGTGGAGGAAAGAGAATAGGAGTCATCGGCCTTAGCGTAAGGCTCGCCGGCCTGGTAAGCCCGAGCCGCATTGAGGGAATGAAATACCTCCATCCCTACAAGGTGGTCAACAACCTTGCACGCCGCCTTCGCAAAAGAGAAAAATGTGATCTTGTAATTGTTCTGAGCCACTGCGGTTTTTCAGATGGCAAGGACCAGAACCCTGATGACTTGATGATTGCAAAGAACACAGAAGGAGTGGATATCATCATCGGCGGTCACTCGCATACATTCATCAAGCAGCCTGCAATCGTTGAGAGCAAGACCGGAAAAAAGGTTATTGTTGTCCAGGCAGGATGTAAGGGAGAAGAAGTCGGAAGGCTGGATATCTGGTTCTAGGCTTCCTTATCCAGAGAATAAAGACTGAACTTGAATATGATGCCGCCTCCCTCTCTTTCGGAGGCGGTTATCGTTCCTTTATGGAAAGCCACGGCATTCTTGACTATTGATAGTCCGAGACCGCTTCCTCCGGTACGGCGGGTACGGCCTTCCTCCACACGGTAAAATCTCTCGAATATCCTTTCCAGAGCCTCGGCCGGAACTCCTTTTCCGGTATCGGTATAGGTGAAGTTTATCTTGTAGCGGCCTTCTCCGGAAACCTGCTCTATACCTGCCACCAGGCTAATCTCAATGCCCTCTCCTCCGTGCTCTATAGAGTTATCTATCAGATTCTTGAAGAGAGAATAAATAAGATTGTAGTTTCCGTTTATCTTCAGTCGGCTGCTTACTCTCGAGTTAAAGGTTACGTTGCTTTTCTCCAGTTTGTAGCCGATTTCTTCCAATATATCATCCAGACAACTCTTTATGTTCACTTCCTCTATTTTGTAGAGAGGTTCATCAGACTTTCCAAGCTCGGAAGATTCATCCAGTTTATTGAGGGTGGAAACCTCATCCACAAGATCCGCCAGACGGATTGCCTGGGAATAGGCCTTTCCGACAAATTTGCGCATCTGCTCGGGACTCATATCCTCCGAGTTGATTATCGTCTCAAGATATGCCCTTACTCCCGTAAGCGGGGTCTTAAGTTCATGAGCTATATTGTGGCTTAGTTGCTGCTTGTATTTCTTGGCCTTCTCCAACTGACTGAAGGTAGAAGCTATTTCCTTTCCCATATCTCCGAGCTCATCATTGCCGAACTTTATCTCAGACAGGCGGTTACCGTTATCTTTATCCTTGATGGCACCCACCAGTTCGCTGTAGGTGCTGAGAGGCTTGGAAAGTCTCCTTAGCACATAGATAAACGTAAGGATGAGTGCTATAAGCAGTATCGCGATAAGGATAAAGTAGTTGTTGCCTTTTTCCACCTGGGCCGGACGGCTTATCTCGAATTTGGAGTAGGAACGGATTATCTTGTCTTTGCACCTTCGGGCGTAATAGAGGTATTCGGTATCGGGCTCGCCTACAGAACTCCTCAAGGCACTCCCCTCTCCGGAAGAAGAGGCGTTTGACACTTCCGAAGTGCTCAGCACATTATCCGGAATGGAAATATCTTTCTCACGGGAGTCGTATATGACATCCCCCAAGGTATCTATCAGAGTGAAGCCGATACCGCCTCCCAGGATTATGCTTTCCGGACGTCTTCCGATGGAAAGGCTGTCTTCCACCAGTACCACGGCATCGCGGAGTTCTTTCTGAAGTGCGGAAATGCTGTAACCGCGGCTCTGCCTGGATACATAGAGCAAAAAGAACAGGGCCAGCAGAGTGAGCAGTATAAGCAAGTAGATTACAAGCCTGTATCGATATTTGAGCTTGAGCTTTGCCATTTGCCTTAAGCAGAATGTGGCTTCTGGATGCAATAGCCGTAGCCGGAACGGTTCTGGATCAGTTCTCCCGCCTTGCCGAGTTTCTTCCTAAGGCGGGCAATGTGAACGTCAACCGTTCTCTGCAATACGAAACCATCGTCCTTCCAGACTTTTTTCAGTATTTCTTCCCTTGAGAAAATCTTTCCGGCAGAACGGGCAAGAAGAAGGAGTATATCCATTTCCTTGCGGGTCAGGAATACTTCAGTCCCGTCTGCAATAACATGGTTTTCAGTAGCATCAACCTTTAGACTGCCAAAGTCGAAAACATTCTGGGGAATCTCTTCGGAAGGAATGGGAGAAGGCTCCTGAGCTCCAACGTCCGCTCTCTTCCAGGAAGATGAAGAAGCCTCCGCCTGTACTCTCCTGCCGCTGCGGGATAGGACGGCACCTACCCTTGCTATAACCTCATTAACTGAGAACGGCTTGGAGATGTAATCATCTCCGCCGGTTCTGAATCCCTTGAGAATATCATCCTCGGTATCCAGTGCGGTCACAAAAATGATAGGAACGCTGCTCTTGTAGTCTTCCCTAAGCAGTTTGGCCAGTTTCAGGCCGCTGATGCCGCCAAGCATAATGTCCAGAAGTAGAAGGTCATACTTCTGCGCTGCAATTTCAGACATGGCATCCTCGGCACTAAGAACCGTCTTAACCTTGTATCCTGCCCTTTCAAGATTGTACTGGAGTATCTCGCAGATATCCTCCTCATCGTCGATGACCAATATCCTGGCCTTATTCTTTGACTCTTCCATAATTGCAAATATAATATAATTATTAACTTTATGGCCTGTTTGAAAAGAAGCGGTTTTATGACATACAAGAAAAAAGAAATATTCACGCCGGAAACAACCAGTAAACTGGCGGAGCATTACAAGGACATACTCGGTCTGCTGGGAGAAGACCCGTCCAGGGAAGGTCTCCTTAAAACTCCGGAAAGGGTGGCCAAAAGCATGCAGTTCCTGATGCACGGTTACCAGATTGACCCTGTGGCAATTCTCAAGAGCGCCATGTTCAAGGAAGAATATCAGCAGATGGTTCTGGTAAAAGACATTGAGCTCTATTCCATGTGCGAGCATCATCTCCTGCCTTTTTACGGCAAGGCTCACGTTGCCTATATACCAAACGGTTACATAACCGGGCTCAGCAAGATTCCTAGGGTTGTGGACGCTTATGCCCGCCGCCTCCAGGTTCAGGAAAGGCTCACCGTACAGATCAGAGACTGCATCCAGAAGACCCTCAAGCCGCTCGGTGTGGCCGTTGTTATCGAGGCTGCCCATATGTGTATGCAGATCAGGGGAGTCCAGAAGCAGAACTCCGTAACCACCACATCCGCTTTCACCGGAGCCTTCCTCAACAACCGCAAGACCAGGGAAGAGTTCCTCCGTTTGATTGGATCACCGCTTCATTGACAAACAAGATAGGACTTGAATTATGAGAATTTTGATTTGCTCCGCTGAGCAGGAAGAATTGGATTGCGCTATCCAGGCACTCCGGTTGTATGAAAGCAAGATTGCAGGAAAATTCCAGGTGGACTTTATGCTTACCGGCATCGGAACCACGTCCGCCTGCTACCGCGTAACCAAGAAGATTGTGGAAGCCTCATCCGATGGCAACCCCTACGCCCTTGCCATCAACATCGGCATTGCCGGAAGCTATGACCTCGAAGCCTTCCCTATAGGCAGCACCGCCCTGGTGGAAAAGGAATTCTTCGGGGACCTGGGATTCATGACCGCATCCGGATTCCTTACCCTGTTCGATTCCAAGACACTGGACGCCAATCTGTTCCCGTTCAAGGACGGGGCTCTGGAAATGCTTCCTCTGCCGGAGTTTTTCAACGATATAGCCAAGTCTTACAAGAGAGCCGTAGGTGTTACCATCCAGACCATAACCGGAGAAGAGAAGACCATCGGCCGCCTGATAGACAAATACTCACCTCAAATAGAGACTATGGAAGGAGCGGGCTTTTTCTATGTCTGCCTCAACGAATATGTAAAATTCATGGAGATACGCAGTGTCTCCAACCGTGTGGGAGAGGAGGATACTTCCAAATGGGATACCCCTAAGGCTCTGGAAGCCTTGAAGGAGGCCATGAAGGAGTTTTTCCGCCAGATAGCTTGACAAGATGGAAGAATTCACCAAAAACAACGAGGTTATCAGAATCGAGAACCTTCACAAGACATACATCTTGGGAACACAGCAGGTTAACGCCCTGGATGGAGTATCCCTGTCCATCAGGAAGAACGACTATATCGCGATTATGGGTCCTTCCGGTAGCGGCAAGTCCACGATGATGAACATCCTTGGCTGCCTGGATACCCCTACTTCCGGAAAATACATCCTCGGCGGTACGGATGTCAGCCAGATGGAAGACTCTGACCTGGCCGATGTCAGAAACCGCCAGATAGGTTTCGTATTCCAGTCCTTTAACCTTCTTCCAAGATACTCAGCCCTTGAAAACGTGGCTCTTCCGCTGATTTACTGCGGCACCCCGGAGAAAGAAAGGATCAGCTTGGGAACCAAGGCTTTAGAAGTGGTGGGGCTTTCCGACAGGATGGATCACAAACCTAACGAGCTATCCGGCGGACAGAGGCAGAGAGTGGCCATCGCAAGAGCCATTATCAACAACCCTACCATAATCCTGGCAGACGAGCCTACCGGTAACCTGGACACAAAGACATCGGTGGAGATCATGAACATCTTCGAGAAAATCTGGAGACAAGGCAACACCATCATCATAGTGACCCACGAAGAAGACATCTCCAGATTTGCCAGAAGGATTGTCCGTCTCCGCGATGGAAGAATCGAAAGCGACACAGAAAATCCAAACCCTACACTATCAAATACATGATGAAGATATACACCAAAACCGGAGACCAGGGAACAACATCCCTGGTGGGAGGAAAAAGAGTTTTCAAGAATGACCCCAGGGTCGAGGCTTACGGAGATGCAGACGAGCTGATATCTTATATCGGCATCATCATCGCCGAGAGCGAGAATCCTGCCAATACAGCGGAAACGGCAACCCGTATCCGCAAAGACCTCCTTCGCATCCAGCAGACCCTTATGAAGGTTTCCGCTTTCTTCGCGATGCCTGAAGAAGGTACCGGCAAGGCTCTTAAACCGATGGAAGAATCTGAAACGCAGTTCCTTGAGGAAAGCATTGACGATATGACCGGACAGATTCCTCCCCAGAAAGCCTTCGTCATCCCGGGAGCCCCTATCCAGGCCGCCCACTGCCACGTCGCCCGCACTATCTGCCGCCGTGTCGAAAGAAGGGCAATCAATCTCCACTCCTCCGACCCTGATCTGGAAGCCAATCTCTCAAAGTGCAAACAATACCTTAACCGCCTGAGTGACTATCTGTTCACTCTGGCACGATTTTTCAATGCGGTGACCAATACACCGGAAGTCTTCTGGCTTCCTTAAAAATTTGGTTGCATATTGGAAAATAGTATATATATTTGCACCCCATTTTAGAAAAGTAGAGAAAAATGTATTGGACCTTAGAGCTTGCATCCAAACTGGAGGATGCTCCGTGGCCGGCCACCAAAAGCGAGCTTTTAGACTATGCGATGCGTTCCGGCGCTCCAGATGAGGTTATAGAGAACCTCAACGACATCGAAGACGAGGAAGAGGTGTTCGACAGCATTGAAGACCTTTGGCCTGATTATCCTAGCAAAGAAGACTTTTTCTTCAACGAGGACGAATACTAAGCTTTTTATTAAAGTCTTATTTAGTTTTTACCACCCAAGATTACTCTTTTGGGTGGTTTTTTTATTATTATTCGTATATTTGGAACATCATCCCTAATAAAACAAGTATGAAAAAGTTTGCTTTACTCATTGTGATGTTTCTGCTTACTGTAGCAGTTGCCGATGCCCAGGGCTTTTTCAAGAAAGTGGGCAAGGAAGCCAAGGACAAAACCGCAGACAGGACCGAATCCACCGTGGACAAAGCAGTGGACAAGGCTTTTGACGCTTTAGATAACCTTCTTACGGGTAAAAAAGACAAGAAGGGAAAGAAAGGAAAGAAGACCAACAATCTGGATGAAGATGACGAAGATGAAGAAGAGGATGGAGAAGAGAGGCCTGACGCAGGAACGTGGGACTGTACCAATCCTGAATGCCTCCATAAGGGAAACACCGGCAAATTCTGTGCAGAATGTGGATCGAAACGCACGGTTGGATTTGACGCAGCACTGAACCTGTACGGAGTATATGCAAGCAAGAAGATTGCTTTCCTGCCGGGATCTGCAGAACTTAAGTTCCAGAGTTTTAATGAGATACAGAAGATCGCCGAATATATCAAAAACACTCCTGGCACAAGACTCATAGTCCAGGTCCTGTACTACAATACAGCTGTTGATCCAAAGGAGGCTGCCCTGGCAGAAGACAGGGCTGAAAACATAGTGAAGGCTCTGGTTGAACTTGGTTGTGACGAATTCAGCCTCAAGGCGGAGGACCCAGATTACGGACCGGGAGTGCCGGAAAAGGACAGAGCCAATCTTAAAGGCCTCTACGTGGTCTTTACCAAGAAATAATCAGATAAGACCTTTTTCCTTGGCCTTGAATACAAGGTCTGCCGTATTGGATGCCTCAAATTTAATGAGGAGTTTTTTCCTGTACCATTTTATCGTTGGAAGCGAGAGATACATTTTCTCCGCGATTTGAGGACTTGTCTTCCCCTGTGAAATAAACTGGAGGATCTGCCTCTCCCTGTCTGTGAGTTCCACATCGGGACTATCCAGGCTGTCTTCTGTTTTTTCCATATCGCTGATGGCTTCTTCTATCACCTCGTCCGCCACCGTGCTCTTACGCTTCAAAAGTACATTTCTCCTAACATAGAGCATAAGCACCACCATCAGCATAACAAGGCACAAAGCTCCCCAGAAAAGCCATCTGAGCTGCTTTTTCTGCTGAATGAGCACTTTTCTCATAACATCCAGAGTCTCCAGACGGGCTCGGAACTCCTGGTCTTCGTGAAGAGAATAATACTTGTCCGCCTCCTCCAGGCACTTGAGGGCCCTGGATGTTTTCCCCTGCGCCAGATACAGAGCTCCGAGACCTTTCAGGGGAGAGGATATCTGAAGGGAATCTCCGCTTTCCCTGGCATAGCCAAGGGATTTGTTGTAGCATTCTTCCGCCTGAGACATATCTCCCTCTTCCAGCCAGGTTTCTCCCATATTGTACCAGAGAATGGCATTGCTTTCCTTCCATCCGTACTTGTCAAAAATATCCCCGGCCATCTTGTAATACTCCATTGCCCTGGGAATAGAATCCATAACATTGTACATATTGCCCAAAGCACCGTACAAAGCGGATTTAGCATCGTCTATGGATTTCTGGTCATATATCTTGTCATTGTATCGAGTAGTGACCTTATCCTCCATCTTCCGGATCATCTCAAGGCTCTTGTTATAGAAGAAACTGGCAGAATCCCATTGCTCTGCAGCATAATGGTGCATTCCCAGAACTCTCGAAGCATCCTGAGCCGCATACCAGAAACCTCTTTCTGAACTTAACCGGAGAGCCGTCCTGGCATACTCCATACTCTTATCCCTGTTTGTCTGAAGATAGCCCCACATCAGATCTTTATATGCCGAGATCAAGCCGCTAACCTGGTCGGCAGAGGCTGACTCAATTCTCTCGCAGGTCCATCCGGCCACCACCCTCTCCAGCGAATCCGTATTACGCCCCCTGTGGTCAGAATACTGGGCATAGGAAGAAACCCAGCCCAAAGCAGCAACCACAAATGTCAAGACAAACTTTCTCATAATCGAAAAGCTTAAAAACACTCACAAATTTACCAAACTGGGAGAAAGTGACGCTTAACTAACGAAAAACTACCCGAAAGGGTGGTATTTTCTATCCTTTGGTATAGTGTTTTTGGTTTTTAGTTTCACGATTTTTGTATTGTTATGGAAACAAAAGTATCCCTGAAAGAAAAAGAGGTTCAGATCCTGCAAATGATAGCTGAAGGAAAGACAAGTCCTCAGATTGCACAGGCAATGTGTCTGAGCTTGAATACCATCAAGTGGTACCGCAAGAAACTCAAGGCCAAATTTGAGACTAACGGCACCATTCAGATGGTACGCAAGGCCATTGATATGGGCTGTATCGAATAAGAATCAATAATCAAAACATTATAGGTATGAAAAAGTTTGCTTTAATCATCGCGATGCTCCTGTTCGTTGCATCAGGTGCTGACGCCCAGGGCTTTCTGAAGAAAATAGGAAAGGCTGTAAAGGACAAGACCCAGAACAAGACCGAAGAGACGGTAGACAAGACCGTTGACAAGGTTTTTGACGGAATAGACGGCATTCTTGACGGTAAGAAAAAGAAAGACAAGAACAAAGACAATGACGATGACGATGACCAGGAAGCAACCAAGCGCCCTGACAATGCTCCGCTGACCGGAGAGGCCCAGAAGAGCGATTTCGTTCCTGGAGAAATAGTTATATTTGAAGACAAGGTTGTCGGTGAGCAACTTGGCGAGTTTCCTTCCAAGTGGGATCTTGTCAGGGGAAACGCCGAAGTAGCGAGAATGGGAGGTGAACTGGCAATTGCAATGAACAAGGACGACAGCTGGATTTCTCCTTTGATGAAAGACGGCAGCAGGAATTATCTCGGCGATGTGTTCACCATCGAGTATGATATGCTGTTCGATGATACTGAAAAGAACGGTGCCCCTAGCATTGAGCTTGATATCATGCATGAGAGTCAAAGCAGAGACAATGAATTATTCACAATTACATATTGGTTGGGTGGCGATATACATACTTTTAATTGTGATTATTGTCTTTCTTCAGAACCTTCCTATAATCATACAGAAGGCAAGTCAAGTTCTGAAGCAGGTACATTCAACGACGGCAGATGGCATCACTACGCTCTGTCTTTCAACAAGAGAGCTATCAAGTTCTATGTGGACGGAAGAAGAGTAATAAATGTTCCTAACGCCAAGCCGGGTGCCGGATGGGTAACTCTGTATGCTCAGGGCGGCAGCAAGGATGTTTATGTAAAGAACTTCCGCATTGGCAAGGGAGCCGTTGAACTGTATGGCAGAAACGAAACCGACAAGAGCGAGGTTGAGAAGGCCATCGCAGAGAGCGGAAAGTTTGTGACAAACAACATTCTGTTTGTAAGTGGCAAGGCAGACCTGAAGCCTGAGAGCATGGAGGAAATCAAGAAGGTGGCAGACTATATGAAGAAGAACCCTAACGTAAGGTTCGAGGTACAGGGCCACTGCGACAACCAGGGTTCCGACAAGGTGAACGATCCGCTTTCCCAGCAGAGGGCGGAGGCAGTTGTAAAGGCACTCGAAGGCCTGGGAGTTGACGGCTTCAACCTCAGGGCAGTCGGCAAGGGAAGCCACGAGCCGGTAGCAGACAACTCTACAGAAGCCGGCAGGGCGAAAAACCGCAGAGTTGAGTTTATCAAGAAGTAACTATAAACTATATGAAAAGGATTTATCTTATAATGCTGGTCGCCGCCTCGGCGATTATGATAGCAGCCTGTGGCGGAAAAAAGAATTCTTCCGGCCCTGAAGCTGCTGTGGAAGAAAAGGCAGCACCTTCAGAAAATGATGTGTTCACAGGATCCAAGGACAGCAAGGAGGCCGCGGAATTCTGCTTCAGGAAGAACTACGGAATCAACTTTAAAGACATTACTCCGGAATTTGCTTTGGGAGAAGGCGACAAGTATGATTTCTACGGAGATGACGGACACGTAGCCACCGCCACGTTTGCGATTGCAGAAGGCGAACTCTCCAAAGACGAGTACATCAAGTATGTGCGCAAGGTTTACGATGCGACAAAGAAGATTGCGGACAACGGTATAAACATCTACGGCTTTGAGGAGAAGAACACCCTGGAGGAGGCTTCAAAGGAGAAGGACTTTGACAAGATGATCGAGGACGGCAAGGGCGGAAGTCTGTTCGGAGTGGAATTCTATTCCGGAATGTACGGATGGTCCTATGTCAAGGACGGTGTTTTCTACCGTTGCTCAATGGAAAGAAAAGACAAGAAGGTAAACGGTGACGCCATTCCTTGCAAAGCCCGCGTACAGATTTACAAAGGTCTGCAGAAGAGCCTGGACGATTCTATGGCAGAAGCTGAAAAGATGCTGTCAGACCCAAAGGTACAGGAACAGATCAAGAAAAATGCAGACAAGGAGATAGAGAAAGCCCTCAAGGAGATATCCAAGTAAAGACTACTTGCTGTTCTCCTTATCGTAGTTTTCATCCCACTTGCGGTAAAAGTCAAGCTTGGGGTCTTCAAACAGACTCATCTGCTCGGCAACGTCTCTGGAGAGCTTGGAAAGGCCAAGGCCAACCTGCCTCAGAGGACGCTCCCCGTCCCAGATCTCTGTCAGAAGACCCCTTGCTGCGTTCAGTATCAGGGCCGTGATGTCTGTTGGCTGTGGAAGTGAGCACTGCTTCTGCAAAGTGGAGAAATCGGTGAACTTGATGAATATGGAGACGGTAGAGGCCTTGACCTTGTCTTTTCTGATTCTATGGCACACTATGCAGGCTACTTTGAAAAGAGCCCTGTCTATGTCCTTTGGCTCCGAAAGGTCTTTCGGGAAAGTACGCTCGGCGCTGTAGCTCTTTGCATCGGGATGCTCGGTCTCGACAGGTGAATTATCTATGCCGTTTGAAGTTTCGTGAAGCTGGAGTGCTCCCCTTTCCCCTACAATGCGCCTAAGATAGGATATATCAGTCTGAGCCAGTTGACCGATTGTCCGGATGCCGTAGGAAAGCAGTTTTTCCTCGGTTTTCCTGCCAACCCAGAGAAGGTCCCTGACTCCCAGAGGCCACATCTTTTCCCGGACTTCTTCAGTCCACAGAGTGTGGACCTTGTCCGGCTTCTCAAAGTCAGATGCCATCTTGGCCAGCAGCTTGTTGGACCCGACTCCCACATTGACCGTAAAACCAAGTTTGGCCTTGATCTCGTCCTTGAGGGCAGTTGCAACGCTTACAGGATCCTTTCCGAAAAGGCGGAATGTCATGTCCAGGAAGCATTCGTCTATGGAAAACTGCTCAAGCACGGGACTGTAACTGCGGCAGATGGCTATGAAACCTTTTGAGCATTTGCGGTACCAGTCAAAGTCCCCTCTCACGATTACAAGATTCGGAAAGGTCCTCAGGGCCATTGACACCGGCGTGGCTGCTTTTATGCCAAGTTTTTTTGCGGGGATGGAAGCGGCTGTGATGATGCTTCTTCTGTCTGAGGGATCTCCACTGATCACGGAAGGAATCGTGCGGATGTCCTGACCCGCACCTTCTTTCAGCATTTTAATGGCTGTCCAGCTGAGGAATGCAGAATTAACATCTATATGGAAGACAACCCTTTTCACTGGAATCTGAGCACATTGTCAGCAAAGCCGGCAACGGCCTCCCTGTGGGATATGAAGATTATCGTCTTTTTTCCGCGATAGGTGTTGCATATGTTCTCGAGCAGACGATGTTCTGTCTGACTGTCAAGCGCGGATGTGGCTTCATCCAGAAGAAGCACTCCACCTTTCTTCAGAAGCGCCCTTGCTATGGCGATTCTCTGGCACTGGCCCTCGGAAAGCCCTGATCCGTCTTCTCCGCACTTGGTGTCAAGCCCTTCCGGAAGATCCAGCACGAAAGAGGCTTCCGCCCTTTGGAGCACTTCCTTCAGCAGAGAGTCATCTGCCTGAGGATCAACAAGGAGAAGATTCTCCCGGATGGTTCCGGAAAGGAGAGTGTTACCCTGCGGAACATACATGAAGTTCTCCCTGGTGGCTGCGGAAATCTCCGCATGGCTTTCCTTCCCGTCTTTCGTTCCTGACAGGATCGCTGAGCCTGCAGAAGGTTTAAGAAGTCCCATCACAATTCTAAGAAGGGTGCTCTTTCCGGCTCCGGTGGCTCCCATGATGGCAGTCAGACTGCCGGAAGGGAAACTCCAGGAGAAATCGTTGAGAACCTTCTCGTCAGAATCAGGATAAGAGAAGGATATGTTGCTCAGGGTAATCTGAGGAGCATTGTCGAAGATGATTGCATCTCCCTGATCTTCCTGCTGGAGATCTGTAAGTTCAGAAAGCCTTTCGATAGATGTTACGGCATGGATGAACGCAGGAATGGCCCGTCCAATGTCGGATATAGGCCTCTGAACCTGCCCTACCAACTGAAGCATAGCAGTCATCATACCGTAGGTCACGGTGCCGGCTGCTATTCCGAAAACTCCCCAGAAGAAGGCCGCGGCATAGCCGCCCATAAAGCCTATGCCCATAAAGCCCCTGGCAACTACATTCAGAAGCAGACGCTTGCGGGTGAGAATCTCTATATCTTTCTGTTCACTATCCAGCCTTCCCATAACCTTGGATGGTCCGAAAAGCATAAGAACCAAATCCCTCAAACGAAGATTATCCTGGAAAAGCTGCTGGACGCGGCTGTCTTTCTTACGGATATTGTCTGTAAGATGGCGGAGTTTGCGGAAGAAAAGGCGGGATCCCACAATAGCCACAATCATAAGGGCGATAACCATCCAGATAAGGCCCGGAGCCAGTATAATGGCATAAATGGAAGCTGCAACCAGTTGGCATACCGTTACGAACACATCCGGAATCCTGACACACAGAAGTTCCGTCACAACCCTTATGTCTTCCTCCAGGCGGTTGACAGTATCTGCGCTGTGGAACAATTCCTTACCCCTCCAAGTGCTGAAAAGAACGTGTGAGAAATGATTCCGGCGCAGGATGTTCTGCGTCTTTACCACGTTCATCTTCTCCCACCAGGCGGCAAAAAGGCGAAGGATTATCTGGGCAAGCATGATGGACGCCATAAGGATGACATAAAACCACAAGGAACCATTGCGATCTCCCGTGGCCACATCCACAAGCGCCTTGCTTATCCAAACGAAAGACAGAGACGCCGCAATTTGTACGAGGCCGACCAGAAAACTGACCAGCATCCTCCATCTTGCGGGACGGCTCATTCTTATGGCTGCCCTAAGGCAGTATCCTACGCTTTTCATTTGTCTGTTATTCGTCAATCAGGCCGGCTTCTTTCCAGGAGTCGGCAAGTTTTCTGGAATCCTCCAGAGCTGTCTCTTCAGAAACCTCATACTTGTCTGTAAGGAGTCTCGAAAGATCTTCCACGGAGAAATCCTTGTCCTGAACCTGCTCCCACAGATAAGCCGCGGTAGAATTCAGGGAAATAATCTTGTTGAAATTCACTCTCTCCAAACCTTCTCCGGTAACTACATACTCGCCGAGAAGCTGGCGGAGCACAAATCCTTTCTTAATCTTCATATCTGGAATTTTTGTTTTCAGCGATGGCAAATTCTGGTCCATATCCTCCGGTAAAAAGCCAGAAGATATCTCCTGACTGGGCGCAAAGCCTTCCAAAGCTTTCCTTTTGAAGGAATTACGTTTTTCCCTCCCGGACGGATGATTTTTATAACCGTACCCAGGACATCTTCTTTGGTGCAGCTTTCCGTTCCGAAAACATTGCCGTCTCCCATTAGCGTGAGAGCAGTCCCAGCCACCTTATATACACGATGAAGGACAAACCGCCCTCCTGTCCGGGCAAGCACTATATCCCCTACCTCAACATTGTCTTTTTTGAGAAGGACAACACTATCCTTCTCCTGGCGGATGAAAGGAAGCATACTGTTCCCCTTGGGACGGAGCTCCACCTCACGGCCCTCTGCCAGAAGTTTTCCAATTTCGGGAATCAATATGTCGTTAGGAACCGTCTTCTTGTCCATAAACCGTATTGCAGCAAACTTTGGCAGCCTCCCCGTCCGGCAGGCAATGCATATTATAGCATGGAACACTGGTTACCAGAGCTACTATAGTGTTGTGTACCCCGTCCGCAATCTTCCTGTCCGGACGATAGGCAGACACGGAAGGGAAAATGCAGGCGTAACTCTGGGTAAGGGAAAGCTTCTCCGTAAAGTTGGACGGAGCCCTTACTATGCGAACCACAGCCCCCAATTCCACGGAAGCGTTCTTGTAACAAGGTGTCTTTCCACTCCATGGAGAGCCATAAATCCTTGCCACTCCGTCCGTTATCCTTATAATAGGATTATCGTCGTTGAGGAGTTCCGTTCCCGGAATATTCTCCAGCCACATCCGGCTGTGGGTACTTTTACCGGTTCCGCTCTTGCCCAGGAAAGCAAAACCTTTCCCGCCTTTCATCACAACGGAAGCATGTATTTCCAGAGTGTATAAAGTTGCTGTCCTGAGGGCAAACACCAGCATCATCGTATTGTTGATGGAAAAAACAGCCTGGCGTGGATTCACAATCTGGAAATCAACCTCGGAAAAATCCTCGGAAGCTACACAGTTGCAGCTTACTGGAAGATTGTTGAGAGGAGCCATCGTGAAATACCATTTCCCGTTTTCCGTTTTACCTATGGTAATCATCGGGAAGCCCTCATCATCGCTCACCAGAAGCGGCTGAGGGGCCTGCTCTGCAAGGTTTTCCACTTGACGGAAAGCTATCAGAGGAGAGGCTTCCTCTATCTCGAACGGAACCAGATTCTTCATCTGCTGCCACACATTCCCATCCGGCATTTCCAGAGAAAGGACATGTCCCGCGACCTTATATGTCTTTTTCATATATACCATCCTGATTACAAAAATACCATTTTTTACTAATTTTGTCATTTAGAACAAGTCAAACCTTCAATCGATATGAAGATTATTATTGCCGGAGCCGGAGATGTGGGCAGCCACCTTGCGAAAATGCTCAGCCGTGAGGCCAATGACCTTACGATCATAGAGAGCGACGAAAGCAAACTTGACAAACTAAGCGAACTTGCCGATGTGGTAACTGTTCACGGAGACCCGACATCCATACCAGTTCTCCAGCAGGCTGGAGTCTCCAAGGCCGACCTTTTCATTGCTGTAGGCCCGGCCCAGACACAGAACACCAACATTATCTCAGCCCTTCTGGCCAAGAAGATGGGAGCCAAGAAAGTCACCGCCAGAATCAACAACGATGACTACCTCAGCCATGACAATAAACTCATTTTCACCGAACTGGGAATAGACTTGCTTTTCTATCCGGAGAAAATGGCCGCATACGAGATCATAGATCTCCTCAAGGAAACCGGCACCAGCGAGTTCATGGACTTTGCCAGAGGCAAGCTCCAGATGGCGGTGTTCCGCCTGGATGACGGAGCTCCTCTGATCAACAAAACCCTGAATATCCTCAGCGACTCGCATCCGGAAAACATACCTTTCAAGCCGGTTGCCATTGCCAGGGGAAACCAGACCATCATTCCGAATCCGGATACCAAATTCCTTCAGGGGGACCTTGTTTTCATGGTATGCAAGAAGGAAGGATTCCAGGAGCTTATAAGCCACTCCGGGAAATATGAAATAGACGTGAAGAATCTGATGATCGTGGGTGGAGGAAGAATCGCCGAGATGCTTTGCCGCAAGATGTTGCGAAAGGTTGACCACATCAAGGTAATTGAAGCCCGCAAGGAGAGGTGCGAATATCTGGCCGAGGCCCTTCCTGACATTGTGGTTATCAACGGAGACGGAAGGAACACGGACCTTCTCGTGGAAGAGGATGCCGGAGGCTACGACGCTTTCGTCGCCGTAACCTCTTCAAGCGAGACCAACATCCTCTCATGTGTTGCCGTAAAGAATATGGGGGTACCTAAGGTCATCGCCGAGGTGGAGAACCTGGAATACATCAAGCTTGCTGAAGATATGGGCGTTGATGCCGTTATCAACAAAAAGCTCGTAACTGCCGGAAGAATATTCCGCTTCACCCTCAGCAACAAGGTCAGGTCCATCAAATGTCTGAACGGAAGTGATGCCGAAGTGCTGGAATTTATCGCAAATCCTGACAGCAGCATAACAAAGGCCCCTATCAAGGACCTCAAGTTCCCGAAGGAAGCCATCATCGGTGGATTGATCCGTGGAGAAGAGAGCATAATAGCCAATGACAACACTATTGTGCTGCCTTTTGACAGGGTTGTGGTATTTGCTCTTCCTCAGGTTCTTGCCAAGGTGAACAAATTCTTCCTTTAGAATCAGTAGAGAATACTTCTTAGCCGCGAGGCCCACTCTCCGTTTATCACGGAGAGTTGCCTGCGGAATGTCCTGAGGTCTGAAAAACCACTCCTCAGGATGATGAATGCATATTCCGTTGAGTCCAACCTTGTGTCCCCATCCCGGAGTATTCCCGCCTGATTGGCCGGAAGATCTGCTATCTGCTGGAAAATGTACTTGAATCTCTGCTCGTTAAGATAACTCTTAAAACCGTTTTTGGAAGCCAGGATATTGGAGATGTAGGTCCGGTTGCTTCCTACCAGGGATGCCACTTTGGACAGGCTCATGAAAGGATCCAGATACAACTTCTTTCTCTCTATGTAATCCTCCAAACGGTCGCTCAGGTTTTTCATGGCCTGAGCCTTGGAGCTGATAATAAGACATTCCGGATATCTCAGAAGCCCTTCTTCACGGACTCTGTCCTTTCTGATCCAAAGGGCCAGGGAGTACATCCTGTCGCAGAAACAGATAAGCATCCTGCTCAGATAATCCCTCATAGTTTGCTCAAATCCTTTATGTAGTCATAGACTGATATGTTTTCCTTGTTTTTGAGCCGGGTTTGGATCTCCCGCTGCCATTTGGCAGGAGAGCGCTGAGTGAAGTTTCCAAAGGCGCTGGAAAAAGAGGAAAAGGATCTGAATCCAGATTTGTCCACCCACTCGTCTCGTGAAATACCTGGCTTGGAAAGATACAGCTGACAAGCCTCCTTTACTCTGAAATAATTGCAAAGTTGGCTGAAATTCAACATAAAGCAATCGTTGATAGCTTTACTTAGGTAATTGCGATTGGTGCCTATCACCTTGGAAAGATCAGCTATCCTGAACTGTGGATTCAGGAATAGTTTTTTCACTTCCATTGCATTCACCGCCTGGTTGGCGATGTAGTAGAGTTCATTGCTCTCGTAGAGCATAGACGTTTTTTCTGGCTGAACCTGATAGGTTTTTCGTCCAGGCTTAGTTTTGTTTTTCAAACTCTTTCTAAGTTTTCTAGCCCGGATAACAAGCCAAATAATTAAAACTGTCTCGATGATGACCAAAGCTGAAATGGTCATGGCTGGGAAAAAATTAATTGTTTCCATATCTTATTGGTTCATAGTGCGGAAGGAATGTACAAAAGTAACCGCATATTAACACCATAAAAAGACTTGAAAAACAATTATCACATATTTTTGCTGTTTCTGGAATCGTTTAAGATGATAATCCAGGAATTGTACGGGAAAAAGGCTATTTGCCTATCTGCTGAAATCCCCTTCCCCAAACTCCGGTGACCGGAGCCATGGAAATGAAGGCCTCCCTATCTATCTCTTTTATAAGCTGATGGATCCTGCTGACCTCGGTTTTGTGGATGAGCACCATCAACATTTTGTTTTCGCTCCTTGTATACCACCCTTCTCCCGTCAGGACCGTAACCCCACGTCCCATTTCCTGGGTAATGATATCGGCGATTCTCTCATAATTCTTGGAAAAAATGAATACCTGCACACTCTGGCGGCTGCCGGCTACCATCATATCCACAATCTGCGAACAAGAAGCAATCAGCATGTAGCCGTACAGAACCGTGGCAAGCCTCATACCCCAGGTTTCTGTGGTAATGTTGCCGGCAGCGTCCGTAATCTGCTTGGCCGGTATGAGAAGGGAAGAAGCTATTATGACAAGATCCATGTAGAGAATCATTCTGCCTGGAGCTACGTTATGATATTTGGCTACCATAAGGGCTACGATGTCTGTTCCTCCAGTACTTCCTCCCTGAGAGAAACTGATGCCGATTCCGAAACCGCTCATCACTCCACCGAAAATCGCGCTCAGAAGCTTACCGTTGGATATCGCGATTTCCTGGATGAAATCCTGCGGTATGAACATCGGGACAAACTGGAAGAAAAGGGTAGAAGCCACTATAGCATAAACAGTCTTTGCCCCGAATCCTTTGCCGAGAACCTTCAGTGCTATAATCAGAAGGACAATGTTAATGGAAAAGTAGGTTACCGAGATGGGAACGCCGAATGCATAGAGGATAATGGAAGATATACCGGACACTCCTCCTCCGACCAGATTGTTTGGAATCAAAAAGATGCACCATCCCATAACATAGCACAGAAGACCGAGAGTGATTATGAAATAGGCCTTTATACCGTTTAATATCCTTTTCGTATTCATATCCTTAACTGTCTATCCACTTCAGCAGCCGTTTAAGGCGGCTGTCGGAAGATTTTCTGGGTTTACCCTTAATCTCGGCGAAACCTAGTCCGTACACTGCAGAAACCGTGGAAATGGAAATGAAGGCCTTCGGATCAACAGCCTTTACGGCTTGTGTAATATCGTTGAGCTGGGTCTTGCGGGCAACAACTATAAGCACCTTTCCCTCCTGCTTGGAATACCAGCCAACACTGTCCAGGGCGGTAACACCACGGTTTTGCTCTGTCATCAGGTTATCTGCCACCTCCTGGTATTTCTGGGAGAAGATTATGATCTGGACGCTTTGCTCGCTTCCGGTCAGTATCAGGTCCACCATATAGGAGAAGGCAATGGTGAAAATGTAACCCAGGATCACGTCGCTCAGATGCTTCTCCGGCAGCAGAATAATGGAGGCAACTATGATGAAGTCGCTGTACATAAAAACCTTTCCCGGAGAAATATTCCTGTACTTGTTTATTATGAGGGCCACGATATCAGTTCCCCCCGTGCTTCCGTTACGCTTGAATATCAATGCGATTCCGGCTGCACACAGGAAACCTCCTATAATCGGGTTTACAAGATATCTCAACGGAGCCTGGGGACTGTCCGGAGGAATCGTGTTAAGACCAAGATTGTAAATCCACTCCACGCCCGGAAGAATCGCAAAGAAGATCGTAGACAGGATAATACTGTATATCGTCTTGAACCCGAATCCGCGGCCAAGCACAATCGTTCCGACAACCAGCAGGATGGCGTTGATTGTTCCGAAGAACACAGGAATCGGAATGCCTGTGGCGTAATTCAACACAGTGCAAAGACCTACCAGGCCACCGCCGGAAATCCCGGTAGGCACCACGAAGGCCTGCCACGAAAAAGTGTACATGAATACGCCTATCGTGATAAGTATATAATCAAGTATCAGCTTCTTGGCGGAAACCTTCTTCTTGTCTGGCATATCTAAAAGACTATGTTGATGATTCGACCTGGAACCACGATGACTTTCTTAACCGGACCTGTCAAATATTTGGCTGTTTCAGGGGCTGCCATAACCGCTTTCTCGGCATCGCCTTTGGATACGGTCTTGGAAAGGGTGATCTTGAACCTTGTCTTGCCGTTGAAGGAAACCGGATAGTCAAATGTATCTTCCCTTGTAAACTCTTCGTGATACATAGGGAAGGAAGCAAACGATACGCTCTCCGTGTTGCCGCACATCTGCCAGAGTTCCTCGGCGATATGAGGGGCGAACGGACTGAGGAGTACTATCATAGGCTCAAGAACTTTCCGCTTGTTGCACTTGAGAGCGCCCAATTCGTTTACCGCAACCATGAATGCGGAAACGGAAGTATTGTAGGAGAATGTCTCGATATCGGTCTCCACCTTGTGGATGAGCTTGTGAAGGATCTTCAGTTCCGCAGGAGACGGTTCATCATCGCTGAGGCAGAAGTCTCCCAGACCTTCCCCGCCGCCGAAGAACAGCCTCCAGAATTTCTTCAGGAAGCGGTGAACACCGTCTATTCCCTTGGTATCCCAAGGCTTGCTCATTTCCACAGGACCCAGGAACATCTCGTACAGGCGAAGGGTGTCTGCTCCATAATTGTCGCAGATGCTGTCAGGATTAACCACGTTGAACATAGACTTGGACATCTTCTCGATGGCCCAGCCGCAGATATACTCGCCGTCTTCCAGTATGAACTCTGCTGTTTCAAACTCAGGTCTCCATTTCTTGAACGCCTCGATGTCCAGACGGTCATTGTAAACGATATTCACATCCACGTGGATTTCTGTGGTGTCGTAATTGTCTTTAAGTCCGCAGGAAACAAAGGTGTTTGTATTCTTGACCCTGTAAACGAAATTGGATCTTCCCTGGATCATTCCCTGGTTCACCAGTTTCTTGAAAGGCTCCTTCTCGCATACATATCCGAGGTCGAAAAGGAATTTGTTCCAGAAGCGGGAGTAAATCAGGTGACCGGTAGCATGCTCTGTTCCACCAACATAAAGGTCCACATTCCTCCAGTAATGGTCAGCCTCGGTACTTACCAGAGCTTCGTTATTATGCGGATCCATATATCTCAGATAGTAGGCGCTGCTGCCGGCAAAACCAGGCATAGTGCTCTTTTCCAGAGGATAACCCTCAAAATTCCAGTCTTTGGCTCTGGCCAGAGGAGGTTCTCCGCTGTCTGCCGGCTTGAAAGATTCTATCTCCGGGAGCTCCAGAGGAAGAGCGCTTTCCGGAAGCGGCGTTGCAATTCCGTCCTTGTAGCAAATCGGGAACGGCTCTCCCCAGTATCTCTGACGGGAGAAAATGGCGTCGCGGAGTCGATAATTGATAGTTCTGTGTCCGATTCCTCTTCTTTCAACTTCCTCAATGGCAGCTGGTATGGCTTCCTTTACGCTCATTCCGGTAAGGAAACCGCTGTTTGTCATTATGCCTTCCTTTGCGTCAAAACTCTCTTCTGAAACGTCACATCCTTCTATCAGAGGGATGATCTTAAGCCCGAATTTCTTTGCAAAGGCATAGTCTCTGCTATCGTGAGCCGGAACGGCCATGATGGCGCCGGTTCCGTAACCAGCAAGAACATATTCAGCAATCCAAACCGGAACCTTTTCCCCGGTGAAAGGATTCTCTGCCCAAGATCCTGAGAACACGCCGGTTACAGTTTTTGTCTCAGCGATTCTCTCCCTTTCTGTCTTTTTCTTGACTTGCTTGATGTATTCGTCAACGGCCTCTTTCTGGGCTGCTGTGGTGAGCTTTTCCACCCAGTCGCTTTCAGGAGCAACCACCATGAAAGTCACGCCGAATACTGTATCGGCTCTGGTGGTGAAGATTTCCATATCGTAAGTGCGGTCGAACTTGCTGCCGTCTGCAGGGTCGGGATTGATGACCTTGAACACCATCTGCGCTCCGTAAGAACGTCCTATCCAGTTGCGCTGCATCTCCTTCAGGGCATCGCTCCACTCCAGAGCCTCAAGATCGTCCAGCAACCTTCCGGCATAAGCGGAAACCCTCAGCTGCCACTGCTTCATCTTCTTCTGCTCTACAGGGTACCCTCCGCGTACGGAAAGACCTTCCTTAACTTCATCATTTGCCAGCACGGTTCCCAGGGCCGGACACCAGTTTACGGAAGTTTCTCCCTGGTAGGCTATCCTGTACTGCATCAAAATGTCAGCCTTCTCTTTTTCGGAAAAGCCTTTCCACTGATCTGCGGTAAACTCAGGGACATCTCCGCAAGCTGCCTTCACATTCTTGTTTCCATCTTCTTCAAATCTGGCCACAAGTTCCGTAACCGGCTCTGCCGAATCGGTTTCGGTGTTGTACCAGCTGTCGAACATCTTCAGGAAAGCCCATTGGGTCCACTTGTAATACTCAGGATCGCAAGTCTTTACCTCTCTGTCCCAATCAAAGGAAAAACCTATCCTGTCCAGCTGGCTGCGGTAGCGGTCTATGTTAGCCATGGTGGTAACATGAGGATGCTGGCCGGTCTGGATGGCATACTGCTCGGCAGGAAGGCCGAATGCATCATAACCCATCGGATGAAGGACATTGAAACCACGCAGTCGCTTGTAGCGGGAATAGATGTCACTGGCTATGTAACCTAGAGGATGCCCCACGTGCAATCCCGCCCCGGATGGGTATGGGAACATATCCAGAACATAATACTTGGGCATGGAAGGGTCCGTCTTTGCGGAGAAAGTCTTGTGTTCAGCCCAATACTTCTGCCATTTAGCCTCAATTTCGTTAAACTTGTAATCCATTGTATATTAAACTGTTTTTGTCTATTTGTTAAATCCCACCTTGGATCCCTGCGCCAGCTTGAACTCTACGGCTATGGAAATCCTGACCGGTACTTTCCTGCCGTTCAACTGCGCCGGAGTCCACTTCGGTGACGCGTTGACAACCTTCAGGACTTCCTTGTCTATCTCATCGCTGAGACTGGTAGTTATCTTGACGTCCCTAACCTTTCCGTTCTTGTCCACCGTAAACTCAACGACCTCGGTTCCTTCCGTATGGGCGGCAATAGCGCTTTCAGGATATTTCACATAATGATATACCCAGTCCTTGAGGAAAGTCCTCTCGTCTCCCTTGAAGAAGGAAGCCCTCCTGTCAACTTCCAGCTGGCTGTAGATGCGTTCGTAGGAATCTTGGGATTCCACTTCCTCCTTCTTGTCGAAACTATCTTTGCAGGCCAGCATAATAGCATAGGAATAAATGAATTCCACAGCCTGTGCCATCTGCAGGTAGTCCAGCATCTGAGGGGTGTCGTGGATGGTTCCGCGAATAGGACTGTCGCCGGTTGTAAAGAGGGTGAAAGGAATATCCTCAGAATGGAAGTTCCGGTAATCCCCGGGAAGAGGTTCCATCTCCGCGATCTTTACAGAAAGCGAGAAGGGACGCTCAGCCACGGTGAAAATATCTTTGAGGATCTCCTTGTCCGGAAGGCCGATGAAAGCCTGGAAGGTGTTCGGGCCGCTGTCTCTTCCCACAGAGTTGATATCCACCATGAAGCGGATTTTTTCCTTATCGGCGAAGGACCGGTTAAGGAAATACCAGCTTCCGGCCTGGGAGAAATTCCCCGCTCCGAAGAAGGCTATCATTACCGGACGGCGGAACATGAACTTGTTCTCGGCAATCATCTTGGCCACCTGCATCAGGATAGCCGTTCCACTGGCGTTTGAATATGCTCCCGGAAGAATCCTTTCCTTAGGCACTCCGTTAACAGTAAACCTCTCGCAACCAGGCCCATCCATCTGTGTACCCAGCAAAATGAACTCTCCGGCCAATTTAGGGTCGTATCCCGGAATTATTCCAACGATGTTACGGGACTGGAGAGTGTCTCCCGTAACGGGATTGGCAATGCCGAAGTCGTCCCCATCCTTTGGAGAAAGCATCATCGCCCCTATGCCTTGCATATAGTCGTATATGTGGACTGCGGTCTCCTTTTCTCCCTGGCTGCCGGCCCCTCTTCCTTTCAAAATCTCAGAAGAAAGGAAAACCACCTCTTTTTTAAGCGAGTCTACAACATTCCTCTGCGATGAAGGACGGCTGCCGCCAATGTCCTGCGCCAGGGCAATATCCCCGATGCCGGCCATAAGCAGGCAAGCCAAACCCAAAATGAATCTTCCGGTACGGTTCATCCCAAAATCCTTTTATCCCTTGTAGAACGGAGGTCTTACTACGACAGCCTTCAGAAGCCTGTCGCGAACCTTGATATAAATCTCAGTATCAAGCTTGTACAGAGGAGCCTCCACATAACCCATTCCGATAGGGCGGGCGCAGCAAGGAGTCAGGCTGCCGCTGGTAACGTTGCCGATAACCCTGCCTTCTGCATTGCAGATCTCATATCCGTGGCGAGGAACTCCCCTGTCGATCAGCTCGAAGCCGCAGAGTCTTCTCTTCAGGCCCTCAGCCTTCTGCTTGAGCATATAGTCTCTGTCCACAAAGTCTCCCTTTACATCGTTGAACTTGGTAATCCAGCCAAGGTTTGCCTCCAGTGGAGAGTGGTCGTCGTCGATATCGTTGCCGTAGAGGCAGAAGCCCATCTCCAGACGGAGAGTGTCACGGCAACCCAGTCCTGCAGGAACGATGTTGAATTCCTTTCCTGCCTCAAAGATGGCGTCAAATACCTTGATCGCATCCTCGTTCTTCATGTAGACCTCGCATCCGCCGGCTCCGGTATATCCTGTAGTTGAAAGGATTACATCCTTGCATCCGGCAACTTCCAGAATCTTGAAAGTATAGTATTCCATTCCCAGAACATCTTCCTTACAGAGCTTCTGCATAACCTTCATCGCGTTAGGACCCTGAACCGCCAGCTGGCTGATCTGGTCTGAAATGTTGCAGAAATCAACTCCCGGAGTCAGGCCGAACTTAGGGGCATACTGGCACAGGTGGGCAAAATCCTTGTCTATGTTGGCTGCATTAGGAACCAGCATATAGCTTTCAGGATTGATGCAGTAAACCAGAAGGTCGTCCACGATACCGCCCTTTCCGTTAGGCAGGCAGGAATACTGAACCTTGCCAGGGAAAAGTACGGAAGCGTCGTTGCTGGTTACATACTGGATAAACTTCAGCGCGTTAGGGCCCTTTACGGTAAACTCTCCCATATGGGAAACGTCAAAAACTCCTACGCTCTGCCTTACGGCCAGATGTTCTGCCCTGATACCTGTATATTCCAGAGGCATGTTGAAACCTGCGAACGGGGTCATCTTTGCTCCCAATTCAATGTGTTTCTGAGTATAAGCTGTTGTCTTCATAAATCTAATATCTTGATAATTATTACTTTATTCAACGATTATTTCTTCTTGTAAACCCAAGCCTCCGGAGCCTTCTGATGGGCTACATAGAGTGCCTTGCGCGCCTCTTCCAGAGTCTCATACCCACCAATGGCTACGTACTTGAGCCCGTTGCCTTCAAACGCGAACGGTGCCTCCAGTATGCCTTCATTATCCTTGAGGCTTCTGGAAACCAGCTGGTCGGTCTTGAACGCTCCCACAATTATGTAATATGTCTTGTCCAGACTGGATCGCGGAGTAAGATTCAAACCGGTAGCGGAAGGCTCCGGCTTCTGAACTTCCGGTTTTGCGGTTTCGGGTTCCGGAGCAGCCAGTTGTGCGGTTGAATCTACGGCAGCAAGGCTGTCGGAGGCAACCTCAACTGCCTTCTCTGCGGCCTCTTTCTGGGCTATCAGCTCCTTCTTTTTTGCAATATCCTCAGAAGTAGGCATATCCAGCTTTGCCCTTATCCAGTCGCAGCCGGAAGCCAAAGCCATAACGAGAGCCAAAACGGCAAGCAATCTCCTGTCCATATTCATACAATGTATAAATCGTACAAATTTAACAAAATTCGCTCTATTTGCATTATCTTTGAGGTATGAAGAAACTATTGGTTTTTGTCTTGCTGCTTTGGGGCTCCGGAGCGTTTGCCCAGCAGATTGACATAGGCCCGCTGCCTAAGGCAAGGCCGTTCGGTGATGTTGACTTTTTCCTTCATCGCGATACCGTGACCATTTCCTTTACCGGTGACGTGATGCAGCACGGGGCGCAGATAGACGCCGCTCTGAAAAAAGGTGGTGGGAAAAACTACAATTACGAGAATGCTTTCAAATATGTCGCCCCGCTTTTCAGGCAGGCAGACTATATGGTTGCAAACATGGAGTTTACGGTTGGCACCAAGCCTTATACCGGTTACCCTTGTTTCTCCGCCCCACCTGAGATAGCCTCAGCTGCAAAGGATGCCGGCATAGACCTTTTCCTGATGGCCAACAACCACATCTGCGACAAGAATGCAGGCGGACTGAAAAAGACCCTGGATGCCTATGAAAATCTGGATATGCCCAAGATAGGAGCCTACCGCGACAAGAAGCAGGCAGACACGGCATCAGTCATACTGGTGGAACTCAAGGGCATGAAGTTCGCCATGTTTAACTACACCTACGACACAAATGGACTCCCGATACCGGACCCGTACTATGTTAATCTTCAAGACAGTACGGAAATCAAGAAGCATATCCGCCAGGCAAAGGCAATGGGAGCTGACATAATAATAGCGCTTCCACACTGGGGAATAGAATATGTGCTCGCACCTGTCGCCGAGCAGAAACAGTATGCAAAGATGATGTTCAGGGAAGGAGTCAATGCCATTATCGGCGGGCATCCTCACGTTCCGGAAGAGGGCTACATCTATGTGAAAAGGCAGCAGGGACCGATGGCAAAAGACAGTGTGGAAAATATTGTTTTCTACTCCATGGGAAACTACATCTCCAACATGAGCCGCAGCGGATGGACTTCCACAGGAATGCTTATAACCCTCTCGTTTACAAGAGACAGGGGGACCGGTAAAGTCAAGATGCTGATGCCCGACTGGAAATACCTCTGGTGCTTCAGGCCAGGCCAATACACGGAAGACTTCAGCGTGGTTCCGATAGAAGAATTCCTCCAGGGTAAAGACTTCAACTCCGGCGGTAAAACCCCTACCCAGATCCAGGCCTTCAAAACCCTGGAAGACCACTATCAGCAGATAATTCAGAAAGACCTCATAAAGGTCGTTTACAGATAAATATTTATGGCAGAAAAAAAGATTCAGCTCCAGAACATAGACCCAATAGACATCTATGGCATCAACGACAGGATAATCAATCACCTTTGCTCCTATTTCCCTGACCTTAAGGTTACCCCGAGAGACAGTACCATCAAGCTCAAGGGTACCTACAAGGATATGGACACTTTCCAGAACGCCATTGAAGCCCTCACCAAGATAAGGATGAAAAAGCGCCATCTGAACACCGATGACGTGGACAGTATCTTTATTGCCAAAGCCGACAAGAAAACCGGAGAAACCAAGGCGGCCGTTCCAAAGATCAATGACAAGGACATGATCGTGATGGGACAGGGCGGCAAGGTCATAACCGCCAGGACCAAGCACCAGAAACAGCTTGTAAAGGATTATGCAACTCACGACCTGGTATTCGCTCTTGGCCCTGCCGGAACCGGCAAGACATACACAGCCATTGCTCTGGCTGTAAGGGCATTGCAGAACAGAGAAGTACGCCGTCTTATCCTTACAAGACCTGCCGTGGAAGCCGGAGAGAGACTCGGATTCCTGCCAGGTGACCTGAAGGAAAAACTCGACCCGTATCTCCAGCCTCTGTACGATGCCCTTGGAGACATGATCGCATCTTCAAAACTCAAGGAGCTGATGGAAGAAGGCATTATCCAGATTGCACCTCTTGCCTATATGAGAGGAAGAACCCTGGAAAACGCTTTCGTGATACTGGATGAAGCCCAGAACACCTCTCTCGGCCAGCTTAAGATGTTCCTAACACGAATGGGCAACAACTCCAAGTTCATCGTCACCGGAGACATGACCCAGATAGACCTTCCTAACAAAGAAGACTCAGGCCTTGAAAAAGGCATCAAGATGCTGGGCAAAATCAAAGGGATAGCGGTTATAAACTTCGGAGTTGAAGATATCGTCCGCCATCCCCTTGTCAGCAAGATTGTTTCTGCTTTCGAGAAATAAAAGTTAGATAATCATTCCGGCGAGTTTGCAGCCAGTGTATTCGCCGTTCTTGAGGGTGTGGACACCGTTTACGAAAACGTGGTCTATACCTGTTGAGAACTGGTGAGGCTGACCGTAGGTTGCAACGTCTGCGATGGTGTCGTAGTTGATAACCAGCACATCTGCGCAATATCCTTCCTTGAGAAGTCCCCTGTCCTTGAGCTTGAGCTGATGGGCAGGAACGCTGGTACACTTGGAGATGGCAGTCTGCAGGTCGCAGAACTTCTGGTCTCTTACGTACTTGCCGATGTAGTTGGTGAAGGATCCGTATGAACGAGGATGCGGAGCTTCCTTTCCGAGCCTTCCCTTAGGAGAATAAACGCTGCCGTCTGTAATTACCATAGCAAGAGGGTCGTTCAGGAGAGTCCTCAGGTTGTCTTCCTTCATGGCGAAACCGGCCATGTTCACGTCAAGCTTCTCGCTCTGGAGCAGATACTTGATGGTCTCCCACTCGTCCTTGCCGGAAATCTTGCAGCACTCGTTGAGGTACTTGCCGGTGTATTTCTCGTTGCCAGGAGCAAAGCAGGCAGCAATCAGGATGCACTCAGGACCGCCGAGCCTCTTGACTCTTCCAAGAGCATATTCGCGAATAATCTTTTCGGTGGTCGGGTTCTCGAGTCGGGCAAGGATTTCCTTCGAAGAACCCTGTCTCTGGGCCAGAGGAATGAAGCAGTCCAGACCGGTTGAGAAAGCTGTGTACGGGTAACGGTCGAAGTGGATGTCCATACCGCTCTTCTCGGCATCGTGGATGAGTTTGAGCATGCTCGGAACCTTGTGCCAGTTGTTCTGGTTCTGGGCCTTGAGGTGAGATATCTCAAGTCTTGCCCCAGACCTCCTTGCAAGTTCAATTGCCTCAGCGATAGCCTCTTCCACCCTATCGTCCTCATTTCTCATGTGGATGGCGTAGAGGGCGTCGTGCTTGGCCACAACCTTCAGAAGGGCGATGAATTCCTCAGTCCTTCCGTAGGAACCAGGTGTGTATTCCAGACCGAATGAAAGGCCGACAGCTCCCATCTCAAGCTGCTTGTCCAGGATCTTGCACATCATCTTGAGCTGCTCCGGAGTGGCTGCCACGTCGTTGTCTCCGACTACGATGTGGCGGATATCTCCGTGGCCAACGTAACTGCCGTAATTGATACCGATCGTATTCTTTCTGAGAGCATCGTAGAAACCGTCTATGTTCTGCCAGAAAGGATAGCCGAAGCGGAGGGTGTTCTTCCTCCTCTCATATTCCTCGTCAGAGAACGGGAACGGAGAGTAACCGCAGTTTCCTCCGATGTCGGTGGTGATTCCCTGATGGATCTTGCTGTCTCCCAGCGGAGCCTCGAGGAGGTTGGTGTCGGTGTGTCCGTGGATGTCTATGAAACCAGGGCAAACCACCCTTTCGGTAGCGTCAACCCAGTTGTCGCAGTTCTTGCCGAGCTTGGCTATAGCCGTGATCTTGCCGTTACGGATACCTATGTCTGCTTTTACCGGAGCCTTGATCTCACCGGTGTAAACCATACCGTTGGCGATGATGGTGTCAAACTTCTCCTTCGTTGTGAAGCCGCGGGCAAAGCCGTTTCCGGCAAAAGCCTTTCCGCCGATGGCGGCAAATGAAGCAGCGCCTCCCAAGACGATGGAAGCCTTCAGGAAGTTTCTCCTGGAAATGCTCTTCTGGTTATCTTTCTTTTCCATATCCGATGTTTTGTATTATTCGAGCCGTTATGGTCCAAAGTTAATAAAAAAGGAGTCTGGTTGTCACTCGCCGGTTGAGATTGCGTCCATTCCTTCAGACATCCATACCTTGAGGTTGTCCCCATCGCTGAAAATAAGGAGAGCCTCTATCTTTTCATTCGATTCCACAACCTCCCTGGCCTTGTCAAAACCCAGGACCATCAGGTATGTTGCATAACCGTCCGCGATTGTGGCATCAGGAGCAACTACAGTAGCACTCAGAAGATTATGCTCAACCGGATATCCGGTCTTTGGATTTATGGAATGGGAAATCTTCTTGCCGTCCTTGATGTAGAACTTGCGGTAGTCTCCGCTGGTTACAAGGCCCTGGTTCTGGATATGAACTACAGCCTGGATGTCTTTTCCCGGAGAATTATTGCCGTCAACCGGTCGGTCTATACCCACATTCCAGAACTTGCCCTTTGGATTCACCCCTCTGGCGTAAACCTCTCCGCCAACCTCGACAAGGAAATTCTCCATACCCATTTCGGAAAATTTTGCCGCTATAAGATCTGAAGTATAACCCTGTGCAATCGCGTTGAAGTTAAGCCTGCAACGCGGATCGTCCCTTTGGATGAGTATGCTGTCAGACCCGTCCCCTGCCTTGAGGGAGTCCACGTGGAAATGGTCCATCCCAACAAACTGGAGCACGCTGTCTATCATGGCCTGGGTTACTTCCGTCCCGGTTCTGAAGCCAAAGCCCCAGAGGTCAAAAAGCGGAGCCGCCGAAGCGTCGAACATTCCGAGGCTTTCTTCCGTCATCCTTACGGAAGCGAGGAAATTATCCAGGAATATCTTGTCTACGTGAGGATTCCCCTCTTCGTTGAAAGCGGTCAGGACTGATTCCTTATTGTATCCGCTTACGGAAAAGTCTATCCTTTCCAGAATAGCGTTCACGCTGTCCCTTACGGCAGCAAATGAAGAATCAGAACTGACCTGGGGCTGGAACACTATGTGGAATGTCGTTCCCTGGGTTGTCCCGTCTATCGTATAATAACGTTTGTCCGGAGTGCAGCCGGCACAGGCCATAATAATGGCCGCAGCAAGAATAAAAAGATTATCCTTTGACATAATTTTCAGAGTTTGGGGTGGCACGATTTTCGTTGAAAGTGCCCTTCGGAACAAAGTTACGCAAATGTTCGTACATTTTTTCTTAAATTTGTGCGATATATCAAATTTTGAAAGATGAGAATTAAGTTCAGATATCTACTCCTGGTACTGGGAATGGTTCTGGTGGCAGCGTCCTGCCATAAGAAAGAAAAGACAAAACCTTATATGGAAGGCAACATGGATCCACAGATTCCGGCCTATAAGGTTTGCGGAACTGCCTGCATTGGCTATACCGGGGGCATCGTGATTCCTTCCAGCGGAGTCAAATATTATTGGATAAACAATTACCGGACAAAAGATACTATCTGGAGAGAGCCTGGTCAGCCTTACTACTTTGTCGTTCCTGACAGCCTTGCCAAGTACACCGTTACCGAGGTGGCCGTGGCTGACGGTTACTACAACGATATTTATCAGTCTTACGTTACCGCCATCATGCCTTGGCTGGGAGGTTCCGTAGTGGGTCTGCCTGAACCGAAAGACTCCGTCCTGGACGCAAGGGATGAGCAGTACTATCACATCGTTGAAGTTGGTAATCTGGTATGGTTTGCAGAAAACCTCAACTATCACGCTAGCGGAAGCGGATATGAGAAGGCGGATGACATCGGATATGTAACCGGAAGACTTTACAAATGGGAAGAGGCTACCGGAGGTGAGTCCGGAACCGGACTGGGTGGTGGTCCTCAGGGAGCCTGCCCGAGCGGTTGGACAGTTCCTACCAACGAAGATTGGGAAGACCTGGCCAATGCCCTTACCGGGAAAGACCATCCTTTCTTCTCCCAGTGGAGCGGAGTGGGTAATTACGTGATGAATGAAGCCACATTCAACGGAGACCGTTTCTGGCCATTCAGCATATATACGGAATTTGACAACTCTGCCGGCTGGAACGCCCTGTCAGGCGGAATGAGCCAGCACGACCATAATAACTTCGAAGGTCTGCTCTCTTATGCCTACTTCTGGAGTTCAACAGACAAAGACTCCGGTAACGCTTACTACAGGTATCTGTATTATGATCTTCCGGACTTCCCGTTCGGCTATGCCCTTAAGGACGGCCCTGGATTCTCCGTAAGATGTGTCAGAAAGAAATAGTTTCATTGAATCAATTCTAAATTACTTCAAATATGAAAAAACTCGGATGTCTCGCAATTATACTGATTGCGATTATTGTTGTAGTCCTTTGGGGCTTTGGAAAATACAACTCCCTGGTTAAGGAAGAGCAGAATGTGGAAAGAGCCTGGTCTGACGTTGAAAACCAGTATCAGAGAAGAGCTGACCTCATTCCTAACCTTGTAGAGACTGTCAAGGGATATGCCGCCCACGAAAGCGAAACCCTCCAGAATGTTATCGAGGCAAGGGCCAAGGCCACCAGCGTTCAGGTTGATTCCAAGAATCTGACTGAAGAAAGCATCCAGCAGTATCAGCAGGCTCAGACAGAATTGGGAAGCGCCCTTGGAAGACTCCTTGTTTCCGTGGAAAGATATCCTGACCTGAAGGCAAACCAGAACTTCCTGGAGCTCCAGAGCCAGCTGGAAGGAACAGAGAACCGGATCAACAATGCCCGCGACGCCTTCAACAGCGCTGCCCAGACATACAACACCGCTATCCGCGTATTCCCTGCCAACCTGGTGGCAAAGATCACCGGATTCGACTCCAAAGCTTATTTCAAGGCAGCGGAAGGATCTTCAGAAGCTCCTAAGGTTCAGTTCTAATTCCTATAGCCGTGTTCTTCCATCACAGGCTGATAAAGAAGAGCGAGGAAAGGAAGATCGTATCGGCGATCAAGAAAGCCGAGAAGGATACTTCCGGGGAAATCCGTGTTCATATAGAAAGGAAATGCAAGGAGGGTGACCCTGTGGCCAGAGCCATATTCATCTTCAACGCCATAGGTATGTTCGACACCCGTGAGCGCACCGGAGTGCTCATATATATTTCCCTCAAATCCAAGATGTTCTCCATCATCGGCGACGTTGGAATCAACTCCGTCATCCATCAGGATTTCTGGAACAGGATAAAGGAAGACTTGTCTTCTTTCTTCTCTCGCGGACAGATAACGGAAGGCATCATCGAAGCTGTCAACCAGACTGGAAAGATCCTTAAGGAACACTTCCCGGCAACAGAAGACAACCCTAACGAACAACCAGATGAAATCTCGTACGGCAAATAGGCTGTCCAGACTCATAATTGTCTGTCTCCTGCTGACTGCAGGCGCTGCCTGTTTTGCCCAGAGAGGTATACTGGAAGAATTCAATCCTATCCGCCAGGAAAGGCTGGATTCCCTGAATGAGATTTCCCGCCAGGCTGCAGAACAGACTCTCAGGGATGTTGTCAAACGCGACAGCGAAGGGAATCTTATCGGAACATCCTGGGGGCCTACAACCGCAACCAAGCCTTATGTTCCTGTTTCAAAGCAGAATATACGAAATGCGGAAGAAGCCTTGAAAAAAGCCAGAAAAGGAAAATCTGGGCTTCCTCCAGACCCGATCCCCCTCATCTTGTAAACGACTTTACCGGCATCCTTACCCAGGAACAGGTGGATCAGCTAACCATTAGATGCAACCAGTTTGCCAACAAAACGTCGAATCAGGTTGCCATCGTGATACTGCCTTACCTGTACGGCATGAACCGCGCGGACGCAGCCTACAAGATAGGAACGAGCTGGGGTGTGGGGCAGAGCAAATTCGACAACGGAGTTGTATTCCTGGTAAAGCCTAAAGTCGGTGACGAAAGCGGAGAAGTTTTCATAGCTCCCGGCAGAGGCCTGGAACCTGTCCTGACGGATGCTTTCACAAAGAGAATCATTGAACTGAGGGTTATTCCGGCCTTCAAGGAAAACGATTATTTCAACGGTATCAACGATGCCCTCAACATAATCTTCCCGGTTGCCAGCGGAGAGGTTTCTACAGATGAATTCGCCTATAGCGAAGACGAAGAATCTCCACTGATGGGTTTCCTGGGCTTCCTGTTTGTTGCAGCAATATTCCTTCTGATTTCGTACCTTTTGAACAAGGATGACCGGAACAATAACTTCGGTAGCGGTAACCGAAGAAACGAAGACTTTACAACAGGGTATATTCTCGGCAATATTCTAAGCAGTCTTGCCCGCGGCGGATTCGGCCGTGGAGGTGGAGGCCATTCCGGCGGCTGGGGTGGCGGCGGACTCGGAGGCGGGTTCGGAGGTTTCGGCGGCGGAGGATTCTCCGGAGGTGGAGCCGGTGGAAGTTGGTAATTACCTTATTGTCTTCAGTACCGGCCTTTTGCCCCAGCCTGAATAAACGGTCTTCTGGTCTTCCTTGCTTATTTTCACATCGCGGTTTACCGGGCGGTCCTCATCGTTCAGAGAATGGGACATCAGCCAGTCGTAAATCTTATCCATGTAGAAATATCTGGCAAGATAGGAGTGAGATGCTCCTATAAGCCACTCATATCTCAGACGTGAAGCCAGATGCTTGCTTTCAAGATCCTTGACAATAACTTGTGATGCCTTTATGCTTACCAGGTTGTCTGCCGTTCCATGGATTATCCACAGCGGAACCTGACCCATAGGACTTACGTCCTTTGCTGTTGTTCCGCCGCAAAGGGCAACGGCTGCCGCAACCCTTTCAGGACATGCTGCCACAAAGTCCAGGGTTCCATAGCCTCCAAGGCTCATTCCCAAGACATAGACCCTTGCGGTATCATAAGGATATTCTTCTTTCAGCCAATCCAGGATGGCGCACAGTTTCTTAGGATTCCACCACTCTCCGGGATTCTGGGGAGCAACCACCAGGGCGGGTATCGTCCTTCCCCTTTCCACGCAATCTATGCTGCCATATCGGCGAACCTTCTCAAGGTCATTCCCGCACAGGCTTTTGCCGTGAAGGAAAAGCACCAGCGGAGTGTCTTTGCACAATGTGTCCTTGCGGTCATATCCTGCCGGGGTATAGAGCCAGAAATTGTAGCTCCCCTCAACCTTTTTCCTCATGGCCCTGAGCATAGGTTCCCTAACCTTCATCAGGCTGTCCTTTATCTGTGCAATCCTAATGCTGTCCGCTCTCAAACTGTCTGCCACGATCTGCATCCGAAGGCTGTCTTCCTCCACCATCCTTACAAACTTTCCCTGCGCCTTCCCCGCTACCGGGAGCAGAAATACAAAACAGAACAGTAACAATGATCTATAGTACCTCATAATGCGGTAAATATCCGTTAATTATTTTATCACGAACTTGAAAATGCCGTTCACCCTGGAACCAACAACGGCGGCATTTCCGGCTACGGTCGGGGAAGACTCAAAGTTGTAGGCCACCTTCTTTGTGTAGATGACCTGACCGGTCTTGCCCTCAATCAGGTAAATATTACCTTCCCCGTCTCCCGTGAATATGTACATATTTTTTTCCTTGTCATAGAAAGCAACCGGAGAAGACCAGCAGAACTGTTTCAGAGGAACGCTGTACAGAATGCTTCCGTCTTCTGTTGACAGTGCCATCAGCTCTCCGTTGGTCTTGGCTGCCTTGTTACGGCATACGTTTGCAAAAATCATCCCGTTGCAGTCCCCTGCCCCAAGCAGCGGCGTGGAGTACATTCCGCCATCCAGGATCTTTCCACCAAGGTCTATTCTCCTGCAAGGAATCTTCTGTTCCCACACCACGGTACCGTCCAGGCCGTTGATCTTGATGAAGAAGCAACTGCCACTCATACCCTGGCGGTCCACCTCGCTGGCTGCATATACATACGGAATACCGTTTTCTACGCGGCAAACAACCGTTCCGTCTGAATCATCGTGATTCCAGTAATGCCAGACCGGTTTCATCGTGTTCAGGTTCACGCAAAGGATGTTTCCGGCATTGTCCTGGAACCAGCCATAGTTCCTCCATATTGCTATGCTGGATTCTATTCCCGGAGCTGCTCCGTTAACCTTGTATCTAAGGGTCTGGAGAAGTTTCAGGCTACCCTGTTCCCTCTCAAACTTGTAAAGGCTTCCATTCTCTCCCGGCCATATCAGATAGCCTCCAGCCACAACCGGAGAAGAATCGAAAGCTCCCCAGTTCCTCCAAGCCTTTTTGTCTGAAAACTTGTAGGTTATCTCGTGTTTGAGAAGGTCCACTACTAGAAGGCACATAGGAGTCTTTCTGGAAACTCCATGACCTATGTACAGGTTTTTCAGTTCCGGATCCAGCGATGGAGAACCTTTTATGGTATTGAGTACGTCCAGGTCAGGACGGCTTCTTTTGCCTGTATTGAAATCCAGGAAGTAGGCTTTTGAATTCAGCGATGCGAAAAAGATTTCCTCCTTTTCCCCGTCGCGGACATAAATCGGCTGGCCGGTCCATCCGGTCCCGCCTCCCCAGTTTCCCAAACTTGTCTTGTAATTATCTTCAGAAGTGTTGAACTGCCAGGCGATCTCCACGGTTTCAGGCCTCTTTTCCAGAGTTCCCCCGAAGGAAGCATCACGGAGCATATTCCTTCTGAAAGTAAATGAGGAATTATCCGCAGCATAGCGGTCTTCCACGTCCTTTAGGAAATAATCAAGACTATCTTCCTGTTCTATCACAAAAGAAACCTTTTTCGCGGAAGAGTACACCGTATCCGGCAGATACAGCTCTTCCAGTGGAACCTGCTTCGGTAGAGTGTCATTTTCGCCCGGCTTCGGTTCAGTAGCCTGGCCTCCACGGCAGGCGGTGGACAAAAGGATAATCGCTGAGAAAAACAATACTTTCATCTTAGAATTTGCTAACTTTGGGGGTGTAAAGGTAATTATTCTGTTTTGAATTATTAGGCAAAGCATATAATGGAGAACTTTAAGGAACGCCTGGCTGCGTTAAGGAGGTCTCTTTGACTACGACGGCAAGGTCAAAGAAATAACTGAAAAAGAAAAAGTTACAACATCTGCCGGCTTTTGGGATGACCCTAAGGAGGCAGAAGCATTCGTAAAGAAACTCTCAGCCGTAAAATATTGGGTAAAGGAACTGGACTCCCTTAAAAGCGAGGGAGAAGACCTCGACGTGCTTAAGGAAATGGAAGCCTCTGAAGAAGAAATCGCCGAGGCTGAAAAAGCTCTGGAGACACACCTCGAGGATATTGAGTTCAGAAGTATGCTGTCCAACGAGGGAGACAACCTTGGAGCGCTGGTAAAGATCAATTCCGGAGCCGGCGGCACTGAGGCCAACGACTGGAGCTCTATGCTTATGAGAATGTACTCCAGATGGGGAGAGAGGAACGGCTACAAGGTTACCGTCACCGATCTTCTTGAGGGAGACGAGGCCGGCATAAAATCCGCAACCCTTCAAATCGAAGGAGACTATGCCTACGGTTACCTGAAGGCAGAAAACGGAGTGCACCGTCTGGTGAGAATCTCCCCCTACAACGCCCAGGGAAAACGCCAGACTACATTCTCTTCCGTATTCGTATATCCGCTTGTAGATGAGAGTATTGAAATAGTCATTAACCCTGCTGACCTGGAGTGGGACACCTTCCGTTCATCCGGAGCCGGAGGCCAGAACGTGAACAAGGTGGAGACCGGAGTTAGGGTAAGGCACATCCCGACAGGAATCGTGGTTGAAAATACGGAAACACGCTCCCAGCTGGACAACCGCCAAAATGCTCTCCGAATCCTCAAATCACACCTCTACGAACTGGAACTCCAGAAAAAACGCGCCAAGCAGGCAGAGCTGGAAGGTCAGAAGAAGAGAATCGAATGGGGCAGCCAGATAAGAAGTTATGTCCTTCATCCGTACAAGATGGTAAAAGACCTCCGTACCGGAGAGGAAACAGCCGACACCCAGGCCGTACTTGACGGAGACCTTAACGAGTTTATGAAGGCCTTCCTGATGGGCAAGAAAAGAGGCGACAAAGACATCGAAGAAGATATCGAATAAGAACAAAGCAATAAAACATAAACTGATATGGCATACAAATACGAACCTATGTTTCAGCTTGGTGAAGACACCACTGAATACTATCTCCTGACAAAAGACCACGTAAGCGTGGGAGAATTTGAAGGTCATCCTATCCTCAAGGTGGATGCAGAAGGCCTCAGGATGCTTGCAAACCAGGCTTTCCGCGATGTGAACTTCCTGCTCCGCCCCGAGCATAACAACCAGGTAGCAAAGATCCTCAGCGATCATGAAGCTTCCGACAACGACAAGTATGTAGCCCTGCAGTTCCTTCGCAACGCCGAGGTTGCGGCAAAGGGCAAACTTCCTTTCTGCCAGGATACCGGAACCGCCATCATCCACGGCGAGAAAGGCCAGCAAGTGTGGACAGGTTTCGACGATGCAGAAGCCCTTTCAGACGGAGTTTACAAGACTTACACGGAGGAGAACCTGCGCTACAGCCAGAACGCTCCGCTTACAATGTACAAGGAAGTTAACACCAAGTGCAACCTCCCTGCCCAGATAGACATTGAGGCTTCCGAGGGAATGGAATACCGCTTCCTCTGCGTAGTAAAGGGTGGAGGAAGCGCCAACAAGAGCTACCTCTACCAGATGACAAAGGCTGTCCTCAATCCTGACACCCTGGTTCCTTTCCTGATCGAGAAGATAAAGAGCCTTGGAACCGCAGCCTGCCCTCCTTACCACATCGCCTTCGTAATCGGAGGTACCTCAGCAGAGAAGAACCTGCTCACCGTTAAACTCGCTTCAGCCAAGTTCTACGACAGCCTCCCTACTACCGGCAACGAGAGCGGAAGGGCTTTCCGCGACATTGAGCTTGAAAAGCAGGTTCTGGAAGAAACATATAAGATAGGACTTGGCGCTCAGTTCGGCGGCAAGTATCTGGCTCACGACATCAGGATCATCCGCCTTCCACGCCACGGCGCAAGCTGCCCTATCGGACTTGGCGTAAGCTGCTCTGCAGACCGCAACATCAAGGCCAAGATAAACAAGAACGGTATCTGGATCGAGAAACTCGACGACAATCCTGGAAGACTGATTCCTGAAGAACTCCGCAAGGCCGGAGAAGGCAACGCCGTCAAGATCGACCTCAACCAGCCAATTCCTGAAATCCTGAAGATACTCACCAAGTATCCTGTCTCCACAAGGCTTAGCCTCAATGGAACCATTGTAGTTGCTAGAGACATAGCCCACGCAAAACTCAAGGAAAGACTTGACAGCGGAGAAGGCCTTCCACAGTATTTCAAGGATCATCCTGTATTCTATGCAGGCCCTGCCAAGACTCCAAAGGGTATGCCTTCAGGCTCCTTCGGCCCTACGACCGCAGCCCGTATGGACCCTTATGTTGACCTGTTCCAGAGCCACGGTGCAAGTATGATTATGCTCGCCAAGGGTAACCGCAGCCAGCAGGTAACAGATGCCTGCAAGAAACACGGCGGCTTCTACCTGGGCAGCATCGGAGGTCCTGCTGCAATCCTGGCCCAGAACAACATCAAGAGCGTGGAATGCCTCGAGTATCCTGAACTCGGAATGGAGGCCATCTGGAAGATTGAGGTGGAAGACTTCCCTGCATTCATCCTTGTGGATGACAAGGGCAACGACTTCTTCGCCAAGTTCAAATAGGTGGCGATCAAATCGCTGAGTCTCACCCATTAAAACATATAGTCCTGCGGAGAAAACACCGCAGGACTATATATTTACATACCTGACTTTCAGGTTACTGTCCGCCACCAATAATATACCGGACAAAGCGGTCAAGAATACCCATCATCTCAGGCTCAGCCTTCATGGCGTCGTTACGCAACTCGCTTAGAAATTTAATCTTGAACCTGAGTTCCTTAAGCTCATCTAGCCTCATCTCGTAACTGTCTGAGCTCTCTCCTGGGCGTGGAGACTTAAGGTCTGCAAACTGTTGTTCCAGCCCATTAATGGCTGCCGTCTTCTCCGCCGTATAGTCCTTCACTTTCCACAAAGGAATCGGAGGAGCATCCGGAACATTTACAAACACATTGGAAGCCTTTACCGTAAAGCCTTTCTTCGAACAATCCGCACTCAGCACATAGCTTAACTTTACGCCAATCCCCAACTCGACAGACTCCTGGTTCTGGGCTATAAAAGCCTCTGCCCTCTGCTGCTTCACCGTTTTCGGAGATTTGTGCTTTACAACCCGCGCAACCGTACTCCCATCCCCTGCAGGCACATCCTGCGCCTGCATATTAACCCAGGAACCGAACAGCAGCGCCAGTGCTCCAATGAATATTTTCCTGAAAGTTTTCACAACATATCACGGCTAATCAACATTGATAATGGTAGTGCCGTAATCGGCAGGATTTATTTCCGCAATTAGCCATTTTCTCAAAGTTAAGAAAAAAAATAGCGGTAAATCAAAGATTTACTGCTATAATCATCCAATTGTTGGAATCATGGGATTTATTTTTTATTTTTGTTTGATGTAATGAGAATCGCGATGAGATCAGTAAAAGCATTATGGATGGTGGCTGCCCTGGCGGCCGTTTTTTCTTTATGGTCCTGCAAGAATAATAACTCTGGAAATCCGGCAAATCCGTCTATAAAGGTTAATGACAGCAAGGAGACCAAAGCGGTTCAGGAGGTGAAGATAGATGTAGTGTATCTTGCAAACCTGTACTGCAAGACTACAGATTTGGACAAGGCCAGGATATTCCTTGGCAAGGTCACTGACTCTCTGTTTACGGTAGAGAAAGATGTGGAGAATAACTACGCTGCGGTTTATGCCCAGGCTCAATACGAGAACTCGTTGAAATTCTATATGTGGACAGACAAGGACGGAGAGAAGATCCTGGGGGTTAACCTTACGGAATCGGGAGAAAGAGGGCACAACAAAAGATCCCTTCAGTTTTTCACATATGATGCAAGGCTGAATCTGGTGGTTCCGTGCAAAAGGCTGAACGAAGTCATAACCAACAAGGTAATGTCCATGAGAAGGAACCTCTCGCTGTTTGTGTTCAGGATTCCAACCGGTCCCGAGGACGAGAACATCACCATGGGCTACTGGGAGAAGAAAGACAAGGAAAAATACAACGAGCTTGTCTTCGTGTGGGACGGCCACACTTTCAACGTCAACTGATTATTTCGAAGCCTGTTCCCTCAGCCACTGGATGAAAGGCATAAGACATTTGGCGGAAGGCTCTGCGGTGCGTTCCGCCATTTTTATATGCTCGCCCATTCCGCCCAGGATCTCAAAGCGGAAATCAGGGTCGTTGACATAATCTCTCTGAACGGGATTCTTGCCTTCCATCAGCTGGATTGCCTCGTCTGTCATAGCTTCCAGTTTCAGAAGCCACGGGCGTATATCGTTGTAGAACAGCCTGTCAGATTCATTTGAAGAATCTTTCATCTTTTTTATCGCGATGCAGGAAGCGTTAAGTTTCTTCAATTCTTTAAGCAGGGATCCAGGTGCAGGCTTGCCCTTTTCAACTGACTGCTTATATCGCGACACAAGATATTCGAACTCATCAAAATCATAATATCTGAGAGCGGGAACAATGTTCTTGAAGTCTTCTGCCCTGTCCTCTCCGACAACTGCCGGAATTGCGGCTTCCCAGCTGCGGATGCTGTTGAAAGCGGCTGTGTTCCAGGAATAGTCAGCTGTACTGAAAAGTCCTATCTTGGATAGTTCTCCCTGCTGCATAGGGTTTACTATCAGCGTGTTTGCTCCGGTAAGATATTGCTCCAGGGTTGAGGTGCTGTAGATATGGGTCTCGTCCCTGAAGTTTGTATATGCATCGGCGATGAAAAGCTTGGTCATGTCCGCATCGTTGCACAGGTAGTTCCACCACCAGCTGGTGCTTCTTCCCAGCCAGGACTTGACTTTTGCAAGGTCATAGTTGTTTGGAACAGACCACACGTTTGCTCCCGTGATGTAAATGTTCACCTTCTCCGGTACAGGAGTCAAGCTCTGGAAGAAGGCCTTTGCCTGGTCCTCGTCCACCCAGGAATAGGCATAGAGCTGCGGCACATAATGCAGCGGCTTTACCGTATCTGCCGGAGCTGTTCCCGGCTTGTTCCAACGCTTGTCCATAGTCTGCTGAAGCAGAGTCAGATTGTCTGCGCACTGCTTTAGGATCTTAGGGTCGGAAGACACTCCCACATCGTCCACAAACACTCCGAACTGCCTTATTCCCAGAGAGTACATGCTCTCGAACTTTTTCATTATGTGCGGGATGATATCCTTGTCCTTGCCTTCCGCAAAGGCCTTGCCCGGATGGATTGCCCAGATGAAATCCACCTTGCACTGCCTTGCAGTTTCTGCAATATCTTTCATCATATCCTGAGTCAGATACCCTACTCTCTCCTGCTCGGCAGTAATGGATGTCGGATACGGCTCGCTCCAGTATCTTGAATGGTAAGGATCGCTCTTTGCCCCGTACATATAGGTGTTCAGCTTGTACCTTGCCATGAACCTGAACAGATCCTTTGTAACCGCCGCAGAATAAGGCACTCCATAGTATCCCTCTATTACTCCGCGATGCTTCACGTCTGCCCAGTCGTAGATTATGACACCGGGATGGAAAGAGTGATCCATAACCTGCTCCATCGTGGCAAGGCCATAGAATACGGCATCTGTATTGGCTCCGAGAATAAGCACTTGGGCATTTGCCTTACCAAAGCCATCTTTCGCCTTATGGCCAGCAGCCTTGTCTACCCAAGCGCTGTTTGTAAGGCAAAACAAATGGCTGTCGTACATTCTCAGTTTATCGCGCTTTGCCAAATCAGCATAAAACCTGTCCAGTTTCCATTCATCGGCAGTCTTGTCCACATATCCACCTGATCCCGAAATCCCCAGAAGTATATTGATACCTTCCCTCTTGTAACTGTCCGAGAACTCATATTCATATCCGCGGTCTGACAATATCTGCCCGGCTCTTGCTACAGTAACCTCATCTATACCGGGTTCCGTGACAATATTCACCTTCCTTCTTTCATTCTTCAGGAAAGCGCAAGGTGTATCCTGGATGCTCACCATCTTTTGAGGTACGGGATAAATATTATAATACAATGCACCATCCCTAAATCCTTTCAACATTTCTGCCGGACGGTTTGACTCCTGAGCGAAGTTTGTAGTCTGACAGTAAGCAAAACTGCAAAAGCCCATCATAAGGACAACTAAACCAATTGCACAGATATTTTTCTTCATCGCGATAATTATTATTTTCAAAGGTAATGTTTTAGCCTTGCACCACTCTCTTGATTAAATTATATGGGAAACCTTTCTGGCGAGCATATCGATACAAGGGGGCATTGGCTGATTGAACTTCTATCTTATGCTTGGTCTGCAGGGCAAAAATCTTGCATCTGACAGAAGCCGTCTTCTTGCTGACTTGAGAAGAATACTCCTGCTTGTCGAGCTCTTTCAGCTGACTCGCCAGAGATTCGATTTTTGAGAGATATTCTTCATTCTTCTTGTCCTTTTTTCTTTCCAGGTCCTGGCGCTTTTTGGAAAGAAGGTCCGTGAGGACTTGGAGGGCAAGGTCTTCCTGATCGTTTACAGCTTCCTCAGCGATGGATTGTTCCACTCCGGCTTCGCTGAGCCCCCTGAGGATCTTTTCAGGACCCCACTTGGAAAAGCGGAGCTTGTCGCGGGTAAAAGCTTTGGCAAAGCGGGCGTCGTCTATGTATTTGTCCTTTTTGAGAGACAAAATGGTTTCTTCGATTTCTTTTTCTTGTTTGTCTGTAAGGGGAGAATCTTTGGAAAGCCACCGGATGAGCATCTGGCGGGCCTGTCCGGAAGAGATTTCCCTTCTGGAACACTCAGCCGTCAGACGGGCTTTTGCTCTCTGCAGAGCCGTGTTCTGCTTTGCCGGTTTGCCTCCCATCAGACAGTCTGCTAGAAGTAATAGCCAAATGACAGGTAGGCGCTGACTTTCTTCTTGTAATCGCTCCAATGGAGGTTAAAGGTAAGTGGCCCCACCTTGGTCTGGTAAGAATACTGTGCTCCGAATCCCCAATAGCCCTTGCGGTCGAAGCTTAACATTTTGTCGACGCTTTTTCCCGTGCGGAGGTAATTGCCTATCAGATAAACATAGTGGCTCTTTCCGACCCTCTTTCTGAGGTCTGTGCGGAAAACGCTTACAGAATTGTCAAAAGCGTTTATGTAATTGACTCCTATGAAAGGAATCTGATGGTCTATGTAACGGCCCCCCTCCTGGCCTCCCACAAAGTTGTAGAACGGCACCTCGTGACGGTTGCGGATATTGATCCTGCCGTAAATCTGTGGTTCAAGCACAAAATCTCTTCCCAGGTCGAACGCCATGTGGCTGCTGAGCATAAAGGAAGCAAAACTCTTGAATTTGGAATGGAAACCGAGCAGATAATACGCGGCGTCAAACTGGATGAACAATCCGCTGTTCGTAAAGTATTTGCTATCTCTGGAATCCAGGATTCCGCGGGCGAATACAGAAACATAGCTCTTGGCCTTGAGGACCTCGCCGCTCAAATCTTCGACATCGGTGAGGAATCTGGAGAAATTGTAGTTTTCGAGCTTTGCTCCAAGCTTCAAGTCAATGTCCCTGAAATACTTGATGTTTGCCAAAGCCGCTTCAAACCCGTTGTAGACAAACTTTATGTTGTTGTGAGCTGATTTGTCCGAGTATATGTTGACATCTTTCTTGGAGAACATATAGCTCAGTTCAAGGCGCGGGAACTTGCGGAACATGTGGTCGTACTCAAGCTTTAAGTAAGGATTATAGCTGAGCCTTCCTGTAATGCTCGCCTTAGGGCCGTGCATGGCATACTGGCGTATTCCCAGCCTGAGCAGCAGGGCCGCAGCCTCTTCCGTGTCGTAACGGGCACCCAGGCTGACAACATTTGGCTTTCCCTTCACGAATTTGAAAATCAGGTCATATTCCTGGATTCCATTGGTTTTGCCTGATTTCCTGAGCTGATATGTAACCTGTGAGAAGGCCTGGGTTCCGTTGAAAACAGATATTGCATTGTTGATCTGCGAGCCGTTGATTACCTGATGTTCGTGAAGGCCGGCCAGTTTCATCAGCCAGTTACGATCGGCGTCATCGGCCCCGTCGAGAATGATGCGGCCTAACATAAACCTTGTCTTGTAAACCTCAACCGCCCTGTCTGCCCCGGAAGTGCCGTTATTTTCGCCAATCAGCTTGGCCAGAGCCCTCAGTTCGGCATCTTTTTCATCGGCTGCCTTGTAGCCGTTGGCCAGAAGCTGGGCCACTGCCGCGCGGTTGAAGCTGAGAACTCCGAACTCCTGAACCTCAGGATGGAGATATATGTCTGCATCTTGCTTGTTGGCCTCAAACTTTTCGTTGCCCATCAGGCTTATCAGCTGCATTAGCACTGCATCCACTCCCTTCAGGTCCTCGGCTTTGGCAAGGTCTGTCTGCACATCTACGCCAATGACTATATTGGCTCCTTTCTGCCTGGCCACGTCCACCGGAAAGTTGTTGACAACCCCGCCGTCCACCAGAACTTTTCCGTCTATGGTAACAGGAGCGAAATATCCTGGAATAGCCATACTGGCCCTCATAGCCAGAGGCAGAACTCCGTGGTCCAGAACCACTTGCTCTCCGGTTGCCAGATCGGTTGCTATGCAGGCGTAGGGTATTGGCAGACGGTTGAAGTCTATGGAATCCTGATAACCTATGGCCAGTCCGTTCAGAAGATTGAGGACATTGTTGCCCGAAACAAATCCGCCCGGAAGATAGAACGAACTCTTGCTGTCTGCCTTTATCTCTTCGTTTACCACCGTCGAATCTTTGCCCTTTTTCCAGAACTTCCAGTTGTTCCACACAGGTTTGCCGTTGGACTGGCTGTCAGTATTCTCTTCACGTGCCTTTCCTTTGCGTTCAGTCCTTATGATATCTCCCCTGAAATCGTCCAGCGGAATGTTGAGGATGAATTTTTCCTCATCCATCTTCTTGGAGAAGTTCAGGTCTTCGCGTTTGATGTTGTCTGAAAGCAGATAGTCCCAGTCTGCGCTGCTTACGATAGAGTCTATCTGGGCCGAGTTGTAACCCATTGCATACAAACCGCCTACAAGGGCTCCTATAGATGTTCCAAGCACCATGTCCGGCTTAATGCCAACTTCTTCAAGCTTCTTGATAACGCCTATGTGGGCCATGCCCTTTGCCCCGCCGCCGCACAGCACAAGAGCAACTTTGATTTTCTTTTCCGGTTTGGAGGTCTTGGATTTTCTTTGGGCCGAAATACCCCCAGCCATAATCATTACGGCTAGAAGCGACAGCAGAATCTTTTTCAGGTTATCCATATCAGAATCTGTTATTTGGTTATCTGGTTGTTCTTTTCTTTTCCGCTCAGCATACCGCATGCGGCTTCAATGTCCTGCCCCCTTGACGCCCGCAGGGTTGCAGTGATTCCGGCATTGTTGAGCCTGTCCTCAAAAGCCTGGACAGTCTTCATGTCGGAAGGAATGTATTCGGTGTCACCGATATCGTGGAACCTGATGAGATTTACCCTGCATTCCAGTCCCTTGAGCAGAGACACCAAGGCATCCGCATGCCGAGGGGTATCGGTAAGGCCTTTGAACATTATGTACTCGAAGCTTACCCTCCGCTGCCCGGTAAAATCGTAGCGGCGGATGATCTTGAGTGTTTTCTCCAGAGGAAAAGCTGCCTCGGATGGCATCAGTGAAAGCCTCTCCGCGTGGAACGGATTGTGGAGACTTATGGCCAGATGAGCTCGGCTTTCTTCCAGGAACCTTTCAAGAGGAGACTTTTCCTGGTCTTTAACGGCTTTGTTTACACCGATGGAACTTACGGTTATCCTCTTCGGGCTCCAGGCACATCCCCAGTCAGAGGTCAGCACTTCTACAGCCCTGAGCACATTGTCCAGATTGTCGAAAGGCTCCCCCATCCCCATAAAGACAGCATTGGTAAGTTCTTCCGCCTCATCGATGAGGAAAAACTGGGAAAGGATCTGAGCAGCGTCCAGATTGCCGTGGAAACCCTGCCTTCCAGTCATGCAGAAACGGCAGCCCATCCGGCACCCCGCCTGGGAAGACACGCACAGAGTCTTGCGGTCCCCGTCGGGAATCATCACGGCCTCGACGAAATTGCCGGAGAAATCAAACAGATACTTGCGGGTGCCGTCTTTGCTCAGGGCATATTTGAAATAAGGAACGGCCCCTATCTCATATTTCTCTTCCAGAAGCTGACGAGTCTTCAGGGAAAGATTTGTCATCGCGGAGAATGAAACCGCCCTTTTCTGATAAAGCCACTGGCATAACTGCTTTGCGGTAAAGGCAGGAAAACCTTCCTCAAGGCAAATCGCCTTGAGCTCTTCCAGAGTCGAGCCCAGCAGCTTCTTCTTCATTTTTCAAAAAAAATCCAAAAAATTCCGCACTTTGACGGATATTGACAAAGTTACATATTTTTTTTGCATCGTGAATTCAGTATATTTGTAAGGTTAAACACAACTAAAAATTATCATTATGGCTAAAGAGAAAGAGAAAACTGCCGCAACCGTGCAGAATGATGGCGTAAACGCCGAGAAGCTGAAGGCCTTGCAGGCCACGCTGGACAAGATTGAGAAGGATTTCGGCAAAGGTACGATCATGAAGTTGGGAGACCAGCCAAAATTCGACGTTTCAATTATCCCGACAGGTTCCATAGCATTGGACCACGCGTTGGGAATCGGAGGATATCCTAGAGGAAGAGTTATTGAGATTTACGGACCGGAGAGCAGCGGAAAGACCACTTTGGCCATCCATGCCATCGCTGAGGCCCAGAAGGCTGGTGGAATCGCAGCCATGATTGATGCCGAGCACGCATTCGACCGCACCTACGCCAAGAAACTGGGTGTGAATGTGGATACTTTGCTAATTTCCCAGCCGGATAACGGCGAGCAGGCCCTTGAAATCGCAGACAGCCTGATCCGTTCAGGAGCAATCGATATCGTAGTCATAGATTCCGTGGCCGCCCTGACTCCAAAGGCTGAAATCGAAGGAGATATGGGAGACAGCAAGATGGGTCTCCAGGCAAGGCTGATGAGCCAGGCTCTGAGAAAGCTTACCGCCAACATCTCAAAGACCAACACCTGCTGCATTTTCATCAACCAGCTCAGGGAGAAGATCGGTATCATGTTCGGAAACCCAGAAACCACAACCGGCGGTAACGCCCTTAAATTCTACGCATCCGTACGTTTGGATGTCAGGAAACTATCCCAGCTCAAGGATGGAGACGACGCTACCGGCAACCGTGCCAGGGTAAAGGTCGTAAAGAACAAGATGGCCCCTCCTTTCCGCAAGGCCGAATTCGATATTGTCTTCGGCGAAGGCATTTCCAAATTGGGAGAGATCGTGGATCTTGGAGTTGAACTGGGTGTGATCAAGAAGAGCGGCAGCTGGTTCAGCTACGGAGAAAGCAAACTGGCACAGGGAAGAGATGCCGTAAAGCAATTGCTTAAGGACAATCCTGAACTCTGCGAAGAAATAGAGGGTAAGGTTAGAGAAGCCCTCAAGGGTGTCAACGACTGACAATCCGAATGATAGACCAGGCGACCATAGCAAGGATCCGGGACGCTATAGACATCGTCCAGGTAATCGGAGACTTTGTCCCTTTGAAAAGGCAAGGCTCCGATTATGTCGCATGTTGTCCTTTCCACCAGGAGAAGACCCCTAGCTTCCACGTCTCTCCGTCCAGGCAGTATTTCAACTGCTTCGGATGCCACGAAAAAGGCAACGCCATAGGCTTTCTGATGAAGCATGAGCAGATGACTTATGTGGAGGCTCTGAAATGGCTGGGCAACAAATACGGGATCGAGGTCAACGACGTCCAGGAAAGCTTTGAGGAAATCCAGAAGAAGAATCATCGGGACTCCCTGCTTATAATCAACGAATACGCCGGAAAGTATTTCACCAACGCCCTTCTGAACACTGAAGAGGGGCGTAGTGTGGGGCTATCCTATTTCAGGGAGAGGGGCTTTACAGACGAAACGATCAAGGAGTTCCAGCTCGGCTATTCCAAGAAGGAGAAAGACGCCTTCACAAAAGACGCAATTGCAGCGGGGTACAAGAAAAACCTGCTTCTGGAACTGGGTCTTTCCGTAGAAAAGCAAGACGGCCCCTATGCCGGAGAAATTTCGGACAAGTTCCACGAAAGGGTAATGTTCCCTATCCGTTCCGTCAATGGCAAGATCGTGGCTTTCGGAGGAAGGATCCTTTCTTCCGAGAAGAGCCCGGTCAAGTACATGAACTCTCCGGAAAGCGAGATATATCACAAGAAAAAAGTTCTTTACGGACTTTACGAGGCCCGCAACGCCATATCGCAGAGCAAGAATTGCTATCTGGTGGAAGGCTACACTGATGTTATCTCCATGCACCAGGCCGGAATCCAGAATGTGGTTGCCAGCTGCGGAACCGCCCTTACGGATGAGCAGGTTCTGTTGCTGAAAAGGTTCACCCAGAAAATCACCATCATCTACGATGGAGACCAGGCTGGAGTCAATGCGGCGCTTAAGGGAATAAATCTCTTCCTTCAGAAAGGAATGAACGTCAAGGTAGTTCTGATTCCGGGCGGAGAGGATCCTGATTCCTTTGCCAGAACCCATAAACGGGAAGAGATTGAAGACTTCCTGGAAAAAAGCGAGGAGGATTTCATTGTCTATCAGTTCCGGAACCTTTCCAAAAACCTTAACGGCGATCCTTATGAGGAAGGTAAAATGATCAATGAGATTGCCTTGAGCGTCTCCATGATAGACGATGCCGGTATACGTTCCGCCTATATAACCAGAGCGTCCGACCTGTTGGGCATCGGAAGGGAAGACTTCACTGAAAAGGTCAACGCGCTTCGTCAGGAAAGGATGAGCCAGGCTTCCTCCTACCAATCCGGGCAGAGACAATATGTTTCCAGGCAAGATCCTAACGCTTACCGCAGAGCTACAGGACAGAAGACTCCTGCAGACAAGGCGGAAGACGAACTCCGCAAAAGCGAGCAGGACCTGCTCTATCTTCTTCTCAAGTTCGGAAGGCAAACCCTGCATAATCTCAACAACGCCATGGTGGGAGTGGAAAAGGTCTACGAGCCGTCTGTGGCGGAATACATAAAGCAGACCCTTCAGGTTGACGGTCTTCAGATTACGGATCCCGTCCTCAAGAAAATCTATGACCTGTACTTTGAAAACATAAAGGCCGGAGACAGCACAACGGAAGTCGAGAGGTTTTTCATGAGCAGTATGGAACAGGAGATTTCAGATACCGCCATAGAGATCCTGTCTTCATCTTACCGCTTCCGGAGCGAGAAAATAGAAAACTCCGTGGAGAGTCTGGGAAAGAATTTGTCTTCGGTTTTACCGAGAACCGTTTACGTATATAAATCAAAAGTTATAAATTCGCGCCTTGCAACCTTGCGTAGCAAACTTCTGGGTCTTGATCCTTCCCAGGAAGAGGAAAGCAAAATGCTGACAAGACAGATCCAGCAGCTATCCACGATTAAGAGCCGGCTGCTGCGCGAGGCAAAATTCGCCAAATAGAAAAGATATGGAAAAGAATTTCAAGAGACATCTCATTACCGCAGCCCTTCCTTACGCCAACGGAAGTGTACACATCGGTCATCTGGCAGGAGTATATGTTCCTGCGGACATCTATGTCCGTTTTCTCCGCCTGAAGGGAGAGGATGTGCTCTTTATCTGCGGAAGCGACGAGCATGGCGTTCCTATTACATTTAAAGCCAAAGATTTAGGATGTTCTCCACAGGAAATCGTGGACAAGTATCACGCAATCATAAAAGACTCTTTCAACCGCTTTGGAATAAGTTTCAGCATATACTCCAGGACAAGTTCAAAGATTCACGCGGAAACAGCATCCGAATTCTTCAAGAAACTGTATGACGGGGGCAAGTTCATAGAAAGGGAAAGCGAGCAATTCTTCGATCCTGCAGCCAAGGTTTTCCTGGCCGACCGCTACATTATGGGTACCTGCCCTAAGTGCGGAAACGACAAGGCTTACGGAGACCAGTGCGAAAAGTGCGGAAGCACCCTGTCGCCTGAGGAACTGATAGATCCTCACTCCAGACTCAGCGGAGAAAAGCCGATAAAGAAGATGACCAAGCACTGGTATCTTCCTCTGGACAAATATGAGGAATGGCTCAGGGAATGGATCATAGACGGCCACAAGGAATGGAAGACCAACGTTTACGGACAGTGCAAGAGTTGGATAGACGGAGGCCTGAAGCCAAGAGCCGTTACCAGAGACCTGGACTGGGGAGTTCCAGTTCCGCTTGAAGATGCCAAGGGCAAGGTTCTCTATGTTTGGTTCGATGCCCCTATCGGCTATATTTCAAATACCAGGGAATTGCTTCCAAACGATTGGGAGAAATGGTGGAAGAGTCCGGACACCAGGATGATACATTTCATAGGAAAGGATAATATCGTCTTCCACTGCATAGTTTTCCCGTCTATGCTCAAGGCATATGGAGACGGTTACATCCTGCCGGAGAATGTTCCTGCAAACGAGTTCCTCAACCTTGAGGGAGACAAGATATCCACATCCCGCAACTGGGCTATCTGGCTGGAAGAATATCTGGATCAGTTCCCGGGGCAGCAGGATGTCATGAGATATGTCCTCTGTGCCAACGCTCCTGAAACCAAGGACAACGATTTCACCTGGAAAGACTTCCAGGCAAGGAACAACAGCGAACTGGTGGCCATCTACGGAAACTTCGTAAACCGAGCCCTCGTGCTTACCAACAAGTATTTCGACGGAGTTGTTCCGCACTACACTGAAGAAGAACTCACAACGGAAGACCGCAAGCTCATGGAAGCTGTTCCTGAGATTGTATCCAATCTTAACAACTGCCTGGAACACTTCAAATTCAGAGATGCCATCAAGGAAGCCATGAACCTGGCAAGGCTCGGCAACAAATATCTTACTGAAACCGAACCTTGGAAGGTTTACAAGACAGATCCGAAGAGGGTTGCTGTCATTCTCAACCTTTGCCTTCAGATTTGCGCAAACCTGTCCATCGCATTCGAGCCGTTCTGCCCGTTCTCCTCAAAGAAACTTGAGGTAATGCTTGGACTGGCTCCGAAGAAAGATGAGGTTTGCCCTCAGAGCGTTCCGGAAGGGCTCGTAAAATGGGAGAATCTCGGAAGATGGGATCTTCTTAAGGAAGGTGACAGAATAGGCACTCCTGAGCTTCTTTTCAGCAAGATAGAGGATGAGACCATAACCGCTCAGACAGACCGCCTGGCAAGAATCAAGAAAGAAAACGAGGAAAAAGCCGCCGCTGAGGCTGCCTCTCATCCGGAACCTCTGGCTCCGGAATGTACGATTGACGATTTCGCCAAAATGGATATCCGTACAGCCACCGTCCTCCAGGCAGAGGCTGTTCCAAAGACAGACAAGCTTCTCAAACTCACCATAGATACCGGAGTAGACCAAAGAGTTATTGTTTCAGGCATCGCGGAGTATTACTCTCCACAGGATATGCTGGGCAAGCAGATCTGCATCCTAGCAAACCTCAAGCCTAGGAAAATCCGTGGTATAGAGAGCAATGGAATGATTCTGATGGCAAAAGACACCAGCGGGAAGATGAGATTCATCACTCCGCAGGAAGTTATGCCAAACGGCGCCAAGATAGGCTAAAGCTTGTAATTGAGAATCTCCAGCTCTTCCTTGCTGTAGAGAATCTTTTCGAGAATTGGCCGGAGTTCTTCCTTGAATATCAATATCAGGAGAACCAGTATTACCAGAATGGCCAGAATGGTCAACAGGATAAGCAGGACTTTAGAGCTCCTGCTTTTCTTTTTTGCAGGTTCCTCAGCGACAGGTTCAGGAACTGGTTCAGAGACTGGTTCAATAACCGGTTCCGGCTCAGGAATCGGTTCAGGTTCAGTCACAGGCTCAGGTTCAGGCTCAGGAATTGGCTCTGGTTCAGGCTCTTGCTTATCTCTGAGATCCAGGGTGGAAAGTCCGAATGTCTCCGTGGAAATCTCAAAACCGGGAGCGGGATCCACACTGTATCCGTTCTCCTTGTCAAAAAGGAATGTTCCAAATCCTTCAAGGCTGTAAGAACCCTCTTTCTCCACCTTTGCCCTCAAATCTTCCAGATCCTTGTACAAGGCCTTTTTTGCCGCCATACGGGAAATCTCCCGCTGAAGGGCATATTCATTCAGGAGAATATCGTTGGATGAAAGGTTATAGTTGTCAAAGGCGAGTTTTTTTGCAGGGGGGCAGACAACCATTCCATCCTCAGAAAAAGAGGCAGGCACATCCTCAAGACGAATGGCACCCATAAAAGGAAGAATAAGTTCACCGTCGCGGAGAACGATTTTTCTGAATAAAGAGGAAAGGTCTGCTTCCATTGCTCAAAGTTTTACAGGACAAAGTTACTTTAATTTGCTTATTTAAATTAAATCTTTCAAAAGATTTGGAACATAGTCAAAAAAAATATACTTTTGCAGTCCCAAAAACAAGTTCTGCCTGCATAGCTCAGTTGGTTAGAGCACATGACTGTTAATCATGGGGTCCTAGGTTCAAGTCCTTGTGCAGGCGCAATAAAAAAGATGGTTTAAAAGCCATCTTTTTTTGTTTTTAATCTCTGCGTTTTTTTCTGAGTCCCAGGGGAGTAAGGACAATGTCCTTTATTTTTGAGATTCCCTTGGAACGATTGGTATTCAACGCAACCTTCCTTGTAAAACTCTCCAGGTCAATATTGCGGGCCTTACAATATCTTTCCAGTATGGCTTTCATCATCGGAGGGTCAAAATGGATATTGCTCATATCCTTTGCGCTGCGAAGCAGGCTGCGGTTATGGAACTGCACCCTGTTGAGATCTATCAGCTGGAACTTGAATTTCCCGTCTTCTATCTTATAGAGAATGTTGTCTATGTTAAAATCGTTGTGAACCAGACCACGTGAATGGAAAGAAGCGGCATATTCCGCAAATGCCTCAATGAAAGCCGCGGTCCCACTCTCGCTGATATCCTTGTGCCTGAAATCTGTGATCGGCTGATAATCAGTAAACAGGCAGACATAACACCCCGTATGGAAGAAAAGCCCCTTATTCTTCTCGACATAGCCAACCGGTACTGGAACATCTACTCCAAGGGAGAGCAACTTCAATGAATACTCGTATGAACGCTTAGCCTTTGTCGGACGGAGGAATGAGTAAACCACCCTGTTGAACTCTGTAGGCTTCTTGAAAATCTTCACTACCATGTGCAATCCGTCTACTGTAACATCTTCAACGATATTACGGAAATTCCTATAGACATTGTCCGCCTTGTAGGAATGGTTCAAAGCATCCATGAGAAAGCTTTCCAAATGTTTGTATTCAGGATTGACAACCACTTTCATATTGGTAGCAAAGATAAAAAAAAGCCGGCTGTTCTGCCGGCTTTTTTGTGTTTTTTCAGGGTTTGTTACTTGATGACAACTACGCGGTTGAGGGTCTTGTCGGTCTGGCTGAATTCCATTGTACCGCCAAGGTTCTTCTCATTCATCTTATAGTTACCACCGCAAGACTTGATAACGTTGAGAACTGCATCCAGACGAGCCTGGCCAAGTTTCTCGTTAGTCTTTGCAGAACCTGTTGCGCTGTCAGCAGCACCGTCAATCTCGAATACGCGATCCTTGTTGGTTGCCATAGAAGTCTCAACAAAGTACTTGATGCTGTTCTTCTGAGCGTCGGTAAGAGTGCTCTTGCCGAGTGGGAAGTAAACTGCGAATGGAGCTGGAGCGTACTTGGTGTCGCCAGGAACGTAAACGGTCTTGCCATCGCCCACCTTTGCCTTCTCGGCTTCGAGGTCGTCAGCAAGCTTCTTGTTCTTTGCGTTGATATCGTCCAGAGCTTTGCTCAGATCCTTGATCTTGTTGTTGAAAGGAGTAACGTCAACAGGAGCGTGAGCCCTTGAGAATGTTCTGTTCTTGAACTGATAAGCAAGACCGAGGGTGATGCTTCCTACATACTCCTGTCTTGAACCTGCTACGTGAGCGTCCCAAGACTGCTGAATAACGGTCTGTGCAATATCCAGGGTAATGTCCAGAGATGGGCATACACGGAACATGTTGTAGATACCGCCGGCTACGAGGAGCTCAAGGTTCTTGTTATGTCCCTTAGGATCGGTAATGTATCCGAAACCTGCACCAATATAAGGAGCGATGTCCCAGAATCTGTCAGAACGATATCCGCCAAGGGCGTTGGAAATGTTCCACATCAGATCACCTCTAACCTGATGGAGGTGCATTTTCTGTTTATATCCCCAGTCATATGAATCAACCTTGTCAACATAAGGATTGCCAGACCAGGCAGGCGGAGTTGGTGAAGCTGCGTGCTTATTGTAGTAGAAACCGTATGCCTTAATACCATAATATCCGAGTCTGATACCAAAGCAAGGAGAAATCCACTTTCCGATGTAAGCCTGAGCTGCAGGAGCAAACCTGTCTTTGAAATCGAGATGAAGATCCTGCTCTCCCTGATAGTAGTTAACACCGCCGGCGACTCCGATGAATACATTGTCAAACAGACGATTGGTCTCGTAAGGACCTCTAAGTGTCTGAGCCTCTGCGCCTTTAATTACCTGAGCATTTGCACTGGCAAAAGCAAGAACGCATACAGCTGCAGTCACAAACAGTTTTTTGATGTTCATATAAGATAATTTTTAGGTTTATATTTCATTGTCAGCAACTGCAAATATAAACATTTTTTCCACAATCCAACTATCTATAAATAAAAAATTTATTTGCTCTGGGTACAAAAAAAAGAGAGGATGGCTTTTGGTCATCCTCCCGTTCTTTTGACTCAAGGTCTGATTACTTGATAACAACTACGCGGTTGAGGGTCTTGTCAGTCTTGCTGAACTCATCAGTTCCACCAAGGTTCTTGTCAGAAATCTTGAAGTTTCCGCCACAACTCTTGATAACATTGAGAACTGCATCCAGACGAGCCTGTCCGAGCTTGTCGTTGATCTTAGGAGTACCAGTTGCGCTGTCAGCAGCACCAACGATCTCGAAAGTACGATCCTTGTTAGTAGCCATAGCGGTCTCAACAAAGTACTTAATGCTGTTCTTCTGAGCGTCGGTAAGAGTGCTCTTTCCGAGTGGGAAGTAAACTGCAAATGGAGAAGGAACTACCTTGGTCTCACCAGGTACATAAACGGTCTTGCCGCCCTTGTCCTTTGCTCTCTCAGCATCGAGGTCGCTCTGGAGCTTCTTGTTGAGTGCATTAGCATCCTCGAGAAGCTTGTTCAGATCCTTGATCTTGTTGTTGTAAGGGGTTACGTCTACAGGAGCGTGAGCTCTTGAGAACTCTCTGTTCTTGAACTGATATGCAAGACCAAGAGCTGCAGAAGCAATACCCTCTCTACGGTGACCGCCTACCTGTCCATCATATCTCTGGTTGACGATAGAAAGATTAACGTCCAAGGTAACATCCAAAGCTTTGGCAACACGGAACATATTGTAGATACCACCTGTAACAGCCAGTTCAGTATCGTGAGCATATTTACTACCAACCTTCTTTGTAGCCTTGTTCCACATAACACCAGCACCAAGATAAGGAGCAATATCCCAAAATCTATCAGCTCTGTAACCACCTATTGCGTTAGAAATATTCCACATCAAGTCACCTCTTACATAGTTCTGATTGAACTTCTGAGTGCCACCTGTAAGACTTAGTGGATTTGGAGTGACATAAGGGTTTCGTATTCTTGCAAGACCCTTAGCCTGAATCCCATAATATCCCAATCTAATACCTACGGAAGGAGTGATCCACTTTCCGATGTAACCCTGAACGGCAGGAGCAAGTCTCTTGCTGAAGTCCATCTTTGCGTCAGATTCACCAAGATACAGGTTAACGCCACCGGCTGCGCCGATGAATACGTTGTCGAAGAGACGGTTAGTCTCATAAGGGCCTCTGAGGGTCTGAGCCTCTGCACCCTTTACAACCTGCGCATTTACGCTAGCTGCAGCTACAACGCAAATGGCAACTGTCAAAAAGAATTTTTTCATGGTCATTTAAATGATTTATGTTATAGTTTTATAGTCAAAACTCGGCAGCAAAGATAGGATTTTTTTTCTTAAATCCCAAAAAATCACATCAATATTTTCTCCCGGCACTACTCTTTTATTCAGGATCTACCTTGATTGTCAGCCTGTTATTGTTATTTACAATGGTTTTGGCCATCTTCTGGACATTCTCTTTTGTAACAAATTTGTCAATAATCTCGTCTGTAAGGTTCATATCGTAACCATACAGATAGTACTGTTCCAGCAGATTTTCCCAATATGACGGATTCTTTTTGCTTTCAGGTATGTTTTTCTTCATCATCTCGATGGTCTTACCCATTTCCTCGTCGGTAGGACCCTCGGCAGCCAGTGCCTGGATACCGGAATAAACCTTGTCCAGCAGTACCTGAGCCTTGTCCTTGCCTGTTTCGAAACCAACACTGAAGTAATACCTCTCGTTAGGAAGCGGAGAAACGTATCCGTTGATCCTCGGGCTGTAGGTTCCGCCGTCTTCCTCCCTGAGGGATGCTATATAACGCATATTCATGATATAGGTCATGGCGCGGATGATGGCGCTGTTCTCCATATTCTTCTCCATTTGGCCCTGATATAATACGGTGGCGTAGGTGTTAGGGTTCTCCATCTTTATTTCCTTCGCAACGAGGTTTTCTCCATCTGCAGGATAGAGTTTATGGTCAACCATAGCCCTTGGCTTCTTGGACTTCACAGGCAGGGAAGCCACGTACTTCTCTATCATAGGCTTTACAGTCTCAGGATCAAAATCGCCGACGAGGAACATCTTAGCTCCGACCGCATCGCCGAAGAGGATTGCATTACCCTTGTTGATCTTCTCTGCGGATACCTTCTCCAGGAGCTCGGTTCCGAACATTGTGGTTCTCGGGCTGTTGTTAGTCTCGGCTGCAGCCAGGAGCATCTGGTACTGGTATTCAGGATTGCTGCCCAGGTTGGCTGCGATGGTCTTCATCTGGCCCATTGTAGTCTCGAATTCCTTGGCGTCGCATCTTGGCTGGGTGTAGTTCAGATACATGAGCTGAAGGGCTGTCTCGATGTCCTTGGTGGAAGAGGAACCGTTGATTCCGCTATGGGTGTCGTTAACATATGTGCTGGCGTAAGCGGTCTTGCCTGCAAGCATCTTGCTAACCATATTTGCAGGGAACTTGCCGACTCCGGCATTGGATGAATAGAAATATCTCACATTGTCATCGAAGCTAGGAAGAAGCTCCTGAGGAAGGATGGACTGTCCGCCGTCCTGTATGAGGGTGAAGGAAACCCTGTCCTTTCTGACATCTGTAGGATATACATATACCATAACGCCGTTGCTCAAGGTCCATACCTTGCTTCCCAGATAACCATCCTCCTCTTTCTTGATCTTACCTGCCTTTATCGCAGAGGCATCCAGGAAGTCCTTTTCGATTTCTTCAACCTCAGGAGCTGCAACTTCAGCATTGTAGGCATTGGTGAAATACTCTACCAGTTTCTCCTCTGAAGGGAAAGCAGCGGCATCCTTGCTGGCTCCGGTAAGGAACAGAACGCAGTTTTTCAGAGATATAAAGGATCCACCCTGACTGAACATCTGGTTTATCATGTCTACGTTGAGCATTCCGATCATCTGCTTTGCAATTGCATTAAGGGTAGCAGGCTCGCAGTAAGGCTCGTTCTGCAGGAAATACTGTACGAGCTGCATGGCAAGCTGGGAGTTTGTACGGGTTGCAGCCCTATCCTCGGCGGCCTGATAGCCTCTCAGCAGGGAAGCCTTGGCCCTGTCAAACTCATCGGCGGTGAAGCCGTACTTTTCAGCCTGGCGTGCAATTCCCACGATAGTGTTTACAGCATCCTCTATCCTGTTATCCTTTACGGCTACTCCAAGAAGGCCAACATCCATCGTATGGCAAACGTTCTGGTCTGAATAGCTTGCCTGGATAAAAGGAGCATCCGGCTTCTTGGATGCGTCGGAAAGTCTCTCGTTAAGCATTGAGGCTACCAGATCCTTGACAGCTTCAATTAAGAAATACTGAGGAGATGTCTTCATCGCCTGAGGGATAGCCTTCTCCTTAGATGCTATCAGAAGCTGGGTGTTGTTGATTTCAGGATCGGTGAACACCAGGGAAAGCGGTTCCTCATTGTCCGGAACATTGATAACTTCCTTTACAGGCTCAGCCTCTTTCTTTGGAATCACGCTGAATAATTCCTTAATCTTTCCTTCGATATAGTCAAGATCCACATCGCCGACTACGATAATGGCCTGATTCCCCGGATAATACCAGGTCTTGTAGAAATCCACAAGCTCTTGCGGGTTGAATGTGGAAAGACACTGCTCGTCGCCGATGATATTGCAGTCTGCATACTTGGTTCCCTTGTACAGAACCTTGAATAGAGCCTCCTGCTGTCTTCTCTGGGCGTTGTTGCCGCTTCTCCATTCCTCGATGATAACGCCTCTCTCCTTCTCAACCTCGCCGAAATCGTTGGTCACGAAGGCGGCGTCATTCTGGAGGATAACCAGGGCGGTATCCATAAGGAACTGCTTATCCGTAGGAATGGTGCTCAGGGTATATATTGTTTGCTCCACGCCTGTCATCGCATTGATGTTGGCTCCGAAGATAAGTCCGTTCTTTTCAAGATAGCTCATCATCGTGTTGCCAGGGAAATCCTTGTTTCCGTTGAAGCACATATGCTCCAGGAAGTGAGCCAGACCTCTCTGTGCAGGAGTCTCGTTGATGGCTCCCACATTGGTGGCAATGTAGAATTCAGCCCTCTTTTCTGGGTTGGCGTTATGCCTGATGAAATAGGTCAGGCCATTGTCAAGCTTGCCTACCCTGACCGCCGGGTCAAGTGGCATCTCCTGCATCTGGGCAAATGAAAAGACGCCCATAAGCATAAGGGAAAAAAGAATGATCAGTTTTTTCATAATATATACCTATTATTATATTTGTTTCGTCCATTAGACGCCATTGGGGGTACAAAACTACACTATTTTTTTCTTTTTATTTGGAATACTCCGATTTTTTCTATCTTTGCAGCCCATTTACAAACAAAATTTTTAGAGATGTTAAAGAATTACGAGACCGTTTTCATTGCAACTCCCGTTTTGTCTGAAGCTCAGATGAAGGAAACGGCAGCCAAATACATCTCCCTTATAAAGGAGAACGGCGGCACAGTTGTCAGTGAAGAGGATTGGGGGCTGAAGAAACTGGCCTACCCTATCCAGAAGAAGACCTCCGGTTTCTACCATCTGGTAGAATTCCAGGCAGAACCGTCTTTCATAGACGTACTTGAAACACAGTATCGCCGCGATGAGAGGATCATCCGTTTCCTCACCTTCGCAATGGACAAGGACGCTGTGGCTTACGCAGAAAAGAGAAGAGCAAACTGGGCAGCCAAGAAGAACGCTGCTTCAGCTGAAAAGAAAGAGAACAACCAGTAACAGGAGGAAGAATTATGGCACAGAGAAATGACGAAAATGCAGATATCCGCTATCTGAATCCCGTTACCGTAGAGGTAAAGAAGAAGAAGTACTGCCGTTTCAAGAAGGCAGGCATCAAGTATGTAGATTACAAGGATGCAGAGTTTTTGAAGAAGTTCCTCAACGAGCAGGGAAAGATCCTTCCTAGGCGTCTGACCGGTACTTCCCTCAAATTCCAGAAAAAGGTGGCTCAGGCTATCAAGCGTGCACGCCACATCGCTTTGCTCCCTTATGTTACTGACCTTTTGAAATAAGGAGGAGAGATTATGGAAGTTATTCTTAAGGAAGATGTCCGCAAACTTGGACACAAGAACGATATCGTTACCGTAAAAGACGGTTACGCTAACAATTTCCTTTTCCCTCAGGGACTTGCAATCCTCGCTACCGCTTCCGCAAAGAAGCAGCTGGCAGAGACCATCAAGCAGAGGGCTCACAAGGAGGAGAAGCTTGTCGCCGATGCAAAGGCAGTGGCAGAGAAGGTTAACGGACTTACCGTTACCATTCCGACCAAGGTTAGCCAGAGCGGCAAGATCTACGGTTCTGTAAACAACATCCAGGTAGCTGAGGCTCTTGCAGCTCTCGGATACGAGATCGACAGAAGAAAGATCGAGCTCAAGGATGCAGACAAGATTTCCGAAATCGGAACTTACGATGCCATCGTAGACATCTACAGAGGTGTTGAGGCTACCGTTAAGGTAAATGTAGTTGACGAGGAAGGAAAAGTTACAGAAAAGAAAGAGGCTGCTGAATAAGCTCCCCTTTCAAAGGAAAGAAAACCCGGAAGCAATGCTTTCGGGTTTTTGTTTTAGATAGGGTTTATATCCAGGTCAGATGCCTTTCCCTTATAAACCGGAGGCCTTTTCTCAAGGAAGGAATTGATTCCCTCCAGATAATCTTCTCCCTTGTAAACCCTAGTGCGGTAAGCATTCACTTTCTCGAAGCTCTCCGATGCGATTACCGTGGCAGCCTTGCTGAGAATGCGGAACTGGCGCTTGATCGCACTGATACTAAGCACACTGTTTTTCCTAAGCGGATTGAGGAAATTCTCCTCCAGAACCTTGTCAAGATCCTTCGGTGGGGCGATCCTGTTGATCAGGCCGACGTTCAAGGCATCCTGTGCGGTAATCGGAGTAGCGAGGAAAAACATCTCCCTGGCCTTGTTCATTCCCAGCTGATTGATGAAGTGCATGATTCCGGAAGCATTGTAAGGAATGCCTATCTTGGCCGGAGTGATGGCGAAAGTGGCAGTATCCGCACTGACTATCATATCACAGGAGAGGCAAAGGTCACAGGCTCCTCCCCAGACAGTACCGCTCACGCAGGCAATCACGGGAATCGGAGTCTCCTGGACTTTTCTCAGAAGCTGCTCCATAGGCACGTCATATGCCAGAGGATCCTCCCCGTTTTGAGGCAACTCGCGGATATCGTGCCCGGCACTCCACACACCGTGGCTGCACTTGGCCTTTATAACAACACCGACGCACTCTTTGTCATAGCCTTTCTGGATAGCGTGACTAAGTTCCTGGCACATTTCCTTGCTCAAGCAATTAAAATGCTCCTGATTTCGCATCTCGACATAGCAGATGCGGTCTTTGATCGTAGTTCTTACCAGCATAATTCAGTTGTTTTCCCAAAGGTAATGAAAAAAGAGACGGCCAATCACTTTGACCGTCCCTTTTTCTCGAAAGGTCTCCAGAATTACTTCTTTACAGGAGCTTTCTTTGCAGGAGCCTTCTTTACAACAGGCTTCTTTGCAGCAACTTTCTTTGCTACTTCAGCCTTCTTAGCTGTAACGGCCTTCTTAACGGCAGCCTTCTTTGCAACGATAGCCTGCTTTACAGCGCCCTTCTTTGCAACAACAGCCTTCTTAACGGCAGCTTTCTTTGCAACAACGGCCTTCTTTACTTCAGCCTTCTTTGCAGCAACAGCCTTCTTTACTTCAGCTTTCTTTGCTACAACGGCCTTCTTAACAGCAGCCTTCTTTGCAACAACGGCCTTCTTTACTTCAGCCTTCTTTGCTACAACAGCTTTCTTTACTTCTGCAACCTTCTTTGCAACAGGTTTCTTTGCAGGAGCCTTCTTAACAGCTGGCTTTGCAGCTGGCTTTGCGGCAGCCTTCTTTACAGGAGCTTTTTTAGTTACCATAATGTTTTGTATTAAAAGAGTTAGTGATGTTATTTGCGCTTTGAAACAGGTGCTTCCTTGAGAAGCTCTACGAGATACTTCCAGCATTTTCCAACACTCTCGATGTTTACTCTTTCATCAGGTGAGTGAGGTGAGAAGATTGTAGGTCCGAAGGATATCATGTCCCACTCAGGATATGTAGCTCCAAGAATTCCGCACTCCAGTCCGGCGTGGATTCCCGTAACCTCAGGCTCCTTTCCGTAGAGTTTCTTGTAAACATCCTTGGAAACCTTGAGGATAGGAGAATTCATATCCAACTGCCATCCTGAATAACCTCCACGGAAAGAGCACTTTCCACCAGCCAGCTCAACGATGGCACGCATGCTCTCGGCAAGCTCGTATTTCTCCGAATCGATGGAACTTCTCATCAGGGAGTGGATCTTGATGGTCTTTGCATCCTGCTGGATGATAGCCATATTATTTGAAGTCTCCACGAAACCAGGAACGGTGTCGCTCATTCTCCATACTCCGTTAGGAATGGAAGCGATAGCCTTAACGATTGCAAGAGCAGTAGCTTTCTCGATAGCAGGAGCCTTCTCCTTTACCGGAGAAACGGTGATCTTGAGATCCTTGTCTGTGTACTGATATTCGAATGTGGTTTCCTTGCGGATCTTGCTAACATGGAGAGAAAGTTTTCTCTCGTTCTTCTTAGGAACGGCGATTATTGCGTGAGCATCTCTAGGAATAGAGTTGCGGATGCTGCCACCGCTGATGCAAACCAGACGGGCGTTCAAGTCTCTCATCACAGGAAGGATAACCCTTGCAAGTATCTTATTGGCGTTTGCACGGTAGAGAACGATATCCATTCCGGAGTGTCCTCCGATAAGTCCGCTTACAGCAATTTTCTTGAATACATAACCTGCAGGAACTTTCTCTGTCGTGTAGTTGAAAGTAGCCTCACCGTCAAGTCCGCCTGCGCAACCAACATAAAGGATGCCTTCGGTCTCGGAATCGAGGTTCACCAATATTTCACCCTTGAGGATGCCTGGTTTCAAAGCTCTTGCTCCTGTCATTCCGGTTTCCTCGTCAACGGTGAAAAGACATTCGATCGGGCCGTGCTGCATTGTCTTTGACTGCAGAACTGCAAGTGCCATGGAAACGCCCATTCCGTTATCGGCTCCAAGAGTGGTTCCGGTTGCGTAAACGAGATCGCCGACTATCCTAGGCTTGATTGGATCTGTCTCGAAATTGTGCTTTACGTCAGGATTCTTCTGAGGCACCATATCGAGATGAGCTTCGAGAATAAGACCGGCTTTCTTTTCCATTCCCTTGGTTGCAGGCTTGCGGATCACCACGTTTCCCACTTCGTCCTTGATAGTCTCCAATCCGAGCTTCTTTCCGAAGTTGTAAACGAACTCCACTGCCTTATGTTCTTTTTTGGATGGACGCGGAACTTTTGCAAGTTCGTTGAAAATCGTCCAAACTTCCTTTGGTTGTAACTGATCGATAGTTTTCATTAGTATCTGTGTTTAATCGTACTATTTTCCCAAAGCCAGATCCAATGGAAAGTATGCCAGCTTTCCGAACTGGTAAACAGGAATTCTCGTCTGCCCAATCACGGTCTGTCCGTCAAGCAGGCGGGCGGTAACAACAAGCGGCATCCTGTAAGCCACTTTACCCTTCGATGCTGCAATCTCTTCTGCGGAAATTTCCGGGGCAATCTTTCCGTCCGTCACTGTAAGCTCCAGGTAAACAGGACGTCCGCTCATATTGTCCGGAGGAAGAAGACCCTGAGTGTCTGAAATTCTGAAGACCACGTAACTCTGCTTTGCATTCTTTGCCTTTGGCACGATTTCAAAGCTCGCTGTCTGAGTGGCAACAGTTGTTTTTCCGGTAAAGAGAGATGTATATTCTTTCTCAAGCAAATCCATCTTGTCAACAGCGCTTCCCAAAGCGGCGCCGCTGTAATTCGCATCCGTGTCTCCGGTAAGGATGTCTATTTTCTTTTCGCGGAGACGGAAGATAAGCTGAGCGGTTTCCTCAGCTTTTTTCTCAAGGCTCTTTGCTACGGTCTGAGTCTGCGGAACTGCTATCTTCTCAACCTCCCCATTCTCGTTTGTAACGCTCTTGTATAACTGAGTGGTTTGCGTAGAGAGGTTTGCAACACCCTCGTTGAAAGTTGGTTGCATCGGCGATGGAAATCTTGCCGGGGCGGTTTCAGCAGAAAAATAACCAGGTGCTACAATCAAACCCTGAGAACAGAAGTTCAGGAAATTTGCACTTGCGTTCTTTGAAGATCCGATATTCAGCGCAACACTTAATGACTGATCTGCTTCAACCAGAGGAGTAAGTTCCACCTGCTCTATTGCGCAACTGTTTCTTGAAGTGCGGTCTGCGCTGATTCCCAGATACTTGTCAGAAAACGAGGCATATGGTCCCGCGGTGAATTTAGATAAGGACACCGTAACTGTTACCCTAACCGAAGTTTGCGGAAGAGAATAGATCACGGCACCAGCCGGAGCAGCGTCGGCACTTTTAAAAATCTGTGAATAAGAGGGAGTTGCAGAAACGAGCAGCAAAGCTGCAATAAGTATTGATGTTCTCTTTGCGATTTGCATTTTCTTAATTGCTGGAAAGAATTGCTTTTGCAATTATAATAATAATTTGTCAAAGTTATTATAAGTCAGACGGTATATTTCTCTTCCATCTTCTGTGACTCCATAGCCAGTTGACCTTATTCTTGCGAATATCTTCTTCCAGAAGACGGGCGAATTCTTTTGTGACAAAGTACTCTTCCAAACTATGGGGATCTTCTGTAATCTTCTCGAACTCAATATGATATTTTCCTCGCGACAAAAGATTCATTCTTAGGTATACAACGGGCATCCGAAGTTTTGAAGCAAGAAATTCAGGACCGGGAAGCATGTAAGTTTTCTGATTCAGAAAATCAACGACAGGATCGTGCTCCCCGATTGAATTCTGGTCGGATATCAGAATATATGTTGCTTTTCTTTCTTTGTTTTTCAGCGCATGACGAAGAACCTGCTTGCTTTCCAGAACCTTTCCCAGAACCTTGAACTTTGTATATTCGCGCATTCGCACTTTCTTGAATATCAGGTCTGAAAACTTATTCCTTGCAGCCTTGTAAACCATATACACGGGATGTGATGAAAAACTTTCTTCCGTACGTTCTTCAAAAGGAAGTCCGCATGCACTGACCAGTTCCCAGTTTCCGCAATGGCCCATCACCATAAGGACATGGTCGTGTTTTTTCAGAAGTTCATCGACAACTTCAGTTCCTGAGACGGAAATATGTTTTCTCAAAGCTGATTCAGAATGTGCGAGATTCCATATATTCTCCACGAAGATATCGCACATGTGACGGTAATAATCTGATGTCAGAGATTTGATTTCTCCATATTTCATTTCAGGAAAGCTCCTTGCAATGTTGGTTGTGATAACAGAGTATCGGTACCTGACGATCCTCCTTAAAATGAAAGCGAAAATGTCGGAGAAAAAATAATGCACACAAAGAGGCATGAGGCCCGCGACATAGAGAAGACAGTAAACGGCTCCGGCAAAAAACTTTTTCATGACTCTTTTTCTGATTTGCGGGTATAAAGATAATAAAGTTGTAACAATAATTCATTATATTTGAGTTTTGAAAGACAGGCGTTCTCATCGGACTTCAGGGCGCCTGACTGAAACGGAAAAGAAAGTCCGGCAATAAAAAAAGATTTCAAAACATGTTAGAACTTTGGAAAAACAATGCTCCGCTATGTATCCTGATAGTGATACTGATAGTGGTTGTTCCACTGCTTATCTTCTATCTGGTTAAAGCCAAGAGGGAGCATCCGAAGGGATTGATTGCAGCCGCATTGAGCAACATGGGAGAGAGGTTCGGCTACTACATCATGAACGCCGTGCTGGCTCTTTTCCTTGCTTCCAAATTCGGCATCAGCGACGATGCCGCCGGATGGATTTATGCGGTATTTTATTTCTCGATTTATGTTCTTGCCCTCCCTGGAGGTCTGATCGCAGACCGTCTTCAGAATTACAAGGGAACCATCATTTCAGGACTGTTGGTTATGGCAATCGGATATGCCCTGCTGGCCGTTCCGGTATTCGGAGAATCCTTTGCCGCAACAACCGGACACATCTCCGGCATCCTGGTATTCACCTGCTTTGCACTGCTTCTGATTGCAATCGGAAATGGTCTTTTCAAAGGCAACCTTCAGGCAATCGTCGGCCAGATGTATGACAACTTCGAGGCCGAAGGAGCAAAGATCAGCAAGGAAGAACTCGAAAGGAGAAAGAGCAAGAGAGACCCTGGTTTCCAGATTTTCTACGTGTTCATCAACATAGGCGGAGTGATCGCTCCGTTCGTTGCTCCTCTGCTCAGAAGCTGGTGGCTCAAGGCTCACGACCTTGTCTACAATTCCAGCCTTCCTAAGCTCTGCCATCAGCTGCTTAACGAAGGGACAGAGATGACCGCCGAGCAGACCAACAACCTGGCACAGCTGGCCGAGCAGGTTCAGACTGGAGCACAGGCTCTTCCTGCAGGAGCAGAGTTCGCCGAGAATTATCTGAACGTGTTCAATACCGGTGTCCACTATTCATACATCGCATCAGTTGCCGCAATGGTAATCTCCCTGCTTATCTTCCTTGCAACAAAGAAGAAATTCCCTAACCCTGCAAAGAAGGAAAAGAAAGCTGTTGCAAGCTACACCGAGGAAGAAAGGATTGCAAACGCAAAGGAAATCAAGCAGAGACTCTATGCTCTGTTCGCAGTTCTGGGTGTTGCAGTATTCTTCTGGTTCTCATTCCACCAGAATGGCCAGAGCCTTTCATTCTTCGCCCGTGACTTTGTCAACACCGAGAATGTTCCGCCTGAGGTTTGGCAGTGTATCAACCCGTTCTTCGTGATCATCCTAACCCCTATCATCATGGGTCTGTTCGCCGTTCTGGCCAACAGGGGAAAGAAAGTTTCCACCCCTAGGAAGATCGCCCTGGGTATGTTCATCACGGCTCTTGCCTACATCTTCCTGATCATCATCGCCTGCATCCACAAATATCCTTCACTGGATTCATTCGACACTCTCAGCGAGGCCGTCAAGGCAACTATGAGAACAAGTCCTGCGGTTCTGATCCTTACCTACTTCTTCCTGACTGTGGCCGAGCTTTTCATCTCGCCTCTGGGACTTAGCTTCGTAAGTAAGGTTGCTCCTAAGCACCTGCAGGGAATCTGCCAGGGACTGTGGCTGACAGCAACAGCAGTTGGAAACCTGTTCATCGCCCTCGGAGTCACAATGCTCCGCAAGTTCCCTCAGCAGTGGGAAACCTGGGCTGTATTCGCAGCATTCTGCCTGATCTCAATGGGTGTTATGCTCGGTATGGTCAAGTGGCTCGAAAAGGTTACTTCAGACTAGAGATTCGCCGCAACGCATAGATGAAAGTTGCAGTCGTAATATTGAATTGGAACGGCAAGGGCTTCCTCGAGAAGTTCTTGCCTTCCCTTTTCAATAGCCTTCCATCCTATGCGGAGCTTATAGTCGCCGACAACGCTTCCACAGACGGCTCTAAAGAAGCCGTGAACAACGAGAAGATCCAGTGGATCCAGCTGGACAAGAACTACGGGTTCACCGGAGGATATAACCGTGCATTTGAAAAACTGGACGGTTACAAGTATTATGTATTGATAAACTCCGACATTGAAATAACCGAAGGATGGTTGGAAACCCTGACAGACTTCATGGAGAAACATCCGGAAGCATCAGCCTGCCAGCCGAAAATCCTTTCCTACGCGAACAAGGATCATTTCGAGTACGCCGGAGCCGGCGGAGGTTTCATAGACAGGTGGGGGTTCCCGCTATGCCGGGGAAGGATCCTTTCCTGCATAGAAGAAGACAAAGGCCAGTACGACAGCCCGATACAATGCTTCTGGGCATCAGGAGCCTGTATGGTTGTGAGAAGCGATGTATGGCGCCGTCTGGGCGGACTGGACGAGGAGTTCTTCGCCCACATGGAAGAGATTGATTTCTGCTGGAGGGCATCCCTGGCCGGCGGGCAGATCTGGTGCGTGCCCCAAAGCAAAGTCTATCACGTGGGAGGCGGAACCCTTCCCAACAATTCGCCGAGGAAACTCTACTTCAACTACCGCAACAACCTTCTTATGCTCTGGAAAAATCTTCCGGCAAAGCACAAAAACGGCAAGATTTTCCTCAGAAAATGCATCGACGGCCTCTCTGCCGTCTGCTATGTTTTCCAGGGCAAATTCAGCTATTTCAAAAGTGTCGTAAAAGCCCATCGCGATTACAGGAAACTCAAGGCAAAAGTTACTGTAACTCCTAATGAAAAAGGAGCACTCCCTTACGGAATGCTCCCATACTCGATCATCCGGAAATTCTTTACCGGAAAGAAGCGTTTTTCTCAGCTTACTTTTTAATCGTCGACAGTCCAGGAGAATACTCTCAGGCCGAGTTTCGGCTTGAGGGCGTCTATTTCCTTGAGCCTTTCTTTCAGTCTCTTGGCGGCCTCGTCATCGACAAAGGTCACCATAGCTGAGTTCATGGTTGGCCAGGCGTGGGAACCAAGGTGAGGCTCTCCCTCTTTTGTGCCTCTTCCCTGAACCTGCTCCCACATCGTGAAGCCTCTCACGAAACATTTTTCCAGGGCTTCCATCACGGCCTCGCCGTGTGCTTCGTTATATGTAATGAAAACTGCTTTCATAATCTCTCTGTTATTTTGCTTTTGCAAGTTTGCGGGATTTTCTTCTTCTGCGTCCAAGGCCGAAGGCGGCGAAGATGGTGTAGAGTACCGGAACGAATACCAGGGTCACCAGAGTGGAAACGCTAAGACCCCAGGCAACTGTCATACCCATACCTCTCCACACTTCTGATCCTTCGCCTCTTCCCAAGGCAAGAGGAAGCATACCCAGAACTGTCGTAAGAGTGGTCATAAGCACAGGACGAAGACGGGATTTACCTGAATCGACGACTGCGCGGATGATACCCATTCCCCTTTCGCGGTTAAGGTTGGCGTAGTCCACAAGCACGATACCGTTGTTAACCACGATACCGATTGTCATAACGGCTCCGACCATACCCATAATACTCAGAGGGGTTCCTGTAATCACCAGTCCTATAAGGATTCCCACGAACGCGAACGGAACGGCGAACATAATCACGAACGGATAGGTAAGGCTCTCGAACTGGGCTGCCATAACGATGAATACCAGTATCACGATAAGAACCATCAGAAGTCCCAGGCTTTGGAATGTCTGAACCTGGTCGTCGTAGGTTCCGCCGATTTTCCAGCTTACTCCGGCAGGAAGTCCGGCCTCCTCGATCTTGGCGCTGATGGCCTCGTTCATGTCTGAAGTCGCCATGCCGTCAGGAAGCGGAGCGGTTACGGAAACATATCTCTCACGGTCCTTTCTCTGGATGGTAGGAGGAGTCATCGCTTCGACGATTGTTCCGAGTTCGCGAAGACGGATGGCCTGTCCCTGATTGTTGTAAACGGTGATGTTCTCCACATCCTGGAGACTCTGCCTGTATTCAGGAGCGTATCTTACCCTGATGTCATATTCGTCTCCGCTCTCGCGGTATTCGGATGCGATGGCACCGTTGATACGGTTACGCAGGAATGTGGAAACCGTGGCTGTGTTCAGTCCGTAGAGAGCAAGTTTCTCTCTATCCAGATCCACCTGGTATTCAGGGATATAGTCATCGCGGCTGATAACGGTCTGCTTTACTCCCAGATCCTTGAACATCTGTGAAACCTGTGCGGCAGCAGCGTCAGTAGCCGTGAACTCATAGCCGTAGAGGTCTATCTGGCAGACTGTCTGGCCGCCCATTCCGCCCTGCTGTCCGCCGGCCACAACATTGAATCTCTTGATCTGGTTGTATTCGGCCAGCTCAGCCATCATTATGTTGGAAATCTCCTGGATGCTTCTCTTTCTCTTCTCCATACTTCCGACACTGATGTTCATGCTTATGATGTGGCTTCCGTTGGAACGCATGGAAGCGAACATGTTGTCTGAATCGGCAGTACCTTCAGAAAGTCCGAGACGCTCGATTTCAGGGAATTCTTCCCTCCATCTGCGGTCAAGTTCAAGGGCCAGGTCTCGGGTGATTTCCTGACGGGTACCAACCGGAAGCTGGACAGTCACTGAAATACGGCCGTTGTCAGACTGTGGGATGAACTCGTTCTTGAGGTTAGGGATGCAAATGGCGAAGACTCCGATCAATACGAGAGCCGCAATCAGCACCACGATCCTCTTGTGCCTCAAGGCCCAGTCCAGTAGCCTTGCATAACCGGCGCTGAGTTTGTCGAGGAACTTGTTGATAGGAGTGAAAAGTATCTTGAACCACTTGCTGTCCTTGTCTTTGTTCTGGGCCCTCATCATGGTGGAGCACATCATAGGAGTAAGCGCAAGGGCGCAGAGGGTGGAAACGGTAATCACGATGGAAACCATCCATCCCAGCTGGCGGAACATGATACCTGCAAGACCGGAAACAAGAGTCATCGGGAGGAACACGGCAAGTGTCGTCAGCGATGAAGCCACAACGGCCATCGCAACCTCGTTGGTGGCATAGACGGCGGCCTGCTTAGGATTTGAGCCTCTGTCGATGTGGGTGGTGATATTCTCGAGCACAACGATTGCCGCATCCACCACCATACCGATCGCGATTGACAGGGAGCTCATTGATATCATGTTCAGGGTATTGCCCGTAGCATACAGGTATATCAGAGAGGCGAGCAGGGATATAGGAATCGTGATGAGGATGATGATCGTGGCCCTCCACCTTCCGAGGAAGATGAACACTACGACCATCACGATGAGCAAGGTGATGAAGATTGTCTTCTCGAGGGAACCCATCGTGCGGATAATGTTGTCGGTGGTGTCGATGATCACGTTCACCTTCACGTCTGAAGGAAGCTTCTTCTGCAGTTTAGGAAGCTCTTCCTTAACCTTGCGCACGATCTGCACGGAGTTTTCTCCGGTCTGCTTCTGGATGATGACCATACCTCCGAGCTTTCCGTTGATGAAACTCTCCTGGGACCTTTCCTGAAGGCCGTCCACAACCCTTGCCACGTCTTTGAGATAAACGTTGCCGCCGTTGTACGAGCCAACTACAAGGTCTTCAATCTCGCTGGAAGAATTGAACTCCTTCTGGACTCTCATTGCATAGGCGTTGGATCCCAGCTCGATGGTTCCAGCAGGAATGTTGCGGTTCTCGGATCCGATCAGAGAGGCAATCGCCTCGATAGTAAGGTTGTATGCGTCCAGCTTGTAAGGGTCGCACAGAACCATTATCTCTCTCTTCGGAATACCGGAAACGGAAACGGAACCCACGCCGTTGACCCTGGCAAGTTCATTGACGATTGTCTCGTCCATAATCTTGTAAAGGCCCGGCATACTCTCCTTTGCCGTAACTGAAAGTATCAGGATCGGGATGTCATCCGACCCGAACTTGAATATCACAGGGTTGCCCGCCCCGTCCGGAAGATAGGACTTGACCATCTCCAGTTTGTCGCGGACATCGTTGGTTGCTGTCTCGATATCTCTTCCGTACTGGAACTCAAGCGTCACGACAGAAACATTCTCCCTTGACTGGGAAGAAATGTGCTTGAGGTAGGACACGCTGTTCAGTGTGTTCTCCAGAGGCTTTGAGATATTGTTCTCGATATCCGATGCGCTGGCTCCCGCATATGAGGTCATTACCATAATGGAGTTGCTCTCGATGTGAGGGAACAGGTCTATTGGCAGCGTGATGAACGAGAAAATACCGAATATGGCTATCGCCACGAAGATAAGCGCCGTGGTGATAGGTTTCTTTACTGCTGATGAAAACAGACTCATTGCTTACTTGGTTTTTTCTGAGAGATTATCAGGAACAAATGATGCCGGTTCACCGACAGTTGCATTGACCTGCTGTCCGTTGACTACTCTGTTCTGGCCTTCCACGATAACCATTTCACCTTCAGAAAGGCCGCTCTTGATTTCATACTCTGTACCGACCAGGCGTCCGAGCTTTACCTTGTTGAACACCACCTTGTTGTCTACCACTGTATATACATAGTGGTCTCCGCTTCCCATCTGCTTTACCACAGCCACGTCCGGAACAATCACATTGTGCTCCACTCCGTAGGTGAAGGTTACCCTGGCGAACATTCCCGGGCGAACCCTCTCGTTGGAGTTTGCAATGGAAATCTCCACAGGGAAAGTTCTGGAAGCGGCGGAAAGGGAAGGATATACAAGATGAACCCTGCCTTCGAAAACCTCATCGCCGTAGACATCCAGTTTCACGTCAACCTTCTGGCCTTTCTTGATCTTTCCGTACAGGCTCTCGGGAGCGTTCACCTTGATCTTGACAGGACGGATCTGCTGAACAGTGTACAGAGGCATGGCGGCTGAATACATATCGCCGGCGTCATAGTTGCGGGCGGTTACCACTCCGGAAATCGGTGAAATAAGATATGTATTGGCTGCCAGGTTGTTGTAGCTGTTCAAAGATACTTCGTAAGCCATCTTCCTGGAGTCATATTCGCTCTGGGAAGCGCCGCCGATATCAAACAGCTGCTTGGTTCTCTCGAACTCCAGCTTGTTGTTTTCCATCTGGAGCTTTGCCGCGGTAAGGTTGGTGGCTTCCATCTGGGCCAGCCTCTGTCCCCTTCCCACATGGTCTCCTACTTCAACGAATATTCTCTCGATACGTCCAGGAGCCTGAGGGGAAATGTTGTTCACGTTGAAGCCCTCTACCGTTCCGGTGAATATCTCGATCTGGTCCACATCTTTCGAAGTTGCGGCCTTTATCGTTACTCCGATAACTTTTGGCTGGTCTGCCTTCTCTTCCGTTTTCTTTTCTGACTTGCAGGAAACGGTCAGAGCCCCGGCCAGGCAGATGGCCGCAAGGGCAAATGTTCTGATGATATTGGATTTCATATGCTGTAATTTTTTATTCTTCCTTCTTTATGATCAGCTGGCGGGCAGGCTGCCACTGGTCTCCCCTGCCGAAATTTTCCTTGTCTGCCCTGTCCACTCCGAGCACAAGGTCAAGCGAACTCTTTGCAACAAGGTATGAGTGGATAGACTGGTTGAGGTTCAATTTAGACTGCAGAAGAGCGAGTCTGGCGTCGTTGACTTCCAGTATCGTAGCCCTTCCTACCTCATACATCTTAAGCACGATGTCATATCCTGTCTGGGCTCCCTCCACCGTAGCCTTGGCGGCCTTGTACTGCTTGAGAGCTGTCTCCAGTGAACTCAGACTCTGCTTTGCAGCAACCACAAGACCTCTTCTGGCATTCTCCTTCTGAAGGTCGAGCTGCTGCTGCTGGACTTTGGTCTGCCTGAGGGTATTCAACCTCTGGAATCCGGAGAAAATCGGAATCTGAAGACTCAAGGCTGCAACCGAGTAAGGGTTCCAGGTATAATGGAATATCTTCAGGTCGTTGCTCATGGACACCCAGTTGTACTGGGCGGTGGCGGCCAGCGTAGGATAATACTGGGCAAGCTGCATCTTGTATGTCTTGTCCAGAATCTCGTCCTGGATATCAAGCTGCCTGAGAGCGGAATTTGCACTAAGGTCTATGCTGTCAGAAGCCATCACTATTGTCTGCATTTGATAAGCGTAATCGCTGAGGCTTCCTACACATTTGATATTTGTGTTCAGATTCACTCCCATCAGGGCCTTCAGCTGCCACAAGGCAAGCATCAGGTTATTCTGGGAATCGTAAACGTTAGGCTCGGCGTTCTGCATATTCACCTCAGCCCTTATCATATCGTACTTGGCCACCCTGCCGCTCTCGTATTTGGCCTTGGTCTGGCGGTAACTTTCCTCGGCGTTGCTGTAATTCTCCTTGTAAACATTGCAGAGATCAGAAGCCAGCAGACAGGTATAGAAAGCCTGTTCTACCTGATTTATAAGATCCTGGCGGCTCTGGCGGGCTTTCTCCACTGCAAGGTCCACGCTCTTGCCGGAGATGTCCAGGCTTCTCCACAGGGCCACGTTCACAAGCGGCATGGAGGCGCTGAATCCTCCGCTCATGTTGTTGTCCGTTCCCATCGAAATCTTCTGCTCCCTATCTCCCATCTTCATCACCACTGTCTGTTTCTTGATGGTTCTCTGGTAACTTCCGGAGAAAGCCACGTTAGGGAAAAGGCCGGCGTAAGCTCCTTTCTTCTCATAACCCGTCTTCTCGATTTCCTTGTCGGCAACCATAACCGTCAGAGACTTGCTCAGAGCAATGTCCCAAGCGTCCTGCAACGTGATTGCAACGGTATCACTTCCCTGTCCCGACGCAGAAAGCGGAGCCAGTAAAAGGGCTGCTACCCCGAATCCGATAAACTTCAAAATCTTTCTCATATACTTTTCAATATTTATTTCCTAACTGTAATTCTCCTTCAGTTCTTCCAGGACCCTCCTGCCCTTTTGTGTACAGAGGCCTCCCAATATGGTCAGAACCATATCAAAGCAAAGGTCGGAAGGGAAAACCTCCTGCCCCCTGAGCTGGTCCGCTTTCATGAGATTTGTCATGAAAACGCTGATCAGGCGGCTGGACTCTTCCTCCCTGAGATACCCTTCGGAGACGCATCCGTCCAGAAGCTGGTTGTCGTGAATCTCCATTTCACGCCTTACGTACTTTCCGTACTCTCCCAGTTCAGGCAAAGCCTTGGCCTCCTCCATGAATTTATCCGAAAATACACTCCAGAATCTGATATTTTCCACTGCGCAGAAAACCAATGCCTTAAGTGGATTAGGCATGCATTTTATAATCCTGGCGTTCTTATCCAGAAGCTGCGGCAACTTGTATTCGAGACTTTTGACCACAAGTTCCTTCTTCCCACTGAAATAATCGTAGAGGGTCTTCTTGGAAATCTTAAGGGATGCGGCAATGTCCTCCATTTTCACGTCCTTGATTCCGCCAGACGTGAAAGCTTTGAATGCAGCCTCCAATATTTGCTCCCTTTTGATCATGGATACTTATTTAAAAAAGCGGTTACAAAGATGCCATTAAAACAAAAAACCATTATAGACGACTTTCGTATATTTTTGGTCCAAATCTATACAAATTATATAAACACAAATGAAACAAGAAGCAGAATCTTTGTTATTTTTGTTCCAAAATTATAATCGCGATGGCAAAGCAGACAAAAATAATCCAGAGCATAGACCTTGACATGACCGGTCTGGCGGACTATTTCGGAGGCTACAGTTTCAACAACGAGATTATGATGATCAGGGTTACAGACTTCAACAAGGAGCTGATAGCAAAGGCCGCTTCCGGCCTGGTTTCCAACTCTTACAGGCTGGATGCCCTTACCGCCGTCCTGGTTCTTGAAGGAGACCTCGACGTGTCCATCGATTACAACCGTTATTCAGTTCCTGAAAAATCACTGCTTCTGATTTCGCCGATAAATTCAATTACCGCTGCTGATATTTCTACCGGAGGGCGTTTCTTTCTGCTTAATATCAAGAGAGAGCTTCTGGATCGTCTCGGAAACTCCGGGGGACCCAAGCCGCTTCCCACAAAGGATATTTCGGACATTTTCCAGAGACCTCATTTCGAGATGGATGAAAATGCTTTCAATAAAGTGGGCAAGAGCTTTGAAAACCTTTACCAATATTTGAAAGATAAAAGAACGGATATCAAGGAATATCTTGTCATCGCCTCACTTTCCATCGTGATGATGGAATTGTTCTCCCTGATTTCGGAAAGGGAGAAGATCGGTCTTCAGAAAAAACATGTTTCAAGGAAAAAGGATCTGATGACAAGATTCGTGTTCCTGCTCAGGGAACACGGAGAGAAAGAACACAATCCGTCTTTCTACGCGGACAGGCTTTTCATCAGTGTTCAGTACCTAAGTCTGATATTGAAGGAAGAAACTGGAAAAACAGCCTCCCAACTCATTGCCCGGCACATTGCAACCAGAGCCAGGAACATGCTTAGGCAAAGCGGCGCAACAATCAAGGAAACGGCGGAAAAGCTCAATTTTGCAGACCAGTCTTCCTTTGGAAAGTTCTTCAGAAAGGAAACCGGAATATCCCCGAAGAAATTTATCGAGAGTCTCTAGAGAAGGCCCTGGGGGATTTTCATCACGATGGTTTTGTTTTCCTGGTCGAAAGAAAGGACCAGGTCTTCATGGAACGGAAGGAGGTTTTCTGTCTCCTCAAGTTCCAGGCAGATATTGTTCGGATATTCCAGCACTCTTGAAACCGTGCCCACGGCCACTCCGTTTTCGGAGAAAACCTTATATCCGACGAGAATGTCCAGGTCGCTGAGGATATCATCCTCGACAGCCTCCAGGAAGAGATCCCTGCCTACGATCTCCTCAGCATGCTCGCTATCCCTTATTGTGGAGAAGGTCACCACCCAGGCGTTTCCGTTTCTGTGGGTGGCGGAAGAAATAAAAAAAGGAACCGGCAGTCCGTCAAAATAGATGAACACCGGTTCCTCGAGTTCTTTTCCTTTGTCCTGGCATCCTTCCAGCATTTCAGATAAGCGGTCAGACTTTATTCTCAGAAGGATTTCTCCCCTGTTTCCGTAAGTCTTGGCTATCTGTGCGCAGGATGCAAGGTCCATAGGATTACTCAGCCTTAGCTTCCTCTGCAGGTGCAGCAGCCTCCTGGGCAGCTTCCTCAGCGGCCTTAGCCTCTGCCTCGGCAGCCTTGCGAGCCTCTTCTGCAGCCTTCTCAGCCTCAGCCTTCTTCTTTGCAAGTTCCTCTGCGCGTGCAGCGTTTACCTTGCTCTCGGCCTCAACAGCGGCCTTCTTGGCATCAGCCTTGGAAACCTTCAGGCTTTCCTTCTTCTTTTCAACCTTAGCCTCTTTCTCTGCAACCCATGCATTGAACTTGGCGTCGGCCTGCTCCTGGGTGAGGGCACCCTTCTTTACTCCCTCAGCAAGGTGCTTCTTAAGCAAAGCGCCCTTGTAGGAGAGGATTCTTCTTGCTGTGATGGTTGGCTGTGCACCATTCTGGAGCCAATAAACTGCTCTGTCAACGTTCAGAACGATGGTAGCCGGATTGGTGTTAGGGTCATAAGATCCCAAAAGCTCAATAAAGCGGCTGTCACGTGGGCTTCTGACGTCGGTAGCCAAAATGTGGAAGAAGGCATAATTCTTCTTTCCATGACGTGAAAGACGGATTTTTACAGACATAACTGTGAGTTTTTAATTGTTAATAGTAAATTTACTTGTCCTTTCTACCCGAGAAAGGGTTGCAAAGATATATGTTTTACCCAAAACTGCAAAATATAAATTGAAAAAGGGCTGGCAGATTGCCAACCCATTTCTCAAACCTAAAAATTAACCTATGAAAAAACTACGCTTTTAGGTATTGCAAAGCCCGTGCCAAACTTTTTACTTCACGGGTAAAATTGAAATAATTTTTATATCCGTGTTCGGAAGATCCTGTTTTCTGGCCCCTGTGGCAACTGCGGAAATCTTGTCAACGACATCAAGTCCGCTAACTGTTTCTCCAAATACAGTATAGTCTCCATCCAGCTGGGCGCAGGCCCTGGCGTCCTGAACAATGTAGAACTGGCTGCCGGAAGAAGCTTTCTCAGGATTGGCGCGGTCTCCCTTGCGGGCTGCTGCCAAAGCTCCCTTCTTGTGCAGGTGGAGGGTCTTTCCGTCCTCTCCCTTGATTTCTGCAGGGATCGTGTAGCCAGGTCCGCCGGTTCCGAATACATCCGGACGATCCGGATTATCCTTTGTGAAATGGTCTCCGGTCTGGATCATGAATCCAGGGATTACTCGGTGGAAAAGAATGCCGTCGTAATATTTTAAGGATGCCAGGCGGATAAAGTTCTTCTTATGCTTAGGAGTATCCTCATAAAGCTTGATGCGGATGGTTCCCATAGAGGTCACGATGTCGAACTGAGGCTCGGTTCCCAGAGAATCAGGGTTGAAAGCCAGTTCCGGCTGTTTCTTTTCAGGCTCGGCCTGCTGCTCAGGGTTTGCCTGCTGAGAATTATCCTCAGTTTTCTCCCCGCCCTTGCAGGAGAAAAGGAAAAGGCTGCATAAAGATGCCATGATAAATAACTTTTTCATATCGCTTGTTTATGTTTGTTTGCTTTCGGGTATATCTGCATTACAAATATAATGATTAACTTTGGCAATTAATGGCAAAACGGTTTGCAATATTATTGGCTTTGGTTCTGGCAGCGGAGGTTTCCTTTGCCCAGGACACTCTGCAAAGCCCTCGCAGGGGCGGTGTGGGGCTGGTTCTTAGCGGAGGAGGAGCCAAAGGCCTGTCTCATATAGGAGTTATCAAGGCTCTGGAAGAAAACGACATCCCCATAGACTATATTTGCGGCACCTCCATAGGCGCGATTATCGGTGGACTGTATGCCATTGGCTACAGCCCGGAAGAAATGGTGGAACTCATCAAGAAGCCGGAATTTGCAGCCTGGAGCAAGGGCAAGGCCGAAATACCATATGCCTCCTATTTCTACAAATGGCCTCCCGATGCCGCCATGGCAAACATTAACCTGGGATCCATTAAGAACATAGAAGGAGATACCCTCAAGAGGTTCCAGTGGGCCATACCTACCTCCCTTATATCCTCCTATCCTATGGACCTTGCGGTGATAGAACTGTTTGCTCCGGCAGGCAAGGCGGCGGGAGGGGATTTTGACAGGTTGATGGTGCCGTTTTTCTGCATTTCCACGGATGTGAACAACCGTTCTCCAAGAATCGAACGCAAGGGAAACCTCAGCACCGCAATCAGGGCGTCAATGTCTATACCTTTGGTATTCAAACCAGTGTATGAAGACGGCAAGATCCTCTACGACGGGGGGCTTTACAACAACTTCCCTTGGAAGGATATGGAAGAAATCTACAGGCCGGACTTCATCATCGGAGTCCAGTGCGCACCCGGCAACTACAATATGGATGAGGACAACGCGCTTTCCCTGGCACTCGGCCTGATGATAGACAAGAGCAACTACGACATTCCGGAAGAATCGGGAATCATCCTCAAGGGAGATTATACAAAGTTCGGTATTCTGGAATTCGAGAAGGTGGATGAACTCGTCCAGATGGGTTACGACCTGACACTGGAACATATAGACCAGATAAAGGCAAGGGCGGGGAGGTCTTTCCCTAAGGAGTTGGCCATAAGGAGAAGGGAGGCTTTCAAGCAAAAGCTTCCTGCCATGAGATTCCATCAGGATGTAGTGGTTACAGGAAGCGTCCCGACCGGAACGGCAAGGTTCATACGCAGGACCCTGAGGGAAGACCGCCGGGAGAATTTCGGTTTAGACCAGCTAAGGAAGGGTTATTACAGGGTTATCCAGAGCGGCGTCGTGAACACATTTTTCCCTTCAGTAGCTACCGACAACAATTCGGATTCTCTGTTCACGTTGAAAGTCAGGGCCTCCAGAGCCCATCCACTCAAGCTCAGCGTGGGAGGGAACATATCCACGTCTTCCATCAACCAGATATTCCTCGGAGCTGAATACATCCACGCCGGAATGAATCCGTGGAGACTCAGGGGAAGCGTTAACCTGGGAAAATATTACAGGGGAGCCGCCATAAGATTCCGCCACGATATCGGAGTGAAGCCTTTGGCTTACTACTATGCAGACATCATCGGCCATCAGTACGACTATTACAACGGCAACCAGAATATCCTAAGGGCCAACAAGCTGCCGCAGAACATACAGTTCAAGGAGTTTTTCGCAAGGCTTGGAATGGCAACCCCGCTGTCGCTGAGAAAGAACTCAATAGCCCAGGCCGGAGTGGATATAGGCCGGGCCTACCAGAACTTCTATCTTACGGAGGAATATCTGTCGTCAGACACTCCTGACAAGGGAAGCGCTTTCTTCGTTTCAGCAAAGGTGGTCTTGAAAAAGAACACGCTGGACTATTCCCTTTACCCTACAGCTGGTGTTTTCTGGAGCATAAGGCCGAGATTCACATATGCGGTGGAAGAGTATTCCCCTGGTTCCACAAACCACACGGCAACGGCAATAAAGGGCAAAAAGCACAATATCCCGTCGCTGAGCATAAGTGGTGAGAGATATCTCAGGGCGGATAAAAGTTTCTCTATCGGAGCTTCGTTTGATATGGTTGTGAGTCAGAAGGGCAAGTTTTCAAACTATTACTCAGACCTGATGGCGATGCCTGCTTATCAGCCTGTTCCTCACGCTGCTACCCTGATGATGGAAGGTTACAGAGCCAATTCTTTCGGAGCGGTGGCCATTCATCCGGTAATCAAGTTCGCAGACAAGATCTACCTCCACACCACAGGCGCGTATTTCCAGCCTTACAAGCATATAACCAAAGATGCTGACGGTTGGAGTTTCACTTATTCGGAAAAGATGCCAAGAGGGCACTGGATAGCAAACGCCGCCTTGGTTTGGCAGAGCCCTATCGGGCCGATATCCCTGTCCACGACATATTACAGTCACGGAGAATACAAATGGTATCCGCAGATAAATATAGGACTGCTGTTGTTCAACAAGAAATCCATGGAAGACTGATATGGCAAATCCTCTGAAAAAACTTGCGGGCGAAACCGCCATATACGGGCTTAGCACAATACTGGCCAGAATAATAAACTTCTTCTTCGTGCCTATATACACGAGGATCCTGACAACTGACGGATATGGTTCGTATGCAGAGATAATGAGTTACATCGCCGTATTCCAGGTTGTGCTGGTATTGGGCCTGGAGACGGGATGCTTCAAGTTCGCCTCGAGAGGAACCACATCGGAAGACGGCACGGATAGCGGGGCTGATTCCCTCCGTCACCACACCGTCTTTTCCACCGCCCTTTCCACTGTAACCACCCTTGCGATATTTTTCTTTGCGGCCTGCTGGCTTTTCAGCGGAAATATTTCCTCAGCGATGGGTTATCAGGGATATTCCAAAATGATAATCTATGTTGGAGGAATCCTTGCCCTGGATGCGATAACGGCCATCCTTTTTGCCCGTCTCAGATATCAGCAGAAGGCTCTGAAATTCGCTCTTTTCAAATCCATCAAGATTGTCAGCGAGTTGGGATTCAACCTGCTGCTGTTCTTTGCGGTACCAAGGTTCATGGCCTCCCATCCGGGCAATTTCCTGACGACCTTCATTCCCGAGCAGATTCACTTCTCATATATAATCTTTGCGGTATTCCTCAGCTGCGTCCTGTGTTTCCTGCTTTTCATACCTGACCTTCTGAAAATCAAATTCCGGTTCGACGGGGCCCTATGGAAGAAGATGATGCTCTATTCCCTGCCGCTTATGATTGCAAACCTTCCGGGCATAATCAACGAGAGCGCGGACAGGTTCCTGTTCCGTTTCCTGGTCGGGGACGGAATTACCGGAGACGGCTGGAAGGCGGACCTGGGAGTTTATCAGGCGGCTATCAAACTTGCCGTCATAATGAACCTCTTCATCCAGATGTTCCGTTACGCCGCGGAACCGTTCTTCTTTTCGAGATATAAGGAGAAAGGATCCAATGAACTCTATGCCAAGGTGATGGAGTATTTTGTGGCGTTCTGTATGCTGATATTCCTGGGCATCGTCTTCTATATGGACATCATCGGCCTTATACTTGGCAAGGATTTCCGAAGCGCTCTGGGAACGGTTCCGGTGATGCTTATCGCCTATATGATTCTGGGAATGCTGTTCAACGTATCTATGTGGTACAAGCTCAGCGGCCAGACAAAATATGCCATTGTAATAACGCTTCTGGGATTGGGCGTGACTATAGTGGGCAACCTGATCTTCATGCCGATGTTCTCATACTGGGCATCTGTATGGGTACATCTTGCCAGCTGCCTGGCGATGCTGCTGCTGAGTGCATATCTGGGACAGAAATACTACCCTATTCCATACAGGTGGAAGCAGATCCTTTCCTACATAGCCGTAGGAGTGGTCCTGTATATTGTTGCCGTAGGAGGACAGTTTGCCCTTGAGAAGATTACCGGCAAAACCGCAAACCTCCAGAATACCGGAATGCTTATAGCCAAGCTTGCGTTCAACACCATCCTGCTCGGTGTCTTCCTGGTATTCCTGAAGAAAAAGACAAAAATTAAATTATCACGATGATAGTAAAGATAGTAAACCAGTCTGCCTACCCGCTGCCGAAATACGCCACGGCTCTTTCGGCCGGAATGGACCTTAACGCAAACATAGAAAGCCCGATAGAGCTTCACTCCCTGGAAAGGACGATAGTGCCTACAGGACTTTTCATAGAGCTTCCTCAGGGTTACGAGGCCCAGATCCGCCCAAGAAGCGGACTGGCTGCAAAGCACGGCATAACCGTAGCCAACGCTCCTGGTACCATAGACGCAGATTATCGCGGAGAAATTAAGGTCATACTCGTAAACCTTTCCAAAGAGACTTTCGTCATAAAGCCTGGTGAGAGAATAGCCCAGATGGTTATCGCCAAGTATTCCCAGGTACAATGGCAGCAGGTTGACAAGCTTTCAGAAACTCTCCGGGGAGAAGGCGGATTCGGATCCACCGGGCTTGGAGTCAAGGCCAATAACATTTCCGTCTCCAAGATCTGCTCCAAAGAGGGTAAGCCGGACATTTACAAACTCTACACACTGTATCAGAAAACCACCGGCCTGTGCACCGATACCCGCAAGATTCAGGAAGGATGTATGTTCCTGGCTCTGAAGGGAGAGAACTTCGACGGCAACGATTTCCTCACCCAGGCCCTGGAAAAAGGTGCCGCCTATGTGATTTCCGACAACAAGCAGAAAGCCTCGGCAGCCAAGAAGCAGTTCCCGAAGCGAGTCATAGTTGTGGATGATTCGCTAAGGACCCTCCAGCAACTGGCAAAGCATCACAGACTACAGTTCAAGATTCCGGTAATAGGACTTACCGGCACCAACGGAAAGACAACCACAAAAGAACTTATCAACGCTGTCCTTGCCACAAGATACAAGGTAGTTGCCACGGAAGGTAACCTCAATAATGATATCGGAGTTCCGCTTACGCTTCTGAGAATAGACAAGGACACCGAAGTTGCCGTAGTGGAAATGGGCGCCTCTCATCCTAAGGACATCGCCACCTTGGTTGCCCTGGTATGCCCTTCCTTCGGGCTGATAACCAGCATTGGCAAGGCTCATCTCCAGGGTTTCGGATCCCTGGAAGGCGTAATGAAAGCCAAGGGGGAACTTTACGACAACCTGCAGGAACACAAGAAGATAGCCTTTGTAAACACAGACAATCCATTGCTCAGGGAAATGGCTGAGAAGCGGCCGGAAATGCAGATAGTTCCTTACGGCCTTACCAGCAACAGCGCCCGCCTGCTTCCTAACACCGACAAGGATCCGTTCCTCAAGCTGGAGATCGCTGACCCGTCCGGCAGCAAAGGCGGAAAGATGATAAAGATCAAGACCAATCTCATCGGAAGCTACAACAGCGACAATGTACTTGCGGCCATCAGCATAGGAACTTACTTCGCCGTGCCTACTTCTGACGCCGTAAAGGCAATCTCAGCCTATGTGCCGTCAAACAACCGCTCCCAGATGACCAAGACAAGGCACAACGTCCTCATAAAAGACACCTACAACGCCAACCCTACCAGCATGAAGGCTTCTCTGGAGAGCTTCAACGCCCTTCAGCTTTCAAGCCGCAAGATGAGCAAGGTGATGCTGCTCGGCGACATGAGGGAGCTCGGCGACGACTCCCAGAAAGAGCACCGCAACATTCTGGACGTTGCCCTGAAGTTCCATCCAGCAAAACTGCTGCTGGTTGGAGAAGAGTTCGCCAAGGCCTACAAGAACCTATATGACAAGAATGCGGACTGCATCAAGTCATCCAGGGGCAAAACCGAAGTGATGCTGTTTGAAAACACTCCTGCCCTGGCCGCGTACCTGAAAGACAATCCTCTTAAGGACAAAGCAATATTGATCAAGGGCTCCCACTCCATCGGACTGGAAAAACTGTTTGACCTGCTATGAGAAGATTTGTCTGTCTGATATTCTTGCTTACACTGTCCCTGAGCCTTATGGCCCAGAAGGGCTGGTATCGCGACAAGACAGATCCCCAGCCTACGGTAAATCCGGACAAGACGGTCACTTTCAGGTACTATGCTCCAGGGGCGGATACGGTTGAGGTGAACGGAGATTTCCTCAGCAAGGCGGAAAGGCCTGCCCTGATGAAAAACAACGGCAACGGACTTTGGGAGTACACCACCTCCGTCCCTGTCCAGCCGGAGATCTACACCTATTCCTACATCGTTGACAACCAGAAGGTACTGGATCCTCTGAACATGTTTGTCTGGAGAAACATCTCAGACCTTTACAACATCTTCATCGTTCCAGGAGAAAGAACCGTAAACTACCAGATCAAGGATGTGCCGCACGGAACTGTAAGTTCTGTCTGGTACAACAGCCCTTACCTGCAGATGAACCGCAGGATGATGGTCTATACTCCAGCCGGTTATGAAAACGGAAGGAGAAAATATCCCGTCCTCTATCTTCTTCACGGGATGGGCGGAGACGAGACAGCCTGGCTGGATTTCGGAAGGGCCGCCCAGATTCTGGACAACCTGATTGCCCAGGGAAAGGCATCGCCGATGATAGTGGTAATGCCTAACGGCAATCCGAGCCAGGAGGCCGCCCCATTGGAAAACTCCACCGGCTACAACCTTCCGCAGTTCTACCTGCCAAAAACTATGGACGGATCGTTCGAGGAGTCTTTCACAGACATAGTTTCCTATGTGGAAAAGAATTATAGGGTCATCAAAAAGAAGTCCGCAAGAGCCATTGCCGGATTGAGCATGGGCGGATTCCACTCTCTGTACATCTCCGCCCTTTATCCTAAGATGTTCGGCTACGTGGGTCTTTTCTCTCCTGCCGTATCTGTCCAGGAAGAGTACAAAGACGTCCCTGTTTATCGCGACATAGACCTGGAACTGAAGGCACAGCTTGAAAAGAACCCGCCGTTCTACTGGATCGGCATAGGGAATGAAGACCCTCTTTACCAGGATGTCACCGCACTTAGAAAAAAGTTCGACCTCTGCGGCTATCCATATACTTACTATGAGTCTGAAGGCGGTCACGTATGGACCTGCTGGAGGATTTACCTTGAAGAATTTTCACAATTACTGTTCAAATAATCATAGACAATGAAAAAGGTTTTACTTGCTCTCTCAGCCCTTTTCCTGATTGCAGCTCTTTATTCTTGCAAGGAGCAGGCTTCAGGATTCTTTTCCGGTGACGTTACCGTAAAGAAATACGAATACCATTATTACGATGCCAGAGTTGCTCCTGAGCCTCCGGCTGATTCAGAGTACAAGAACGACGACGATTCCGTCCACATTTCAATTTCCCTGGAGTTGGATCTTCCAGAAGGCAATTCCGCCCTGGCGCACAGGGTCAGGGAATGGGTAAGCGAGCAGATTTCCTTTAACAACCAGTTGAGCAACGGTTTTTTTGCCGGCAATCTGGACGATGCACAGGCCATCGTTGATTTCTACGGAAAAGATTTGCTGCAAACCATTGAAAAAGACATTGAGGCTCCTATCTTCAACGGTCACAGGAGCATAGACATTACCGCAAGCAAGTATTACGAGAATGACAAGTGCGTTACCTGGCTGTTCACCATATACGAATATATGGGTGGAGCCCATCCTTCCCAGACTGCATACGGCGCAACTTTCAGGAAATCCGACGGAAGAATGTTCGGCAACGACATGTTTTCCCCTGACTGGGATAACCGCAATAAACTGGACTCGCTGATAGTTGAAAGCCTGTGCGCATATTTCAGCGAAGGTGTTGACGAAAAGATAGACGATGATCAGCTCTTCCACGAATTTACCAATGAAAAAATCACTGAAACGATGGTTGCCCTTCCTAAATACGGCCCGTGGTTCAGCCAAACTGGCGTAGAATTCGTTTACCAGCAGTACGAGATTACCGCTTACGCTTTCGGAATGCCTTCGTTCACACTTCCTTACGAAAAGGTGAAGGGCTTTCTCACCCCTGCCGCCGCGGATCTGGTGAAATAAAACAATCGTTGATCAAAAAACTGTTACAGATATGAAAAAGACATTATCAATTATTGCCGCGCTGACCATTGCAGCAGCCATTGCCGGTTGCAAGAACTCTTCTTCCAGCGATCCTTTTGAAACCGGAGAGTTCCTCACCGAAAACGCCAAGTACAACTGTGAGGAAAAGTTCTGGCTCACCCTCACAGAAAAGTATGACGACCAGGACAGTACCGAAATTATGGTTTCTCTCGACATCGACTGGCCAAAGGAGACAGGCAAGAACATTGTTTCCGTAAATGCCGTAAGGGACTGGATCAAAGAACATCTCAGCTTCCTGAACGAATACAAGAATGTCTATGAAGGGAATATGAACGACGCCGATGCCTTAACAAAGTTCTACGGAGATTCCTATAAGGAACGCTTTGAAGCTACAGACGATTTCCCTGCTCCGGCACTGAGCTTCGACATCCAGGTCAAGAAGGAGTTTGAGAACGACAAGTGCGTTACTTACACCTATCTCCTCGACCAGTATCTTGGCGGCGCCCACGGCGGCAGAACCCATTACGGGGCAACCTTCCGCAAGTCTGACGGCAAGATAATGACAAACTTTATCACCAACAACGATTCCAGCGACGAAGGCCTGAACAACATCATCAAGAAAGGCCTGATGAAGTACTGGGAGATAGACAACGAGGAGACACTTTACGAATACACCTGGGAGAATGCTGTTACCAAATACTACGCAAAACTGCCAGACCATTCTCCTTGCTTTGTGAAAGACGGGCTTCTGTTCAGCTACCAGGAATACGAGATTGCCGCCTACGCTGCAGGCGCTCCTGAGTTCATTGTTCCTTACGCAGAGATAGAAAAGTACCTCACCCCTTCAGCCGCCGACCTGCTGAAATAATTACTTGATCTTGTAGCGGGGGCGGAAGTTGCGGGTTTCAAGCTTGCGGAGCTTGCCGCCTATGAGTTTACGGCGTATCTGGGATACGCGGTCGATGAACATGTGGCCTTCAAGATGGTCAAGCTCATGTTCCACCATACGGCAGCCGAAGCCGTCGAAGGATTCGGTCACCTCTTCCTTTTTCTCGTTGAAATACTTTACGGTTATCCTCTTCGGGCGGGTGACGTTGCAGTTTATGTCCGGAACGCTAAGGCATCCCTCTGAATAGTCTGCGGTCTCTTCGCTCTTTTCCGTGATCTCGGGATTTATCATAACTCTCTTGAAATCCTTGAGTTCAGGATAGTCGTCAGCGATGTCCGTACCGTCCACGATAACGATTCTGAGGCTTTTGCCAACCTGAGGGGCGGCGATGCCCACGCCGTCGGCGTTTTTCATTGTCTCGTACATATCGGCGATCAGCTGGTCCAGGCCTTCCATGTTAAGGTCTACCGGCTTTGCAATTTCTCTGAGGACAGGCTGTCCGTAAACGTATATCGGGAGTATCATATTCTTTGTGTTATTCTGTTATAGTTTCTTTCTGGTTGGCCTTTCGGTCAAGATATGACTGGAGAATCAGCACGGCGCTGATCTTGTCCGCATTGCCTTTTACTCTGCGGTCGGACTTTTTCATTCCGCCATCAATCATGGTACGGTGAGCGATCGTGGAGGTGAACCTCTCGTCCTCCAACTCCACCGGAATATCGGGAAAAGCCTTCTTGAGTTGCTTGAGGAAAGCGTCCACGAACTTCAGGTTTTCGCTCGGGGTGTTGTCCAGATTCTTGGGATATCCGACTACAAACAGTCGGACGGTCTCTTTCTGGGCGTAGTTTTTCAGATAATCAATTATCTTTGCGCTTGGCACGAAGTCAAGGGCAGAGGCAAAGATTCCTAGAGGATCGCTTTGAGCAACCCCGGTACGCTTTCTTCCGTAATCTATGCCAAGAACTCTCTCCATCTGACAGGTGCAAAGTTAAATGAATTTATGTTAAAATCGCTCTCTGGAAAATATCATCTGGAATTAAGCAAGCGGAGCCTTCTGCTCTATGTCCTGATAGGCGCTGTCACCGCTTTCATCTTGAGTTTCCTGATAATCTCCATCACTCCACTGAAAAAACTCATACCGGGTTATCCTACGGAGCAGACCCGGCGGGAAATGATACAGAACCGCATTATGCTGGATTCCCTCAAGCAGGAAATCCTCCAGTGGGAAAAGCAGATGCAGGATATGCAGATGATAACCTCAGGCAGAATCCCCCAGCAGGAAAAACAAAACGAAAACCCGTAAGATGGAACAGAAAAGAAGGATAGCCATACTCGGGTCCACAGGATCCATCGGCACCCAGGCTCTGGATGTGATTTCTCATCATCCCGATTTGTTCCAGGTGGAAATGCTCTCCGCCGGAAGCAATGCCGAACTTCTGATAGCCCAGGCAAGGAAGTTCAATCCAAATGCCGTGGTCATCTGCAACAAGGACAAATACAAGGAAGTCAAGGACGCCCTCGAACCTTTGGATATAAAAGTATTCGCGGGAGTTGAAAGCGCTGGAGATCTCGCCGGAGGAAACAATGTGGACATAGTCCTGGCTTCGATGGTAGGTTTTTCCGGACTGGCTCCTACCATCTCCGCGATGAAAAAAGGCAAGGTCATAGCCCTTGCCAACAAGGAAACCCTGGTTGCCGCTGGAAGCATCATCAGCCGTCTGAGCCGTGAATGCGGAAGCCCTCTGATTCCGGTTGACAGCGAACATTCCGCTATCTTCCAGAGCCTTCAGGGAGAAAGGGCCCAGATAGAGAAACTCCTTCTTACGGCAAGCGGAGGACCTTTCTTCAATCTTCCGGCAGAGAAGTTCAACGATATAACAGTGGAGCAGGCCCTCAATCATCCTAACTGGAAAATGGGCAGCAAGGTTACCATCGATTCCGCATCGATGATGAACAAGGGTCTGGAGATAATGGAAGCCGCCTGGCTGTTCAATATCCCGGTGGAAAAGATAGAAGTGGTGGTTCACCCTCAGAGCATAGTTCACTCTATGGTGCAATTCACCGACGGAAGCATAAAAGCCCAGCTCGGATACCCGGACATGAGAGTCCCTATCCAGTACGCCCTTTCATATCCGAATCGCATAGACCTGGATACCAAGCGCATAAGCTTCCCTGAACTCAAACAACTCACATTCTTCTCCCCGGACCTCGAGAAATTCCCTTGCCTGAGGATAGCGTACGACTCCTTCAAAAAGGGAGGCAATATCCCTTGCGCAATGAATGCAGCCAATGAAGTGGCTGTTGCTTCTTTCCTCAGGGGAGAAATAAAGTTCACCCAAATACCTCTCGTTATAGAAAAAACACTGGAAAAGTGTAATTTTGTCGCCTCGCCTTCGGTAGAAGATATCTTCTCCACGGACAGACAGTCCAAAGAAAGGGCGCAGGAGGTATTAACACAGATCAGATAATTATGGCAATTTTCATGAAGATATTGCAAGTGGTGCTGGCTCTCAGCCTGCTTGTCCTCGTACACGAATTCGGACATTATTTCTTTGCCCGCCTGTTCAAGATCAAAGTGGAGAAGTTTTACCTGTTCTTCGATGCGGGATTCGCCCTTTTCAGATGGAAACCCAAGAAGTCGGATACCGAATACGGAATCGGTTGGCTGCCTCTGGGAGGCTATTGCAAGATTGCGGGAATGATAGACGAGTCCATGGACAAGGAACAGATGAAAAGCGAGCCGCAGCCGTGGGAGTTCCGCAGCCATCCGGCCTGGCAGAGATTCTTTGTCCTGTTCGGAGGAGTCTTCTTCAACGTGATCCTTGCCGTGGTTCTCTATACCTGCATAATGGCATCCTGGGGGGAGGAATATATCAAAAACTCTGACGTTGACACAGGTATCGCCACCAACAGCCTGGGACGCGAGATCGGTTTCCGCAATGCCGACAAGGTCTTGGGATTCGACGGAAAGCCTGTTGAGAAATTCGATGAACTCCGTCTTCAGCTCATCCAGGACCAGGCCAGGACCGCTACCGTGGAAAGAGGGGGAGAAAGCAAGGAAATCAGCATTGACCCGATATACATGCCGGCAATCCTGGAGAGTGCAGACTTGTTCGAGTACGGAATCCCGTTTGTCGTGGCTGAAGTTCCGGACACTTCCATAAACGCCTCCGCCGGACTTATGAAGGGAGACAGGCTTCTGGCCCTGAACATTCCGGCCCAGGACAGCACCGGTAAAGACACCACCCTGCTTTCTGAAGGCAGGACACTTATGTTCACGGAGGTTCTGGAATTCATTTCCGCCCATCCTGGAAGGCAGGCAATGGCAACCGTGCAGAGAGATGCGGACAGTCTCCAGCTCCTTCAGATTCCGCTTCAGATAAGCCCGGAAGGTCTCTTTGGCGTTGTGGTTGACGCAGACCTTTCCAAATTCTACAAGGTTACGGAGAAGAATTACACCTTCCTTGAGGCCATTCCGGCAGGAATCAAGAAAGCCGGTGAACAGATAAGCAATTACTGGAAACAGCTCAAGCTGATATTCACGCCAAAGACCAAGGCTTACAAATCCGTTGGAAGTTTCATCGCGATAGGACAGATATTCCCTGGTTTCTGGAACTGGAGGGCTTTCTGGAGCATCACGGCCTTCCTGTCCATAATGCTGGCAGTACTGAACATCCTGCCTATTCCGGCTCTGGACGGCGGGCACATACTGTTCACCCTGTATGAAATGATCACGGGAAGAAAGCCTAGCGACAAATTCTTGATCGCCGCCCAGACAGTGGGAATGATACTTCTGATAGGCCTTATGATACTGGCTTTCGGAAACGACATTTTCCGCCTTCTGAAATAGTTTGATATTTTATTGATATTGAGGAAAGGGTTTCTGGCCCTTATTATGATATTTTTGTAGGGTAAAAAGATACTGCTATGCGTAAAAGTTTGTTTTTGCTCGCCATTGCGGCTTTCGCCCTTGCCTCCTGCGGAAATAGCGACGATTCCGCCTACATGAAGACGGTAAACGGCAAGGCCGGAGAGGTTATTGTCATACTCGACAAGACCAACTGGGATTCCGAAGTAGGAACTTCCGTAAGGGATGTCCTGGGGAAGGATTACCCAATGCTTCCACAGAGAGAGCCTTCTTTTACCCTCATAAACATCAATGAGAACGCTTTCTCAGACCTTTTCAAGGGACACCGTAACATCCTTTATTTCAACATCAGCGATAAGGTCGCCGAGAATGGTGTTTTCGTCAAGAGGAATGTCTGGGCCCAGCCTCAGATCGTCATAACCGTGGACGCCAGGGACGCCCGCACCGCGGATTCTCTGGTAAAGGCAGACGGAGAGGTCATCTTCAGCGCCATAGACCAGATAGAGAAGGAAAGGATAGCCCGTTCTTCCAAGAAATTCGAGGAAAGCTCCATACGAAGCGTGGTTGCCGAGAGATTCGGCGGATCCCCTTATTTCCCTAAGGGATACTCCATAAAGAAGGTAGCAGACGGTTTCATCTGGATTTCCAGCGAGAAAACCTACATCAACCAGGGTATCCTCATCTACACCATCCCGTTCGACGGAGTCCAGTTCCCGTCTCTGGAAACGGTCATCGCCGAGCAGAACGAGGTGCTCAAGAACAATGTTCCGGGAATGTTCCCTAACAGTTATATGACAACTTCCACCGCAATCACCCCAACTATGACCTCCTACAAGTACAAAGACAAGAGCTATGTGGAAATCCGGGGCCTCTGGGAGGTTGCGAACGATTATATGGGCGGTCCGTTCGTGGAACACGTACTTTACTCCAAAGACCCTAATAAACTCCTTGTGATTCAGGGATTTGTCTATGCTCCGCGATATAAGAAGAGAAATCTGGTCCGTCAGGTGGAAAGTGTAGTTTATTCATTTGATTGGGCAGAAAATTTTCAGAATAAATAAATTTTTATATCTTTGCGCCCCAATTGGTCGGTTCGTCTAACGGTTAGGACACAAGATTTTCATTCTTGTAATAGGAGTTCGATTCTCCTACCGACTACAGAATTCAAAAACAAAAACATTATTTATGGCAAATCATAAGAGTGCAGAAAAGCGCGTTCGCCAGACCGCAAAGCGCAAGGAGCATAACCACTATTATGCAAAGACTGCCCGCAATGCCATCAAGGCTTTGAGGGAGACAACAGACAAGAAAGAGGCTGAGGAGAAACTTCCTAAGATGGCCGCTATGCTGGACAAGCTCGCAGCAAAGGGTGTCATCCACAAGAACAAGGCTTCCAACCTCAAGAGCGGTCTTGTAAAGCACGTGGCAAAGCTCGAAGAAGCTGCAAAGTAGTAAATCGTACAAAAACCGAAAGTTTTTTACTTTCTTAAGATTTACACTGCAGCGAATTTACTGTTTTGCATGGCGTTACAGAAAAACTTCCCGACTTTCGGGAAGTTTTTTATTTGTAATGCCATGAAAAAGAACCTATCAAGGATCTCCAGCTGGGACTTGAGCCAAAGGCCCAGGGAAAAATTCGTACAGAAAGGGGCTCAGGCCCTGAGCACGGAAGAACTCATCGCGATTATCATTTCAAGCGGAACTCCGGAAAAGAATGCGGTGGAGCTTGCCCGGGAAATCCTGGACGCCGCCTCAAACGATCTTGCCCGGCTTTCCCGTTTTTCTGAAGAGGATTTCAGAAGTTTCCCGGGAATCGGCTTGGGAAAGGCTGTAAAACTTATGGCCGTATTCGAGATATCCAGGCGTTCCCAGGTACAGGAAGCCCCGCCTCTTCCTCAGATATATTCCTCCGCGGCCGCAGCCCAGACAATCGCCCCTATGCTTAAAGACCTGACCCACGAGGAGTGCTGGATAATGTACCTCAACCGCAGCAACCGGCTGATTTCCCAGGAAAAACTGAGCAGTGGAGGCATAGGCGCCACCGTTATGGACACCAAGATGATCCTCAAGAAAGCCATGGGCAAGCTTGCAAGTTCCATCATCCTGGTCCACAATCACCCGAGCGGGAACCGTACTCCCGGCAAGGAAGACATCATCCAGACCCGCAAGCTCAAAGAAGCTGCGTCAGCCTGCGACATATGCCTTATGGACCACCTAATCATTGCCGGAAGCAGTTATTTCTCCTTTTCAGACGACGGTGCATTGTAGATTTTGTTTATCTTTGCTTTAAACAAAACAAAACATGTTATGAAAATCGTAAATCTCTGCGAAAAGAACTCCATCGTCTGCCAGTATCTGGCAGAGCTCAGGGACAAGAAAATCCAGAAGGACAGCATGCGTTTCCGCCGCAATATGGAAAGGATCGGAATGTATGCAGCAATGGAGATAAGCAAGACCCTTAACTACCAAGACACCGAGATAACCACTCCGCTTGGCATCGCCCAGTGCAAGACATTGGCTGACAAGGTAGTGATTTCATCCATAATGAGAGCTGGCCTTACCCTTCACAACGGAGTGCTTGAAGTATTTGACAAGGCGGAGAATTCGTTCATAGCGGCCTACCGCAAATACGGGAATGACAACAAGTTTGTAATCCAGATGGAATATATGAGCCGTCCTCCTATGGAAGGGAAGGTTCTCATAATCACGGACTGCATGATTGCAACCGGAAGCTCCCTGATGCTGGCTTACAACAAGCTCATAGACGAAGGAGAGCCTATCCATACCCATATAGTGGCATCCATATGCAGCGAGGCTGCTTTAAGGTATCTTTCAAAGCAGTTGCCTCACAAGAGGGTTACATTGTGGATCGGAGCGGTGGACGAGGAGCTTACAAACAAAGCCTACATCATCCCGGGTCTGGGAGATGCAGGAGACCTTGCCTACGGCGAGAAGATTTAGATTACAGGGAGAAAACCTTTTCTCCGTTGATCCAGGTGCCGGTAACTACAGTTTCCGGCACTTTCTTTTCATCAGCCGTGAAGAAATCAATGTCCGTGGTAACGAAGTCAGCTACCTTGCCAGCCTCGATGCTGCCCTTCGATGCTTCTTCATTGGTAGAGCGGGCTGCCCATATCGTCATTGACCTCAGGGCTTCTTCCTTTGTCAGGGCATTCTCCATCTGGAAACCTTCTTCAGGCTTGAATTCCAGATTTTTGCGGAACACGGCCGCAAAGAATGTATAGATTGGAGTCACGTGCTCTATCGGGAAGTCCGTTCCACTCGGAAGCCATCCGAGCTGAGCCAGAAGCTCTTTGTAACGGTAGCCTGTGCGGATACGGTCTCCCAACCTTTCCTTAGCCCAGAACATATCTGATGTGCAGTGAGTCGGCTGCACGGAAGGAATCACAGAATACTGACGGAAACGGTCCAGATCCTCATCGGCGACAATCTGGGCGTGCTCAATCCTCCATCCCAGGTCATTAGGACCCTTGAGAAGCTCTGAATACACATCCAGGGCGGAAGCAACCGCAGCGTCACCGATGCAGTGGGTGGCAACCCTGAAACCGTGCTCATAGCACCACTGGCAGTAACCCTTGAAACGGTCATAGGCATAGAAATCCAGACCTTTCCATCCAGGCATGTCGGAATAGTCTTCCTTCAGAAGGGAACCTCTGGAACCCAGAGCACCATCGCGATAAAGCTTATAGGTATCCACCTTCACCCTACCCTGGGTGAAAGGAGAGGTTACTTTCTCAAAATTCTCCTCCGTAGGAAGCGGCCAGGCATCAACCCTGAGCTTAAGCGATCCTTCAGAATCCATGCGAAGCAGGGTCTGGAGAGTCCCATATTCCTCCTCAGCATCGCAGACTGAGGTTAGACCATAGCGGAAACATTCTTTCTGGGCTTCCATCAGAGCAGCATCCAGACTGTCCTTGTTAACAGGAGAAAGATCCGTACGGAACCTTACGCACATATTCTCCATAAAGATTCCGGTAAACTTTCCTCCGCTGATCTTGCATTCTCCCTTGTCCAGTTTTTTGTCATTTACATCAAGTCCCAAAGCTTTTATGGCAGCCTCGTTAGCCAGTACGGCATGCCCGTCTATCCTTACAAGACAAACCGGAATATCAGGGAACTCCCTATTGAGAAGCTTATTGTCAGGAAGGTTTTTGTTTTCCCAGAGATTCTGGTCCCAGCCAGCTCCGGTCAGGATTTTGATACCTGGATGCTTAGCGTGAAAATCCTTAACCCTCCCGACAACCTCTTCCAGGCTCTTGCTGCCCTTCAGGTCTGCCGACATCAGATCCACTCCCAGTTCCAGAAGATGGCAGTGAGCGTCGATCAGGCCGGGATAAACGGCCCCACCTTTAAAGTCTATAACGTTGTCAGAGGTGTAATTATCCTTAACCTCTTCCGTCGTACCAACAAACAGGAACTTGCCGTCTTTTACGGCGAATGCCTCAGCGATGCTGAAAGCGGAATCCACGGTATAAATCACTCCGTTAATTCCGATAAGGTCTGCCTTTGTCTTCATTGTGCAGGATTGAGAAAAAGCCATCCCGAAAAACAGGACGGCGGCTATTATTCTAAGATGTTTCATATTTCCCTTCTCATTCGGGCGATAGGAATGTCCAGCTGGCTACGGTACTTGGCTATGGTTCGTCTGGAAATCTTGTATCCCTTGTCCGTCAGCAAATCAACAAGTTCTTCGTCCGTAAGAGGATTGGACTTGTCTTCGTTTTCCACGCTCTGCTGGAGAATCTTCTTGATTTCACGGGTGGAAACCTCCTCTCCGGAATCGGTGACCATACCTTCGGAGAAGAAATGCTTCAGGGGATAGATGCCGAAAGGTGTCTGGACATATTTGCTGTTGACCACTCTGGAAATTGTGGAGATGTCGAGGCCGGTAATCTCAGCGATATTCCTAAGCACCATCGGTTTGAGCTTTGTGTCATCTCCATCCAGGAAATAATCCATCTGGAAATTCACTATGGCGTTCATGGTTTTCTGCATGGTATCCTGGCGGCGGCGTATAGCCTCCTGGAACCACTTGGCGCTGTCCAGCTTGTTCTTTACGAAACTGGTGGCCTCCTTCTCGGCCTTGGTGCTGTCCTGCCTTTTCTCCACATATCTCTCATAATCCTTGTTGACCTTGATCTGCGGAATCTTCAGTTTCGGCAGGGAAACTGTCAGACGGCCGTCCTCGTTCTCCAGGATAAAGTCCGGCACGATCTGCATAGTCTGGTCCGTATAGGAATCATCCACCTGGCCTCCAGGATGAAGATAGAGCTTGCGGATCTCGTCATAAGCGTCCTTTATCTCATCCTCCGAAATGGAAAGCTTGGCCATTATCTTCTCGAAATGCTTCTTGGTAAACTCCTCGTAATAACCATCCAGGATCCTGATGGCATTCTCCACCTCCGGAGTGCGGTTCTCCTTTGCCCGAAGCTGCAGCAGCAGGCATTCCCTGGTGTTGCGGGCTCCAACCCCTACCGGATCCAACTGCTGGATGTCTTCCGTCAGGATGCTTTCAAGCTCCTTCACGTCGGTTTCTATATTCAGGCGGAGATATATGTCATTGGCCAGAGACTCCAGGTTCCTGGAAAGATATCCGGTGGAATCCAGGCTGCATATCATAAAGGCTGCAAGATTCTTGCGGCGCTCATCCATATGCCTGTATCCCAACTGGCTGAGTAAAGACTGATAGAAGCTTTCCTTTACCGAGAACGTATTGTATTCCGGCCTTTCGTCACGTCCGCGATTGTTGATGTAAAGCCGGTAGGAAGGTATGGAATCGTCCTTGACCTCATTGAGGGATACCTTCTTGCGTTCCTGGGGATTCTCCTCCATCTCGGTCTCAACGGGATCTTCCAGCACAGGATTCTCCTCTATCTCCTTCTGGATCCTTTGCTCAAGTTCCACCAGCGGAAGCTCCAGGAGCTTGATAGTCTGGATCTGAATAGGAGTCAGAGTCTGCGTCTGGACAACTTTCTGCCCAATGCCCATTCCCGTTTTTGAACCTTCCATTGCCATTTGGAACAAAGATACTATTTTTTTTAATTTTGTCCTCTAAATAAAAGTCCATAAAGCAACGCAGAATGGAACCTATCAACCTGAAGGAAGTAATCAGAAAGAAAAACCCGAAGCTTGCCAAAAAGCTTCCCGGATTCGTTATCTGGATACTCGGGAAAATCATACATCTGAAAGAAATAAACCAGATACTGGAAAAATATGGAGACCTTAAGGGGCTGGATTTTGCCAACGGGGTTCTGGAACACCTGAATGTCAAGAACAACCTCAATATCCTCCATCCGGAAAAGTTCAGGGAGGGAGAAAAATACGTCTTTGTCAGCAACCATCCTCTCGGAGGTCTGGACGGATTGATAATAACCACGGAACTCAGCAAAAGGTTCGGTCCTTCCAAATTCCTGGTCAACGATATCCTTATGAACCTGGAACCCCTCCAGGAACTATTTGTGCCGGTGAACAATCTGGGTACCGCAGGTGGAAAGCAGGTCCGCGGAGTTATGGACCTCTACAGCTCGGACTACAACGTTCTTAATTTCCCTGCCGGAGCCTGTTCAAGGCTTATCAAGGGCAAAATCCAGGACCTGGAATGGAAAAGGAGTTTTGTCCGCCAGGCTTCAAACAGCGGCCGCAGCATAGTGCCTATGCATTTCAAAGGCAAGAATTCCAGACTTTTCTACTGGTCTTCAAAAATCAGGATGGCCTTGGGAATAAAGTCTTTCATAGAGATGATCCTCCTTCCTCACGAGATGTTCCGCCAAAGGAACAAAACCTTCCTGCTTACCATCGGTGACCCTATAACCCCTGAGGAAATCACAAATTCAAATGAGACCCCTCAACAGTGGTGCGACAAAATAAGAGAGATAGTTTACAGTTATGGAGAAAGTAATCCAGCCAATAGATAGAGATCTCATCAAAAGGGAGCTCACGCCTGAAAAATTCATAGGCAAGACCCGCAAGGGAGACAATATGATCTTTGAGGTCACCGCAGAGGATTCTCCATTCACCATGAGAGAAATAGGAAGGCTCCGCGAAATCTCCTTCCGCCTTGGAGGCGGGGGAACCGGGAAGGCCTGTGACATCGACGAGTTTGATACCGACCCTCACGACGCCTACAAACAGCTTCTGGTATGGGATACCGATAATCAGGAGATAATAGGAGGTTATCGCTATATCGTTTGCAGCGCACTTCCTACCGAAAAAATGGCAACCACGGAAATTCTCTCTTTCTCCGACCAGTTCAAGAAGGAATATCTGCCCTGGACAATCGAACTGGGCAGGTCTTTCATCCAGCCGAATTACCAGAGCGCAAATATCCGTCGAAAGAGCATCTACGCCCTCGACAATCTCTGGGACGGTCTTGGAGCTCTCGTGGCCAAATACGAGAACATTAAGTATTTCTTCGGCAAGGTCACGATGTATACCGGATACAACAGCAGGGCCAGGAATACCCTTCTCTGCTTCCTGCACAAGTACTTCCCGGATCCGGACCATCTGGTTACCGCCTACAAACCTCTCGAGGGCATCGCTGAGGATCCTTATATCAATTCCCTTTTCGAGGGCCTTGAATACAAGGAAGCCCTCAAGGTAATGCAGAAAGAGCTGAAGGCCAACGGGGAGAACATTCCTCCGCTGATTCATTCATATATGAACCTGTCCCCTTCCATGAAGGTGTTCGATACCGCCATCAACGACTATTTCGGCGGTGTAGAAGAGACCGGAATACTGATAAAGATCTCAGATATCTATCCCGAGAAGATAGACCGCCACGTCAAGCCTATCCGCAGATGGGCCCTGGACAAAAAATACAAGTGGTGGAACAGGTTTAAAAAGCATACCAACCGATAGCCGAGCGCACTACCTTGGCCTGCCGGTAAGTGGAAGAGATGTCATGAAGGATTTTCATGGCATCGCTTTTTGTTCTGAAATCCCCTATGTGGACCATAAAGAACGGTGCTTTGTATGAGCGGTAAACATTCAGGCTGGGATATGTATTCTTCAGCGATCCGGCGATACCGGAAGAAGCTCCCCTCGCATTCTTTCCGTTGCTGGAATAGACGAGTATCTTGTAGCCGTAACTTTTCTTGGAAGAGGCTGAAGCATTGTAGCGGTCAAAGGCCTGCCTGACCTGGTCAGTCTGGTCTATAACCGCACTACCGCCTCCTTCAGAAGAAAGCAATGAGAACACGGAGGTATTTACCAGGGACGAATCGACAAGACTCAAGTCCTTTACGGCCGTGGTGTCCTGGGCTCCCAAATTCAGGGAAAAGGCTAATGCGAAAACCGCCAGCAAAAATATTCTCTTCATAACGTTACTTTTTCCAAACGGAACGGGCTTGCTTTATCAAATCCGCCACAGGTATGTTTTTCTTCTCCATGGGTACCATGAAGAGTCCGGATCCCGCCATAGCACTCAAATCCACTGTAAAGTCCTTGTAATCAGGACGGACTCCTCTCTGGAACTGTTCCAGGAAGAACAACGCGTTTTCTACTGTAACCCTAACCTTTATACGGTTGGAGGAAATGCTTCTTGGCGAAAGCTCCACCTCATCGTCTGAGGTAATGGTTGCTATCTGCTTGCCATTCTGATAGACATATCCCGTCATTCTCCTGACCTTGACCTTTGCTCTCAGGGGATTGTCCACATCAACCATCAGCACGGCATCCAAACTTTTAAGGGAAGATGGAGTCACTTTCTCCAGCTTTATGCCTTTAACCTGTATGTCCTTGTACCTGTCTGCACACGATGGCAATAGCCAAACCATGGCAAAAGCAGCCAGCAAAAACAAAAAGGCTCTATTTCTTGGCACAACAATTCTCACACCACAAAGTTAAAAATCTTATCTTTGTCAAGCAAATACTGCAAAATGGACCTTAAAATTTACATAGAGACATACGGATGCCAGATGAATGTGGCAGATTCCCAGGTTGCCTCAGCCATACTGAAAGCTTCCGGCTGCAGCTTTACGGAAGATATCACCCAAGCGGATGTTATCCTTGTCAACACCTGTTCCGTCAGGGACAACGCTGAAAAAAGGGTGTTGGGACGCCTGGATGTATTCCGTCTGGAAAAGAAGAAACGCAACGTTACCGTTGGAGTTCTTGGCTGTATGGCCCAGAGACTCAAGGAAAGACTTCTGGAAAACCCGGCCGTGGACTTTACCATAGGACCCGATTCCTACCGTAGCCTGCCTGCCGTGATTTCTTTCATCCGCGACCATGGAGGAAAGATGACGGAAACCAATCTTTCCATACAGGAGACTTACGCAGACATCGAGCCTGTCAGAACAGACAGCAACGGCGTTTCCGCCTTCATCTCCATAATGAGGGGCTGCAACAACCTCTGCTCCTACTGCATCGTGCCTTTCACAAGAGGAAGGGAAAGAAGCCGTGATCCTAAGAGCATTGTCGCTGAGGCGGAACAGCTTGCAAAAGAAGGTTACAAAGAAATCACACTTCTCGGACAGAACGTGGATTCCTACAACTGGACAGACCCGGAAAACACCACCCGCAAGGTTAATTTCTCCCAGCTTCTGGAACTTGTCGCCATCGCCTGTCCAAAGATGAGGATCCGTTTCCAGACCTCTCATCCTAAGGATATCCGCAAAGGAGTACTCTACACCATGGCGATGTATCCTAACATCTGCCCTCACATCCATCTGCCGGTCCAGAGCGGAAGCACCCGTCTTCTGCAGAAGATGAACCGTAAATACACCAGGGAAGATTATCTTCAGAAGATCAGTGATATCAGAAACATTATGCCGGACTGTGCCATAACCACCGATATCATTGCCGGATTCTGTTCGGAAACCGAGGAAGACCACAAGCAGACACTGAGCCTTATGCAGGAAGTGCAGTACGACAGTGCCTTCATGTTCCAGTATTCCCAAAGGCCTGACACCCTTGCCGCCAAAAGATATCCGGACGATGTTCCTGAAGAGGAAAAGACACGCCGTCTCAACGAGATCATAGCTCTCCAGAACACTCTCAGTCTCAAATCCAACCAGAAATGTATCGGCCAGACTTACCAGGTCCTTGTTGAGGGGCCTTCAAAACGTTCTGAAGACCAGATGACGGGCCGTACTCCTCAAAACAGGTTCTGCGTATTCGATGCCAAAGACGCCAAACCGGGAGACTTTGTATGGGTAAAAATCCTCACCTGCACCCAGGCCACCCTTATGGGAGAAATCGTGGAACAACCCAAATCGCTGATAGAAAAGGCTGAAGAAACAATAGAAGAAGGTCTCAACGAAATCAAGGAAAAAATCAAAAAACGCATTATCCGCAGCAAAAAGCCAAATAACAAATAATCCTAAAAATCCATAGATATGACAAAGATGCTCACCAGATACAAGGGCAACCTCCGCAACGAGGTCACCCATCTCCAGAGCGGAACAACCATCCTCACCGACGCCCCTCTGGACAACCACGGCAAGGGAGAAAGCTTCTCCCCCACTGACCTTCTGGCCGCTTCCCTGGGCTGCTGCATGCTCACCATTATGGGCATCAGCGCAGAAAGCTACGGCTTCACCCTTGAAGGCACTACCGTAGAAACTGAAAAGATAATGGGCACAGACCCTAGACGTGTCGTTGAAATAAAGATAGACTTCCACTTCCCGGAAGGCAGCAATTTCACTCCTCAGCAAAAGCGAGTCATCGAGTCTGCCGCCAAGACCTGCCCTGTTGCCAACAGCCTTCACCCTGACCTGAAGAAGACCATCAATTTCAATTGGTAGTTTTTTTTACATATCTTTGCAGTCCTTTGAGACAATCTGACAATTGATGCCCGGATGGCGGAATTGGTAGACGCGCTGGTCTCAAACACCAGTGGGGTAAAACCTGTGCCGGTTCGATCCCGGCTCCGGGTACAAAAAGACTTTGTAAGTTGCTGATTTTCAAGCACCATACAAAGTCTTTTCCTTTTTATCCCCCAAATTTGGACACTTTTTGGTCAACATTTTGATGTTGACCTTATTGGGATGTAGTGGCAATCCAGGCAACAGCGTCCTCAAGTGGAGTCTGGGTCAGGACATCAGGCTCGATTGGATCATCGCAGAAAATCTCTCCGGTCCTGGCCATGTCGCAGGAAGTGGTGATCAAGAGAGTGTATCCGTCAGCAAGGGCCTTTACTATGTTTGCACTGGCGTATCCAGCAGTAGGAGTTCCAAATGTGCGGACATTGTCCAAGCCACGGAAACACAGAAGTGTGGCTTCTCCGGAACTGCCGGTCATGTCGTCGGTAAGGATGGCCACCGGTGTCGAAGCAGGTAGTTTTTTGATACTTTTCCCGGACAGGCCGGTCCCCATTAAGATATTCTCAAGAAAGATAGGCTGAGTGCGGGAGCGGCCTTTAAAACGGAGAATGACGCCATCTGGTAGTAAAGGAGAGACAGCGGAAATCATCGGCCACATATTGCCGCCGGTGTTTCCCCGAAGATCCAGGACAACCCCTTTGGCATCCAGATGCCCATGCAGGAAGTCCAGAACCCTGTGAATATAGAGAGAATCAGAGACCTTTACACCCGAATGGGCAGGCAGAACGATGTGGAGAATGCCGTTGTCCAGCAATCCAAGTTCGGGAGATGTTTCAGGATAGGATGTCGTGTCCTTTACAGGAGGCAACAGGACCGAGTGCTTCCCTCCGGCAACTTTCGCAGCCCGTGATACAGCCTCGTGAGCCTGATCCATCGTGGTAAGGGTTTTAGCCTCAGCCAGAATGGAATCCTTCACTTCTTTCCACTCAGGTCTGTCTGCATACAAGGCCTGCTTATCCAGCAATCTTACACAATGGCGGACATAACCCTCAGGGGTGTTCTGGTTGCCACCGAAAAAACTGCAAGCCGATACGATGAACAATAATGCGAGCAGCGAAATAATCCTGTTGTGTGTTTCTTTCATGACTGTCCCTGCAAATTTGATTTGTGTTTAGCTGATACAAATATACCACTATTGTTTTAGTGCCATTTGTTTTTTTACTAACTTGCGGATAGTTATGAACGATCTTTATATTAGCCTCTCTAGTCGCATTGCAAGAAGAATGTTCTTTTTGCTGATCTTTATCGCGACAGCTACCTTTTCTTCAGCGCAGGGAAAGTGGGTCTTTAAGGAAAGAACCCTGGAAAGCAACAACAAATACTGGAAAGCAGACAAGAACAAGTTCTACTGGCATAACGGAAGTGTTTATTTTCTCTTCGACGATCCCCCTGCAACAATATTATTTGGACAGGAGAATGACATCGTCATCCCGTACACATTGGTTTTTGACAACATTCAAAACCGCAGAGGAAATGACAGGGCCGCAAGCGGAACTTGGGAAATGTATGGCTATATTCACAGGACAGACGGAACAAGTGCGATTTTCAAAATAGAAATCACAGAGCCATCTCATTTTGAAGGTAACGACCAGGTCATAAGAGGCAAATTGGTGCTTAACGGAGTTTACCCGATAGAGGAAGATGACTACTATGCCAAGAAATCTGAACTGTTTATCACCATATACGCATACTGGAACAGAACAAGGAGAGACAACAGATATGTGGCATACAAATACCGGTATGTCTACCAGGGGGATGATCAGGCATCAAAAACCATCGCAGATGAAGATGATGTGGAGGAAAGCAGAACCGGACAGATCATAGAAAAAACCACAGACGCCTCTGATACCTGGGGCGAAGATGAAGGCACTGAGATTCCTTGGAAGTGGATTGGAGTGGGAGTAGCAGTTATTGGTGGTGGCGGCGCCGTCATCATCGGAACAAGCCGAAAGAAAAAGAAAAATACTAACAAGAAGAAGTCAAAGACCACACAATCCAATAAAAATAAAGAAGAGAAAAAGGATGAAGAGAAGGAAAAGGACCACAGCCGCTACAGGATGGTTCTATACAAGGATTTCGGAGACACCCTAGTTGCGGGAGATCCGCCAAGGATAATAGGAGCCAGGATCGAAGAAATAAATGTATATGGAGAAAAGATAGACAGGCCGGACCTTACTGAAAGGATTACCATCAAGGCTGAGGAGAATTGCGCTGTAAGCAAAGCCACAACCAACGGCAAGTACAAGCTTTGCCACATTGCAGCATCCGAAGCCCCGGAGGAAGGAGAGCTGGGGCAGGCCAAAGTCAAGTTTGTCTTCAGTACGGAAACCGGAACTCTCATCAACCATGTTGTGTTCAAGGTTGCGCCAGCCACCGAAATCGTTGTTGATGAGGGCATCACGTTCGAAGCCGGAGGAGGAAAGACCCAGTTCATGGAGTTCGGTATCAACAACCTGGCATCTGAAGTGCTTGGAATCGATATCTCTCTGGATGGAGGCGGAGACAAGTATTTCCAGACAGAACTTCTCAAAGACAAGGAAATACCGTCAAAGTTCAGGATTAACATCACCGAATGCGGAGTCCTCACCGAAGATGAAAAGAAGAATGCGGTTCCTGGTGATGCGGACCGCTTCAGATGCAACATATCTGTAAAAGTTGACGGAAAGGAAAAACCTCTCGAGGCAGAATTCTATATCTACCGAATGCATCTGGGAGTGATGCTCAATGTCAAAGCCCTCAAGGCATATCTGGTGGATTACAAAAGTACCCTGGAGGAAGAGATCCTGGTCAGCGACCCGAAGGCAAGGAAGAAATGGGGAGAGAGCAAGACTACATTCAAGCTCATCGCCGAGGACAAGAAAACCGGTGATATCAGAGCCGTACTGCCTGACGCAGAGCCCGTTTTCACATTCGAAGACATTCCGGAAGAAAACGTGCTGTTCAAAGACAAGTTCGGGAATGACGTGCCGTCACCTTGCGCCCTGATGAACTTCAAGTTTGAGCTTCAGGACGTATATACAGACAATACCGTAATGGGTGTCATACATTCCGGTGGCGGCGGATTTCTCCCTCCGAACAGGGCCAAGGCAAAGGTTACCCTGAAAGTATCCTACAACGGAAAGACCTATGAGAACACCACCAATGTTCTGATAATCTCTCAGCCGTTCAGGGAGATAGCAGACAATCAGGAATTTGCGCGTGCGCTCAAAGAGGATGAGAAAAAGCTCGACCAGCTCATAAACATGCGTTCCAAGATTGCCTTTGACCCAAGGTTCGCCTACCTGATGCCGTTCTACTACAAGGTGGACGCAATGGTAGAAGGATATGACAACAGGTTCGGGTTCTATGAGCCGGACTACAAGAAGATGATGGACATCTTCGACAAGTACTGCTCGGGACAGATCGGATATTACTTCGTCAACGACGCGGCATGGACGCCGGAGTGGACGGCGGCGGACGAGAACTTCAACGCCTTTGTGGCGACATTCGCATCAATGGAGAAATCCATACCGGTCATCGGCCTGAGAATCGCCCTGGCATACTTCACCGCAGGAGCTTCAGAACTTGTGCTGATGCCGTACAGCGGACTTGTGGCCATGAAAAAGTATGTGGACAAGGGTGGAGACAGCGCATTCAAGGGATTCGTGGTGGCAAACGTCGAAGTGTTCTTCTGGGAAGGAGTTTTCTATGTAGGAGGAAAGGCCTTCAAGTGGGCAAGGGGAACCCAGGTAGGACAGCAGGTTGAAAAGAAAGTGGTGGAAAAGGCCAAGGCGGGATGGGGAAAGCTCAAGGATGGATACAAAAAGCTCAAGGAATATGTTTCCAAGACTAAGGAAGGAAAGGATGCATCCAAGAAGTTTGCAGACGGCAATGGCTTTAGTACCAACAAGATAGCGGACAAGGTAAAGGAGGCGGGAAAGAAGGTGACAAAGACAAAGAAGACTTCAGTAAAGAACGCCAACGACGCCATCCGAAAGACCAGGATGAAAGGCGACGCCGTATTTACAAAGGATTCCAAGTTTGCAGAGGAGTGTTCAAAGAGAGCACGGAAGGACGCACAGGAAATCTACGACAACTTCAAGGAAGTGATGAACAACCCGAACGCCACTCCGGAGGAAGTAAGACGCGCAACACTGGCGCTCCAGGGAAACAAGAATGCCCAGAACCTTCTGCGAAACAGCCCGTCAGACCTGCTCAGGGCAAACTACAACGCACAGATGCAGAAGATTTACTCCGAAGTGGATCCGCCTACGATTAAGAAGCTGGCAGAGAGGCTGGGAGTTCCGGAAAAAGACATAAAGGTATGGAACGGGGCGACCGGTAACGCAGGGGACGACCTGTTCAAGGGAAGGAAGATTGGAGCCGACAGAGATGTCACTTTCCAGGTCAAAGGCAAAGACGGCAAATGGGTTGACATCGATGAAGACCTTATGGAAGAATGCTATGCAGAAGCCTTCAATGAATACCACTACGGATTTGTGCCGGCAAACAAGCAGCATGCCCTCAAGACTTTGAAGAAGTTCGACCAGGCTACAGTCCACGGGGAGCTCGGAAAAGAGTCATACGGAAAGGATCTTGAGAACATCATCAAGAAAGAACTCCAGACAGCAAAGCTCAATGACCCTGAGAGGGTGGCCAAGACATTCGAGTACAAGTGCAAGGAATGGATCGGACAGGGAAAGGCATGCCAGGACCAGGCAAAGCAGCTCTACGATATGGGACTGATAGACGAAGCTATGCACGTAAGGGGTTATGGAGAGGCTCTCATAGAAGAGGGAATAAGACAGAACGTAAAGCAGTTCAAACGTATTCTCGACCCGAGGATCACGGCCCTGAACGCAAAGGGAGTTGGAAAGGACTACGGCGTCCTGTACGAAAAGATAAGGATACTGGAAGCTGTCGGGAACCCGCCGCCTAAAGATGTCATTCCTATAACCCTGGAAGAAGCGAGGCTTGTCCTTAAGGAGCAATACGGCACTACATTAGAAAAAGTTGTGGAAGAATGTGCCGGAGCGATAAAAGAAGTGAACGAATACCTATAAGCCATGAAATACTGTACAAATTGTGGAACCCAGCTCAGCGACGACGCCAAATTCTGCTCCGTCTGCGGAACAAGGCAGGATGCCCCGAAAGCACCTGAGCCAAAGCCTGAAAAGCCAAAGAGACCGGCAGCTCCAAGAAAGCCGGCATCACAACAGGTTAAACCTGACAATAACGGTGAAGTTTTTTTCACCGCAACTGAAGAAGAAGGAGAAGTTGTGCTCTCCTCCTGGGGAAGTCCCAAGAGCCAGCAACAGCAAGCTCCGCCACGGCAGCAACAAGTGCCGCCACAGCAGCAACAAGTGCCGCCACAGCAGCAGACACAGCCTAGACAACAGCAATACACAGCACCTCCAAAGCAACAATACACGGCCCCTCCTCAGAGACCTGTTGCTCCTCCACAACAGCAACCCAAAAAGAAGAGAGGCTTTTTCAGCTGGCTGATAATCATCCTGCTGATTCTCATTACCCTTTACTTCCTTGGATCCATACTGGAAGGATGCAAGAACATCAACCTTCCACCGGATCCCGGAACGCCCGTGCCCGAGCCTCATGAAGGGGTTTTCGTCTGCGGGAATGACACACTGGTCTTCAATGGAGACGGAAAGACCATCAGCTGGCATTTAACCTCTGACAGCAGTGTAAAGGATTTGGGTACCCAGGGTTCTGGAACTTATGCCTTCCTGTTCTCACACGGATTGGCCAGATACGATGTGGCGGAAAACCTGCTCATCTACAAAGATTCCCTCCAGAACACCTACCTTATGTTGTCAATACCTACAAAAGACACCCTTATCTCAATCATTGCAGATAAGGGTGCCATCTTTGAATTCAGGAAGATACGCTAGCCTTTCATCGCGGCCTCAACTTCCTTTACCGTGATAGGAAGTCTCTTGGATCCGAGCAGACGATTGCCGGTCTTGGTGATCAGCACATCGTCTTCCAGACGGATTCCGCCAAAATCGTAGTAGTCTTTCAGCTTGGCAAAGTTGATGAACTGGGTGTTGATCTTCTCCTTCTTCCATTTCTCGATCAGGGCAGGAATGAAGTATATGCCCGGCTCGTCTGTAATCACATTGCCTTCAACGAGTTTGCGGGCCATTCGGAGACTTCCGTAGCCGAACTTCTTGCTGCGCTTTGCGGCACTGCCATAGCCAACGTAATCTTCTCCGTAGTTCTCCATGTCGTGGACATCCAGGCCCATATTGTGGCCCAGGCCGTGAGGCATGAACAGAGCAGGAGCTCCGGCTTCAACAGCCTCGTCAACGTCTCCCTTCATAAGCCCGAGAGCCTTAAGTCTCTCTGCAAACAGCCTGTAAACGGCAACGTGAACGTCGAAGTAAGCAACGCCAGGCTTTGCCAGCTGGAGAGCCAGGTTATTGGCGTCACAGACTATCTGGTAGATTTCCTTCTGTTTGGTTGTGAACTTGCCGCTGCAAGGCATCGTACGGGTGAAGTCTGAGCAGTAATTGTTGTTGTTCTCTGCTCCGGCATCTACCGTCAGCAGTCTGCCTTTGGTGATGATTCCGCTATGGTCGTGGTTGTGGAGAGTTTCTCCGTGCTGAGAAAGAATGGTTGCAAATGAAACTCCGGCTCCGTTGCTCATGGCAAGGCCGTCCATCATTCCGGCAAGGAGCTGCTCGCTGATGCCCGGCTTGCAGTTCTGCATTACAAAATAATGCATTGCATAGCCGATGTCGCACGCATGGTCTATTTCAGCAATCTCATATTTATCCTTTACGATTCTCTGGGAAACAATGGCTTTAATAAGGTTCACAGATTCGTTTTTCTTTAGTGCTGCTGCAGGAATTCCGAGCATTTCGCTCAGCCAAAGCTTCACCTGATATCTATATGGATTAATGAAATGAATCTTCCTTCCTGCCTTTACGGCGGCCTTGATGTACTTAGGAAGATCTGATAGCTTCTTGGTTTTCTTCACCCCTACTTCGGCGGCCTTGTCTGCCACGCTCTTTTGAGGACCCATCCAGATGATGTCATCTATAGACACATCGTTGCCGAAGATAATTTCATCGTTCTTGTCCACATCAATCACTCCGGCAAAATCCGGATCGCTGATGCCGAAGAAATAAAGGAAAGTGCTGTCCTGACGAAACTTGTAGCAGTTATCCCTATAGTTTGCAGGAGCCTCGCTGTTGCCTGGAATAAGAATTATTCCGCTCTCCAGATCCTTAGCCAGAATCTGTCGCCTAGTCTGATAAACTTTCTTTGGAAACATAGTATAAGGTTTTAATAATTATTCTTATCGCGATATAAAGGTAGGAAAAACAAAAGGGATGACCAAGTTTTTGGCCATCCCCAATATTCATGATTCTTTACGGTTAGCTGTTATTCCGGATTGGATTTCTTGTAGAAACCGGCAACCTTTGAAGGAACGATAGGTCCCTGGAATTTGCGGGTTGCTCCGGAAGACGGAGTGAATATAACATCCACTACGTTTCCATTGTCCACCTTAGGCAGAGTAATTTTATACGCGCCATTGATGTGCCTTCCCTGAACCCTGATGATAATATTCTTGAGGTTTCCCTTCTTGTCCTTGTTCATCTCCATATCCTTTACCTCGGCGATGTTGGTGTAGGAGTTTCCGCAAACCCTGGCACCCTGCATAAACATATTCGTCTTCTCGTAGGAGATGAATATGCTGTTGTCTGTCAGCTGGTTGTCCACGCCATCGTCATCGATATAAGAAGTTGGCACAATAGCCCAGTCCTTCTCCTCCAGAGCCTTTATCATAGTCTCATATAGAGCTTTCTGCTGAGCTGCCTTCTCCTCCTTAGAGAGTTTCTGTGCAAAAGACGGAAGCACAAACATCAGTGCAACTGCAAGAATAAAAAATCTTTTCATCTTCGTATGTATTTAATAGTTAACTTTTCTGTAAAACAACCGGAACTGTTTTTAGCAGGAGCATCAAATATCGTTCCTATTTTTAAGCGCCTGTCCAAGAACAGTTCCGGATGATTAATAAGGATAATAAAGCCGCGGCATATTTCTATGCCGTGACTTTATTTCAGCCTGTTACAGAGAAACCCACTGAGAAACCCATGCATAAGGTGACTTCTGGGTTCTGATGCCTCTGTAGAAGTGCATGTAAACCCTTCCAACACCAGCAGTCCAGTAGTCTGAATAGTTAACCAGCTTTCCGTTGCTGTTAATATACTGGAGTACATTTCCGTCCTCCGTCAGGATTCTGTAGTTCTCCCTCTGGGTTTTATTTTGGTTAGCTGCAGGACCTCCAGTATAATGGATAATTACTATGGTTCTCTTGGTAGCCTCTCCAAATCCTACAGGCTCGCCGATGTCGTTCCAAGGATCGTCAGCCTTAGCGTCATTCCTCCTGTACTGGTACTGGAGCTTTCCGGGATAAGGAACGCCCGGAGCCTCATACAGAAGGTTCACGAACATAACCTTAGCCACGGAGTCGCTTCCCCAGGTTTCGGCAGTTGCGGTTGTGCCTCTATTATCCCAGTAAGGATAGTCGTTGTCTATGACGATAGGATCTGCATTCAGGTCGTGGATAATCACGTTCTGCTTCTTTGGCTCAAGGGTGACGTTCCTGTCGTAAACGATTTCACCACCCCTGTAGCACTGGAAATGAACAGAACCGGACTTTACGCCGTAGAATTTTCCTACTCCACCGCCAGGAACGCCGTTGTAAACAGCCAGAGCGTTACCGGACTTCGTGGAAGCATAGAGCACACCGTTCACATAAACGGAATCTATGTAGTTAGCAGCCACGTTGGTAACAGGCTCCATGTAGTGGAGCTGGAACTCAGCCCAATCCTTAGGCATCTCGTCCATAGGGAACCACAGCTTGTGCTTTGTGCAGGAACCCAGAACCAGAAGAGCTGCAATAGCTATAATTGAAAATCTAATCTTTTTCATATCTGTCAAAAATTAATAAGGAAGTGATTCTGGATAATCTCCAGGATAGGCAAACCAAGGAATGGAGATGTGGTAGTTCTTATAAGAGAGGCCGGTAGAAGAATTTCCATCCGGAACAAGTCCCGGTATAGGCTTCAGGGCAGCAAGAGCAGGTCTGTTCCACATGAACTCCGAGTTGTAGCGAGGAGCTAAGCGGTAAGCTGGTGAGCCCTCGTTATCTGCTGTGTAAGATCCTTTTCTTCCTTCAACGCGTGCCGGGCCGAGATAGAATCCCTTGTAAACCTTTGTCTCATCCTCGTCCCACTTTTGGTTTACTCCGTTCTTGTCGAAGCCGTTGCCTATATAAGGATAGTCTCCACTGTACTCAATGTCATAGTGATACTTTCGGAGGTCAACCCAAGCCTCGTATGCACCCCAAGGCCACAGATGCACATACTTCTGCATCATGATGTGGGAAAGGGTGAGGGTGCTTGTGGTAATTTCGCCTACAAACGGACCGTTCAGGTATTCTTGAGCAAGCTTGTTGAACAGTGATTTAGTAATGAAGTCTCCTCCTGGTTTTGCACCACCAGTAACATATTGATCTTCGCCTTTTTTGTTTTTCTCAGTCTTAGGAATGCCAGGTACCAGATACCTTGATGTGAAGTCCATATCCAGTTCTACACCCTTCTTCCAGCAAGCCAAAGCATTAGCCTTGTCGCCCATATACCAGTAAGCCTCTGCCATCTCGAACTGAATCTCTCCAGCCGTCATGGCTATTACCGGAGCGTCATTGCTGAAGATCCAGCGGCCGTCACCGTCTATATTGGTATTGCCATAATCGTTTCTTCCGTAAACAGAAGGAGCGTTCCATCCCTGATAACCCTCTCTGGAGTTGAACAGGGAGCCTCCGTAGTAGCGTCTTGCGTGCTTTACGGAGTCTTCGTTGTCAATAGAAATGTAAAAGTTCGGCTTCCTTTTGACTGTGCTGTCCTTCCCATTGATGTCCTTTTCTTTCCATTCAGCATCCCTAGGAGCCAGCTTGGCTGCAATACGAGGGTCGAAGTGTCCTACCACATCAAAGTTGGTATCGCAAATTATCTGGTTAGGGTTAAGCTGGTAAGGATAGTACTCAGACATGTGGTCTTCCTTCTCTGTCTTTACTATGTCACCGGTAGAGTGGTCATACAGAGGAACAGTACCGGTCATTATCTTGACAATGTAGTCACTCTGATAGTGAGTTAAGGAGAGGTTACCACGATGCACGCCCCAGAAGTTGTTGTACGAGTTGTACCTTGCGGCTGCTCCGCCTCCCAGTGTAGGAATCAGGAAGTTGTCGTCATTGGACTGCATGGCAAGTTTTCCGTGAGCGATCAGGTCATTTGCATATTTGGCAACGAAGTCGCTCTTGCGGGTCAAGGAAGCAAGGTTCCGGCAGATAACGCCGTGACCTACCTTAATCCATTTGTCCTTGTTGCCCAAGAATACGGGGTCGTACTCTTTTAATACGTTTCCGTAATAGGTCTCGTCAGTTCTCTCAAGGTACTCGATGCCCCTGAGAGCCCAGGTACGGATAGAATCGTAGATCAGCGGCTGATAGTCGTAGTCGTGAGATACCCGTTCTTCTTCGAAAGCCTGCTGACAAGGCATATCGCCGTATTCCTTGGTGGATACGTCCCAGGAATGGGCTTTCAGTACATAACCTATGCCTGCAATCGTCCATCTCTCGTTCTCTACTGCATAGTTGATCATGTTCTCGAGGTTCTTTCCCTGAAGCCAGTAAGTTACCCTCCACATTTCACCACATCTGTCAGCTGTATTGTAGGCATAGTTGTTTGCAAATGGGGTCCAATAAGAACTATTAGTACCCATCATCTGAGATAGAGAACCAATACCTCTGATATCCAAGTACAAATTACCCATATACATCTCTATACCAGGCAGATAGTGGTAATCCATAACCTGCTTTTCATCCGGTGCGTCAACATTCTTGTTAACATCCAGATAGTGGTCGCAACCTGTGAAGAAGAATCCCAGGGTTGCAACGAGAATTATAGTGTATATCTTTTTCATATTCCTTGCATTTAGAAGGTTAAGTTGATACCTACAGAAACACTCCTAGGAGTAGGGATACCCCAGGCATCAATTCCGATACCGCCTGTTCCACCGAGTGATGCGGAATTGGAGTTACCAACAGCGTCAACACCGGAGTAGTTGGTCAGGGTCCACAGGTCGTTTGCACTTACCCATAAGCTTGCTGCGGACAGCAGGTTGTGGGTTGCGCTCTTGAGCCAGTTTTTAGGAACGGTGTACTGGAGCCTGATTTCCTTCAGCCTCATCCAGTTCACGTGCTTTTCCAACCAGTCCCAGTCAGAACCGCTATAGATAGAGGCTCCGTAGTTCTTGAAGTCTATCACAATGTGGTTAGGAGTAGGGTTGTCCGTGTTTTCGTTGCCATCCTTGAGGACACCGCGGAAGATGAACTGGTTCATGTTACGCAGTACAACGGACTCCTTGGAAGTACCGTTGCCCAGCATGGCCCTCTTGGTTGCGTTAACTACGGTTGCACCGAAGCGGCCGTCGATCAGCATGCTCAGACGGAAGTTCTTCCAGGAGAGTGAAGAAGTAACACCATACTTCAGTTTAGGGTTACGGTCTCCCATGTAGGACCAGTCAGAACTTGTCAGAGGAAGACCGGTGGTAGGGCTGATGAGCACCTGGCCCTTATCGTTTCTCTGATAGTCGTTACCTGTCATGGCGAATACAGGATATCCAACCTTTATACCGTTACGCAGGTTTCCGGAAAGCCAGGTATATGCGTTATAGTACTCGGTTACATTCTCAGGAAGGTAGGTAACCTTGGAGTCGTTGTGGTCGAGGTTCAGGCCGACGTTCCATCTCCATCCGGAAGAGGTGCGGAGAATGTCGCCATCAACGTGGAACTCCCATCCCCAAGTCTTGAAGGTACCTACGTTCATGTTATTCAATACAAAGCCGGTAGCATATGACAGACGGAAACCCTCAACATACTCATCCTTACACTTTCTCCAGAAGTAGGAGAAGTCCATGTTGATGCGGTCGTTGAGGAATCTAGCCTCGAAACCGACCTCGGTCTCCATGTTCATCTCAGGCTTCAGATTAGGGTTAGGACCGGTGTAGCCGTATCCATAACCACCTCCGATAACCTCGTTAACCTCCAGTGCAGGATAAACTGACAGAGGAGAGGCATCCTTACCAACCTGTGCGTAAGAGGATCTCAGCTTCAGGTAAGAGAGGATATCGTTGTTCTTCAGGAACGGGAGCTCGGTTGCAATGAAGGAAGCCTCGATTGCAGGGTAGAAGTATGAGCGGTTGTCCTTAGGAAGGGTAGAAGACCAGTCATTACGTCCACGGAAGTTCAGGAAGGCCATGTTCTTCCAGCCGAGCTCGATGGCTCCGGAAATAGCCTGGATCCTTCTCTTGGTATGAATAGTCTTGCTTACTTTGGTTTGATCATCGCAGTTTGCCAAAGAATAAAAGTCTATTGCATAAAACTTGCTGCCATAGAGAGATATGCTCTCTCTGCCGTTCTCCTGCTGGTGGTATCCCACCTGAACCCTGAAGTTGAAGTCGCCCCACTGGTTAAAGTAGCCGGCAAGGACATTCAGAGACTTGTCAACCAGGTCGTTCTTTGCGATATTGATACCGCCGCCCTGGCCGTAGGAACCGTCGGCGCGGTTTGCATAGTAAGGATGGTAGAAGTTCTCATAGGTAGACTTGGAGGCATCCCATCCCATCTTTGCGGTGATGAAGGTGTTCTTGGTTGGAGTGATGTTCACACCTACCGTGGTTATGAACCTCTTGGACTCGTCATAGTTCTTGTTCTTGTACAGGTCGTACATAGGATTGAGAAGGTCGGTGTCCTCATAGAGATAAGGCAACTTCATCTGCACTCCGTCATCAGGATCAAGATATTCTGCCATGTTGTCGGTCATAGGCCACTGGTGAGCTCTTCTGAACACACCGTAGATACCCTTGCGGGCTTTGGTGTTGGTGGTCTCGGTGTAGGCCATGGTAGATTCAAAGTTCAGCCACTTGGTTACTTCGGCTCTTCCGGACAGGGTGATGTTCAGACGGGTGTAGTCCGTGGTCTTAACGGTACCCTTCTGGTCCAGATAGGAAGCAGCGCCACGTACGGTGATCTTGTCTGTACCGCCCTCAACTGCAATGTTGTGGGTGTGGGAGAAGCCGGTCTGCAGCAGAGCCTTCACGTTGTCATAAAGCTTCACGCTGCCGTCTGCAGGATAGCGGCCACCGAAGTAGCTGGAGTTGTAGTAGTTGGTTAAGCCATAGCCACCGTTGGCATATTCTTTCTGCATTTCAGGGAAGCCCCAGCTCTTTGACCAGGTCAGCTGGTTGCTGTAGGTTACCTTTCCAGCTCCCTTGTTTCCCTTCTTGGTGGTAATAACAATTGCACCATTGGATGCGTCGGATCCATAAAGCACGGCAGCGGCAGCACCCTTAAGGATGGTCATGCTCTCGATGTCCTCAGGGTTGAGGTCATTTCCTCTGGAGGAGAAGTCATAGGACAGGGTGGATACCTCGTCGCCCACTGCGAATCCGTGGTTAGGGTCGAAGGTGTTGTTGTTCATTGGCACACCGTCGATAACGTACAGTGGCTGGTTGTTACCGGATACGGAGGTAACAGAACGGAGGATAACGTTGGTGGATGCACCAGGAGCACCGCCGGTGGAGGTAACTGTGATACCTGCAACACGGCCCTGGAGGGCGCTTACGAAAGCGTCACGTCCAGATTCCTGGATGTCCGTAGCCTTCACGTTCTGCACGGCAGCTCCTACGGAACGCTGTACACGCTTCTGGCCGAACTCAGCGGTGATGACTGCTTCTTCCAGCATCAGGCCTTCGTTCAGGACTGCATTAACCACACTCTTGTTGTTTACAGGAACCTCGATGGTGCCGTAGCCAACTGACTGGAATACAAGCACTGCCTTAGGAGAACACTTCAGAGAGTAGGTTCCGTCTACGTTCGTGCTTGTTCCGGTCTTGGTGCCCTTTACAAAGACTGCGGCACCTGCAACCGGCTCACCGTTCTGGTCGGTGACCTTTCCGCTGACATTCACATTCTGAGCGAAAATCTGTCCTATTGACAGCATCATAGCCATCAGGAAAGCAACGCCCAGGCGTAAATGCCTGTTAGTTTTTGTTTGATTGAACATAGTTAATTTTTTAGTTGGTTATAGTGTTTTAATAGGTTTTCGTTTATTTTGGGCAAAAAACC